>Ga0074046_10004029_pt1 | contig 12083 bp, 8 predicted proteins | sample BogForMeECP23OM3_FD_94441 | JGI IMG/M metagenome (GOLD analysis project Ga0074046, IMG submission 94441) | Bog forest soil microbial communities from Calvert Island, British Columbia, Canada - Bog Forest MetaG ECP23OM3 | ecosystem: Environmental > Terrestrial > Soil > Wetlands ...
ATTCGAAAGACGATTCCGCGATGGCCCGGGTCCGAAGCGATCCCCGCTGGGTGCAGAATTGGTATCTCCGCCATCGGGAGGCCTGGTGGCCGAAACACCCTCGCCGGCACCGAGAGCGCAGCCACAGAGACTGGAGCGTGCCCCTGGGGACCACCGCTTTTGAGCCGCTGTTCGACTTTACCTTCACCATTGGTTCCGACACGGGGTACGGCAGCCTCGGCACAACATATATTGGCACTGGTGAATTCCTAGCCGTCGCCGGCACCGTCACCGTGACTGGCACCGCGAACGGCCAGGGCGTTGGCACGTACCCGCTGTATCCAGGCGGGCCAGCCCAAACGACAAGCCCAAGCGGGCGTTTCTTGTACGATGATGTTCTCTACCCCTCAGCCGACCCCGTGATTGACAATAACGGTCCTCTGTTCAGAGATAGCAGCGGTTTCGAGATCAATATCTGGAGCAACGGAGCCGACAGTTATGAATTTGATGAGTCCAATGGTGGCGGTTATATCAATGACAACACGGGATCACCCTTTACCCTGAACGCCAATGCCGATCCTGGCGGAGGCCAGACCTTCCCCGGCAAATTTGTGTATGACGTGACTGCGGCTCCAAGCTGCACGACGGACTTCGTGGTGATGGGCATCCCGGCGAACCCCGTGTCAGGCGGTCAAGCCAACATCATTGGTTTGAACAATCTCTATAGCGGCGGGGCCGGCGCACTGTGCTCGACCGGGCCGACGGTGATGTTTGCCTACGCCTCAGGCACCGGACAGGTGCCGGCTGCTGTCGTCATCTCACAGCATGGGAACCAGGTTGCCTACGTTGAGAATCTCAGTACGGGCAACTCCTACTTCCACGTGCTGACTTTTGGCACCACGGGGACCAACGGGAGCAGCGCAACGGCGGCAGTGGTGCCGGGCAGCGCCGGGGGCAACAACGCCGTGGACCAGACAGTGCTGCTTTCGCCGGACGGCGGCATCACAAACCAAGGCTCCACAAATTCCGTCTTCGTCGTTTTCACGTCCGACGATGACGACGATGTCGCCTACGCTACTACCTACAGCACGGCCGGGAGTGGCTCCGGCTACTTATACAAGATCAGCAACGTATTCAGCCGCAGTGCGGCCCCGACGATCGCCTGGAGCGTCCCCATCAATGCAGTTCCGTCGACTCCGGTGTACGACTGGGTATCGAATAAGGTTTTCTTTACGGATAGCAACGGCCGTATCGATTATGTGACGGACACTGGCCCGTCGCCGTCGGTTGTTTATGGAGCGGTCGTGGCCAGCGGCGCCACGTCGGAGAATGCGGTCATCGTCGATAGCACCAATCAGATGGTCTACGCTTCGTTCAACTCCAACGGGAGCAACGCCATAGTCGTGCAGGCTCCCACGAGCATGGCGAGCAGCGTCTCCGTACCTGTGGGCACGGGAAGCACGATCTACACAGGGCCGTACGAGCCGGACTTTAACAACGCGTGGTACACGGGATCGGGGACGCCTGTCATGTACGTCGCCGGAACGGGCACCGGGACGCTTCCGACCCTCTACAGCGTCGGGTTCAACGGCAGTGGGGTGATGAACACCAGCGCCACTGCATCGGCGCCTCTGGCTACCGGCAGTGCAGACTCGTCGCCGGTTACGGAGTTTTACAACGCTACGCTCCAGAAGGACTACATTTTCGTGGGGGTCACAAACAATTGCGTAGCTGCCATTGGCGGGGGAACTGCCGGTTGCGTCATGAGCCTGGATATCAGCGGTGGCTTTCCAACCGTCAATGCCAGCAGCACCGCGCTGGCCGCCGCTGGAGGCACAAGCGGCATCATAGTGGATAACGACAGCAGTCTTACCGAAGCTTCGAGCATTTACTACGCGACCAAGACCGGGGCGACGCTGGTCAAAGCCACGCAGTCCGGGCTAAACTGATGCGAGGGCGCGGCGTTACGCTGGTCAGGCGGGGAGACCGGGGTCCGGCACGGTTGCGTCGCAAACAGACAACTACATGCCGCCAGTCTTCCATGGCTTTTAGCATAGTGACTTCATCGGTGCGCTGCCCTCCCTTGACTTTTCAGCTCACCGCGTAGAACTGTATAATCCCGGTGAAAGAGAATTGCGGGCGCTGGGAACGATCTGCTTCTTGGAGAAGTGCTGAATGACGAAAGGGAAGTCAGTGCCTGGGGACAAGCGACCGATTCCGAAAGAACAAGCCAAGAAGCCCTACACCAAGCCCACATTCCGGTTCGAGCGAGTGTTTGAGACGCAGGCGCTGACTTGCGGAAAAACTGGTACGCTGGGGCAGTGTCATTCTAACCGCAAGAATTCCTAGCCGACCCGAAGACCCACCAGCAGACTGAGCCACGCCGCATTTCGCGCAGACATTTCGAGCTGCGAAGGCAACGTTGAGTCCCCCGCTACTTTAGTAGCGCCTGCGAGGCCTGCACCGCGCACCCTACGGTTGCTGTCCCATTGCACGTCGTCTGATTGCTGAGCGGTGAGAAATAGACCTGGGATGCGCCCTTCAAGGTGCCCGACGGCACAGTGTTGTCAAGCACCAGCCCGCTTGTGCCTCCGTTCGCAGCCAGCGTGGCCGTTGGGGACGAAGGCAACGCTCCGTGGAGGACTGTGGGGATAGAGAACGACATCAGGCATCCGGTTGCGAGCGTACAGCTCAGTGGAGCGGATGTGGAGCTTGCGGCCACACTGAGGAACGCATAATCGGTGGGGGCGTTATATATCTCTGTCACCGGAGAGCAGGTGGTGTTCGAATTCGACACCTGCAGTACACTCGTACTCGCGCCCATGGCATTGCCTGTGATGGGAATCTGGTAGAGCGTCGGCACGCCCGTTCCCGTTGTTGTGTTTCCGCAGACATACAGGTTGCCAGTTGGGCTGCTGCCGCTCGCCGAGGTGTAGTAGATGTTATCGAAGGCGCCGGCGAGTACCGCAAAGTCGGGATTTGCAACCGCGACGGTACCAATCGTCGTCTCTGTGCCACAGGGGGTTGCAGTAATGGACGCTTGCGACGTCGAAAACTGGTAAACAGCGCTGCTGCCCGTGCCGTCGTTGCCCATAAATACGTACACCATTTGCGCAGTGGAATCGAGAAGGGGAGTATCCACGCGCATAGTGGAACCTGCGGCATATCCCGAACTTTCTGTGTGACAGGTGTTGGCAGTACCGGTGTTTGCCGGACCAAGAATATGTGAAGATACGAAGGGCGTTCCCGCCGTCGTCGATGCCGCGCCACAGGTGGCGGTCACGCAGATGGCATGAAGGCGGCCTCCGCTGTTGGCGCTTTGCAGCCACGAAGCGGTGACGAAGACGTTCCCGCTCACGGCGTCGAAAACCGGACTGCTCAACGGCGCCGTTGCCGCCCTGGATGGCCAGCCGGTGGTGTTGGGGGAGATTCCGCCGGGGTTGTCGGTTTCCGTGGGTGTTCCGGAGAAAACCCCGGTGAACTGGTGGAGGTAGCCCGGGTCATCGCCTACATAAAGTGTATCTTTATCGGCGCCTCCCCCAAAATCGTAGTACGGTGAGGAATTGGTGTCCGCAAGAGGTGCGGTCTCAGATGGACCAGCTACGTAAATGAGCTCCGTCATGCACGGTGCAGGACATGCGCGATAGCTGCCGGCGGCGGTGTTTGAGAGAGTCATCGGTAACGAGGCAGTTTCTGTGGCCGAGGACTTCCACTTCAGCACGACAAGCTGCACGCTGCCGGAAGCGGGTGTTTGGACGAAGGCCACTTGCGAGCCGTCGCTGGAAATTGTTACCGAAGTCGATACCTTGCCGCCGGTGTTATATGCCCAATAAACCTGGGGAACTGTTCCCGAGCATCCGGTGGCATATAGATTGGTATACGCAATGATGTTGGCCTGCGTGGCCGAGCCGGTCAGTCCAGTGTTGAAGACTACGAAGTCACTGCAGAGGGCTTTGCTCGTACTCAACGAGTATTTCGCGGGGTATTGCCCAGCACCAACACTCGCGCCGGCGTTCATGACTTGCTGCCAGTCCCGCTTCATCTTGCGCTTCAATCGCGGGAGCGGAACGTGAACGTCAGGCTCGTTGGCGACAGCGTCGCCAACCTCCGCCTCCGGTGGCAACGCCACAGTCCGCCTCGCCAGTTGCTGCCAATAGCGCGGATCCTGCTGCACCTGCATGAACTGTTCCGCCGTCGCGGGTTTGGAGAAGACAAGGTGGTGGTGACTCCAGTCCGTCGGAAAGCCAGAAGCGGCGTCGGGCGACGCCTGGCCCAGCAGGTCTGGAGACAAGGCCAGCACTGCGACAATCGAGATACCCAACCAGGGCAAACTTCCGACGCAGAGAACAAGCTCTCGCGCAAAGCGGAATGCACGGCCCATGGTTGACCCCCCATAGAAAGTGTTGGGTTTACGGTCATTATATGCAGGGGGTTTGGCCGTCAGCTAGTGCCTTCGGGGTAACCTTTCGGAAGGGTTCGGGTCAGAAGTATGGACTTCCGTTTGCTTGCGGGGCACACTCTACATTTCCCGGCGGCCTTCCATGGCCTTCAGCATAGTCACTTCGTCGGTGTATTCGATGTCGCTGCCTACGGGAATTCCCATGGCGATCCGGGTTATGCGGAGTCCCTGCCGCTTTAGTTGCTGGGCGAGATAGGTGGCGGTGGCTTCTCCCTCAACGGTGGGATTGGTGGCGAGGATGACTTCTTCGATTTCGCCGCGGCCGACTCGGGTCATTAAATTTCCAATGCGCAATTGTTCGGGTCCGACGCCGTGCAAGGGCGAAATTGAGCCGTGGAGCACGTGGTAGACGCCGTTAAAATGCCGCGTCTTCTCGACGGCGGCAATGTTGGTCGGTTCTTCGACCACGCAGACGAGCTTCTGATTGCGGGTGGGACTGCTGCAGTAGACGCAGGGATCGACGTCGGTGATGTTGTTGCAGATGGAGCACAGACGCAGCTTGGCTTTCACATCGCGAACGGCGGAGGCGAGAGCTTCGGCGTCATCCTCGCTCGAACGCAGAATGTGAAAGGCCAGCCGTTGTGCGTTCTTGCTGCCGATTCCCGGCAGTTTCTTGAGTTCGTCGATGAGGCGGGTCATCGGTTCGGCAAATTTGGACATAGGGAAACAGTTCTCAGTTCTCAGTTGTCAGTTCTCAGTTAAGAACCGGCGGCCCGCAACGACCGACTGCGGCTTAGAGTCCGGCCAAACCTCCCAGTCCGCCGAGCATTCCGCCCAGGCTGGATTGCATGGCCTGATCCACTTTGCGGCTGGCTTCGTTGAGCGCGGCCATCACCAGGTCCTGCAACATTTCCACGTCACCGGCCTTGACTGCTTCGGGATCGATCACGATGGCTAGCACCTGCTTGCGGCCATCCATTTTGACGGTGACCGTGCCGCCGCCGGAGGAAGCTTCGACCACGGTCTGCTCCATCTTCTTTTGCAGCGTCTCGTACTGCTGCTTGGCTTGCGACATCAGTTCCTGCAAATTGAATCCAGACATAAGAAAACCTATCGGGTCATCGGGTGATCGGGCCATCGGGTGATCTGAAGGACAAACGCATTTGCTTTTGATTTTTCGATCATCCGATGACCCGATGATCCGATCACCCGATGCCTTACCCTTTCTCCCGATAATCGATCACGGTGCGGATTTCCGCTCCGAATATTTCCTGCATGCGTTGCACGATGGGATCTTTTTCTGCCCGGCTGCGGGCGCTTCCGTTGGGGGAAGGTTTGCGCGCTGCGGGGGCCGCTTGCGTTGTTCCTCCGAGCTCTACCTGCATCTTGATCGGCCTTCCGGCCCGGCCGCTGGCGGCGGCGCTGGCGACTCTGCGCGCTTCGGCGGTGAAGGACATTTCGATCATCGTGCCTGACGCCGACACTTTTGCGGTCAGCGAGTTTCCTGCCAGTGTCCACTCCGCGTTTTCCAGAATGGAAACGAGCATGGGCTGATTGCTTAGCGCGTTGAGAACGCCATCGCGCAGGGAGTCGGCGGTGACTGGAGACGGGGCAAGCCCCGTCTCTACTGTGATAGGCGTTTCAGAACGCGGGTCTGGGGAGATCTCTCGAATGGCGGGCGCGGCCGATCCCATGATAACTACGTTCGCGGTTGATCCACTCGTCCCAGCCGCGGATTCGGCTTTGGGCGTGCCTTTGCGGGCGGAGTCGGCTGCGAACGGTGACACGGAACTTGATCGCGCTGGTGTAAAAGGTTCGGTGCGGCGGGCTTCTGCCGAGGCCGGCGAGCGCGGAATGGTGGCTGGCCGCGCCGGGGTATGGGGCGCGGCATCACTCAGCAACTGTTCAATCGGGAGCAGGCGCTGGGCGTGCGCCATTTTCAGCAGTCCCAGTTCGAGGTGGAAGCGCTGTTCCTGACGGTATCCGAGTTCTCCGTGGGTGCGCAGCATGATCTGGAGATGGCGGGCCAGGTCTTCTTCGGTGAAGAGATCGGCGATACGGCTGACGCGGGCGCGTTCGTCGGAGGAAATCTGGAGCAACGGCGAGTCTTTGCCGGCGATCTTGGCCACGGTGACGTTGCGCAGAAAGCGGGCCAGTTGGCGCGCGAAATGGGTGGGGCTGTGGCCTTCGCCGAGCAGTTCGTCAACCAGCACCAGGATTTTCTCACTGGAACTTTCCGCTACGGCCTGCATTACCGTTTCTAGCGCGGCTGCTGGGGCGGAGCCGATGAGGCTGCGAACGGAATCGGCGGTCAGGTGGTCGGCGGTGGAGGCGATGGCTTGGTCGAGGATGGAGAGAGCATCGCGCATCGAGCCGTCGCCCGCTTCGGCGAGGAGGGCCAGGGCGTCTTCGTCGGCGGGAATGTTTTCCTTCGTCACGATGTCGCGAAGTTGACCCATGATGTCGTCGAACTTCATGGCGCGATAACTGAAATGCTGGCAGCGCGAGCGGATGGTCTGCGGAATATCTTCGGGCTGCGTGGTGGCCATCATGAAGATGACGTGGCTGGGGGGCTCTTCCAGCGTTTTGAGCAGGGCATTGAAGGCGGCGTCGGTGATCTGGTGGGCCTCGTCGAGAATGTAGATTTTGAAGCGATCGCGGGCTGGACGGTAGCGCGCGGCCTCGCGCAGTTCGCGGATCTCGTCAATGCCGCGGTTGGTGGCGGCGTCAATTTCGATGACGTCGACGGCGTTGCCGTTGCGAATCTCGGTGCAGGAATCGCAGATGCCGCAAGGCTCGGACACAGGCTTATCCGACGAGCGGCAGTTCAGGGCCATGGCCAGGATGCGTGCGACCGTTGTTTTGCCGATGCCGCGATGTCCGCTGAAGATGTAGCCGTGGGCGATGCGTTCCTGGGCGATGGCATTTTGCAGGGTGCGGGTGACGTGTTCCTGGCCGATGACGTCGGAAAATTTCTGCGGCCGGTATTTGCGTGCCAGGACCTGATAGCTCATTGGAATCCTCGATTATACAGTCTGGCGCGGGAGGAGTTTGCTCGGTAATTCACGTAAGGCTCTGTTGGCGCACGCGCCGCGAGGGATGTGCATTTTGCGGCGAACTGCAGATCCCTCGCTGCGCTCGGGATGACAATTGGTTGTGGGTATCACAGTTTGCCGATGCCGCTTGCATGGCTTCGGCAGGCGGGGTAGGCTCATGCGATAAGTTCTAACTTGTGGTGGGAGAGGAAGAGCCTATGCAACTGAGGATGAGCACGCGAACGATGCAGGGCGTGCTGGTGGTGGATTGCAGCGGGCGGCTTGTGTTTGGCGAGGAATCGGCCGGGCTGCGCGGCTACGTAAAGGGACTGCTGGCCCAGAGTCCGAACGTGGTGCTGAACCTGCACGATGTGAATTACATCGATAGCGGGGGCCTGGGAACGCTGGTTTCGCTTTACACGAGTGCACGCAGCGCGGGCGGCGCGATGAAGTTGGCGAGTCTCAGCCAGCGCGTGGGCGACCTGCTCCAGATCACGAAGCTGCTTACGGTTTTTGAAGTGTTTGACGACGCAGAAACGGCGGCGAAGTCGTTCAACAGGAGTGCGGCTTAGCGGGCTGCGAAGTTCGCGAGCCCCTGAAGGGGCCACTGATTCTGAAGAGCTTCCGGTATCGCTAAAGCGATACCCTGATACGAAGCGCCGCCTGATACCGAAGCAACATCCTGTTAGGAATCCGGCTTGCTTGTGATTAATTGAGATCGTTCAAGACCAGCGGAGTGTGCGACATTCCGCTACTGCCGCCGGGGTTGTCCATGAGCACAAGAGTGGTAATCGAGCCGGATTGGGGAGCGAGGGGCCAGCTGAAGATTACCTGCTTGCTTTGATTGGCGGTAAAGATCACCGCATAACCTCCGGCGGCAAAGGTGATGGGTTGGTAGGTGCTTGCCTGGGTATAGCTAAGGCCAGAGATTTGCGCCTGGTAATTTACGATGTCCGCGCCGGGGGGAAGGATATAAACATCCACGCCGTGCGGGGGTGAGTTGAGCGACGCGTTAATGATGCGGAGTTCGACATTGCCCGCCGAGGGCGGCGTGTTGTCGTCGGTGAGCACCACGGGTGGGTAGTCATTCAGTTCCAGGCCCGCGGCGACTACCGTGTACTCGGTCGCACCGACAAAGGTCGCGGGGCCGGTGGGGGAGACAGGGTTGGTGGTTTCGGCGGGCGGGAAGGCTTGGAATGTGGCCGTGCCGGAGTCGACCGACACGTAACTCGCCGGGGTGGCGGGAGCCGGGTAAACCTGGCCGAAGGAAAAGTTTTCAATGACCCTGTTTCCGTTGATATAGATGTCCGCGGGCTGACCGTCGGGGATGGCATTGATCATGCGAATCTGCGATTGGCCGTTGGAGCCACAGCCCACGGTCAAAAGGATCAGACCGGCGAGCGTCAACTTAAGGGACAAGGGTTTCAACCAGCGAGACATCTTTTTCTTATTTTTCTCCCAAAGCAGTTTGGCGGCGAGCGAGAAGCTTTGTCAACTGCCGGTTGGCGCGACTCGCCGGGCCTCGATCGAGGCCCGTTTCTTTTTTTCTGGAAGTGCAGCAAAAGCGCTGGGTGACCCGGGCAGCTCACCCGCGATTAATTGAGGTCGCTAAACGCAATCGGAAACGGATTCAATGACCCGCCGTTTAGGACGTCCATGAGCACCAGAGTAGTAATCGACCCGTTGGCCGGAGTGTAGGTCTGGTTAACGTATTCCTGGCCGGTATTTTGGTGCGGAGTAACGACGACGGTATAACCACTTCCCGCCGTATACGGAAGCGCCTGCACGTAGATGCCTTGCCCGAAGGTCAGGCCAGGGATATTAGGGCTGGCAGGGAGCTGGTTGCCACTCGGGAAGATATAAACATCTACGCCTCCGGCTGGCGAACTGGGCGAGGCATTGATGATACGGTATTCCAAAGTGTTCGTCGTCGGCGCGGTGTTGTTGTCGGTTAGCACCGCCGGGGTGTTATTGGAGGCCGCAAAGCCCTGCAATACCACCGTGTATTGCGTCGAGGAACTGAAGTTGCTGTTGCCGTTGTTGACTGGGTTCACGGTGGTGCCACTCACATAAGCCGTAATCGTGCCGTTACCGGACGGTTCGCTGGCGTAGGTCGCGGGGGGATTGGTGGCCGGGAAAATAGATTGAAATGCCACGGGAGTGGTCCCAGTGATCTTGTTTCCGTTGAAATCGACATCCAAGGCCCCTTGAGCGTCGGGGATGGCATTGATTATGCGAATCTGCGTATTGTTGCCTGAGCCACAACTGGTAAAGAGGCTCAAGGCCGCGATGGCCAACGTCAGGGGCAGGGCTTTCAGCAAGCGAAACATGTGTATTCTCCAAAAGGCAGTTTTGGTGGCTGGCACGGACATTGGATGCGTTTATCGTAATGCCAGGTTTTACTGGCGCGTGTAAATTTTTGTATTGTTGTATCTAATTTAGCATGAGTGCGTGGTTGGTCGTTGGTCGTTCGTCGCTGGTCGTTAGCGAAGAACGCTGTTTGCTCGGGGCCGATCGGTGAATCGGAAAACGCAATCCAGGGCTAGGAAAGAGCGCGGCGTGAGCCTGGTGGACGACAGGCGTATGCGCGTGGTGCGCTGCATTCGCGCCTTGCCGGCGGGAACGGTGTCGAGTTATGGAGCGATCGCTAAGGCTGCGGGCTGGCCCGGAGCGGCGCGTCAAGTTGTGCGCATTCTGCGGGAGGTTCCGGGATTGCCGTGGCAGCGTGTGGTGGGCTCGGGTGGGGCCATCAAGTTGACGGGTGAAAACGCCGCGGAGCAGCGATTCCGTCTGCGCATGGAAGGGGTGACTTTCCGCGGGATGCGGGTGGATATGGCAAGACATGAGTTTAAGTTTGCGAAAGCGCACCGCCGAAAGTAAACCGGGTCCGACGGAAGATTGTCATCCTGAGCGAAGCGGAGGATCCATGCACCTGGCCGCGCCAGCAGAATGCAGAGGTCCTTCGCTTCGCTCAGGATGACAGCGTAGATTTATGCCCGAACTGGGGGACACGATGGCGGCAACCGGCTTCCTATGGCGCGTTTCCTTCCAGCAAGTCTTGCAGGCGGTTGGCGGGGCAGCGCAATCCTACGTAAAAAGTTCCGAAGAGCGCGTAGACGGCGCTTACGTGGTCGAAACGCATCTCGTAGATCAACTTCTTGAACACCAGGGGATCGTCGGCGAAGAGGTCGACGCCCCACTCCCAATCGTCGAAGCCGATGGATCCGGTGATGATCTGTTTTACTTCTCCGGCATAGCGGCGACCTACCATGCCGTGTTCGTTCATCTGGCGCTGGCGCTCTTCCATGGGAAGCGTGTACCAGTTCTTGTCTTCGCCGCGGCGGCGGTCCATGGGATAAAAACAAATGTAGCGATTCGGCGGCATCGCGGGAAAGAGGCGCGGCTTCATCGCCTCTTTCTGGCGCGCGATGGTTTCCTGGATGGACTTTTTCCACTCCTCCGAGTGTGGTTCTACGCCGCGATCAGCGAGCGCCTTATAGGTCTTCAGCGACGATTCGTAGAGCCCTAGCTCAATCACCGATAGGTAGGAAGTTGTGGGATCGAGGAAGTCGTGGAGCCGGAGCCGCGCCAGGTCGAGTTCGGCTTGATTGAGCTGGTCGAAGGTCTCGCGGAAGTGGACGAGCATCAGGTCGCCTTTGTGGCCGAGCAATGAGAACAGGGCAGACTGGCCATCGGCTTTCGCTTCCATCGCGGCCAGCAGGCTGGCGGCTTCGGCGGCGATCTCGTGACGGGCGCTTTCGGCGAGGGCGCGCCATGCGGTCCAGCGGAAGCGCATCATCTGATGAAGCGTGGCGTAGCCTTCAAGCGTCAAGGGTACGGCGGGAAGTTGTGCGGCGGCAACCGGGAGAGATTCGGGATGAGTTGGGTTCATGGATTGACCTTGGAGGCTATTGTAATCGGGCCATCGGGTGATCGGGTCATCGGGTGATCGAAAGTCAAATGCCTTTGATTTTCGATGGCCCGATGACCCGATAGTCAGATGACCCGATCTCAATGATTGCTCCGACATGCGCTGGTGTGCTACAAGCTGCTATATGCGTAAATGGATGAGCGAACGCTTGAAGCGTCGCAAGAAACCCGGAAACACCTCCAGCAAGGAAGCAACCAAGGCACCGGAGCCTTTGCAGCCGAGGTTCTATGATAACGAGCCGGCGGCGGTCGAGGCTCCAGCCGAGGCTCCCGTAGTCGAGTCGCGTCCGGCGAGGGCGGAGCCGGTACCCGAGCCGGATGCGGCACCGGATGCGGCACCTGCTTCAAGTGAAGCGAGACCGCGCACGTCCCGCCGCCGTGGCCGCGGAGGGCGTGGTGGATCGCGTCCGCGACCAGCGGTGGCTGCGCCTGCGGCCGACACATCGACGGCGGAAGCGCCCGTGCCAGAAGCATCGACTGCGGAAGCATCCGCCCCGGAGCCAGCGGTTGCCGCGAAGACACCGGCTAAAGTTGCACCTGCTCCCGTGCGCGCCAGCAAAGGAACAGTGGTGCTGGCGATCGGGTTGCCGGGATCGGGCAAGAGTTCATGGTTCAAACGGCACAACATTCATCCGCTTTCGAGCGATCTGCTGCGCGAGCTTCTTTTCGATGACGCGCAGGAGCAGCGCTTTCAGGATCTGGTGTTTTCCAATTTGCGATCGATGCTGAAGGCTAGGCTG
>Ga0074046_10004030_pt1 | contig 12081 bp, 15 predicted proteins | sample BogForMeECP23OM3_FD_94441 | JGI IMG/M metagenome (GOLD analysis project Ga0074046, IMG submission 94441) | Bog forest soil microbial communities from Calvert Island, British Columbia, Canada - Bog Forest MetaG ECP23OM3 | ecosystem: Environmental > Terrestrial > Soil > Wetlands ...
CAGCAGCTGCTCATCGGCCGCCGATAGCTCCGCCCCTGCCTGGTTCCGGTCCTGTGTCACGTCAGTCATCTGGTGTCTCCTCCGTCTCGGAAGTTACACCGTTTAACTTACAGTCCCTCACGCACAGCGACTGCGGCTTGTCCGCGGCCAGTGCGCAAGATCCGCGGATATGGCGCGGATGCTGACGGGTCGGCGTGATGGTCATAGCGCCGCAAGAACGGATGTTCTGCGCCCGCGCACTGAGCCCCGTTCGCTTGCTCAGGCGTCCGGGCGACCGTCACGGTGCGCGCCGTCAGAGTCGGCGTGGCGCCCATGACCGCGCCCTCGAGGCCGCCCTCGTCGCCGGGCTGCCGGCGTGGCGGCACGGGTCGGCTCGCGCAGCGGTCCGGCCGACTGGCGTCATCGGCAAGCCAATTCTGTGTTGTTGGCTCTGGGATCGCCGTCCCGCCGGGAGACCATGGTTCGGTAACACGATCGCAGGACTGTCCGGCGTTAAGTTCACGGGCCGGTACGCGACGGGAGCTTCCTCATGCACGCTCAGGGCGAGTCGATGGAGACCGTGGTGGTCCACGGCGGGGAACGGCGGCCGGGGCCTGAAGGCTCGGTGGTCTACCCGATCTACCAGGGAACGGTGTACTCGGTCGAGCCGGGAACCGGGTACCACGACATCCCTTACATCCGGCTGAGCTCCACGCCGTCTCAGCGGTACCTGCATGACAAGCTGGCCGCCCTGGAGGGCGCGCAGGCAGCGGTCGCGACCGCCTCGAGCATGGCGGCGGTGACGACCACGCTGCTGAGCGTGCTGCGCGCCGGGGATCACCTGCTGGTCAGCGACTGCCTCTACGGCGGCACCCACGACTTCCTCACCCGCCACGCCGGGGACCTCGGCTGGCGATGCAGCTTCGTCGACGTGCACCGCCCCGAGACCTGGGCCGCCGCGCGCACCCCGACCCGCTGATGCGGGTCGGGCTGCTGCGCGAGATCGCGGACTTCGCCCGCCGGGAGGGCCTGCTCACGGTGATCGACAACACGTTCGCGACCCCGGTGAACTTCCGGCCGCTGCAGGCCGGGTTCGACCTGTGCGTCCACAGTGCCACCAAGTACCTGGGCGGGCATTCCGACCTGGTGGCGGGGGCCGTCATGGGCAGCGCGGAACTGATCGACCGGGTGCGCAGGACGCTCAACCACTACGGCGGCAGCCTGGACCCGCACACCGGGTTCCTGCTCGCCCGCGGCATCAAGACACTCGCCCTGCGGGTCCGTGCCCACAACGGCAACGCCACGGCGCTGGCCAGCTTCCTCGCCGGCCACCCGCAGGTCGCCGCCGTCAACTACCCCGGACTTGCCTCCCACCCGGACCACACGCACGCCGCGGAGCTGCTGTCCGGGTTCGGCGGCATGCTGAGCCTGCGGCTACGCGGCGGCGAGGCAGCCGCGCAGGCCCTCCTGGACGCGGTGCAGCTGCCGTACGTGGCCCCGAGCCTGGGCGGCGTGGAGACGCTGATCACCCGGCCGGCCACCACCTCGCACGCCGGGATGAGCCCCCAGGACCGGGAGCGGCTCGGCATCACCGCCGACCTGATCCGGGTCAGCTGCGGCATCGAGGGAACACAGGACCTGATCGCCGACTTCGACCAAGCCCTGGCCAAGATCCAGCCCTAACACAGTCATTGCCACGAGCACCTATGCCAGCGCATCAAGAAGCCATCAACGCATCGTCCCGGCCACAAGCCGACGCAATGAGCCGGTCGCCGCAAACCGCGATGAGCTATGCCGCCCGAGGCATCAGCCAGAACCGGACGTTCAGCGCGCAGCGCACGTCCCATCCGGCGCGATTGCAGGCTGCGCGTAGCCGGCCCGTATCCGCACCTCGCCGTTCCGCTTATCACGACTTGTAATCAGCTGAGCTTGCGGCGGCCGAGAAATATCCGCCGATATGCGCGGCCATCGGCCTCTTGGCGGTCATCGACTGAGGCGCGCAGATCAGGTCGATAGGCACACCTCGATCTGCTACGGGGTGCCTCAGAGTCGACCGGTCATGCCGAATTGAGGACGGTCGCCAAAGCGTCTGGCCCTTAGACGCCGCCCACCGACCCGCAGCGCTCAGGCAGCGTACGGCGACCACGCCGACCCCTGTCGAGCTGAACGCCAGTGCGCGTGAGGGTAAGTGACTTGCTCGGGCAGCCAGTGGCCTCTGTTGGTGAGCGGTAGGCGCTCGGCCCGTTGTGCCTGCTCGGCGTAGTCGGCTTCGCATGCGCGACCTGGCGCAAATCAATTCTGCAGGTGCCATGCCGAATCCCGGTACGGCTGTCTGTCAGTGTTCGTCGTAGTGGCCTTCGTGGGCGGCGTGTCGGTGTCCGTCGTGGACGTAGTCCAGATGGTCGCCGTGGAGGACGGGGGCGTGGCCGCATCCCTCACCGTGCACGTGGATGTGCTCCTCGGCAGGCTGGTGCCCCGATGACGCACATTCGTCGTAGTGGTCGTCGTGGGGGCGGTGGACGTGCTCATCGTGGAGGTAGTCGACGTGGTCGTCGTGGCGCATCTGGACGTGTCCGCAGTGCTCGCCGTGTACATGGTCGTGGGGTTCGGAGGGCATGTGGTTAGCGACAACGCACTCGTCGTAGTGCCCGTCGTGGGCATGGTGCAGGTGCCCGTCGTCGAGGTAGTCGACGTGGCCGACATGTTCCACCGCGCTATGCCCGCAGTCCGGCCCATGGATGTGGAGGTGCTGTTCGTGGATCGAGTGCGTGGTTTCCGTCGTCATTTCTGATCCTCGCTTGGTACCCGGGTCGGCGCGGATCTACCCGCCACCCACCAGCGGGTCATTCGTACATCGGACGTTCCTACGAACGTAGCACTGATCCGCAGCACTGAACCGCCCGTCGAAGCCGAGGAAGTGCGATGCCTGGGCAGCCGCGCCGGCCGGGCGCGCCGGGTCAAGCCGGCCCGGCCCTTGCTCGGCTTACGCACCCCGCTCATGCCGCGATTCGCGCCTTATCCGACCGGGACGGTGGCCGGCCTGGGCGCTTGCTTATCGCCCGGTGCGCGCCAGCGTGTCGGCGCGGCGCAGGGCATCGGGTAGCCGGAACCGGCCAGTCATATGCCGGACCATCTCAGCTGCGTCAATGCGGGGCGTGCCGGCGGCGGTGACGAACAACGGGCGCGCAGAGGTCCCCCGCAGGACCGGTATGGCATGGGTAGCCGCCGGGAAGACCGACTTGGCCACGGCGATCACCGGAACACCGAACTCGGCATGTGCGTGCGCGCCAAGGCCGGGCCGGCCGGCAAAGGTCGAGGTGATCACTCGCGCGGGCTCGGTCTTCTTCTGCTCCCGCCATCACAAGATGCACCGCCTGTGACCGGACGGCGGCTGGTCCCACAGCTCAGATCTATATGACGAGAGCCGGTGCCGCCTTTACTGCTGTGCGGTTGCGGTGTGGACTGGTTGTGGGTGGGCAATTCGCCGTCTGGCCCGCTACCGGTACAGGCTGCGTTGAACCATCCGTGGGATGACCCGAGTTTAAGGAGATGTCGTGGCCGACAAGAAGCCCATGGTGGTCTACGCCGCAAGTTACGAGAGCCTCTCGTCCGCGGAGGCAGACCTGGATGCCATCGAGCAGCTGCACAAGGACAAGGTGATCGGCGAGGTCGACGCGGCGGTGATCGACAAGGAGAACGGCAAACCCCACGTTGCCAAACGGCTGGATCGCCCGCGCGTCCGTGTCATCCCTGAATGGTTCGGCGGCGGGACCCTGCCGCGCAAGGAGCTTCACGAGGTGGCCGGGCAGCTCACCGCCAGCCAGGCAGGGCTGATCGCGGTGGGCGAGCCGACGATCGAAAAGGCGCTCGACAAGGCGCTCACGAAAGCCGACAAGGTAGTCAAGCGCAACGTGGATGCCACGACCGACGAAATCACCAGCGAGCTGCAGGAAGCGCTCAAGAGCTAGGGACCGGCGGCGGCGTCGCCTCCCCGTACCGGGCCGCGACCTCGATCGTCATACCTTCACCTGCGAGGGCAGCGTCAGCACTGGGGGCTCGGCGTAGGTGCCGAGCCTCGGTGCGCCGCCTCCTGGCAGCTGCCCAGGCCGGTTCCGGCACGGCAAGCGCCCGGCTGACCAGGCGCGGCCCAGCCCGCGCGGTCACCCGGGCACAGCCGTCATGAGCCGGGCCGGTCGCGATCGGGTGGCGAGGCTGGAACGCGGTGATGACGGCGATCAGGAGGGGTGCGGTCTGCAGCGCCCCTACCTGGGTCATGGACGCGGCCAGTAGCACCATCGTGAACGGCGCGGCCACCAGCGATCCCGGGACGGCGGCGAGCAGGCAGGTGAACGCCCGTCCCAGCGGCACGCCGGGGATCACCTGGTGGACCAGGACCCCGGCGGTTCCGCCGATAAACAGGGCCGGGAAGATAGGCCCGCCCACGAAGCCGCTCTCCTGGCTGACGGCGAAGGTGAGCATCTTGGCGATGAGCCACGCCCACACCAAGGGTCCCCGCATCGGCGAGCACGGTCTTGAGCTGATCGCTGCCGGTGAACATCGTCAGCGGCAGCGCCACGCCGACGATCCCGAACACCAGGCCGCCCAGCGCCGGTTTCGCGATCACCGGGACCTTCAGCCGGCCGAACAGCACAGTCGCCCCCTTGATAAAGACGACCAGCAGCGTTACCACGACCACGGCGAACACGCCCAGGGGGACCCCGGCGAGCAGCTGCCAGTCGGCGAACTTTTACTGCGGCACCTGGTAGGCGTCCAGGAACACCGACCCGGCAATGGCGAAGTAGATCCCGAACGACACGCTTGAGGCCACGATCCCCCCGACCAGGGCCTTGGCGAACCGCTGCCCGCCGGGGCGGGCGACCTCCAGGATCAGCATCACCACGATCACCGTGCTGGAGAACAGCCCGCCGTAGGCTCCGGCGAAACCGGACAGGGTGTTCACCTTCGAGTCATCGTCGCCGAGCCCTTGGCGCCGCGCGATCCAGCTGCCCGCGCCGCCGCCCATCGAACCCAGAGCCTTCTCCGGGCCGACGCTGGCCCCTCCGATCAGCGAGACGGCCGACACCGCCACGATCCCCGGGCACCAACCACGCCTCAACGTGCCCGTCGGTCAGGTCCGCGACCAGGCTGGGAATCCGCTCGGGTATCCGCAGCGGCCGGCGCAACAGCCCGACCACGACACCGGCCGCCACCGTCACCGCCACCCACCACCAGTGCCCGCCGAACCAGCCGGGATCAGAATCGGCGTACCACTTGCCCCCGGCCCGGACCACTCCCATGAACACCAGGCCGGCTTGCCGCAAAGCATTCCACCGGGATAAATAGCTACGTTGCGCTTCGAAGAGCCCCGACCAGGCATGTCATCTCTCTCCCCCCCGGTCCGTTCGACCTAACCACTATCGGGCCGCCGCCGTATCGCCTCGACTCGGTCGGTAGCAGGTTACATTGACAGATTGCGTCACGCTAAGTGATGGAGAAGGCCGCGGAGAACGCGCACAGTCCCGCCCAATTGAGACTTGAGGTAGACGGTGCGGGCCTGGCCGGGATGGCAGTGAGTCAGGTCGTAGCGTTGAGAGGTCCCGGTCGGCTAGCTCTTCTTCCACCTGCCGCCCTGCTGGGGTTGGCTTTCGAACGACGTGCCAGCCTGCCGGGGCCTCGCCGTGGCGTGGCTCAAAAGAGGCGTGAACGCCGCAAAGATCCTGGAATTGGGCGTGCCCGCCACGGTCCTTGCCCGCCGGTAAGGGAAGGAGTGTTCACATCACCAGTGGCCAGCAGCCGGACCCGCGCGCCGCGCCTACTACGACAAGAAGCTGGCCGCGGGCAAGACCCCGAAGGAGGCCCTGCGCGGGCTGAAACGGCAGGTCAGCAACGCCATCTTCGCCTGCCTGCAGGCCGACGCCCGGCGGGCCGCGGCCCGCGCGAAAGACCCGGGAGGGCAACCGGGGAACGACTCCGACTCCAGCGCGGCCGGATCACACCCCAGGCACCGGCTCTTCGGACAAGCCACTCCCGGGCCCGGCCACCACCCTATGACCGCGGCCAGCACCCAGCGCCCGGGCCTGCCCGGGGCAGGGCTGGCCATTCCCCGATCGCTGCCACCCTGCCGCCGGCGACGCCGAAGGTCCAGGTGGAGCGCCCGCAGCGAAGCGAGGACGAACGACCTGGAGGTGCGGCAAGACGACGGCCACACTCGGCCGCGGGGAAGGCCAGGGGCCAAGGATCGCCGGTGAAGCCACAGCGCCCGAAGGGCACCTCACAAGCCGCGAAAAGGCCGGCGGAGCCCCTTGACACAAAGAGGCTTTCGTTCTGTATGCGCACGGCTCTCCGGTGCTGGGCCAGCAGTGCCGCCCAGATCGGGACATTCTGCATGCCGCCGACTTTGCGCTCGGCACGGCCGCAAGTTGCGCTGGATCGGCGATCGGTCGCTGTGATATGACGCCTACCCGGTTACGCTCCCGGTCGTCAGCCCGGACCGTCCGAGCGCGGGCCGGACTGGGATGGTGAGATGAGCAGCTTCCCGTGTCTGGTGCGCAGCGTGTCAAGGTCTGGCCCGGTCCGGTATTCGCTGGGTGACCGGCTGGTGGACCGGTATCTGGTGTTCGTTGCGGGCCGACGCCGACCGAACCCGCTGCGGGCGGCGGCCTTCGATCTGAAGGCGTTCTTCACGGTGACCGGGAAGGACCCGGTAGAGGTCATTGCGGCCGACGTTTCGGGTTTCCTGGCGCATCCGCGCGGCGACCGCACGGTGGTGCGGCTGACGGACCGGGAGCCCGGGCTGCTGGCGGACGGTCGCCAGGTGCCTGTCGTCGGTGTCAGGCTATTGCGCGTACCTGGTCGCCGTGGTGACGCCGGTGCGGGCCAGCCCGGTGCCCGGCGGCCTGTCGACTCCTCGGCAGGCGGGTCCTAGCGGTCGCGGACCGTGCCGCTGATGCGGGTGCCGCGCACTCTGCCGGGGATCTTGTCGCCGCAGCAGGCAGGCCGGCTGCTCGCCGCGCTGCGCACGGACCGGGACCGGGCGGTAGTGCTGGCGATGCTGTTGGCCGGTCTTGGCCGGTGCGAGGTGATGGGGCTGTGGTTCGACGATGTGCAGGTCGCGGGCCGGCGGCTGGTCGTGGTGGAGGGCAAGGGCGGCCATCACCGGATCGTCCCGGTTGCGAACAGGTTCTTCGACGCGCTCGGCGGCTACCTGCATGACGAGCGGCCTGCGGCGGCGTGCACCGACCGGGTGTTCGTGGTGCTGAAAGGGGCCCCGGCGCGGCCTGCCGCTGTCGGCGGAGGGGCTGGATGAGATCTTGGACGGCGCCCGCAGCCGGGCCGGGCTGGAGCACGCGACCTGCCATGAGTTGCGCCACACGTGCCTACCCCTGTCAGCGTATCGTCACCTTTAATAATCGGGTCGCAGTTTCTAGAAATATTTTGCTAGTCCTCGGTTGCGTAGATAAGCTGAGAGCAGGCACCGGGGACCAGCCGCCGAGGGCGGCCAGCTACCACGGCGTCACCGAAGAAGAGGTGCTGGTGATGGTTGCCCTGGTGGTCATCCTGGTGATATTCGTCGTGGCCGGGCTCATCGCGGCCGGCCGCTCGTTCAAGGTCGTGCAGCAGTACGAGCAGGGCATCATTTTCAGGTTCGGGCGAGTGCTGCCGGGGACGCGCGGCGCCGGGCTGACCCTGATCCGGCCGGTCGGCGACCGCATGCAGAAGGTCAACATGCAGATCATCGCCATGGCCGTCCCGGCTCAGGAAGGCATCACCAGAGACAACGTGACCGTCCGGGTCGACGCCGTGGTCTACTTCCGGGTCGTCGACCCGGTCAAGGCGACGATCAACGTGCAGAATTACATGTTCGCTATCTCCCAGCAGGCGCAGACCTCGCTGCGGTCGATCATCGGCCAGTCCGAGATGGACCAGCTGCTCTCCGAGCGGGACTCGGTCAACCGCGAGCTGCGCCGGATCATCGACGAGCCGACCGAGGGCCCGTGGGGCATCCGGGTCGAGCGGGTGGAGCTCAAGGACGTCTCACTTCCCGAGAACATGAAGCGGTCGATGTCCCGGCAGGCCGAGGCGGAGCGGGAGCGCCGCGCCAGGATCATCACCGCCGACGGCGAGTACCAGGCCTCCAAGCGCCTCGCCGCGGCAGCCAACGTCATGGCCCGCGACCCCGCCGCACTGCAGCTGCGGCTGCTGCAGACAGTGGTGGAGGTCGCCGCGGAAAAGAACAGCACGCTGGTCATGCCGGTACCGGTCGAGCTGCTCCGGTTCTTCGACAAATTCACGCCGACCGCGCCTGCGGGCGACAGGAAGTCGGCTGAGGATTCGGCCTCACTCGCGGACTTCGGCGATGAGGATGTGGCCGCGGCCGAGGCCGAGATCACGAGCGGAGCGCCGCTTGAGATACCCGAGGTCCCGCCGATCCCCCAGCTGCCCATACAGGTAGGCAACGGCAAGCTGGCCGCCGCTGTCGCAGTGCTGCAGCCGGACGCAGCGGCCCGGCACAGCGACGACGACGCGGACTCGGGCGCATAGGCTCCGTCCGCCTGATCAGCGGGGACGCCGCCGCGGGGATTATGCGTGAGTGGAGCTGGTGTGTGGTATTTACGCGCACCTGGCAGGCTTTTCATGCCGGCCCGGCGCAGGAAGCCGAAGCCGAGTTCGACGCCGTGCCCCGGTCCGCCAGCAGCGTGCCGGGCGACGATCATCCCGTCACCGGCAGATCAGGTCAGGCCGCGTCCGCATGACCGGGGACCGCACCGCATAAGCCAGCCCGGCCCCGCCCTGTCGTGCGCCGCCGGTAACGGCGGGGTGCGGAGCACAGGGGAAAGCCCAAGGACCTGCCGTCCCATCCGGTGGGTTACAGCTGAGGGGCAGACCGGACGTGTGACCCGGAAGCGTCGCAGTCGTGCATCCCGCAAGCGCCCGATATGTTGGCCGGAGGCGACCGTTGGGCTGTGGCGAGACAGGCGTCCGGCGGATCGTGGTGAGTCACGCGCCGATTGATGGGCTGCGTCTGAAATCAGGCTCGGCCGTGCTGAACCGGAGGTGTGCCCGATGCCGACGACCAAAACTGCTCATCGTGGCCGCACGGCGTTGCTGTCGCTCGGTGCCGGAGTGGCCGGGGCCGGCGCTGCGCTCATTGCCGCGTTTCGGTCCGACATGCGGGCCACGCGGTCTCGCCTTGCTGGACAGAGCCGTCTGGTGGAGACTGTATGCGGCCCGGTGGAGGTGGCCGAGTCCGGGACCGGGCCGCCCGCCCTGGTCGTGCACGGCATGGCTGGTGGGTTCGACATGGGGCTGATGGTCGGCAGGGCTGTCCTGGGGGACGGCTACCGTGTCATCGCCCCGTCCAGATTCGGGTATCTCCGCACTCCCATGCCGGCCGATGCCTCTCATGCTGCCCAGGCCGGCACCCTGGCTTCCCTGCTCGATGCGCTCGCAGTATCCCGCGCGGTCGTTCTGGCCGTATCCGCGGGGGCTCAGCCGGCCACGAATCTGGCGCTTCGCCACCCCAGGCGGGTGCAGGCACTGGTGCTCATCACGCCTGCGCTCCACCTCCCACCCAAGCCTGACGTCCCGCCTGAGTCCGGGCCGCCTGGCTTCGTGCTCGACTACGTGCTGGCCTCAGACTTCCTGGTCTGGGCAATAGCCCACCTGGTGCCGAACCTGCTGGTGCGAGTGGCAGGCGTGCCGCCCGCACTGGACCGTCAGCTGACGCCGGAGTACCGCAAAGAACTGGTCAACGGGTTCTTCCCCGCGAGCGCCCGCCACGTGGGGCTCGCCAACGACATCCGCACCACCATTCCCATCGCCCCCGACCTGCCGATCGAGCAGCTGCGGATGCCGGTGATGCTGGTCAGCGCGGCCGACGACCCCTACAAGACCGCCGATGTCGTGCGCTACTCGGGCTCCCGGATCGCGGGGGCTAAGACGGTCATCCTCGAATCTGGCGGACACGTCCTGGTGGGCCAAGATGACCGGGTCCGGCAGGAGGTGCAGGGATTCCTCGGCGCCCAGGTGACCAAGACGGATCCCAGCCTTGGATGACGTCAGCCGCCGCACCCCACCCGGCCGTGACGGCACCGCGGGTTAGGTGGTCTGGCCAGTGCCGCGCAGCCGCCAGGTGGTGCTGGACGCCCTGACCGGGGTAGCCCGGCGGTTCCCGGTGCACGGGCTGGTGGAGTTCGATGTCGGGCAGGCGAGCTCGCGGCTGGCCGAATCGGAGCCGCCAGTGTCGTGGACCGGCTTCGTGATCGCCACGGTGGCGCGGGCGGTTGCCCTGCATCCGGAGGTGAACGCCCGCCGGGCGGCAACCGCGTGCTGTTCTTCGACCGGGTTGACGTCGGCGCGACGGTGGAACGGCACACCAGCGCGGGCGTCGTACTGGGCGCGGTGACGATCCGGGACGCCGACCAGAAGTCGTGCGCCGCGATCTCCGGGGAGCTGCGCCGCGCCAAACACGCACCGGACCAGGCACCGGCCCGGCGCGGTGTGGCAGCACAGGTGGCGCGCCTGCCCGGGCCCATCCGCCGAAGCGCCATGCGGCTTGCCGGCGCCAGACCCCGGGTCGCGGCTCGGTTCGGGCCTGCCGTGGGCGTCACCTCGCTGGGGATGTGGCGCTATCCGGCCAGCAGCTGCCGCGGCCGGGAGAGCAGGCTGGCATGAGCACCAAGGGCTGGTCCGTGGCCGATATCGCGGACCTCACCGGCATGACGGCCGTGGTGACCGGCGCCAACCGGGGCATCGGCCTGGAAGTTACGCGCGGCCTGGCCGGCAAGGGCGCCCACGTGGTGCTGGCCGTGCGCCGCACCGGCCGAGGCGACGCGGCAGCCGCCGCGATCCGGGCCACCAGCCCGGGCGCCTCACTGGAGGTGATGGCGCTGGATCTGGCGGATCTGGCCAGCGTGCACCGGTTCGCCGCAGCCATCCGGTCCCGATGGCAGGCGGTGGATCTGCTGATCAACAACGCCGGCCTCGGCAGCGCCTCGCTGCGGCGCACCGCCGACGGCTTCGAGCTGGTCTTCGGCACCACCACCTGGGCCATTTCGCGCTCACCGGTCTGCTACTGCCCGCGCTGTCCGGCCCGCCGGCGGCGCGGGTGGTCACCGTGGCCAGCCTGGCTCATGCCCGCGGTGATATCGACTTCGGCAATCTGGATGCCGCCCAGGGCTACGCGATGGGCCGGGCGTACTCCCAGAGCAAGCTGGCCAATGTGCTGTTTGCCTATGAGCTGCAGCGCCGCCTGTCCGCGGCGGGAGCCGGGCTGGTCAGCGTGGCCGCGCACCCGGGATGGGCCGCTACCGAGATGGAGATCAGGCCGCAGGGGAACGTCGGCGCCCGCTGGAGGAAGTGGTGCACATGCTGACCATGCATCTGGCGGCTACCCCGGCGCAGGGCGCGCGGCCGATCCTGTTCGCGGCAACCTCACCGGAGGTGCGGGGCGGGGACTACATCGGGCCACGATCCGGGCTGCGGGGCCCGCCCGCCCGGGTCCGGTCCAGTGACCGCAGCCACGACCCGGAGCTGGCGCGCCGCCTCTGGCAGGTGTCCGAAGAAATGACAGGCGTGCGGTTCAGCTTCCCCGCCGTGGCCACCAGGTCGTCACCGCCCTAACGCCTTCCGGGCCTGCAGCGCGCACATGCCGATACGCCGCCAGCGAGACTGCCCCGGCAGCCGGAGCGGGCCGCGGATCTGTGACCGGTGACACCCTGCGCTCACGCCACCCCAACGGCCGAAGCGGCCCTGACGCCGATCGTGCGGCAGCCCAACGGCGCGCAGAACTGGGCGATCAGCGCGCTGATCGCAGCCGCCGCGGCCGCGGCTCACCAAGCGCGGAATCGGCGTTCGGCGCGGAATTACCTCAGGCGGGCAGGACGCAGCGGTGACGCTGGGTTACTCGGAAAGCGATCATCAGCCTCCGCAAGTTGCGGTACCTGGTACCTGTGTCTGGTCGGCCAGGAAAGTCAGGGGCTCAGGACTCCTGACATAGTCGCTCACTGACGGAGCGTTACGAGGCTGCTGGCCTGGTTCTTTCTGGTGTTTCCCGGCATTCCGCTACGTGTCGTCACGCCGAGAGCCGTGAAAATAGATGCA
>Ga0074046_10004032_pt1 | contig 12079 bp, 10 predicted proteins | sample BogForMeECP23OM3_FD_94441 | JGI IMG/M metagenome (GOLD analysis project Ga0074046, IMG submission 94441) | Bog forest soil microbial communities from Calvert Island, British Columbia, Canada - Bog Forest MetaG ECP23OM3 | ecosystem: Environmental > Terrestrial > Soil > Wetlands ...
AATGAAGTGGTATTCATCTTTCTTTGGATTGACGCAGATTACGATGATAGCTTGTGCTCCCTCTATTCCTGCATGAGCAGCCATTGTTTCCTGTGCTATGTCACATATTTCCTCTCGCAATTTGCCGTCTCTTACGGTGATGAATTCCCACGGCTGAGTGTTTGCGTAGGAAGGGGCCCAACGTCCCGCCTCCAAAATGGAAGTGATCTTCTCTTCCTGAACAAGCTCTGACGTGTATCTGAAAATGCTACGTCTGTTCATAATGGCATCCAATATTTGGTTACTCAATACTCAACTACGACCTACCCACGCTACCGTAAGTACGAGAATTTAATTCGATCGATGGACAGAGAAGCGTACGCAGTTAAAGCACAATTTGACGAATTCAAAACATCGAGTCGGAAACTAGACGAGACTCAGTAGATCACTCGGTTGTTCAATGAGCGCTTTGGCGCCCGCCTTAATCAACTCGTCCTTGGACCGGAAACCCCAGAGAACACCTACAGGGAACATTCCCGCAGCATTGGCCGTTTCCATATCCGTATTGGAATCGCCCACGTAAAGAAACTCTGTAGCTGAGAGTCCAAGCTCTACTGCAATTTGAACTGCGCCTGATGGGTTAGGTTTGATTGGAGTATCCTTATTCTGCCCTCGAACCATTGCGAACTTCCACTTCGACAGGAACTTCTGGACAATGACGTGTGTGAAGTCATCGGGCTTATTTGAAAGAACGCATGTGACGATCCTTCGCCCCTGTAATGCGTCCAAGAGTTCAGGTACACCATCGTAGGGGTGAGTCTTGTTTGCCCAATTTCGACCATATTCCTCTCGCTCAGCGGTAGCAATCTGATTAATCGTCGCCACTTCACGATCATGCTCTGGCAGCGCGCGTGAGACGAGGTTCACGAGTCCATCACCGATCATATACCTGTAACTATCGACGGGGTGAGGTGGAAAACCGAATCGCTTCAGCGAAGCGTTCATCGAATCCGCTAGGTCGTCAAGCGTATTCAGGAGAGTTCCGTCAAGATCGAAAAGAACTGCTTTGAATTTCATAATGTGTCTCCTAGTTTCGAGGAAATTTTGAGCTCAGGTATGCGTCTCTTTACGAATCATTTCACAGCCTTGTGTTGAGATTTCGTGAGTGTATGAAGCTTACTCTAACTAAAAGCATATTGCATGTTCTCAAGGTTAAGAGCCCAACCTAGAACACGTAATTCAATTCAGAGATGGTACCATTACTGGGTTCGGGTTACTTCATATCCCCAGATGACAAGTATGATGTATCACCTATCCTAGGAAAGCGGACAATTGGGAATCTTCATAGTTTTAGCGGCGGGCAGCGGAAATTTCTCTGCTCGCAAACTAACTATGGACGAGTACCTTCCTGCTAGTAATCAGAAATTGTCACTATTGAGGACACCAACTAGGATAGTCGACTATCACCACGCGACGGGCAACTTCGTAGTACGGACACCAAAAATGAATCGTTCTGAAATAGCTGACGAGTTATCGCTTGTCTTTGGGGCACCCTGCGCAATACTGCAAACTAGTCAAGTATCATCTTGCGTCTCTATCGCGAAGAAAGTTAGTGAGCCTCCAGTACAGGCTGGAATTCGCTGGACGAAAGGCATCGCCTTCAAGGTGAGAGGTAAACCCTGTTCAGTTGACCTGAAACCGAGTCCGCTCGCGGAGTTCTTTCGAGTTAGTGAGTACGCGGTTGGTGTGTTCAAGAAAGATCAAGTTGCAACCAATGAAGTTTTGGGCGGGAACCGCGCTGGAGGATGGGGAGCCATATCAGCGGATATATCGAATGCAGTTGGTGGAATCTGGACTGCACGTCCGTTAATTCGGATTCAGGGCGTTCTCGGGAAAGCGTTGAAATACGAGCCTTCGATGCTCCCCAGAAGATAGCGACATCCTCTAGTTCGTGAGTTGACAATCTCAGATGTCTTCCGATTCTCAATATCGAACGCCGCCACATGAATCGAGAACGTGATTTTGTTATTAGGTGATAATTGGTCTTAAATAGATTCGACTCATACTCTAGTTGGGATGAATTATCGTGCTAGGAAAGAAAGTCGAGGATGCACTTAATGCCCAAATGAATAGGGAATTCTACTCGTCGTACCTTTACCTTTCGATGAGTACGCATTTTGAATCGAACAGCCTGAAAGGACTTGCGCACTGGCTAAGAATTCAAGCTAAAGAAGAGTTGGCTCATGGTATGAAATTCTACGATTATATGGTTCAAAGAGGGGCACGTCCAGCGCTTCGCCAGATCGATGCCCCAACCAGCAAATGGAAGACTTACGCTGCGGTCTTCGAGGATGCGTACAAGCATGAACAGAAGGTCACCAAGTTCATCTCCGAGCTCGTGGACTTGGCTCGAGCTGAAGTTGATCACGCAACCGAGGTCTTCCTTCAATGGTTTGTGAATGAACAGGTTGAAGAAGAAATGAATGCAAGTGATATTGAAAACAAGATGAAGCTTGCAGGTGACTCTTGGGCCGCCCTGCTTGTGCTAGACAGTGAACTGGGTAAGCGTCCATCAAAATAGAGAGCGCAAAGGCTTCTGATCAGTCGGCAATGCTGAGCTGAAACGCGACCAAGTTCGATACGTAGACATGCAGGCTCACTGTGTTGTGAGCCTCATTCTAGCTTTGCATTTTTCGCAGAAACCGTAAATGTCGAAACGCTGGTCAGTGATTGTGTATCTCGTCTTCTCAGCGGCCTTCAGGATTAGTCTGCGGGCTCCATGGTCATTGACGTCTATGACCTTTCCACATTGCAAACAGGCCACGTTCAAATGGGGTTCCATGTTCGAGTCGAACCGGTTCTCTCCCTTAGAGAAGGCGAGTTCCTGTACTAGACGTAATTGCTTGAGGACATGCAGGGTCTTGTAAACCGTAGCCAGACTTACGGTGGGATAGGTTTTCTTAACTTCTGCGAATATTCTCTTAGCGGTTGGATGTTCTCGACTGGCGAGTGCAATTCGGCAGATTGCAATCCTCTGCGAGGTAGCTTTGAAACGTTTTCTTCGGAGAGCGTCGATTATCGATGCATCCGTGAGGGTTTGAAGGGTCATGTAGACCTCATTATTAGATGATAATCGTTGTTAAATACCCATCTTGTTGAATTATTCCACCAACCAAACGGAGGTGAGTCTAACGGCTAGAGTAGCGCGAGAAATGGTAGTGAAGGCGGGCGTGAATGTTGATCAACTCGTGGATTTGCTGGTTAAGAATGCGGCGGCTGAACTAACGACGTTCTACTACTACACAATCCTTCGGTGTAATCTCATAGGCTTAGAGGGTGAAGGAATCAAACAACTCGCTGAAGTAGCTCGAATCGAGGACCGCAACCACTTCGAGGCTTTGACTCCGCGTATATACGAGCTTGGAGGTAAGCTACCTGATGACATGAAAGTATTTCATGACATGTCTGCTTGTCCACCTGCGAGGTTACCGAAAGATCCGACCGACATTAAGGCGATGCTAACTGTTCTGGTTAATGCGGAAAGATGCGCGGTGGGTGGATATTCGCACATTTGCAACATAACTGCTGGCAAGGACCATAGAACTTACGACTTGTCATTGGCAATCTTGAATGAGGAAGTTGAGCATGAATCTTGGTTCAGCGAATTTCTTGGAGAAGGCCCATCCGGACATTTCATGCGACAAGGCGACACGTCACCCTTCGTATCGAAATTCCTCAAGTAGCAGAAAATGTGAAAGTCCCTCAATCTTTTCCAGTTTTTCTTTTTCTATATGCTTCGGCTAGTAGCAGGTATGAGCTCGGTCGTACTAAACGTCGGGCAAGAATGAGGTCTCGCTTCAATCCTTGTACTTGATTTCGAACTGTGAGCCCTCGGGATCAATTGCATGTTGGGAGATGATGGAGTTTTGTTGTTGAAGGCGAATTGCGCCAAGGATCAGGAGGGAAATTGGGCAGATTGCATCATTCAAGGAGAGTTTCGGATGTACTTTCTGCGCGAACGGGCATTTTATGGTCCAGCTGGAGTGGTCGTTTTGGTGGGTTTCCGTGATCTGGTATCCATACTTTTTGATGATGTTCTGGGTCTCCTCGATTGGATTTGCAGACTCGTCAATTAAGCCCTTTACAACCTGCGCCGCTGTATTCATCATGAATTCGTCAGCGAAGCGTCTTGTTGTAATGTCCATTAGCCGTCTATGAAATGTGGTTATCAACGTATGCGTGAGCATGTGGTATGCTAGGAGGTCAATCTTAGAATCAGGGGGCTTCGCTAGAGTATCCGACATCAAATGTACTTTCCACCTACAGTTTGATTCGATGGCGTCGTGTTGGTATTTACATCGTGTGATTGGTTGCGATTATCGGTGTTCAGCTCTTGTCCGTTAACCGGATGGAAACGCCGTTAGGTTGAGCATCGGATTTTCAACCTGGTTCTTGAACTGTTAACAAATAGAGGGTTTAGGGAATCGTAAGGCAACATATCAATTGGTCGTGAGGGCCTGGGGGAGACTATCGTTCCACCTTGAACCCTATCTTCACGACAACTTGGAATTGACTCACTTTGCCTTCCTGGATGTTTCCTCTGAACGAGGTTGCCTCAAACCATTGCATTTGTTTTACGGTTTTTCCCGCTTCTTCTACAGCGTTTCGCACTGCGTTAGCAAAACTCTCATTTGATTCGCCAACGATTTCGATGACTTTCCAAACCAATCAATTCACCTCCACGAAATACGGGTTGCATGATCATGTCTGCCTGTATTTCTGTCTGTGCCCACCACTCAGCTTAGTAGTAGTTCCGTCAGCCTCCACTCAATCGTTTCTCAAAATCAGGGGTAGCGACCGTGATTATCAGGGGGCGCGTGTAGTCTAGGAGCTGAGTATTGTTGAGTTCCAGTTGGAAGCTAAAACCCGTTGACACTTGCCCAGAAGAGATGCTCACATTGGTTTGGATGGTGTTGTAACCCTCGATTGCAAAGGCGATGTTGTAGATTCCAGGGTCGAGGTACATTTCATAGTAGCCGTCCCATGAGTACTGAGTGACGTTGTAGCTGTAGGTTTTAGCCTCAACTTGAGCCCATGAGATCGTTCTAAGTTGATTATCGCTTGTGAAGCCGAGAAGTTGTCCTTCGATGTATCCGCGTTGGTCAAGCTTGAATACGACGGAAGTTTCGCCTCCTGTCGGTGCGCCTTGCACTTGCCATGGCTGAGCTTGAAGGTAAGGGCCAAGACCGTTCGCTGAGAGGGTAACATTGGTGAAACCGAATTCGGAGTGAGGATTGTTGAGTATCGTGTGGAAGCTGTCACCTTCCAGCAGGGCCTCCGGGGGCGGGTACCAGTTACTTTGAGGGGGAGCCGTTCCTTTTGGAAAAGTGGACGTTGGGTACTCATTCCAACAGTCCACTTCGACAGTGAACGTACTCTCAGGGTTGTTCAGCGTGGTTGGTTGGCTGATTCCATACTGCATTGAATTGATTCCTTCTCCCGTTCCGTTAATCCGGGGTGGCGTTGAGAGGATTCCGGCATTTTGTCCGTCAAGTGGATCGCCGAACACATCGTAGATTCCTGCTATGAAGACACGCACCATTTGTGTATGGTAGGGGATAGCTGTTCTCCATTCGTTTAAACCCCAATAGTTAGCGTTGGTTTGGAACGTTCCGAAATCACTGAGGCCGTCATGGTCAGGGTCACTGTCGAAAGCTTGCCAACCCGTGACTGATTCCCCGCGAGGGCCAATTGGCCAAGAGCCGTACCATAGGAAGGTGTCTGCTGAGCGGGTTCCGTTCACCGTCATAATTGAACTCGTATGCTGGGGATTACTGCCTGGCGATGGTGAAGGGGTAAATGGGTCCGGATAGTATGTTTCGTATATTGAGACGACTGGAATCCGGTTGCTTCCGGTGAACCTTCCCAATCCGAAGAAACTATTCGAGTCATAGTCGCCTCTGGATGTCGCGCTGTCGGGTCCCCTCGTTGTGGCTGTCGCCACTAAATAGCCAGAGCTGTCGAAGACTCGAACTCGCATACTCATGTTGTATTGGGTTGGCGTGAGTAAACCTTCATCGGTAAAGGGAATGTAGAGCGTGATATTGATACCCTTCAGAAGTTCCATTTGCATATCCGCGATGCTACCCTCCGAAGCGTACACGGTGGTGTCTCTGGGCTGGGTGTATCCATAGGTGAAGGCGTAAGCTGAATACAGTCCGGTCTGGAGAGCTTCCGCTGACGTGAAATTATCTGTGGCGTCGAATCTGTAATCGGAAGGTACCTCCAGAAATCCTCCAAGATTCCAGCCAGGATAGTATGTTTGACCGTACAATATTCCGTTGAGAATGCTCGGGAAGATGCCTGGGCCATCGACGTCAGCTTGAGCGTAGCCGTCCCATTCGTTCACGATGATTGTTGAACCATACGGGTCATTGGGGTCAATGACCTGCGGCGATCCGGTTGGACAGTAAGGAGGAGTGGCTGACGGGTCGTAGCATGCGGGTTGCATAGTGGGTTCGACGTCTCGATCCCCTCCTGCTGCCGAGGCGAATGGGTAGCCGACGTATCCTTCGTCGAGCTGGGTTGCCTTGTTGAACACGTAGATTCTAAGTCGGCCTCCAGGAAACTCCCAGGGTCTCTGTACTCTTGGTTTCTCCCAATCGATGCTGTATAAAGTCATGTTCAATCGTGCACTTCGATGCATGTTTGATTGCAACTGAACTGATCCTAACGATATGGATGCAGAATCGGCTTCTGACTGCAAGTAGCCTCGCATGTACAGATTGACGTGGTAGGTTCCAGTCGTTATTCCGTAATCTCTGTAGCCTTGGTAGATCAGATACGAGTACTTCATTCCAATCGTATCAGGCCCGATGAGTCCGAAACCGTTTATTTCAATCCTAGCTGAAGTCTCGTTACTCAAGACTATCGTGAAATTAATGCCCACCAGCGTTCCAGCTGAATCACGCACTTCCGCGATGAGGTAACGGTTTCCTTTCGACAGGCCTGACGCCAAGTTGCCGGCGCATCCGTCTATGGGGCAGTCTTTGAGAGTGTTTTCCTGGTCATGAAAGTGGACGGTGACGTTTACCGAACCTGAAACCCGCAGGTATACTGGGACGAATGTGTTTCCGTTCCAATCGTATTTCGAAATGGTGAAGGAAGCCGGAGAAATTGTTCTTCCATCAAGCCCAGTTTGAGTGTACCCATTGATCCACACTCTAATCCAGTAGCGTCCAACGTCCAGGCCGCTAGACCATGAGGCGTAACTTTGTGGAATATGACCATCGAAACTAGTGGGGACACCGAAGATTCCCTCGACCCCAAATTGGAAGGTGAACCCGTCCGGTCCTCCACCGTTTGTGAATGCTCCTTCGCTGTCCACCCACCAGTACTCCGCCGGGCCCACACCATTAGGCTTCCCGCACGCATCAACTCGCCCTCCGCATAGCATCGGGGAATGCGAATTGTAGTTCGGGTTGGTTGATGGTGATGCGTAGGAGGTTGAGTAGTAGGAGAAGGTTGAGAACCATGGAAACGCTACTGGACGCGGGGTAGGAAGGTTGGGGTGATTTGAGAAGTAATCCCAATCGTAAGCCATGTACGGTTGATCGGTATAATTTAGCGGTGAGAACGCGACCAGATCACTTGAACTATAATCGTCGTTATCATAAATCTCAACATAGACCGGTCTTGGAGCTGCAGGCCAATTCACTCCATCATAGTCGCTCCTGCTGTATATGTTTCCTTTCACGACTATTCCCGGATCGATGTAACCGTCGAGGTGCAACGATTGGTTTGGAAGTACCGTAACATTACTGGAAATTAACTGGTCAGGATAGCCTGCTGCGCTCGCGTATATGCTGTAGATTCCAGGAGCTAGGCCCTCCACTTCGAAGTGGCCCAGCGCGGTTGAATTGAAATAGCCATCTGCTTCAACGGCTTTGCTGGTCGCCGACTGGTCAGATTCGTACAGGTTAATTGCGACTCCAACTGCTTTGACGTGGCCGGGGAGATCTATTGGTTTTCCGTAGAGGGTTTTGTTGAACGTCCCGTAACGGATTGTTCCAGTTATGATCGCGGGGTTCAGGCTTCCTTCCACAAGCATGACTGGCCAATCTTCAACTGGAACTGTTGCGTTCGTCGGGCCAGAGTAGGGTATCATCGCGTAGCTTGGATTACTCACAGTTCCCTGGTTGCAGATGCCGCATTCGCCGCTGCTTGTTTGCGGACCTCTTGGCATGCCTGGATAGACGAAGTTGAAGAATTGATCCTGTAAGAAGATTTTGAAGAAATATCTGCCGGCAATCTTCGGAGCAACTACATCATTAATTCTCAAGTAATACCATTCGCGATAATCGTGCTGAGGCCACCAGTGAATATCACCCACAACGCTGACAACCCACCAGCCCGGGCCCCACGGGTCGTTTGTTGCTGCGCGAGTGAGGGTGATGTCATCTGCAGTAGCACCGAAGGTTGATTCAACCAATCCAGGATTGTAACTGTTCGGACCAGAGAAGAGGGATGAAAGATCAAATTCCGGCGGGATGTAAATGTTCAATCCAGTAAAATTCTCTGAATACTTCGTACCTGAACCACAAGAGTCATCGATATCATTCCATCCAAACTTGCAGGGATTAGTGAAATTCAAAGCGAAAATCAGCGGCCCCCGACTCGCAAAGTCTCCTGTCGACGCCAATACTGCTCCGAAAGGCGAGTACGAGTCCCCTTCCAGCTGATACACATCATGCGATTGACCGGGAGGATTACCGCCCGGATAGGGAGACTGGTAACCAGGCGGAAAGCCATTACTCGAACCAATGTAAGCGGAAAAGCCACCTCCAGGCCACACGTACGCGGTTGGTCCTGCGACGTGCGGATCAAAATCATTTGAATGGAATCTAAAGGAAGGAGTCAGATCACCCAGGGTGAAGTGTGCGTTAACGGGAACCAAAGGAAGCAGAAGAACAATGATCAGGATGATGATCTGCACTGCAGGGATTTTCATGGCAGATGGCTGGATAATCCATCCAACTTAAGCCTTCAGGCCCATATTCAGCCCATGCTGCAACTACTGCGTCTAAGAACTCACACGGGGATATTCTCTTGTAAGTTCAACGGTTCAACAGGCTCATGGCTGATCCAGGGTAGCGTTCTCCAGCAACAGAGTCAGTGGGGAAGGCCTCGTCGATCTTGTGGATTTCTTCGGACGACAGAACTAGTTGAAGTGCCTCAAGGTCCTCCTCAAGATATCTTCGCCGCTTGGTGCCGACGATTGGAACTATGTCTGTATCCTTGGCGAGGAGCCAGGCTATTGCCAGTTGTGCGGCGGAGCATCCTTTCAGTTTGGCAATTGCCTCAAGGCGTCGCATGAGTTCCTGATTCTTCCGGAAATTCTCGCCTTGGAATCGTGGTGCTCCGCGGCGCCAATCATTCTGGGCCAAGCCGTCCACACTCTTAATCTGGCCTGTTAGAAATCCGCGTCCGAGGGGGCTGTATGCTACGAATCCGATACCAAGCTCCCGACAAGTTGCCAACACGTCTTTTTCAGGATCTCGACTCCAGAGTGAATATTCACTTTGCACCGCTGTAAGCGGGTGCACCTTGTGAGCCCGACGAATTGTTTGAGCGGATGCTTCGGATAATCCCAAGTGTCTCACCTTGCCTTCCTTCACAAGTTGAGACATTGCTCCCACGCTTTCTTCTATTGGAACTGATGGATCAACTCGGTGCAGGTAGTAGAGATCTATCTTATTCACGCCGAGACGGCGAAGGCTGGCCTCGCACGCCGAGCGAATATATTCTGGTTTTCCGTTGATTCCACGAAAGTTGGGATCGCCCGTCCTGACAATTCCGCACTTGGTTGCTAAGATTACCTCTTGACGTCGATCGTGAATTGCGTGCCCCAAAAGTACCTCGTTTGTGAATGGGCCGTAGATGTCAGCGGTATCTAGGAAGTTTACGCCTAGATCGAGGGCTCGGTGAATTGTTGCTGTAGACTCATTGTCATCTCGCGTTCCGTAGAATTCTGACATGCCCATGCAACCTAAGCCAATTGCCGAGACTTTTAGTCCGCTTTTGCCTAACTCCCGCATCTTCATGATTTACGCCTCATTATCTTCTAGTGTAGGTCCTACTTGAATGTGGCAACTCCCCAAGTATCTATTGCTCGTTGGAGTTCCTTATGATTGTGTGCGTATTCTGTCAGTGAGTTGCCTGTCATGGCTACTTCGATTGCCTGCCTTAATGCTGAAGCGCCGGCTTTTCCTCCGTCAGGGTGACCCCAGATACCTCCACCGGCTTGGATGATTATGTTTCTTCCAACTAATTTCATGAGCTCCGGGACCAGTCCAGGATGCAGTCCCCCAGAGCAGGTTGGCAGAGCTGACTTAATCCCGTCCCAGTCCTGACCGAGGGATCCGGGGGTCGGTTCAGTCATGCGGAGTTGCAGATTATCTCTTAGCGCGAGAACTTCCTCTTGTGGGGATTCTAATTTTCCAATTACTGTTCCTATATGGAGTTGATCGACTCCGATCAGGCGCGCAACGTCAGAGACTGCTAGCATTGACATGCCATGTAGTCTGTTCCTTGTGAAGGCGGCGTGAAAGGCTCGGTGTGCGTGAATAGCCAATTTTAATGATTCACATTCCTCACGAAGCGTCTGTAGAGCTGACCATCCACTTGTGAGGATGTCCACCATTACATACTCGCCTCCTGTGTCTGCAACTAATTTAGCGCGACGACGCATTTCGTTGGTCTCCGCAGTGATGTTGATCAAGTAACTTTTCCTTTCACCAGTCTCTCTTTCTGCTCTGTCTCTTTGTTTGAAACTCTCGCGTACTCTGTCCTTGAATTTGTTGAAGGGTTGGGAGGTGAGATTTTCATCATCTTTCAGGAGGTCGACGCCACCAATCCATGCCTCGTATCCTGCCTTGGCGTGTTGTTTGGCTGTTAGACCCACTTTCGGTTTCGGGACGGTCGCAGTTAGGGGGCGATTCTTAATCTTGAGAATCTTCCTGATTCCTTCGGTTCCTAGTTGTGGTCCGTGAAATGACTTTAGGAGTGTTCTCGGCCACCTGACGTCTTCGAGTCTCACGTTCTGCACAGCCTTCATGCCGAATATGTTGCCTGCGATTGAGCTGAGGATTTGGGCCATGTTCCCGTTTTCAAAGATTGATGGTGGGTAGGCGATCTTCACCATGTTCCCTTGAATTTCATATGCCTTGGCCATTAGCCTACGGACTCGGGAGGGCATAGTTGTGAGTTCAGTCCATGTACCCACGGATGATTCAGAAGCGACTCTGCCAGCAGCGTCTTCTATTCCGAAACCTTCTGCCGGTTCTAACCGGAACAGACAGAGTAAATCGTTCGGCTTCGGGGTGTACGTTTTGTCGACGAAATCATGATACCATTCAGTCATGTTACAGACACCTACACTTCTTCAAGCTCGTAGGTTTGATATTCATGCAGCTCTTCTGGCGTGAGAACGCCGAAAACGTCCTGTAATATCAAAGTAGCTCCTAACGGAGGGATTATTCCCCACTCGGTGATGATGAGATCGATAAACTCGGGTGGAGTCACATCGAAGGCGGGATTCCGGACTTTGATTAATCCTATCTTGTCCAGTTCATTCTGGGAGATAATCTCGTTTGGATCTCGTTCCTCGATTCGCACAAGGTCGCCGATCATCGTCTCTGGACTGAACTTGTATGTTTCAGCCGCGGCGTACACTTTCACCTTGGCCTCGTGCGCAGCTAAGGCAACCATTGAGGTACCTATCTTGTTAACTAAAGCGCCATTGGCTGTTATCGCGTCTGCTCCAACAATGACCTTGTCGACTTCCTGCATGAAATATCGTACGGCATCATCCAAGATCATAGTCACCGGTATGCCTGTCTTGTGAAGTTCAGCCGCTGTGATATGTCCTTGGAATCTAGGACGAGTTTCGGTCACGTAGACTTCGAACTTCTTTCCATTCGCCCAAGCATTCTTCATTACGGAAATGGCCGCGTTGCTATTACAATGCGTCAGCAGAACGTCTCCGTCTCTGATTCTTCGCGCCCCAATTTCGCCGATGCGTTCGACAGCGGTTCTCGTG
>Ga0074046_10004033_pt1 | contig 12076 bp, 12 predicted proteins | sample BogForMeECP23OM3_FD_94441 | JGI IMG/M metagenome (GOLD analysis project Ga0074046, IMG submission 94441) | Bog forest soil microbial communities from Calvert Island, British Columbia, Canada - Bog Forest MetaG ECP23OM3 | ecosystem: Environmental > Terrestrial > Soil > Wetlands ...
GATGTTGCCGAGCTCTTTCAGCGCGAACAGGTTCGCCGCGTGCTCGGCGCTCTGAAACTGGTACGAGGTCGTCTGATAGATCGGCACCGCGACCGCGCCGGTCGCCGGATCGGCGCGCCAGCCCGCGTGAAGCGCCAGCGTTTCAGGCTTGTAAGACATTTGGTTTCTTCCCTTTTCCTGTTGATCGCGTCGACGCTTTCCGGAGCCCTCGGTCGACGTGCGCGGGCGCTTCCTTATTAAGACAACAAGTTGCTGTTGCTTGCATCTTAGCCTGTACGCAGTCGGTGGAATAGACCCTAGCGGCTCGCCAGCCGGTCTGCAAGGCGGAGCGCCGCCGCGTCGAGCCAAGGCTCGGGCCGCTTGGCCGTTCGTCATCCCCGAATTACAGGACGCTGCGCATGCTGTCGAATTTCGTTCTGACTCCTGTATTCTGCGAGCGATAGGGTGTCGGCGCAAACTCGAGCGGCCGCGCGGCGCGGTGCCCGGCGCAAGGGAGGGGTTCATGAGCATCGGTCGATCTACGGAGCGGCAAAACCATGTGCGGCGGTTCCATCTGCCGCACGCGCATCTCGACTCGCCTTTCGGCAGCGACTGGTTCGGCAAGAAGGCGGAGGATTTCGCCCGCTTCTTCGGCACGCCGACGTTTCTCGTCACCCAGACGATCATCGTCGCCGTCTGGATCTGGGTCAACATGATCGGCTGGACCCAGTTCGACGTCTATCCGTTCATCCTGCTCAATCTCGCGTTCTCGCTGCAGGCCGCCTATGCCGCGCCGCTGATCCTGCTCGCTCAGACGCGCCAGGCGGATCGCGACAAGTGCCACAGCATGGCCGACGCGCAGCATCGCGAGGAGCTGCACCTCGTCAACGAGGAGCGGCAGAAGCAGATGCAGAACCAGGCGGCGCTCCTCGTCGACATGCTGAAGCAAAACACGGCGCTGACGGAGAGCGTCCAGACGCTGCTGCGGCAGAACACCGAGCTGACCGAAACGGTCAGGGGCCTAGTCGAGCGGATCGAGGCGATGACGTCGGAGCTGCACAGGCGCGTCGCGCCCGCGACGCAATGAGGCGTCATCGTGAACATTGGCAAAGGAGGCTTTCATGCCGGTCGTCGTCGCCTTTGGCGATTCCAACACCTGGGCCTTTTCACCCTGCGCCGGGGCGCGGATGGCGCGCAACGTCCGTTGGCCCGGCGTGATGGCGCAGGCGCTCGGCCCGAGCTTTCAGGTGATCGAGGAGGGCCTCTGCGGCCGCACGACCGTCTTCGATGATCCCGAGGAAGAGGGGCGCAACGGTCTCGCCTATTTCGCGCCCAGCCTCAGAAGCCACGCCCCGCTCGACCTCGTGATCATTTCGCTCGGCTTGAACGACGTGAAGGCGAGGTTCGCCGCGGGGCCGGAAACCGTCGCCGGCGGCGCCGAACGGCTGATCGACGTCGCGCTCGCTTCTGCGGCCGCCCCGGGCGCCGCCGCGCCCGAAGCCGTCCTGGTCGCGCCGCCGCCGATCGAAAAGCTCACCGAATACGCCGAGATGTTCGAGGGCGGGGCGGAAAAGGCGCTTCGGCTTCCGGCCGTCTACCGGGCGCTCGCCGAACGTCGGGGCGTCGGCTTCGTCGACGCGGGACAGTTCATCCGCTGCTCGCCGCTCGACGGCATCCATTATGCGCCGGACCAGCACGCCGTTCTCGGCGCGACGATGGCGGAGGCGGTGCGGATGATGCTGGAGTAAGGCGCGGCCTTCGCGCCCCCTCCGCCGCCCTTCCGGCGGTCCCCCTGCACCGGTAACGCCCTCGAGGTCCGAGCCGCAGAGCGTCTTCGGCGCGGACCGCCAATTCCGCGAGTGCTCAGCAGGCCTCGTTCTGTGCGAGCGAAATCGACATCAAATTCGTTGCTCCAGCAGCCGTGCGAATTCGGCGATCCGCTGCTCGGGCTGGCGACCGATCACGACATAGCCCCGCCCGTCGCGCGACCACGACGCCAGCGGGAGTCCCTCGCGCGTTTCGAGGCGCAGAGCGGAATCCGCCCCACCATTGGCGATAATGCACAGGAGGACAGGCGAGCCGTTGGGATCGACGAAAGCGATCGCCGCCAACGGCCAGCCGTCGAAGGCCAGCGTGGAGGCGACGGTGAACCGGAGGCCGGGGAGCGCGACATCCTCGGGGGTCAGTTTCGCGCCAACTCTTGCTCCGACGGCGGCCAGTTCCTGAGCCTCCAGCGCAGCGTCCGGGTTCAATGGGGCGAACGTCGCGTTCGTATAGAGGTTCGTATATTGGGCGACGGCGGAACGCCAATCGTTCGCGGGTCGCGCGACGGTGAGCGCTATCCACGCCGCGCCTGCGGCAAGAAGCCCGAGGACAAATCCGGCCACGAGTTCGCGCCGCGCGATCCCCGGGCGGGCGGGGGAGGCCGGGCGAGCGAGGGGTTCCGACGGCAGCGCGGCGCTCAGCCGTGAAAGCGGCGCCGCTTTGAGCAGCGCGTCGAAAGACGACGCCATCTGCGCTCCCGCCTCGCGCAACTCCTCGTAACGCTGGCGCAAGCCCTCGTCCGCCGCCAATTGCGCGAGCAGGCGGACTTTCGCCTCTTCGTCGAGTTCGTCGTCGATCAGGGCGACGAGCTGTGCGTCATCGACGGTCATCGGAAGAAGCGGTTCCTCCTCCTATTTCATCTTGGCCAGCGCTGATCGCGCCCCTGCGAGACGGCTCATCACCGCGTCGATCGGAATGCTGAGAGCGCTCGCCGCCTCAGGGTAGCTGTAACCTTCGCCGTAGACCAGCAGCGCCGTCTCTCGTTGCGCCTCGGGCAACCGTGCGATCAATTTCAACGCTTGAGCGGCGGAATATTCGACCCGATCTCAAAAGATCGATCGGTCGAGACGGCGCTTTCCGCGTCGACGAAACCCTTGGCCTCTCGAATCCGACGCGGGCGAATTTCGTCGAGCCAGATTGAGCGAAGCATGGCGAACAGCCAACGGTCGAGTCGACCGTCCGCAGGGGCTTGGTCCGCGCGCTCGACTGCGCGCCGGCACGTCGCCTGCACCAGGCTCTCGGCGGTATCGCTCGCGCTCGACAGCACAAGCGCATAGCGCCAGAGGCGCCCCAGACAGGGCTCGAGCCCCTGGCGCAGCTCGCGTCCGCTGGCTTCGCTCATGGCGGCCTTCTCAGCACATTGGCAGGTCAGGCGACGATGCGCGCTTTATCTCGCCTTGTTGCGACAACGGTGGCGGATTTGAGTCCGAACTACATCACGAACCCCCGGCCCCGGCGACCACGAAAGGCGTCGCCAAGACCTCCGTGGGTCATGTCTAAACAGCCGGGCAGGCGAATTTATTCGTTGGCGATTCGTTCTCCCTAGCGGACACAGCCCGCCGAATGATGCAATCGCGCCGAAGCAAGGGGGCCATGGGAAGCATGGCGGTGGGGCAAGTCACCTCACCGCACCCCCGCGAGCGTTCCGACGAAATCGTCTCCGTGAGCGTTGGACACAACCTGATGGCAAGCCATGCAGCTCGACGGCCGGTCCTGCAGATAGGTCTCCATCGTCGTGTTGATCAGATTCTCCTCAGGCGCCGCGGTCGATTTGTAGGAGTCGTCCTGCGCGCCAGGAGAAGCCGCCGCCCCGGGGAAAGGCGCGCCGTCGTTGGCCGGCCCGGCCGGATCGCCACTCGTCGGCCACTGCACGGCGACCAGCATGTAATGCTCCCACACCGTTCCCTTGACGCCGGGCAAGTTCCAATAGGCCCGGTTCAAAGCCATGATCGTGGGGTCGATCGGATGGCGGCGCACGACTTGCATCGGCGCGGGATCCCGCTTCGGCGGGTTCGTCCAGTCGACCGGCAGGGCCTCGGCCATGCCGAACGGCGGCCAGAGGTTTTTTGGCCGCGACGGGTCGAAATAGGCGTAGGGGACGCCGGCGTCCCGCGCGTCGGGTTCGCGAGCCTCCCCCTTGCCCGCCGGCGGCACGTTGTCGACGTGCTCGAACGTGCTCCAGATCCATTGCGGTCGGCTCCTGGTCTTGATCGCGATGTGGAGTCCGACCAGCGCGGCGTCGCTCTCCGAGCAGACTGCGCGGCCCGCGGCGAGCGTCTTGGCGACGTCGACGATCTCGGCGCGCTCGACGTAAGCGCGCGCCCGCACGGAGGGCGGATCGGCGGCCGTCAGGGGGCGCCAAGCCGCCTTGACCGCGATCGACCCGACGGGAAAACGCCCGGGACGGCTCTCGTCAGGCAAGCTCCGCCCCTGGCTCCAGCCGTTCGCGGCGAAAGCCGAGAACTCGGGCTCGTTGAAATGGATCTCGTAACGCGTATAGGGGCCGTTCTGAGCGACTAGCGGATTGGCGGGGGCGTCGACGGTGAAGCTCGGCTGATTGAAGTCGGCGAAGGGCGCAAACGAAGCGATCGTCTTCTGCCTGTTGTCGACCTCGGGCCCGCAAGGATTGCGTCCAGCGTAGCTCGTCCACCGCACTGGAGCGACGCGGCGCCCGTCCTCGCCGACCTCGAACAGTTCATAATCGGACTTGAACGTCTCCCACACGCGCTTGCCGGGATCGCCGAGCGACTTTTCGCGATCCGGGACGCCGCGTTCCGAGGCGTCGAGGAGCGACGGCCAGTTGAGCGCGATGAACGCGCGCCAGGCGAAATTGGCGACGACATCGCGCTCGTTCGCCGGCGCGTCGTCGATCCGGTCGGGTGAAACCATCGGCACAACGTCGACCGATCCCGTCCTCGCCGGCGCGGCGAGGCCCGCCGCCACGAGAAACGCCGCGAGGACGCCGGCTCGCCACGCCAGCGGGCCTGTATTGCGCCCGGTCATTAGCGAACGCGGCGCTAGCCGGCGCGTCCGAGCCGGCCGTCGGCCGACCATGCGCCGGGACCGAACGTCGCGAGCACGAGGAATCCGCCCGCCATGGCGATGTTTTTCTGGAACATTATCGTCTCATCCGCGGCGAGGTGGAAGAACAGCGCCGTCAGCAGGCAGAAGCCGGCAAGCGCGATCGCCGCCCAGCGCGTCTTCAGGCCGAAGAGGACGAGAAGTCCCCCGCCGAGCTCGGTCAGGATCACCAGCGGAAGCAGCGCGGGAGCGACGCTGTGCTCGCGCATGTAGCCCGCCACTTCGGCGTAGTCGGCGATCTTGCCGTAGCCTTCGACGATGAAGATGTAGGAAAGCATCGCTCGCGCAATAAGGACGATGGGATCGGCGAAGCGCCTCAAAAACAAGAGGTCCGCGTCGAAGGCCGGCCGCCCCGGCCGATATTCGCCTCCGCCGGGCGACGATTGAACGCGCGACATGGTGTCGCCTCTTCAGGTTGGGCCGCGCGCGCGGCTAACGCCCGCGCGGCCGTTTTCGACTTGGGCTACAGGGCATTCGCGTCGGTCAGCGCCTTCGCGAGCTCGCCATAATACTCGCAGTCCTTCGAGCCGCAGAGCTTCTCGATCGTCGCCAGCTGATCCTTGGCGAGATCGAACTTGCCCTCGATCACATAGGCTTCGCCCAGATACTCGCGCACCTGCGGATAGGCGGGATCGAGCGCCACCGACTTCAGGTAATAGCCGATCCCTTCGTCGGTGCGGCCGAGCTTGCGCGTCGCGTAGCCGCGATAGTTGAGGGCGCGCGGCGTGTTGGGATTGTCGAGCGAGTCCAGCACGTCGATCGCCTCCTGGAACCGGTCGGCCTTGGCGAGCGCATAGGCGTATTCGGTGAGCTCAGAGTCCGGAAGAACGCCGCCGTGCCGTTGGAGGCAATGGTGCTTCTTCCGGTCCCACACCTGGCCGGGATTGCAGGTCGTGAGGTCGTTCTGGTTTACCGAGCGGGAGTGATAGAAGTCCCCGCCTCCGCCACCCGCTCCGCCTCCCCCAGCTCCGGCTCCGCCGCCGCCGGCTCCCCCTCCTGCGCCGCCGCCCGCGCCGCCTCCCCCACCGCCTCCGCCGCCGCCGCCCGCCGCGAACGCGGCCGGGGCGGCGAGCGCCAGGCCGAGGAGCAGAATGCCGCATGAGAGCGCAGTTGTGAACTTTCCGCTTAATCCGCGAAACGACTCCAAGGAAACGTGCATCGCCGTACCCCTTCCCGTCTGAATGTGGAGCCTATGTAACACGCCAGTGCGCCAATTATTCGGCGAGCGTTCTCGCGGGGCACAGACGCTAGGAGCGCCGCCTCCTGCGCGGATCGCGCCTTTGTGCTCTAATGCGCATATGAGCGAAGCGAGCCGGCGAGAAGTGCGGCTAGGGCTTGAGCAGTGCCTGGCGCGCCTCTGGCGCTACGCCGTCGTGCTGTCGTCTTCGCGCGACGCCGCGGACGACCTCGTTCAGGCGACCTGCGTGCGCGCGATCGAGCGCGCCGACCAGTTCGCTCCCGGAACCAGGGTCGACCGGTGGCTGTTCACCATCCTGAGGTCGATCTGGCTCAACGAGATCCGCGCCCGGCGGGTGCGCGAAGCCGGCGGCCTCGTCGACGCCGAAGACGCCTTGACGGTTGACGGCGCACACGAGATGGAAGTGAATATTCTCACGGCTGAAGTGTTGAGAGCTGTGGGACGACTGCCGGAGGCCCAGCGCGAGACCGCTCTCATGGTCTACGCCGAGGGCTATACCTACGCCGAGGCGGCGACGGCTCTCGGGGTTCCAATCGGAACAATTATGAGCCGGCTCGCCGCGGCAAGGGCCGCGCTGGCGAGCCTGAAATAGGAGCGTTCCAGGTTTGATGGCCGACGACGAAGAGCGGCTTGCCGCATTGATCGACAATGAACTCGATGAAGACGAGAAGAGCGCGCTGCTTTCCCGGTTGGCGCAGGACGAGGGGTTGCGCAATCGCCTCGAGGCCCTTCGACAGGATCGCGCCCGGCTCGTCGCGTCCTTAGACGCGCTGCTCGCGCAGGCGCCATTGGCCCGGCTTCGCGCCGCTATTCCCACAGCCGACGCCGAACTTCCGCCTCATCCGAAGCGGGCCTCGATCGGCTGGCTCGAGCTCGCGGCCGGGATCGTCATCGGCCTTCTGCTTGCGGGCGCGGCGTCATGGGTCGGATTCGGCGGCGTTTTGGGTCCGTCGCGGGAAACCTGGCGCACCGCCGTCATTGAATACATGGACCTCTATACGCCCGACACGTTCGCGCTGTGGAATCCAGACAGCGCAGTCCAGGCCCGGCAATTGCAGGCCGTCAGCGCCAAGGTCGGCGTCGATATCACGCCCGAAAAGGTCGCGGTTGCGGGTCTGCGGTATCGCACCGCTTTCAACTTCTCCTACGACGGCGACGCGCTCGCCGAAATCGCTTACACCGACGCCGGCGGCTCGCCGGTCCTCTTCTGCGTGATCGCGAACGGCAAACCGAACGCGGCGCCGCGAATGGTGGCCCGGGAAGGGCTGTCGTATGTCACTTGGTCGCGCGGCGGACGGAGCTACATGTTCGTCGGACGCATGCCGGAACAGCGGATCGCCGAGCTGGCGCTGCCGCTCACCACCCACTTTTGAACGGAGGTCCCGCAGGCTCATTCGGTCCGGCCTGCGCGCGACCCGTTTTTCGCGCGCGTGGATCTGTTGGCGGTCCGGCAGCGGAGAAGCTGGTTAGAACGCCGCTTCGACAAAGGCCGGATCGACGGACCGTCCCCATGGGCCCTCGTAGCGGTCGATCCACTCCTGCGCCGGCGAGCGTCCGCTTTCGGCGATCGCCTCGAGCGGCCGGAGCCAGACCGTCTCGTCGTTGCCCTTGGCGTCGAACCGGGCGCGCCGCTTGAGGGCGCCTTTCGAAATCGCCAGCATGTCGAGCGCGACCGAGCGCAGGTCACGGCCGCGAACCTTCGCCGCGAGCCCGACACGCGGCGCGTCGTCGCGCAGCCTCTGCCGGTCCTCGGGGCTCCAGCCCTCGATCAGATCCTGCGCCGCCGACAGCGCGTCCGGATCGTAATAGAGGCCGATCATCAAGGCCGACATCGCAACGATCCGGTCGGGCGGCCCGACGTCGGCCCCGCGCATCTCGAGATAGCGCTTCAGCCGCACTTCGGGAAAGATCGTCGACAGATGATTCTCCCAGTCGGCCATGGTCGCACGCTCGCCGGGCGCCGCCGCGAGCTTGCCGGCCAGCAGGTCGCGGAAGCTCGCGCCGGCGACGTCGACGTAGGTCGGGCCGCGCTTAATGAAGTAGAGCGGCACGTCGAGCGCGTAGTCGACATAGCGCTCGAACCCCATGCCCGGCTCGAAGGCGAACGGCAGCATGCCGGTGCGGTCAGCATCGGTGTCGCGCCAGATCTCCGAGCGCATCGAGAGAAAACCGTTCAGCTTGCCGTCGGTGAAAGGCGAATTGGCGAAGAGCGCGGTGATCGCCGGCTGCAGCGCAAGCCCGACGCGGAGCTTCGCCACCATGTCCTTCTCGTCGCGGTAGTCGAGGTTCGTCTGAACGGTCGCGGTGCGGAACATCATGTCGAGGCCGCGCGTCCCGACCTTCAGCATGTAGCGCTTCATGATGTCGTAGCGGCTTTTCGGCATGACCGGGGTCTCGGCCAGCGTCCACTTCGGGCTCATCCCGAGCGAGAGGGCGGAGATCCCGAACGGCTCGGCGACCGATTTGAAGACCTCGATATGGCGCGCGAGCTCGGCGGCCGTCTCGTGCGCCGTGTCGAGCGGGGCGCCCGACAGCTCGAACTGCCCGCCCGGCTCGAGCGAAATGGCCGCGCGGCTCTCGCCGTCGTAGAGCCCAATCAGATGGCCGGCGTCCTCGATCCGCTCCCAGCCGAGGCAGGCGTTCATCCGCTCGAGGAGCGCACGGATGCCCGTTTCGCCCGCGTAAGGTACGGGCGACAGACCGGCGCGGTAAAACAGGATCTTTTCGTGCTCCGTGCCGACCCGAAAGGGGTCGGACCGCTTGCATCCTGCTTCGAACCAGGCGGCAAGCGCGTCGCGCGATTCGATGATCTTCCCGTCGACGACGTCGCGAGCCATACAGCTTGGCGCCCCTGCGGCCGGCGAGCCGGCGATTGGCGGCTAGATAGGCGGGCGGGCGCGACAATGCAAATGAGGGACTTACACTGTGGGCGGCGGCTCGGTGAACGACTGGGCGATCGCGCCGAGACTCGCCTGCTGGGCCTGCGACGCCTGAACGCCGGCGGCGAACATCGCGCTCAAGGACGCGAGGCCCGCGGCCAGCGCGGCCGCCTGCGGATCGGCCGGCTCGTGCGAGCCGCCGAAGATCGAGCCGACGATCGAGCCGAAGAACCCTCCGCCGGACCCGATCGCCGATCTGAGCCCGCCCGGCGCGGCGGCCGCGTTGGCGAGGTCGGCCAGCACCCCTGACTGCCCCTCCCCCGCCGTCGCGTGCGCGAGCCCGCCGAGCAGGATCGAGGCGACCGCTGGCAGCATGCCTTGAATCGCCTCGGGGCCGACCCCGGAGGCCTCGGCTACGTGATCGACGACCCGCCTGATCGCCTCGGGCGACCCGAACACCTTTTCGAGCGCGGCGGCCCCCTCGGCGTCGCCGATTGAGGCCTGTCCGGGTCCGGCGAAGGAAGGCGCGTGGGCGCCGCTCGCCAATTCTGACAGAAGGCCGCCGAGGGCGGCAGGGTGCGAAGCAAGATTCTGCAACGCAAGAGAAAAGGCCGGGATCATCGCCTGGACCGCCGTCTGAGCCTGGGCGGAGCTGAGACCGAAACGGGCGGGCGCGCCTTGCTGGATCTCGTTGAGAGTCATGGCTTTCCCCTTCAGCGTCCTTCGCCGTGGGCGCGCGAGAACGGATCCGCCTGCAACCGTTTCGACAGGCGCGCCGTCGTCGCATAAGCCGCGGCGACCGCGATGAGGCCGAACACAGCGCAGCCGAGCGCGACGCCGATGAGGCCGCCCTTCACTCCACCATAACGCGCGCCAAAGGTCACGAAGGGAATCGTCCCGAGCGTCGCCCGGCCCCAGTTGAACGCCATCGTCAGCACCGGAAAGCCCAGGTTGTTGAACGCCGTATTGGCGACGAAGAGGCAGGCGAGAAAAAGCCAGGCGACGACGCCGTAATGGCAATAGAACGTGACGTAGGCTGCGCTGTCCCCCTTGGCGTCGAAGGCGGAGACGAGCCAGGGGGCGGCGATCGCCAGCAGCCCCCAGGCGATGAGCACGTACCCGACCGAAAGAATGAACGAGTCGGTCAGCGTGCGGCTGACCCGGTCCATCAGTCTCGCGCCGTAGTTCTGCCCGATGATCGGCCCGACCGACCCGGTCAGCGCGAAGATCACGCCGAATGCGACCGGGGTCACGCGGTCGATGACCGCGCCTGCGGCGATCGCCGCCTCGCCGATGTCGGAGAAGACGCGGATCGTATAGGCGGAGCCGACCGGGGTGGCGAGATTGGCCATGATCGCGGGAAAGCCGATCGCCATGATCGGGCCGAAGTCCCGGCGCGCGCCGCCGAGGGTCGGCCTCGCCACCATGTCGTGGACCGTCACGGCGCCACGCCAACCGACGAGGAAGAAGCACAAGCGCGAGACGACGATCGCCCAGGCCGCCCCATAGACGCCGAGGCCGAGGCCGTAGATCAGCGTCGGATCGAGAATCGCCGTGACGATCGCGCCCGACAGCGTCACATACATGGCGCGGCGCGCGTCGCCGACCGCGCGCAGCACCCCCGACAACGCCATGCCGAGCGCCATCGGCACGTTCGCCGGAAGAGTGATGGCGAGAAAGGTCGAGGCGACCCGCAGCGGTTCGCCGCTTGCATGCACGACCGTGGTCAGCGCCCAGTCGCGAAAGGCGAACATCAGCGCGGCGACGAGCGTGGACGTGACCGCCGTGATCGTCAGGGTGGATGCGGCGAGCCTGCGACCCCGCGGCCGGTCGCCGGCGCCGACCGCCCGCGACACCGTCGCCGAGGCGGCGATGGTCAGGCCGATGTTGATCGCCATGGCGAAGAAGGTGGCGAGGCCGACATAGCCGACCGCCGCCTTGAACGCCTGATCGCCGAGCCGCGACACCCAGAACAGCGACAGGAGATCGACGGCGAAAATCGCCATGAGCCCGATCGCCCCGGTCGCGGTCATCACCGCGACATGACGCATCAGCGACCCCTGCGTGAACACGGGCCCGGCCTTGTCGCGGGCGGCGAGCGGAGCGTTCAAGGGATCCCCCGTCCTTTCCCACGGGGACGGGAATCTTAGAGGCTGGCGGCGGGCGCGGCTAGGGGCGCGTGGCGGCCCCGGGTCGGCCCGAGGTTTGGCCCTGCTTCCTCCAGCAGCCGAGCCGGATTGCTGGCCAGCACTATATTAGCTTGTAAATAGCTGCGCTCGCGGGGCGACGGCGGTCGAGCTGAAGCGCATCCTATATCCGAGCCCGGCACCCAAGAGGTGCGCTCCGGGCCAAATCTTTCCAAGCCAAACCAAGAAAAACCAAAGAAAAAGAGCTTGGATTCCCTTGGACCTCTTTGGATTCCTTCGTCCGATTCGGGGCTTTTCAATGGGTTACGGGCAATCCAAAGAAAAAAATTCGGGCCGGCTGGCCCCCACCTCGGCCGCCCATCCGCCCGCAAGAGGACGAGTCCCAGTTTACGCGGATCACAGGCGCGCCAATGCCTCCATGCCACCCTCGCTTTCCCTTTCGCCGCCACGGCGGTTCAAGAGTAACAACAAGTACCACAGATTCGTGAACAAACTAAGAACGAAACAAGGGTATTTTGCGGCGTCCCTTTTGCCCCGGCCATGACGCCGGCGTTGGCGATGACGAGGGCGAATTCTTGGCCGTTGGCAACCAGTGTCGGCGCAGGAGCGCACGCTAATTTAATTAGCGAGCGACGCCAGATCGAGCTTTACGAGCCCGAGCCCGCCGCAGTTGGCCGCGCCGGCTCATGTGAATTAAAGCGGGCGGAAGGGGAGGACCGGCCGCCGATGGACGGCCTTCGTTTGCCGACGGCGCCGCTTCATGCCACATCTGTGGCGCTGCCCTGGGCGTCAGGCGATGGCGGGCGAAAGCGTCATACTCTTCCTGTCCTGCGTCTCCGACGAGTTCGGCGTCTATCGCGACGCGCTGAGACACGCGCTGACCCGGCCCAACGTCGACGTGAAGATCCAGGAGGACTTCAAGGCGCTCGGCGGCGATACCCTCGAGATGCTCGAAGACTACATCGAGC
>Ga0074046_10004035_pt1 | contig 12074 bp, 11 predicted proteins | sample BogForMeECP23OM3_FD_94441 | JGI IMG/M metagenome (GOLD analysis project Ga0074046, IMG submission 94441) | Bog forest soil microbial communities from Calvert Island, British Columbia, Canada - Bog Forest MetaG ECP23OM3 | ecosystem: Environmental > Terrestrial > Soil > Wetlands ...
AGCAAGAATCCGCGCTTCGCCTACGACTCCTATCGCCGTCTCATTCAGATGTTCGGCTCGGTGGTACTCGATATTCCGAAGCACGCCTTCGAGGAAGTCTTCGACGGCAAGAAGAAGCAGAAGAAGACAAAGCTCGACACTGACCTTGACGCCAAGGCGCTGCAAGAGGTCATCGCGGACTATAAGAAGGTCGTGCTGAAGCACGCCAAGCGCGAGTTTCCGCAGAACCCGCACGAGCAACTGGTGATGGCGCGCGACGCCGTGTTCCGCTCCTGGTTGAACGAGCGTGCCAAAACCTATCGCCGCATCAACAACATTGACGATTTCCTCGGGACCGCGGTCAACGTGCAGGCCATGGTCTTCGGCAACCTGGGCGAGACCAGCGGCACCGGCGTGGGCTTCACGCGCAATCCGGCGACCGGCGTGAAGGAGTTCTACGGCGAGTTCTTGATGAACGCGCAGGGCGAGGATGTAGTCGCCGGCATTCGCACGCCGGTGCACATCTCCGAGCTGGAGAAGATTCAGCCGGAGGTTTACAACCAGTTGCGCGAGATCACCACACGGCTGGAGAAGCACTACCGCGACATGCAGGACTTCGAGTTCACCATCCAGGACGGGCGCCTTTACATGCTGCAAACGCGCAACGGCAAGCGCACCGGTCGTGCGGCAGTTCGCGTCGCCATCCAGATGGTCGAAGAAGGTTTGATCACGAAGGAAGAGGCAATCTTCCGCGTTGAGCCAAACCAGCTCTACGACTTCCTCGTCCCGAGCCTCGATGAGAAGGGCAAGGATGTCGAAGTGCTCGCGACCGGCTTGCCGGCCTCGCCGGGCGCGGCTGTCGGCCAGGTCGTTTTTACCGCCGACGAGGCGGTGGAGAGGTTCAATAAAGACTCCAGCGCGAAGCTGATTCTGGTTCGCGGCGAAACCACGCCCGAAGATATTGGCGGCATGGAAGTCGCGGCCGGCATTCTGACCTCCCGCGGCGGCATGACCAGCCACGCCGCTGTCGTGACCCGCGGCATGGGCAAGTGCTGCGTTGCCGGCGCTGGCGACATTGAAGTTGACGAGAAGGCGCGCGAGATCCACGTCAAAGGCAAGACCCTGAAGGATGGTGACTGGCTTTCGTTGGACGGCACGACGGGCCGCGTGATCAACGGCAAGCTCAACACCGTTCCGGCGAGACCGGACGACCCCGAGCTGCAGAAGTTCATGGGCTGGGCCGAGCCGTTCCGCCGCATGGGCGTTCGCGCCAACGCCGACATTCCGCGCGATGCTCTACAGGCGCGGGCGTTCGGCGCCGAAGGCATTGGGCTTTGCCGCACCGAGCACATGTTCTTCGCCGAAGACCGCCTGCCGCACATGCGGACGATGATTCTCGCTAACACCGAGAAGGACCGCCGGACGGCGCTGCGCAAGCTGCTCCCCATGCAGCGCGCCGACTTCGTCGGCCTCTTCCGCGCGATGGACGGCTTGGCGGTCACCATCCGCACACTCGATCCGCCGCTGCACGAATTCTTGCCGCGCCGCGAAGATCTGATGGTCGACATCGCCAAGCTGGAAGTCACCAAGCCGAAATCGCCCAAATTGAAGGAGCTGCGCAGGCTGCTGAACCGGGTCGAGCAATTGCACGAAGTGAATCCCATGCTCGGCCTGCGTGGTTGTCGCCTGGGCATCACTTACCCGGAGATCACCGAGATGCAGGCGCGCGCCATCTTCGAGGCCGCCGTAAAGGTCGCCAAAGAGGGCGTGAAGGTGAAGCCGGAAGTAATGATTCCGCTCACCACCGGACTGAAGGAGATGGCCAATCAGGCGGCCATCGTGCGCCGCGTGGCGGAAGAGGTCTTCGCCGAGAAGGAGCAGAAGCTCGAATACCTTGTCGGCACCATGATCGAGCTGCCGCGTGCCGCGCTGATGGCCGACGAGATCGCCCAGGAAGCCGAGTTCTTCAGCTTCGGCACCAACGATCTCACCCAGACCACATTCGGTTTCTCGCGCGACGACGTCGGCAAGATCCTGACCGCGTATCTTTCCGAAGGCATCCTGAAGCAGGACCCGTTCGCGGTGCTCGACCGCGAAGGCGTTGGGCAACTCATCAAGGCTGCGGTGCAGAAGGGGCGCACCACCCGTCCGACCATCAAGATCGGCATCTGCGGGGAGCACGGCGGCGAACCGTCGTCGGTCGAATTCTGCGCGCAGCTGGGCTTTAATTACGTGTCATGCTCACCGTTCCGTGTGCTTACCGCGCGACTGGCGGCGGCGCAGGCGGGCGCCAGCGCAGAGTTGAAGATCGAAGGTGGCCGCACCAAGTAGTCTGATCACCACTCCCAGCCCGCAGCGGGCTGGGAGTTTCCTGACCTTCGCGTCCGAATGGGCACAATTCGGCGATTATTTCACGCTCTTCTGACGCCGCTTCAGGTCCTCGATGAACATCTGTTCCATCGGTTTGTCGTAGGTGCGGAGCACGTGCCGCACGCTGTGTCCGCTCACCAGGTGGCAAACCTCTTCCGCGAGATTCTTCGCATGGTCGCCGGCGCGTTCCAGGGCTTGCGTCATGAACAATACATGGAAGCTTTCGTGGCGGGGAGTTCCGTCTTGATTTTCCAGGTGTCGCAGGAAGATGAGATTGCGCAGCCGGTCAAGCTCCGCATCCGAACGGAGCACGGCGAGCGCGCGATTCAGGTCCCGTTCGCAGAACCCATCGTGCACATCGCCCAGCATCCTCTCCAGTCGCGACGCCATGACGGTGAGGTCGCGAATGTCCTGCAGATCAATGCGGCTGCCCACGGTCGCAGCGCGGTTGCTGCAGTTGAGCAGAAGATCGCCAATGCGCTCCAGGTCGATGATGAACTTCAGGCAGGCCAGCAGTTCGCGGGCGTCTGCTTCGCTTACCTTGGTGATAACCGAAGTCACGCCCTGATCGATGATGCGGTCGAGCGTGTCAAGTTCCTTCTCGCGCTCGCGGACGCCATCCAGCAGGGCCGGCACTCCAGTCGCGATGCCCTCGGCAACGATGCCGGCAGCAATCCGCGCGACGCGGCAAGCTTGGAGAGTTTGCTCTCGAAGTTGTGCACAGATCGCGTCGGGATTCGGAGGAACCAGATCAGCTGAAGCCATTGTCATTACACGAAGCCGCCAGAGACAACGCGAGCGTATTACTGGCGTCAGCGTTCTTTAGCCAGCACTGCAAGTGAATTGACGGGCAGATAATTCAAATAATAGCTGCGGTTCGTGAATTTTCGATAAAATCCGCGTGAACTTCGCTTGAATTCGCAGGAAGGCGAAGCCGAATTGCAAAGGCCCGAGTATAGCTAGACGCGTACCGGCACTGGCTGCCGCGGCAAAGTGAAGTAAAACGTCGAGCCGTGGTTCAACTCGCTCTCTGCCTTGATTGTGCCGCCGTGCGCACGCACCACATGCTTCGCGATTGCCAGGCCGAGGCCCGTTCCGCCCGACTCGCGTGAGCGCGCTTTGTCCACGCGGTAAAACCGTTCGAACAGCCGCGGCAGATGTTCGCTGGAAATGCCGCTACCAAAATCGCGGACGTAGAATTGCACGCCTTCTTCCGTCTCGCACGCGCCCATCAGGATTTTTCTGCCGGTGTCACCGTACTTCAGTGCATTGTCGATGAGGTTGGAAAACACTTGTTGAATCGCATCGCGATCGACCGAAACCAGCGACGAGGAGGTGTTCATCACCGAGAGTTCGATGCTCCGGCTGGCTGCGAGGTCCTGGAACATCTGCACCGCGTCGTCGAGCAGTTCGCCCGGGGTAGTGAGCTGGAAATTGAAGTTCTGCTCGCCCGATTCAACGCGCGCCAGCACCAGCAAGTCTTCGGTTAATCGGGCCATGCGCGTCGCGTTCTTGCGGATGATCTCGATGAACTCGCGCATGTGTTCCGCCAGGTGGTGGCTGTCGAGCAACGTTTCGGCGTAGCCCTGGATGGAAGTCAATGGCGTACGCAGCTCGTGCGACACATTGGCAATGAAATCACGCCGTGTCTTTTCGACGCGCTCGATCTCGGTTTGATCGTGCAGCACCGCGACCGCGCCTCCTCCCGGCATCGGCGCTGCGGTGACGTCGAAGATGCGCCCGGAAAAAATCTTCGCTGCGTGCGCCACGGTTATGTCGCGGTTCTCGAGGGCGCTCTCCACTGAACTGAGGATCTCGGGATCCCGCACCGATTGCACCAGCGGCTCTCCCAGCCGTACTCCGCTCGGCAGTAGACGCTCCATGCGGTGGTTGGCCCACAACACTCGACCGTCTTGCGCCACCGCGATCACGGCCTCCTGCATTGAGTTCAATAGCGTTTCCAGAGTTTGCCGGCTGTTTTCCAGGGCCTGGAACCCGTCTTCCAGCTTGCGCGCGGTCTTATCGAGGGCTGAAGCGACGTGGGCTATCTCGTCGCCGGATCCCTCCTGAATTCGCGCCGATAGATCGCCAGCGGCAATCCGCTCGGCGAAGTCGGTGATTCGCATCAGTCTGCGGCCAATCGATTGCGTTGCAATGAGAGCCAGAATCATTGCCAGGAGCGCCGCCAGGGCTGAGCCTTCCATCAAGTCACGGCGAATACGCTGGTTGGCTTCGCGAATCTCGGAGAGCGGGTACGCCATGCGCACCACCCCGCCTGGGATCGGCGCGGCAACGTAAAGCAGTTCTGTGCCCAGCGAGTGGCTCACGCGCGTGGAGCTTCCCACCTGGCCGTGCAGCGCGGAAATGATTTCCGGACGGTCGGCGTGGTTGTCCAGCTTTGCCAGATCGACCTCAGAGTCGGCCAGCACTTTGCCGGTGGAATCCATGACGGTGATGCGCGCTCCTGCGGCGCGGGCAGCCTGCACGGTGATTTCGCTCAGGGATGCAGGAGGAGTGTTTTCCACGCGTGACGCGAACATCAGCGTCTTCTGCCGGAGCGAAGTCTCAATCTGGCTGCGCAGCATGCCTTCCCAAGTGCGCTCGATAAGCACGTACAAGGTCAGCGTACACGCTGCGATGATCAACAGCGCCGCGAGAAACAATTTCAGGAAGATGCGACTTCTCACCAGGACTCTTTACGTTTTAGGGACCTCGAAGCGGTAGCCTGCTCCACGGACTGTCTTCAGATAGCGAGGCTCGTCGGGGTTCTCTTCGATTTTCTCACGGATGCGGCGCACATAAACGTCCACCGATCGCGGCGTGACGTAATGGGTGTCGCGCCAAACCGCATCCAGCACCTGGTCGCGTGTGAACACGCGTCCGGGATGACGGGCGAGATATTCCAGCAGGCGGAATTCGGTGGCCGTGGTTTGGGTGAGCTGGCCGCGGACCAGCAACGTCATGCCACCACTGTCGATCTCGAGGTCACCAGCCTTCACGACCGCGGGCGCCAGCGGACGTTCGAAGCGCCGCAGCACTGCGCGCACCCGTGCCACCAGTTCGCGCGGGCTGAACGGCTTGGGAATATAGTCGTCCGCGCCGAGTTCCAATCCCATGACACGGTCGGACTCACTGACCTTGGCGGTGAGAAAGATGACCGGGACCATGGCCAGCGTCAAGGTCTGGCGAATGCGCCGGCAAAGCTCCAGCCCGTCCCCCCCCGGAACCATGATGTCCAGAAGGAACAGCGACGGCGGCTGTTTCTCGGCTTCGGCGATCACGCCGGCGGTGGCCGTGAATGTGCGAACGCCGTAGCCGGCGGCTTCCAGGTGATGACGAACCAGCCGTGAAATATCGGTATCGTCTTCCACGGCGAAGATGGTTTGTTTCACGGCTGTATTGTAGCCGAGGGGGGACGCTGGGCTCTCATGTGCAGGTATCACGTGAATAAGTTACGCACATTCCTGTTACAGGATGATGAAACCTGCACCAAGATAACTACGGGCGGAGGTGCTTTTTCAAGCTCCTCTGCCGCCTGGCCGATTACCCAATTGTGCAGAAGTCGGCGCTCATCTATGGGTTCGTGTTGGCCTTGAGCGCTGCCACCATCGCGGGAATTGGAGAGTGGGCGTCTGGCGGATTCGATGGCTCAACCGCAGAACCGGACACTTCAAGTTCGTTTGCCTCGCCGGCAGAATCTCCGGGGAACCGTGCGGCTGCACTTCCTCCTCTGTCTGTCACCAGCGTTCCTGCAATGAGCAACGTTGCGCTCTCCACCGAACCGGGATACGCAATCCGCCGCACCGTGCCCGAAGTCAGGCTTCAGTTCACCGTCGCTGACGAGCACGGCCGGTTGGTGCAAGACCTCTCGGCAGACGACGTTCGCATTTTCGACGACCAGTCCCCAGTGCCGAAACTTCACGACTTTGCACGGGACGAGAACCTGCCGTTACGTCTGGGCATCATTCTGGACGTAAGCGATTCGGTGAAGCGCGTGCTCCCTGACGAAAAGGCCGCGGCGCTGGACTTTCTGGATCGGGTTTTGCGCCCGCAAAGTGATCGCGCCTTTGTGATGGCTTTCGGCGTTGACGTCCAGGTCTGGCAGGGCGCGACCAACGATCGCACGGGTTTGAGTCAGGCTGTGAATCGCGTCCACCAACCGGGATGGGGCACGGTCCTGTTCGACGCCTTGTATTCGGCTTGCGTTGACCACCTGCGAAATAGTGACGACGGCACGCTGGTGCATCGCGCACTCGTGGTTCTGACCGATGGCGATGACACACACAGTATCCACAGCTTGTCGGATGTCATCGCCGCCGCGCAGCGCAGCGAGATCCAGATTTATGCACTCACGGTGCACAAGAAGGGCATAGTAGCCGCGGGCGACACAACTCTGCAGCGCCTGGCCGACGAAACCGGGGGAGGGCTTTTCGTGGCCCAGTCAGCGAAAGAGCTGCAGGGAACGTTCGCTGAAATCGAGCAGGAAATGCGCACCCAGTACTACGTTTCCTTCCCGCCGCAGCAAGACACTCCGGGGTTTCACGCGCTGCAGGTCGAAGTGCGCGCTCCGCAGAAATTGCAAGTCCATGCTCGCCACGGCTACTACGCTGTGGCACAATAAGCTGACGTATCACATTGTGGGACTTGCTCAGTCTTGCCGTTTCTGTGCAACCGCACAACAGCGGGTCTACAAAATGTACCGCGACAAGTCCTGGTCTTTTACGATGTCGGTAAGCGTGTTGCGCACGTAGTCCGCGTCGACGATCACCCGCTTCTCTTTCATGTCGGAGGCCTCGAAGCTGATGACGTCGAGCACCTTTTCCATGATAGTGTGCAAGCGCCGCGCGCCGATGTTCTCCGTGCCTTCGTTCACGCGGAAGGCGAAGTGTGCGACTTCCTGTAGCGCCTCGGGAGTGAACTCCAGTTGCACGCCCTCGGTGTCGAGCAGCGCGATGTACTGCTTGGTGAGCGAAGACTTGGGCTCGCTGAGGATCTTGATGAAGTCCTCCACCGTCAGCGATTGCAGCTCCACGCGAATGGGGAAGCGCCCTTGCAGTTCGGGGATCAAGTCGCTGGGTTTGGAAACGTGGAAAGCGCCCGCGGCGATGAACAAGATGTGATCGGTGCGCACCATTCCGTAGCGCGTGTTCACGGTCGTGCCTTCGACGATGGGCAGAATGTCGCGCTGCACGCCTTCGCGCGAAACGTCAGGCCCGTGGCCGCCTTCGCGCCCGGCAATCTTGTCGATCTCGTCGAGGAAGATGATGCCTGAGTTCTCCACGCGCTCCACCGCGATGCGCGTCACCTGGTCCATGTCCACGAGGCGCTGCTCCTCTTCCTGGATGAGATACTCGAAGGCCTCGCTGACCTTCATCTTCCGCTTCTTGGTGCGCTGGCCGAAGATGTTGGGCAGGATGTCTTTCATGTTGACGTCCATCTCCTCGACGCCCTGGTTGGTGATGATCTCAAACGCAGGCATCGATTTCTCGCGGACGTCCAGCTCGACAATGCGCTCGTCGAGCTTGCCTTCGCGCAACTGCTGACGAAACTTCTCGCGCGTGCGCGAACCCGGCTCGGCGGCCAGAAGCGGTTGGTTGCCGAGGTTGAAGCCTATCTGCTGGTCTTGCGCGGCAGGCCGCGCTGGGACCGGCGCCGGCATCGCCGGCAGCAGCAGGTCGAGCAGCCGCTCTTCGGCGTTCATCTCGGCCTTGTCAGTGACGTCCTCCAGCTTCTCTTCGCGCACCATGTCAATGGCGATCTCGACCAGGTCGCGAACCATCGACTCGACATCGCGCCCCACGTAGCCCACCTCGGTGAACTTCGAGGCCTCGACCTTCATGAACGGCGAGTTGGCCAGCTTCGCCAGGCGGCGCGCGATCTCGGTTTTGCCGACACCCGTCGGCCCAATCATGATGATGTTCTTGGGTATGACTTCTTCGGCCAGCTCAGCGGGAAGTTTCTGGCGGCGCATGCGATTGCGCAGTGCGATCGCGACAGCGCGCTTCGCCTGGTTCTGGCCTACGACGTATTTGTCGAGCTCGCGCACAATCTCGCGAGGCGTCAGCTCGTCTAGCGCGACATGTTCTTCATCTGCGGTTGCGGGAAGATAAATGGCCAAATTCGTTTACCTCTTGCGGTCTCCTGACGATCACAGCTCCTCGATCGTCACCTTGTCGTTGGTATAGATGCAAATCTTGCCGGCGATCTTCATTGCTTCTTCGGCGATCTGGCGGGCCGGCAACGTCGTGTGCTCGCAGAGCGCGGTTGCGGCGGCCGTGGCATACGGGCCTCCGCTGCCGATGGCAGCGATTCCGCTGTCGGGCTCGATCACGTCACCCTGTCCGCTGATGAGGAATGTCTGCTCATGATCGGCGACCAGCAGGAGCGCCTCGAGCGCGCGCAGCATTTTGTCCGTGCGCCAGTCCTTGGCCAGCTCGACCGCGGCCCGGCCGAGGTTCCCATGATACTGCTCCAGCTTGGACTCAAAGCGCGCGAATAGCGAGAATGCGTCGGCCGTCGAGCCGGCAAACCCGGCCAGAATCTTGTCCTGATAAAGCCGCCGGATCTTGCGGGCGGAGTGCTTGATGATGCCTTCCCCAAGCGTGACCTGGCCGTCTCCGGCCATCACGACCTTCCCATCCCGGCGGACACAAAGAACTGTAGTAGAGCGGATCAAACGCTGTCTTGGCATGAATGAAGCTGATTATAACAGCGTTGGAGAACGCCGTGCTGAAAGTTGAGTGAAAGTGACTCAGATTTCGCGCCAGTCGCCGAAAGAAAATTCCTGGCCACGGATTTGCACGGATGAACACGGATCTTCTTGAATCAAGCAAGTCGTATCCCATTTGGTCTTGGCTGAGAGGCGAATTCCTTAAGACGAATCCGTGAGATCCGTGCAGATCCGTGGCTATTGCTTTTCCTCTACACCTTTTGCGCCGGTGTGATGACTGTCATCGAGCTGCGCCAGCAGGTCGTCCACCCGCGCCTCCAGAATGTTGCGGATGGAGCAAATGCCCAGCACCTTGCCGTGATCGTCCACGATCGGCATGTGGCGATAGTGCCGCTCCAGCATCACCGCCAGCGCCTCGCTCGGCGTGGTTTCCTCCGTCGCCATTTCGACGATGGGACTCATCAGCTCGCGCACAGGCGTGGTCCTGGGATCGCGTCCGCTGAGGGCAAACTTGGCCAGCACATCCCGCTCGGTAAACATGCCCGCTACAATGCCCTTCTCGTCAATCACCGCAACCGCGCCCACTTCTTTGTTCATCATTGTCTGGACCGCATCTTCCACCGTCGCCAGCAGCGGCACGGTCGCGGGCCCTTCGTCGCACCATTTGAGCAGACCCATCAGCTTTAGGGCTCCTTTCGCGGAAGATGTGAGGTTATGTTCCCGCGCGGCCGGAGTCAAGGGCGCTCGTCACACCTGCCGTCCGGAATCCGGTTCGCAACCACAAAATCGTGATTGACAAGTGACAAGTATTACTTTACAAGTGTACCCTGATGATCAGGGGCTTCAAACATCGCGGATTGAAACGCCTTTACGAACGCGGCGACCGGAGCGGAATACGCCCCGACCTGTTGGAGACGGTTGAACGAATCCTCACGGTCCTCGACGCGGCGACCACGCCGCAAGCTCTCGATCTTCCCCGGTATCGCCTGCACCCGCTCAAGGGCGACCGGAAGGGATTATGGTCGGTGATGGTGCGGGCCAACTGGCGGATCGTTTTCCGCTTTGAAGGGAATGACGCCTTTGACGTTGAACTGATTGACTACCATTAGGAAGGGAGAAAAACGCCATGCCCATGAAAAACCCTGTGCATCCCGGTCGCGTCGTCCGGCATGACTGCCTTGAACCGTTGGGATTATCGGTGACGGCAGGAGCCAAGGTTCTCGGTGTCACCCGGCAGGCCCTTAACAACGTCGTTAACGGCAAGTCCGGTATCAGCCCGGAAATGGCGATCCGTTTGTCGAAGGCTTTCGGCAGTACGCCGGAGACGTGGTTGGGGATGCAGCTTGCCTATGATCTTGCTGCCGCCCGCAAGGATGAAAACAAAATCAAGGTTCGGCGTCAGCACGTGCCCGAACTGCATCTCCAGGCGGGATAAATCATGCCTGCACGTGAAGCCAACCAATCCGCATCTCTCGATCAAGTTTTCGATGAGTTGAAGACCATACTCGCCCGCCATGCCAGGTTGTTCACCGAGCGCGAGGGAATGGTGAAGAACAAGCGCGACTACCACCTCATTCTGCAGAAGCCTCTGGTGGTCGGCGGGCGCAAAAGGGACGAACTGTGGTTCGCCAGCATCATTCAGCAGAAAGACTCGGTGGGGTTTTATTTCACGCCGCCGGATGTCAAGAGCAAACTCTCCCCGGAACTGTTGAAGCACCTGGATGGGAAGAGTTGTTTCCATTTCAAGACGTTGACGCCCGCATTGAAAAAAGATGTGGAGGCCGCATTGAAGGTTGGACTCGAAGCCTATCGCAAGGAGAAGTGGCTGTGAGCCAGCGGGTCTTGGTGAAAACGACACATAAACAAAACCTCCTCTCCACCGCGCTCGCTTGCGCACTGGCCGCGACCGCCGGGCGCCCTCACTATGGTTGCCTGGGCCACATGCCTCGAGTGGGGTTGCTGGTTCGGTTCGATAAAACTCCTCAGAGTAAATCCGTGAGGCGCAGCTTCTTATGTTGTGCCAGAGACGACTCATGATGACAAGTTCTCCCACTCCTTCGCAACAGCCGTGAATGAGTGGGGAAACGGGGCAGTTGAAATAGAGGGCATGCCCCCGTCAATGTTCGGCGCCGGACGAAGCGTCACCGCCCCTGCCGCCGCCCACGCCCGGAACCTTGCTGAGCAAATCCAATCCTTGCTTGGTGAGACCGTATTCCGGATCGAAGGCCGACAACAGATTGATGCAGAGCCACGCGATGGTGCCGATGAGCACGACGTTGGTCTTGTCGAACTGTTGCACGGTGCCGATGGTAAGCCGGGCGACTAAAATCCCCGCGGGAATAATTGAAACGGTCGCGGCCCTCAGGAGCCGCTGGCCGAACCGCCGTGCGCGCTCGCGTTTGCTTATGACCGGAACCGACACCTCCTCCAGAAGCCTCCAATCAAGATTGCACACGTGCACGAGCGTCGCCTCCAGCTTTTGCGATAGCTGTGCGGGTATCACACCACCGGAGTAGATGGCGGTCTTCTTCAGCTCGCGGATGGCTGCGGCGCGGCACTTCATCTCCTCTTCTAACCAGCCTCGGGTCATGGGGTCGCCTGCCCGCAACCTGCGTGTTAACGGCACTTCGATCAGGTACGCAACATGCTCAAGGCCGTCGAGGAGTTTGGCTGCCGAGGAGGGATTCTGAAAGCTCCTAGCCTGCAAGGGTAACAAATCCAGTAGGCCCTGGAAGACGAACGTCTCGGGATGGGCCTCCCAGGTTTGGCGCTGAACAATGCGCTCGATTAATTGCAGACACAAGGTCCACACTACAAACGAAGCGACCAATAGACTTAGGGAGACTCTGATTAAGTTCTCCCTTTCCACAGCGAGAAGCGATAAAGTTGCGCCAGATGAACTTCCACACCAAGCAGAGGACACTGGCAATGATGACCGGCTTTGAACGCTCTACCAAGAAGACGCGGCGGGCGGCGTTTCTGGAAGAGATGAATCAGGTGGTGCCGTGGCGCGAGCTGTGCGCGCTGATCGAACCGCATTACCCGAAGGCGGGCA
>Ga0074046_10004038_pt1 | contig 12071 bp, 9 predicted proteins | sample BogForMeECP23OM3_FD_94441 | JGI IMG/M metagenome (GOLD analysis project Ga0074046, IMG submission 94441) | Bog forest soil microbial communities from Calvert Island, British Columbia, Canada - Bog Forest MetaG ECP23OM3 | ecosystem: Environmental > Terrestrial > Soil > Wetlands ...
CTCGCGGCGCGACGGGCTGCGCTACAGCGGCCTGGTGCCGATGGTCTTCCAGGACCCGTTCGCCTCGATCAACCCGGTGTTCCGCGTGCAGCACGGCATTCTGCGCAGCCTCAAGCTGCACCGCCGCGAGCTATCGGCGAAACAGCGGCTGGACGAGGCGGCCCGGGTGTTCGGTGTGGTCGGGCTCGGTGCCGATATGCTGCAGCGCTTCCCGTACGAGCTGAGCGGCGGCCAGCGGCAGCGGGTCGGCTTCGCCCAGGCGCTGGCGATGCGGCCGAAGCTGATCCTGGCCGACGAGCCGGTCTCGATGCTGGACGTGTCGATCAGGATCGGCCTGCTCAACCTGATGGCCAAGCTGCGCGACGAGGAGGGCGTGTCCATCCTCTACATCACCCACGACATCGCCAGCGCGCGGTACGTGGCGGACCGGCTGATCGTGATGTACGCCGGCCAGATCGCCGAGACCGGGCCGATCGAGGACGTGCTGGCCCACCCCAGGCACCCCTACACCCAGCTGCTGCTTTCGGCCGTGCCTGATCCGCGCGCGCCGCTGTCGGTGGCGGCGGAGACCGACCGCGGCGAGCCGCCCAAGGTGATCGACCCGGCGCCCGGCTGCCGGTTCCGCTGGCGGTGCCCGCTGGCCATCGACACCTGCGCGCAGGTCACGCCGGAACTTGCCGAGCTACGCCCCGCCCACGACGCGGCCTGCCACGTGGCCCAGACCAGCGCCGAAGAGGTGAAGGCCTTCACATGAAGCTCGCAGTGATCGGCGGCGGATCCACCTATACGCCGGAGCTCGCGGACGGGATCGGCCGGCTGCTCCCCGGCGTCCAGGAGCTCGTCCTGGTCGATCCGGATCCTTCCCGGCTCGCGCTGGTCGGACCCGTGTCGGCCCGGATCATGGCCGCCCACGGCCATCCCGGCCGGGTGCGCTGGACCGGCCGCCTGGACGAGGGCACCGACGGCGCGGACGCGATCTTGTTCCAGCTCCGGATCGGCGGCCAGGCCGCCCGCCGGCGCGACGAGACCTGGCCGCTGGAGTGCGGCTGCGTCGGCCAGGAAACGACCGGTGCGGGCGGGCTGGCCAAGGCGCTGCGGACCGTACCCATCGTCCTTGATTTGGCCGAACGGGCCCGCCGTCGGGCTTCGCCCTCAGCCTTCATCATCGACTTCACCAACCCGGTGGGGATCGTCACCCGGGCTCTGCTTTCCGCGGGCCACCGTGCCGTCGGCTTGTGCAACGTGGCCATCGGGTTCCAGCGTGACTTCGCCTCCCTGCTCGGCGTCTCCCCGGACCGGGTATCCCTCGGTCACGTCGGCCTGAACCACCTGACCTGGGAGCGCTCGGTGTCTGTGGACGGCGTGGACGTGCTGCCCGAGCTGCTGGACAAGCACGCGGACGAGATCGCGCCGCACACCGGGATGGCCGCGGACTTCATCCGGCACCTGGGCATGGTGCCGTCGTACTACCTGCGCTACTACTACGCCCACGACGCGGTGGTCGAGTCCTTGCGCGGCGCGGTCACCCGCGCCGAGGAAGTCGCCCGGCTGGAGACCGAACTCCTGGAGCTGTACGCGGACCCGGCGCTGGACACCAAGCCGCCCCAGCTAGCGCAGCGCGGCGGCGCGTGGTATTCCGAGGCGGCGGTGGACCTGCTCGTCTCGCTGACCAGCGACCGGCGCGACGTCCAGGTGGTCAATACGGGCAACGGCGGAACGCTGCCGTTCCTGCCTGCCGACGCGGTGATCGAGGTGCCCGCGGTGGTGAGCAGCGGCGGTGCCGTCCCGGTGCGGGCAGACCCGGTCGATCCCCTGCTGCGCGGGCTGATCGCGCACGTGTACGCGTACGAAGAACTCGCGCTCGACGCCGCCGTCCGCGGCGGGCGGGACCGGGTGTACGACGCGCTGCTCGCGCATCCGCTGGTAGGCCAGGCCGACCAGGCGCAGTGCCTGACCGACCGGCTAATCGCAGAAAACGCTCGTTACCTGCCCTGGGCTTGAGGAGATCCCGATGAGAAGCCGTCGGCGCGCTTTCACCCTCGCCGGAGCCGCGACCGCAGCAGTAGCAGCGGTCACACTAGCCGCATCCGCTGCCCCCGCGCTGGGGAGCACCCGGGATTTGTCTGCAGTTTCGGGGGTTATGGCAGCCAAGACCGTAAACAAAGCGCCGGAAGTCCGGGTCAACCAGGTCGGGTACCCAACGGGCGCGCCGAAGGTGGCCTTCGCGATGCTCCCGACGAAGGTCGCCAGGGTGCGGTTCGAGGTCGTCACGCCCTATGGCATCGCTTATCGCGGCACGTCCACCGATGACCTGGGATCGTGGAACACCGGCTACCAGGCGGTGTACCAGCTCAGCTTCTCCGGCGTCCGCACGCCGGGGCGGTACCAGGTTAAACTCCTGTCCCCCGCGAGCGCGGTCTCCCCCTCGTTCATCGTCGGCGACGGGACGCAGCTATACCGCCAGCTCGTGGACAACGCGGTGCAGTATTTCACCTCTGAGCGCGACGGGCCTGACGTCGACTCCGCGGTCCTCGGCCGCCAGCCCGCCAACCTGACCGACGAGAAGGCCTACGTCTACGCCGACCCGAAATACGACAGCAACGACAACCTGCTCGGCACGCTGGCGAAGATCGGCGGGCCGGTCGACGTCTCCGGCGGCTGGTTCGATGCCGGCGGCGGCTACGAGAAGTTCGCGTATACCGCCAGCTACGCCGACGCGCTCATGCTGATCGCCGCGCGGGCCCTATCAAACAAGCAGGGCCGCGGGTCCTACGCCATGCTCCAGCCGGAGGCGACGTTCGGCCTGCAGTGGATCACCAAGTTGTGGAATCCCGCCCGCAAGGTGCTGTACGCGCAGGTCGGGATCGGCAACGGCAACGCGAGCAACACGATCCAGGGCGACTACAACTTCTGGTTCCTGCCGCAGCAGGAGGACCGGATGAACACCTCGCCCGGCGGGAACCCCGGGCCGACCGCGTACTACGTCAAGTACCGGCCGGTGTTCGAGGCGGCGCCGCCCGGCAAGCCGGTCAGCCCCGACCTGGCGGGCCGTTTCGCCGCCGATTTCGCGCTCGGCGCCCAGCTGTCCGCCGGGACTGACCCGGCGCAGGCCGGGCACATGCTGAGCCTGGCCCGGGGCGTCTACGCCTTGGCCAAGACCACCGACGTCGGGCAGCTCGTCACGGCGTTCCCGCACGATTACTACCCGGGCACCCAGTGGAAGAGCGACATGGCATGGGGCGCGGCCGAGATCGCGCTGGCCGACGAGGCGACCGGCGCCCCGGCCGCCCGGTTGCGCGCGGACCTGACCACCGCGGCCCGCTGGGCCCGGGCGTACATCGCCCAGGGACACCCAGCCGACGGCGACACCTTCAACCTCTACGACACCGGCGCGGTCGCCGAGGGCGAACTGCTGCAGGCGATGCAGCAGGCCGGGATCTCCTGGTGGAGCCCGATCACCCCGGGCGCGCTGCTCGGTGACCTGGCCGCGCAGCTGCGCACCGGCGAGGCCCAGGCCAAGGGCGACCCGTTCGCGCTCGGCACGCAGCTGGGCGCCTCCGACGCCGCACCGCACGCGTTCGGCCTGTTCATCACAGACGCGCTGTACCAGAAGTACGGCGGCTCCAGCCGGTTCGAGTCGTTCGCGCAGCAGCAGCTGAACTTCGCCCTCGGCGCGAACGGCTGGGGCAGTTCCTTCGTGGTCGGCGCGGGCACGGTGTTCCCGCACTGCATGCAGAGCGAGATCGCCAACCTGGCGGGCTCGCTCACCGGGACCGGTGATATCCAGCTGGGCGCGACCACCGACGGCCCGAGCAGCCCGGCTAACTTCGTCGGCCTGGGCACGGTCTCCGGGATGCGGGCCTGCAGCGCGGGTAACTTCGCGCCGTTCAACACCAAGGCCGCCGCCTACGAGGACAACGTGGTCTCCTGGCCGTCGGTCGAACCCGCCGACGACTACACCGCCAACTCCCTGCTGGCTTTCGCCCTGGGCGGGGCCGGCCTTGGCTAATCCGCTGCTGCCCCGGCCAGAGCCGCGGGCCCTGCGGCCCGCCGTGCTGGCCATCGACGGAGGCAACAGCAAGACCGACGTGGCCCTGGTGGCCAGCGACGGCACGCTGCTCGCCTCCGCCCGCGGCCCAGGCATCAACGCCCATGAAGTCGGCGTCGACCAGACGGTGCTGATCCTGGACGCGGTGGTCAAGCAGGCCGCAGACCGGCTGGACCGGCGTTACCGGCTGACCGGGGCCAAGGGGTCCAACGGGGCCAAGGGGTCCCGGTCCGGCTGGGTCGCGCAGCACACGGTGGCGTGCCTGGCCAACGCCGACCTGCCGGATGAGGAGGCCGAGCATGCCGCGGCAGTCCAGGCCCAGGGATGGAGCGCCACGGCCACCGTGGTCAACGACACCTTCGCCATCCTGCGCGCGGGACTCCCGGATGCGGCCGAGCCGCACTGGGGGGTCGCCGTCGTCTGCGGCGCGGGCATCAACTGTGTCGGCGTCGCGCCAGACGGCCGGGTCACCCGGTACCTCGCCCTGGGCACGATCTCAGGCGACTGGGGCGGCGGCTACGGCCTGGGGCTCGAGGTGCTCTGGCACGCGATCCGCGCCGAGGACGGCCGCGGCCGGGACACCCTGCTGACTGGCTACCTGACCAGCAATTTCGGCGTGGAGCGGGTCGAGGAGATAACACTCGGCATCCACAAGGGCAAAATCGGTGACGATGACGTGACCGGCCTGGCGCCGCTGCTGCTGCGGGCGTCGGACGAGGGCGATCCCGTGGCCCGGACCGTGGTCATCCGGCTGGCCGACGAGATCTCGGTCATGGCCGTTACCGCGATGCGGCGCCTCGGCCTGACTACCTTGGCTACTCCCGTCATCCTCGGCGGCGGCGTCATCACCGCCAGGAACCCGCTGCTGCTGGATAGCATCTTCAAGCAGCTCGCCGAGGCCGCCCCGGCCGCTGTGGTCCGCGTGATCGACGTCCCGCCGGTGGCCGGCGCGGCCCTGCTCGGCTTGGACCACGTGAACGCGGGGCCCGCCGCCGCCTCCCGCCTGCGCGCCGCGTACGACGTCCCCCGCCCCTGACCCGGTACTTACCAGCCGGCGGCGGAGGCCACCGGTGCCTGCTCCTTGATGAACCCCGTTACCTTACCGTGGTAGAGGAGGTGACGGTGGGTTTGTTGTTGATGAGGTAGCGGTCGGCGTTGTCGCCGAGCATCGCCCGGGACAGCTTGGTGAGCAGCTCGCCCAGCTCGGCGTACTGCTCGGGCGACCAGTCTGCGAGCAGTTCGCGCAGCCCTTCGCGCCGGGCCGCGAACAGCCGGTCGGCGGCCGCACGGCCGGCGGCGGTGAGCAGCAGCGTCCCGTCCGAGCGGACCACCATGCCCTCGGCCACCAGCCGGTCCACGTACGGCCGGCCGTGGTCCACGGTCACGTGGGCCTGCCGCGCCAGCTCCTTCCCCGGGACCGCGCCCTGCTTGGCCAGCCGGGTGAGGATCCAGCTGCTTCCGGCGGGCAGGTCCAGGCCGGCCATCGCGGTCAGCCGCTCGTAGCCGCGGTGCCTGAGGTCCGCGCCCCCGAGCCGGACCAGCGAGCGCTCCACCTCGTCGACCGAGGCACGCTCGGGCGGGGCCGCTCCCACCCCCTCACCGATGCCGACGGAGCTGGTGGAGCGCAACGGGACCTCAGGCAGGAACCAGGAGAGCACGAACGCCACCAGCGCGATGGGAACCGCGGACAGGAAGACCGGATGCAGGGCGAGCGAGAACGCGTGCTGCACGTCGGCCCTGACCGCGGCGGGCAGCGTCTTCAGCAGCGCGGGATTTGCCGCGGCGCTCGCGCCGCTGATCCCGCTCGGCAGCGTGACCCCGTGCAGCGCCGAGGCCAGTTCCCTGGCCAGCCGGTTAGAGAAGATCGCACCGAAGATGGACACCCCGAAACATCCGCCGATGGTGCGGAAGAAGGTCGCCGATGACGTCGCGGCACCCAGGTCGGCGTAGTCGGCCGAGTTCTGCACGGCGATGACGAGAACCTGGATGATCAGCCCGAGAGAGAATCCGAGCACGAAGAAGTAGAAGAACATGAGCGCGTTCGGGGTGTGCTCGTCCAGCCGGGACAGCAGCAGGAGCGCGAACGTGAGCACCGCGGTGCCGACGATCGGGTAGATCTTGTACCGGCCGGTCCTGGCGATGAGCTGGCCGCTGGCCACCGAGGTGAGCAGCAGGCCGCCCACCAGGGGCAGCAGGTATACGCCGGACAAGGTGGGCGAGACGCCCTTCACCACCTGCAGGAAAAGCGGCAGGTAGGAGATCGCGCCGAACATCGCGAACCCGGCCACGAACCCGATCGCCGAACTGATCCTGAACACCTGGTTGCGGAAAAGCCGCAGCGGCAGCACCGGCTCGGCCGCGCGCTGGGCGGAGAACCACCAGCCCACGATGAACAGGACGGCGGCGGCGAACAACCCGATGATCACGGCCGAGCCCCACGGGTAGGTGGTGCCGCCCCACGAGGTCGCGAGCACCACGCAGGTGGCGAACCCGGCGAGCATGATAGCGCCCAGGTAGTCGATCTTGTGCTTGCGCCGGGTCGAGGTGGCGGGCAGCACCACGGCCACCACCACGAGGGCCACGGCGCCGATCGGCAGGTTGATGTAGAACACCCACCGCCAGGACAGGTTGTCGACGAAGAACCCGCCGAGCAGCGGGCCGATGACGCTCGCGACCCCGAAAACGGCGCCGAACGCGCCCTGGTACTTGCCCCGCTCGCGCGGCGGGACGATATCCCCCACAATGGCCTGGGCCAGCACCATCAGCCCGCCCCCGCCGACCCCCTGCAGCGCGCGGAACGCGATCAGCTCGCTCATGCTGCGGGAAAGACCGGACAGCGCCGAGCCGATCAGGAAGATGACGATCGCGGCGATGAACAGGTACTTCCGGCCGTACTGGTCGCCGAGCTTGCCCCATATCTGGGCCGTCGCCGCCGTGGCGAGCATGTAGGCGGTGACCACCCAGGACAGGTGGCTGATGCCGCCCAGGTCGCTGACGATGGTGGGCAGCGCGGTGGAGACGATCGTCTGGTCGAGCGCCGCCAGCAGCATGGCCAGCAAGAGCGCGCTGTAAATGACCAGCAGCCCGCGCTGCTGCTGCTGCTGCGCGGGCTGCTGGTCCACTGTCTGGCTGGCCACGGCGCGCGTTCCCCCGTTCAGCGGAAGCCAAGTCGTAGCGGAATATTAACCCGGCCCTCCGATCAGGCGATCGCCGGGTGGATCACCAGCCTCCGCCACCACTCCCGCTGCCGTAACCATGCCGCCGCCGGTCGCCGACGGGGCGGCCGACGGGTGGTGGCCACCGCCGGGGCCTTGGAGGTGACCCTGATGACGGACCACTTGGCGCCGAACCGGCCCGGGACGCCGGGTGATCAGGCGCCGGTGATGTCGCTCGCGGAGAGCGGGACCACGTGCCAGACGCCGCCGATGCCGTTACCCGCCGTCGACAGCGGCTTCGCGCCCTCGAAGAGGTAGAGCGGGTAGCCGTTGTACGTGATCTGCTCGACGCCGCCCGCGCCCTTGACCACGCCGAACGTGCCCGGGAAGGTGTCGGCCGGACCGGCCTTGGGCACCCCGGTGACCGGCGGCCAGGACGCCGCGCAGGAGCCGGTGCAGGTCGGGGCGCCGCCCTTGGTGTCCTTGGCGTACGTGTAGACCACCTGGCCGTTGGCCTCGGCGAGCACGAAACCGAGGGCTGAATGCTGCACGACCATGATGGTCGTCCCCACCGACGGGAACGTCACATTACCGCCGCTCGGCTGCGGCCCGGCCGACTGGTGGGCTGTCGCGGATGCCGTCGGCGAGGATTCCCCTCCGCTCTTGGTGGCCTTGGCCGTGGCCGCCGCCGTCGCCGACGACGCAGCCGGACCCGACGACCCGCTGCTGGCCGGGGCTGAGCCCGAGCCGGCGGCCGAGGTCGGACCAGACGATCCCCCGCACGCGGCTAGTAGCAGGACCAATGAAGCGATCCCGGTCGCTGCGGCCCACCCGCTCTTACGCATAACGTCTCCAATTCGCAAGGATCACTCGTTTCCTCAGGCAAGCCCGTCCAGGCCATCCGGGGCGAGCCGGACACTAAAACGTTCCCGGGCTGTCATCGCGACCGGCCCGGGAACGCTGGAACCTCCGGCGGGAGATGATCAGCCGCCGGCGACGTTGCTCTTGGACAGCTTGATCACGTGCCACACGCCGTCAACGCCGTTGCCCTTGACGGCCAGCGGCTTCGCGCCCTTGAAGGTGTACAGCGGCATGCCGTTGTAGGTGACCTGCTTGGCGCCGTTCGCGTCCGAGACCGTGCCCAGCGTGCCCAGGCCTTGGGCAGCCGGGCTCACCACGGGGTTGCCTGTCAGCGGCGGCCAGATCGCGGCGCAGGAACCGGTGCAGGTCGGCGTGCCCCCCTTGGTGTCCTTGCCGTAGGTGTAGAGCACCTGCCCGTTGGCCTCGGCGAGCACGTAGCCAAGGGCGGACTTCTGCACGATCAGCACGACCGACCCCTTCGGCGGGCCCAGCGCGGAGCTGGACGGCTGGCCGCCGGCGGTGGCCTGGGCGGTCGTAGTCGGGGTCGAGCTTGAGGAGCTCGAGGTGCTCGACGATCCCCCGCACGCGGTTAGCAGCAGTACTACCGAACCGAGCCCGGCAGCTGCTGCCCACCCGCTCTTGCGCATAACGACTCTCCATTCAAGGTTCAGTGGTTCCTTGGGGCGCCCCGGGGTCCTTCCGGATGCGACCCCATTCCCAATACGCCGGAAACGTACCAGACCGCCGGGCCCGCCGACGGCTTCTTAGCCGCTACTTAGTCATCCGGCCGCAGAGCCAGGCGAGAGACATCGGGTAACGATAGTCGATGCTCATGTGCCCGGCCTCGAATAGCTCGAAATGCACCAGGTCATCGGCCACTCCGATATCCCTGAGCGCGGCATGGAAAGCCCCGGCGCCGAGGTCGAGGTGGTATTCGTCCCTCGTGCCGACGTCGATCCAGATGGCCCGCAGCCCCCGCAACGCGTCCGCGTGGGCCGGCACCATCCGCACCGGATCCCAGTCCAGCCACCGCTGCCAGACGGCTGGCCGGAGCACCCCGGTCACCGGGTCAAATGGCAAGTCCACGGTACCGTCCTCGTTCGCGGAAAAGCACGCCGCCACGCCGAGCAGCCCGAGCAGCGACATGTCCTCCTGCTTGGTGAAGGCCACCCGAGAGTTGAAGTCCTCCCACCAGCGCCAGATATCACCGTCATAGCGGCGTAGGTGCCGCACGGCGGTGGCGAAATCCGGGATGTAGCAGTACTCGTACAGCGAGTCGCCCGCATGCGTGGCCAGCCCGCCGAACAGGTCCGGCCGGAGCATCGGGGTGATCATCGCGCCGAACCCGCCGCTCGACTTGCCCATGATGGCCCGGCGCGCGGCGTCGGCCAGCGTCCGGTACCGCGCGTCCACCCAGGGGACGACCTCGTCGCACAGGTAGGAGTGGTACCGCCCGGTGCCGGGCGAGTCGACGAACTGGCTGCCGCCGTAGCGGGTCCACGCGTCGACGTAGACCACAATGGCCGGCGGCACGTCGCCGCGGGCGAACATGGCGTCAGCGGCCTCGGGGAACGGCTGCCGGAAGGCGGACCGGTTCCGCCACATGGCCACGTGCCCGGTGTAGCCCTGGATGACGTATACGACCGGGTACCTGCGGTCCGGCTCGTCGTCGTACCCTGGCGGCAGGTACACGAGCACCGGCCGTTCGTGCGGGTCGCCGAGCGGGTTGCCGCGCAGCAACTCGCTGCTGATGACGCGCTCGTCGATGCGGCCGGCGAGATCCGCGGACCAGGGCAGCACGGCTCCTCCTTCAAGGTAGGAGCCCTAGCCTACGACGCCGCGAGGTGGGCGAGGATGGCGGCGGTGACGGAACCTGGCGTCTGATAAGGGGCCAGGTGCGAGGCGCCGTGGATGACCCGGAGGCGGGAGTCCGCGATGCCGGCGGCGGTCATCGCGCCCTGCCACGGCGGTGCGGCCGCGTCCTCGGCGCCCGCGACGACCAGCGTGGGTGCCTTGATCGCGCCGAGCGCGGGGCGCAGGTCCATCCCGGCGATGGCCTCGCCGCAGCCCGCGTAGCCCACCGGGTCGGTGCCGTGCAGCATGTCCATGACGAACGCCACGGCCGCGGGCTGGCGGGCGATGAAGTCCGGGGTGAACCAGCGCGGCGGGACCATCTCGCTGATCGCCGCCATCCCGCCCGAGCGCACCAGCACGGCCCGGTCCAGCCACGCCTGCCGGGACGGCATCGGGGTGATCGCCGCGCAGCACACCACCAGCGAGGAGATCCGTTCCGGCGCGTTGGCGGCGAGCCACAGCCCGATCATCCCGCCGATCGAGATGCCGCAGTAGGCCGCCGTGATGATGCCGTACTCACGCATGAGGGCGAGCACGTCCGTGCCGAGTTCGGCGATGGAATAGGGCCCGGGCGGGGCCTCGGATTGCGCGCCGGGCGCCCCGTGCCCGCGAAGCTCGAACCTGAGCAACCGGAAATCCTCGCGCAGCACCCGGGCCTGGGCGTCCCAGATCGCCCTCGTGGTGCCGATCGGGTTGGCCAGGATCACCACGGGTGCGTCGTCCGGCCCCTCGACCGAGGCCGCCAGGCGCACTTCAGGCATCGAAGAACACTGTCTCGTGGTCACCCTGCAGATGGATGTCGAACCTGAGGTGCCCTTCCGGCTCGGGCACCGCGACGAGCGTGGCCCGCCGCGCTTGGGCGGCAATGGAGCACAGCACCGGGTCGGCGGCGTTGGCGGTCTGCTCGTCGGGGAAGTACATCCTGGTCACGACGCGGTCGAGCAGGCCGCGCGCGAACACCGACACATCCAGGTGCGGCGCCTCGATGCTGCCCTCGGGGGTGGGCAGCGGTCCGGGCTTGAGCGTGACGATGCGGTACGACCCGTCCGGCGCGGTCGGGCACCGGCCGAAGCCGCGGAAGCTCTGGTAGCCGCCCGGTGTGGGGCCGCGCGGGTCATCGGGGTGCGCGAACCGCCCGTCCGGGTCGGCCTGCCAGGTCTCGATCAGCCCGTCCGGGATGATGTTCCCGGCGCCGTCGTAGAGCCGCCCGACGATCGTGATTGCCCCGGAGGTGCCCTCAGGCACCACCAACGGGCCGTCATCCCACGGCAGCCGCATCGCGAAGTACGGGCCTACCGTCTGGGAAGGAGTCATCCCTGGCACTGTCGTTCCGCCCTTTACTCGAAGACCGTCGCGCCGCGGCCGCGCAGCACGATGTCCCACTGGTAGCCGAGGGCCCACTCGGGCTGGGTCAGCTCGATGTCGAAGGCGGCGATCATCCGCTGCCTGGCCTTCTCGTCCGGCACCGAGTTGAAGATCGGGTCGAGCGGCAGCAGCGGGTCGCCGGGGAAATACATCTGGGTCACCAGCCGCTGGGTGAAGGCGCGGCCGAACAGCGAGAAATGGATGTGCGCCGGGCGCCAGGCGTTGTAGTGGTTCCCCCACGGGTAGGCGCCCGGCTGGATGGTGATGAACCGGTACCGGCCGGCCGAGTCGGTGATGGCGCGCCCGATCCCGTCGAAGTTCGGGTCGAGCGGGGCGGGGTGGTGCTCCCGCGAGTGCCGGTAGCGCCCGGCCGCGTTGGTCTGCCAGATCTCGATCAGCGTGTCGGGCACGGGCCGGCCATCGGAGTCCAGCACCCGGCCGGTCAGGATGATCCGCTGTCCCTGCGGCTCGCCGTCGTGCTGCGTGGTCAGGTCGGAGTCGGTGGGGGTGATCAGGCCGTCGCCGAGCAGCGGCCCGGTCACCTCGGTCAGCCGGTGCGGCAGCAGCACGAGGGGCTGCTTCGGGTGACGCAGCGCGGTCGAGCGGTAACCGTCGAAGTCCAGCGGCGGATGCAGGCCTGCCGGACGCTCGTACGACGGCAGCACCAGCTGGCCAGCCTCAGTGCTGGCCCGGGGGGACGACCCCCCCAGACCCCCCCGCGAGGGCGTGGCCCGGGGGGACGACCCCCCCAGACCCCCCCGCGAGGGCGTGGCCCGGGGGGACGACCC
>Ga0074046_10004040_pt1 | contig 12069 bp, 6 predicted proteins | sample BogForMeECP23OM3_FD_94441 | JGI IMG/M metagenome (GOLD analysis project Ga0074046, IMG submission 94441) | Bog forest soil microbial communities from Calvert Island, British Columbia, Canada - Bog Forest MetaG ECP23OM3 | ecosystem: Environmental > Terrestrial > Soil > Wetlands ...
AAAATGTTTCAATCGCCTTTGCCGCATCAACGGGAGAGTTTTCGATCCGTGGATGAGAGGAGCAAGCCGATGCAAACCTGCCCCTCTAATTTGGCGCCGGTCGTTAGAAATTGGGCGGTTCTTGTTCGTCAAAAAGGATCACTTGTTCAGGGCGCATCTCCCCTTTACCAGAAGGTCTCAGGCTCATTCCGTTGCCATCGTGGATACGCCCATTCCCTTTCTTCCCATGAACCGGAATCCTAGTAGTCTTTTTTCTGATGTTCGTCTGAGCGCTGCAGTGTTTCGAATACCCACACTGCCATCCGCCCCGCCCACCAGCGATAACAAGTCGGCCACGTATCCTTTCATTTGCTCAGCTTGGGCGTTCATTTCCTCTGAAGCCGAGGCGGACTCCTCAGCGGCGGCGGCATTTTGCTGGACCACTTTGTCCATTTCGCTCACGGCCTTGTTGATCTGCTCTATACCTTGGGCCTGCTCGCTAGAGGCAGCCGATATCTCGCCAACCAGTTCGGAGGATCGCGAAACGTTGGCCGCCACCTCCCGAAATTCCTCATCGGTCTTCGCTACCAGCTCCGATCCTTCCTTGACTCTCTTCACGGTGCCTCCGATCAGATCAGCCGTATTCTTTGCAGCCTCGGCCGCTCTCATCGCAAGGTTCCTGACTTCATCTGCAACAACGGCGAACCCGGCTCCCGCTTCGCCGGCACGCGCCGCTTCCACCGCAGCGTTGAGGGCGAGCAGATTTGTTTGAAAGGCGATCTCATCGATTGTCTTTACGATCTTGGAGGTCTCTTCGCTTGATTTGGAGATATCCCCCATGGAGGCAGTCAATCGTTCCATCGTCCGACTGGCTTGCAAGAAGGTATCCCTGGTCTTCGTCATCAGTTGGTTCGCTTGATTTGCGTTTCCAGCGTTTTGCCTGGTCATGGAAGACATTTCTTCCATGGACGAAGAAGTCTCCTCAATGGATGCGGCCTGCTCTGAGGCGCCTTCAGCAAGTTGCTGGCTAGCCGAGGAAACCTGGCCGGAGGCGGAGGCCACCTGGTCGGCCCCTTCCCAAAGACCCTCGCTGATACGTTTGATCGGCCTGGTGATGCCCAGCGTCATGATGACGCCTAATACAATGCCTGCCAGGAAACCCGCAATCGAAAGGATTATCATAAAGGTCCGGCTGGACGTATATATTGCAGCCGCTTCTTCAGAAGCATGTTTTGCGTTGGTTTCCTTCTGCTTGGTGAGCTCCATAAGAGCATCGTCAAGGGCATGGATTTTCTGACTTGCGACGCCCATTGAGAGTTCGGTTGAGGCTTTCTTTTCTGTCAGGTCCTCTTTCATCACGACATCGATCAGTTGCTTATGAACGGCTTTGTATTCTTCCGAAGCTTTCTCCACCTTGGCGAAAAGCTCTTTCCCCTTTTCCGTATGGAAGAGAGGTTTCGCCTTTTGGAGATTTTCCAGATAAAGGCCTTCGCTTGTTTCCGATTGCTCCATGGACTTGCGCCTATCTTCTTCCGAAGGTGAAAGGATTAAATTTTTTTCGGCGCGCGCAAGATAGCTCAAGTCTATGTTGGCTTGCTTGATATGGGACAATCCCATAAGCTCATTATGGTACATTCGACCCGCCATATCATCGATTATCGACATGTTTCTTATTCCGATGAAACCGACAACGATAGTAATTGATGCAACGACAATGAATGCGCCAATGAACTTCACTTCGATTCTCAAGTTTTTAAACCAACTCATTTCCTAACCTCCTATGCTGAATCATGCTGTTCATTTATGCCACTTCATCCAGGTTCACAAGCACAACTTCGGCCTCTTTCAAGGCGCAGTCGACATCGAGCAGGATGTTTACACCCCCGCCTGTCTTGGCCATCCCGAGGATGTACTCAGTATTTAATGATGTCCCGAAAGCCGGCGTATCCTCAATGTCGGAACCTTTGATATTGAGCACTTCGGAAACCGAGTCGACCACTATTCCGGTATGGAGTTTCCCACTTGAGTCCTCGATCTCCACAACCACGATACAGGTGCGATCGCCGTAATTGATCGGTTCCATGCCAAACCTCAGCCGGAGATCGATGACCGGAATCACCTTCCCCCTCAGGTTGATAACGCCTTTCACATATCCAGGGGTTTGCGGGACTGGGGTGATGCGCATCATTCCGATGATTTCCTTTACTTTCAGAATTCCAATCCCGTATTGTTCCTCCCTCAAAGAAAACGTAAGATACTTGCCTTCCCTCTCCGTTCCGGAGTGTCCGGTTTGATCGTTTGCGCCTGCCCGATTTGTCACGCGAGTCCCTTTCGAGTTCGTGGTTTCCGGGCTTCTGCCTGTCGGCTCACCTGAGCAGTGTTGAGGGCTGAAGATCATTTTAGAATTGGAAGTCTTTCCTGATGTCATCGGCTACACCCCGAGTTAAGTATGCTAAACAACCAATATCTCCACAGACTTTTTGTTGGGGATTCCGGGAATGATAACAGTGAACTTTGTCCCCTCGCCTACCACACTATCAACCCGGATCGCTCCACGGTGCTTCTCGACAACCTTCTTCACAACAGCAAGCCCCAAACCCGTCCCCGCTTTCTTGTTGGTGAAGTAGGGGGAATAAATCGACTCGACCAAGTTTCCAGGGATTCCACAACCCTTATCTTCGACCGTTATATAGACTGACGAATCCTCGCGTACCGCCAGAGCTATTCTCAACAAAACATCTTGCTGCTTTTTTTCCATCGCCTCAATAGCGTTCAGAATAAGGTTATTAAAGAGTTGTATTAAGTCAAACCGGTGGCCTATTATAAGGGCAGGAGCGCCAGGCAGTTGTCTCTGCAAGGGAATCGCCCTGAGCGCTAGCAGCTCTTCGAATATGTCCAAGCTGCTATTGATAACGTCAACAATGTCCAACAGTTCCGCCTCTAACTTCCCCTGCCTCGCAGTACCGAGGATCTCATTGTTGATGTTCCGGATCTGCTCAGCCGCTGCATTTATCGTATGCAGGAATCTTTTTACGGCCTCGGGATTATTCAGCGAGAGCATTACCAACTCCACGCTCCCACTGATTGCGGCAAGAGGGTTATTTATCTGGTGGACGAGCATGGGAAGCATTTCTGACAACTCATTCCGATTTGAGTTCTCAGATAAATTCGCTAGCGTCTGTTCAATTTCATGGATAAGATCAGCAAGGACAAAGGGCTTTTCTATAAATCCGTTGCAGCGTTGGTGCAGCGCCCTAATCACGAGATCTTTTTGGCCGTATGCGGTCATCATGATCACCGGCATGCTGCCATGGCTTCTTCGGACGCTTTCGAGCAGCTCGATCCCATCCATTCCGGGCATGGAGTAATCCGTTATCACCAGGTCAATATCCATTCTTGAGTCTCGAAGGAAGTTAAGCGCCTGCGGCGCGCTCAGAGCTTCCAATACATGGTGTCCTTTGCTTCTCAACCCTCTTCTCAGGCTTTCCACTTGATCAACTTCATCATCGACAACGAGTATCTTCATAAAACAAACTCCTTGCCCACATTGAGATTAAGGAAGAGACATGCCGGTGCAATCTATCGTCACGCTGACACTCCCAGAGCATCATCCGTACCAGGTAGGGGAGGTTTTGCAGAATTAGAAAATATAGTGTATATTCAGAGACTTAAGTGGATGCCAAGCCGGGAGCGAACTTTCCGTGTTGCTTGGCACGGGAGGAAAAAACAATGCCAAAATGGCGCCTTTATCGAAATTTGGCAATGATTAACACAATTTAACGCCATACATGCCATTTTGGAACGGGGGCTATTATGGCAGGAGCAGTCTATCTCTCACCATAACATTCAAGCTTTCTCCTAAGCGTGTTGAGGCCGGTACCAAGAATCTTTGCTGTTAGAGCCTTGTTTCTGCCTGCATCTTCATACGTTCTCAGAATATGTGACCTCTCTACGTCTGCCAGGGCAAGTCCATGATAACTCCCAGAAAGGGGCTTCAGCCTCAACACCGGTTTTCGGCCCTTCAGATCACCAGGCAGAGCGTGGATGGTTATAAGGCGCCCCTGCGCTAAGTTTACAGCCGCATGAACTATGGACTTAAGTTCTCTGATGTTTCCTGGAAATTCGTAGCCGGTAAGAGCGGACATTGCCCCGTCGTCGATAGTGTGATTTCCTAGGCCGTTCCTCAGTTCTTTCAGAAATTTCATCGCGAGCAACGGGATGTCCTCTTTTCTCTCCCGCAAGGGGGGCAGATGTAAGCAGGCACCCTTGAGGCGATAATAGAGATCTTTCCGGAAAAGCCCTTTTGCAACTAGTTTTTCCATATCTTCATTTGTTGCCGCGATGAATCTAACGTTTATCTTCTTGAGATTACTGGTGCCGATCTTTGTGAACTCTCCTTCCTGCAGGACTCTTAAAAGCTTTCCCTGAAGATCCAAGGGAAGGTTCCCGATCTCATCGAGAAACATGGTGCCGTCATCCGTAACCTCCAAATAACCGAGGCGCTCTTTTTCAGCACCGGTGAATGCACCCCTGGTATGTCCAAAGAAGTCCGCATCGATGAAATTAGCCGAAAGGGAGGCCATGTTAACGGGAGTAAAGGGAAAGGTCGATCTGGGACTAGCCAAATGGATCGCTCTTGCCAGGAGTTCCTTCCCTGTGCCACTTTCGCCGGTTATCAGAACCGGCACGTCGCTCATCGCATGGAGCTCGGCTTCTTTCAACACCCGCCGGACCTTGGGAGATGCCGTTAGAATATCTTCAAACGCCTCCGGGTGCAGCAAATCCGGTGGCACTTCTTTTTCCTTGATGTCCAGGGTTCCGAGTAGGTGCTTTTTTTCCAGGGCGTTCTTCACCTTGAGAATGAGATCTTCTCTTGAAACCGGTTTAACGAGGTAATCATAAGCACCCATCCTGATCGCTTCCACGGCTGTCTGCGCCTCGTTTACCGCGGAAACGACGATACACTCGGTGTCGGGGCTGCAGTTCTTAATGATGTGGAGTAGTTCGAGGCCACTCATGCCGGGCATCGTGATATCTATGAGAGCCAGGTCATACGCCTCCCCCCTCTCGAACATCCCCGCTGCCTTCCTGGGATCATTTTCCAAAGAGAGCTCCCTGTATCCTCTTACAAGGAGACCCCTGCGTACACTATCGAGAAAGTCCTGTTCATCGTCGACTGCAATTATCTTGGGGGCCATCTCTACACTCCTTCAGATAAGCTCGGCCAAAATCGAGGCCTTGCGGCTCAACCAGGCGTCTGTCCGTTTCCTGCCACACCTTGGCCGGTGACCAAAACGGACAAACTCGAAAGGGTTACCACCTTAGCCTGATGCGAACCGGTCACAACACGCTAAACGCTAACCATATTATATAGAACAATCCGGAAGGTGCTACCCCTCCCAAGTTCGCTTTCAACCTCTATTTTGCCCCCGATCTCTTCGATGAGGCTATGGCAAATATAAAGCCCAAGACCCGTTCCTGACGTAGCCGGCTTGGTCGTAAAGAGTGGATCGAATATCCTCTTTTTCGTTTCCTCATCCATTCCGCAGCCGTTATCGCGCACCTCGATGGTGCAGTGGCAAAGATGTCTTTCTGCCGGCATAACATTGACTTTTATCCATGAGTCCTCTTTACCGGATGCATGTACGGCATTGATGAGCAAATTGACCAACACCTGCTCAAGAGCTTCAGGGTGAGTCAGAATGGGTGGAATCTGCTGAGGGACCATCACCTCGAAAGATCTTACCCTTTTCTTTATTTCAGAGCGGCATAGAGCTACACTTTTCTCGACTACCTGTCTTATGTCGACAAGGCTCCGCTCTGTCTTTTCGCGCTTCCTTGCGAATTCCTTCAAACCTGAGACCGTTGCATTGATCCTGCTCGATCCATGTTCCATGTTTTCCAGCAGCTTGAGAATGTCTTCTCTGAACTCCTGGTAAGACATGCCGAACAACTCGAAATTCTGGCGACTCTCTGCATGGATGTCGATGATGGGCATCAGGGCTTCAACATAATCCCTAAGGATTGGAATATTGAATGCGATGAAGCTATTGGGGTTGTTGATCTCGTGGGCAATCCCCGACACAAGCAGCCCAAGTGAAGCGAGCTTCTCATTCTGGATGAGTTGGCGCTCCAAGATTTTAGTTCGTGTGATATCACTTATGCGGACAATGGCGGCCTTCTTTTTTCCTGACTCATCTTCCACGGAGTACACGACCACCTGTTCCAGTCGATCATGGTCCATCTGGCCTTTTCGCTCAAATGTCCCGACATAGCCTTTCATGGCTGAAAGGGGCCCACACTCTTCGCATGGAGCTGATCTTCCGAAGAATGCCTCAAAACAGCGCTTCCCGAGGGCATCCTTATAATCAGACAGATGAAAGTACTCTTTGGCAGCCTTGTTGAGCATCCTCACCAATCCATCCTGATCCACCATGATCAATGGATCCGAAATACCATCAAAAATCGTCTGGAGCATTCCTTTGCTTTCTCGGAGTTGTTTCTCTGCCCTCTTGCGTTCGGTAATGTCTTCACTGAAGCCTTCCATGTAAAGAGCCCTGCCGTCTTCGGCGCGGACGACTCGTATATGCAAATTGGCCGTCCCTGTTGTCAGGTCTCTGCGGCGAAATTCAACTTCCAACGTAGCCCAATCACTTTCTGCCAGAGCGCGTTTAATCTCACCGCAAACCTCCGGGCGAACGTATACCTGGTCAGGAATGCAATGAACAGAAGCCATCAGATCCTGCGGCGATTCATATCCCAACACGCTTGCAAGCGAACGGTTAGCGCTGATAAACCTTTTTTGGCGATCGGACTGGAATATACCCAAAGTGGAATGCTCAAAAATGCCTCGATATTTTTCCTCTGATTGCTGGAGTTGTTCCGCTGCCCGCTTCTGTTCGGTGATGTCCCTCATTATGTGGACCATGTTCTGTACACGGCCTGTTTCATCCATGACGGGATCCACCGAAACGCAGAACCAGCGTTCACCCATGGGGAATTCCATAGATGCCCGACACCCGGTTTCTTTCATGTGGCTAACGGGGCATTCCGGCATGGGGAACAAAGTGCCGTGAACTACCGTACAACAATGCTGGCCGAGGATTTCAGACGGATCTTTCATGAGCAGATTCATGGCTGCTTTATTGCTTCTGATAATCTTGTGGTCCGGTCCCAGCAGCCAAATAACGTCTTCGACGGCATCGAAGGTGGCCTGCCATTGCTGAGACACTGTCCGCAATGCTTCTTCCACTCGCTTTCGCTCTTCTATTTCTTGCTTCAATCGTTTGTTTGCGATTACCAGTTGGGTAGTTCGTTCTTCGACCCGATCTTCAAGTTCTGATCGAGATCTATCCAGATCAGCCATGAGTCTTTCACGTTCGGCTTCGGCAAGTTTGCGATCGCTGATGTCATAAGATATTGCGGCTACCTTTGATACCTTTCCATCCGCTTCCAGGACAGGATACACGGTATTCTCAACCCAGATCAGTTCCTCTTTGTCCACGTGGCGGATGGGTTCACCCGATTGAACTACTTTCTCAAAAATTGCTTTTCTTTGTTCAGCCAGCGTAGGCGAAAACAGGTCCCAAAAACACACGCCGTAAAGTTCATCCTTTTTTTTGTGATTTCTTTGAGCGGTTGTCTCGTTGAGGTCAAGAATGATACCCCTGGTGTCCAGCAGCACCACAGCCTGAGAGGGGGCATCCAGGAGTGTCCTGGCTGTTGACTCGCTTTCGCGCAGTTTCCTCTCCATGCGCTTCCGGTCGCTGATATCCCTGCATAAAGCAAGGATCACCGGGCCTTCGGCAGTCTGGACCACACTTGAGTTAATTTCTACGGGAATGGTGCGCCCATCTCCATTTACATAATCGATTTCCTGGTTTCTCGTGAAGCTGCCCCGGGCGCACTTCCTGATTTCTTCGGCATTTCGTTCCTGATCGTAGGGCGCGGTCCACTCGGCCACATTCCTCCCCAATATTTCTTGAACGGTGCCATGTCCACTCAGCCTCACGTATTCCGAATTTGCATCAAGAATTCTTCCTTCCCTGTCTGTGATACAGTATCCGGTACCTGTAGTCTCAATCAGGGCCCGATATTTTTCTTCACTCTTCCGCAATGCATCTTCAGCATTCCTGCTTTCAATTCTTTTCAGCTCCAGCAGTACCGCCATATCATCAAACGATTTGGCCAACTGTCCCAGATCATCGGAGGTGTGCGGCAGGCCCGTGCGTACGACCATGTCGCTTCTGCCGATCAACTGCGCAGCAGCGGTCAGACTGCCAATCGGCTTCACAAATACGAGATGCCCGAAAGCCCATGCCAGGGCCAGCCCGGAACCAGCAGCAATCCCCAAGAATAATAAATTCCTAAGCATTTCGAGATTTGCTTTTCGGACAATCTTATCTTTGGGAATGCCGACGATCATATACAAATAGGGACGTGCGTTTTCCCTGAGGCGCAATTGTTTGAAAGCATAAAGGCGACGGATCCCATCCTCACCGACCCTCTCGAGAGTTCCTTGCTCGAGATTACCCGATACTGTCTCCAGCAAATCACGAGGAATGGGCACACCTGGACCGATGGGCTGATCCTCCGGCCTTCGATACAGACGCACTCCTGCATGATCCACGATGTTTAGCACGAAGCCTTCCGGCAGATTCGCCTTCTTCATAAAGCGTGAGTATTCGTCCAGCTTGAAAGCGGCAATTACAATAGCGATGAAATTTTTGTTTTGATCGAAGACGGGATATGCGTAATGGATTGACTGGACATTAGTGACTTTACCCAAGGTGTATTCTCCAGTGGAGAAATCAAGTGTTTTTATTACATCCTTTATGTACTTTCGGTCTGTCAGGTTAACGTGCGGCGTAAATGGTATGGAACTGGCAGACATATTTCCATCTGTTGTTGCTGCCAGTATGGTTGAATAATAAGGGTGCCGCTTGTTTAATTCACGGAAAACTTCATTGCAGGCATTTGCGTCTAACTTCTGCACCTCGGGCAATTGGGCCAGGGTGCTGAGCATGAGCTCTGTTCCAATGGCGATTCGCTCCTGCTGGGCTGTCAGACTTTGAACCAACAATAAAGCATTGTTGCTCGCCGCGTTGATTCTGTCTTCGCGGTCGTCCAAACTCGATACAATAACAAGCGCGGAGGCAGGCAGGAAAATAACCAGCAGCAATAAGAATAATCTAGTGCGGATGGTCCATGGTAAATTCACTTGACCAAGCATGATGCCACCTCTCCAGGGTTTGTCTTCACCCCCCTTTTTTTCCACGCAGTTCAAACTTACTCATGTTGCCTTATATCTTGTCGGGAACGGGTCGTTAGGCCAGCCCACCGAAAGTCAAAAAAATGGCAGCCCCTGTGAGTTGAGAGCGGTACAGGCTTCCATGCAGTTGCTAATATGGTGGTAACCGCATTGCATTGAGGTCCAAGAACCGCTATTCCCACCTTTGCCAGCAAAGGTTGTTACTCACTTGTCGCACTTTTACAGCCCCCTCTGATATTCACCGCACGAGCCACGCCAAGGATTATTGGCCCGGATAGCTGCTGAGCTATCCCTTTGTGGATTGAGGGCAAATAGTGTGCCAAAATTAGCACCGGAATTAGCAATGATGTTCATTAATTAGAAATAGTCTGGGGATGTGAATCTTTTAAGATGGAAGGATATCTTCAGAGATTTAAAAGCTCGTTGAATAGCGCGGGTTTTAACAGTGATACACCTCCCGGCTAAAATTGAAGCAAAGCAGCACCGGGTTTCAGAAAACCTCATCACTCAGTAGATACTGGATAGTGGGCAGCATAAAGATGCACCAGATGAGCAACCGGAGAGAGTTTCAAGGTCCCTTGAAGACATGGAGCGGCCCGGAACGAAGACGGCTTTCATAGGGTCCGGGAAATTACAGGCGACAAGGATCAAAAGGCTGTCCAGGTTCCTGGGATTTCATAAGAGCGTAATGCGCCAGCTCTGACCCCGGCCCATGTCCGGGTGACTCGATCCGGGATCCGGGGCTGGCGCCGGGTTCAAGCGTCTTTTCGACCTGTGGAGCCGACGAGACACCGTTGGATTCCGGCTTCCGCCCGAATGACGGAAACCGGTTATTTCGGAATTATTTGTGTGGCTATGTATAAATGGCCCTAAAATGAATTGCGAGTGCAGCCTACTTGCCGTCCCGCTGCGCAATCCATTGCCATTGCTCAGGGAGGGGTTGTGGACCGGGCCTAATCCCGGCGATATCAGGATCTTCATTACTGTTGACCGGCCGATGTTCCGCCTTGGCCTTCTTAGCATCCATGCGGCGAGATTCCTTATCTCTTTGTTTCTGTTGTTTCTCTTTTTCCCGTTCCCGTTTCTGAAAGGTATCTTTTGATCTTTGAGCCATAATTTAACTCCACCGAACATTGTGTCGTGAAATGGCCAAAAGCTTTAGCAAGCACTGTCAGCTTGACCGGCGCTGCGGTCGCTTCGCAGGTGCTTTTGCCTGGCAAACCTAAATAGCCTTTAATTGGGACCCTTTCAAGACCTTCATCGCTATCAAAAACTCCTCTTTTCAGCCTTACCCGGCTGATATATGATGCTTCGCGCCCTACAACCGCCGAAGCAAACCTGTAAAGAGCTTCAGAAATGAGTTATAGGCGCTCGATGAAGTTGCGGTTCGAATTTAACTGATTGAATGCACCTGGTTTTGATTGGATAGGGGTTTGCACCAGAGCTTTCCTTCGGTGAATTATGGTCGAACGAGCTAAAAACATCCTCAAAACCGTGTTCGGCTATGAAGGGTTCATTTCGCTCCAGCAGGATGTGATTGGAAATGTCCTTTCCGGAAAGGACACTCTTGCCGTAATGCCCACCGGAGGCGGCAAGTCGTTATGCTATCAGATCCCTGCTCTTATTTTCGACGGACTCACCATTGTAGTTTCTCCCCTTATCTCTCTCATGAAGGACCAGGTGGAGCAGTTGACCGAGTTGGGAGTCCCGGTTGTGTTGCTGAACAGCTCCCTTTCTCCCCATGTATATCGCCGAAATGTGGAAAAACTGAGGCGGGGGGAGGCTAAACTACTCTATGTTGCCCCTGAGACTCTCCTGAAGCCTGTTATGATGAACCTGCTCTGCTCGATCTCAGTTTCTTGCCTTGCCATAGATGAAGCACACTGCATCTCGGAATGGGGGCCGGACTTCAGGCCCGAGTATCGCCGGTTGGCCCTGGTGCGGGAGCGACTTCCGGAGGCCGTCTGCATCGCCCTCACGGCCACCGCGACCCAAAAGGTGAGGGCAGACATTATCGACTGCCTGCGTTTTGAAGATTCAAGCGAGTTCGTAGCGGGGTTCGACCGGGAAAATCTATTCATCAGAGTCGTGCGTAAAGAGAACTCATTGCGTCAGGTAAGGGACTTTCTGAGCAGGTTTCCAACCGAATCGGGCATAATTTATTGCCTTACCCGAAAGCAGGTCGATGACTTGTGTGCCGCTCTGGTCTCCGAAGGGCTGTCCGCCCTCCCGTACCACGCAGGTTTGACCGAAGCGGAGCGTGAGCACAACCAGGACCTTTTTGTCAGGGATGAGGCACGAATCATCGTTGCTACCATAGCCTTCGGCATGGGGATCAACAAGTCGAACGTTCGTTTTGTGCTGCATCATGACCTTCCAAGAAGCATTGAAAGTTATTACCAGGAGATCGGCCGGGCCGGCAGGGACGGCATGAGGGCTGAGTGTCTTCTTCTCTTCTCGCATGGAGATATCCAGAAGATTAAACTTTTTATCAACAGTAAAGAGGGCCTCGAAAAACGGGCAGCCTGGTCACAGATAAGCTCGATAATGCAGTTTGCCGAATCGGACGTCTGCCGGCGAATTCCGCTTCTGGGGTATTTTGGTGAGACTTATTCCGGTAAGGGTTGCGGCATGTGCGACAACTGCCTGGCAGACGACCGGGAAACGACAGATTTAACAATTCCCGCGCAGAAATTTCTTTCCTGTATTAAACGGACCGGAGAGCGCTTCGGCGCCAACCACATAATCGACGTTTTGCGCGGTTCAAAATCGGCCAGGGTGCTCAAATTCGGTCATGAAATACTTACTACCTACGGGAT
>Ga0074046_10004041_pt1 | contig 12069 bp, 11 predicted proteins | sample BogForMeECP23OM3_FD_94441 | JGI IMG/M metagenome (GOLD analysis project Ga0074046, IMG submission 94441) | Bog forest soil microbial communities from Calvert Island, British Columbia, Canada - Bog Forest MetaG ECP23OM3 | ecosystem: Environmental > Terrestrial > Soil > Wetlands ...
ATGGCGCTTTCAGCAGTTAGTTACTTGACGGATATTACTGTGGACGGCTATTCGGGACAGAGCGCTTGGGATTGGTTCAAGCACGCATTGCCTTGCCCGGGATGTTTCCCGAAGTGGACAATTGCTCCGTTGCAACCGTCACCGGAAGGTGTCGCCGGGAAGGATTAGCGGCGTGGAGGGTTCTCTTCCAGAGAAAGCGTTTTCAGGTCGAGAAAGAACTTTTTTTCACAATTCGGCGAAAATTCAGCTAAACTTGTGCTGACGTGCCAGCCTATCCCATCGGAAGGGCCTCCCCGAATGGCACGTTACTTGCCTTTGATAATCTGATCGCATTGTAGTCGCGGAGAGTAAATGGCGAAAGAATTACGAATGCGAGTCTTGGCTGTGCTGCTGGCGATACTGACCGGCGGCCAGTTGGGCGCGGTTCTGGCACAAACTCCTGTACAGCCGGCCAAGAAAGCGGTCGGGTCGAGTACTTCTTCCACCCCAGCCGGAAATGACGGGGCGGCCGCTTCCGCAGGGACTGTGGCATCATCATCGAGCAATCCGAAAGGCGCAGCGTCTGGCTCCGGTCCGTCTTCTACTGGCGGCAATGTGCCTTCCGAGTCGAAGACCCAGACGACCCCGGCACCCAAGGTCGATGCCAATTACATCGTAGGGATAGCGGACAGCCTGCTTATTTCCGTATGGAAGGAACCGGATTTTTCGGGTCCCGTCGTGGTGCGCCCGGATGGTATAATCACAGTCCCCGTTGTGGGTGACGTTCGCGTAGTAGGCCTGACAACCGGGCAAGTGCAAGATATCTTGACGGAAAAGCTGAAGACGGTCGTGACGGAGCCCCAAGTGACCGTCATCGTGCGCGACATAAAGAGCCGGAAGGTTTACCTGGTAGGCAAGGTGGGGCGTCCCGGCGCAGTTGCCCTCGGTGGCCATGAAACGGTTTTGCAAATACTCGCAGAAGCGGGTGGACCGGCGCAGTACGCCAAGCCACAGAAGATATACATCTTGCGCACGGTAGGAGATCATCAGAAGCGTATTCAATTCAATTACAAGAAAGTGTTGGCGGGCTCTGAGCCGGATTTGGAACTTGAGATCGGTGACGTGATTGTTGTTCCGTGATCGCGCGTTAGGAGGCAGGTATGTGTAAGAGTCTCGTATGGCGTGGATTCTTTCTGGGAACGTTGCTTCTATTGTTGACGGCCGGGGTGGCTTCGAGCCAGATGTCTCCGTTTGTGGTGCAGAACACAATTGCTTGGGGCGGTCCCATTCAACCTCCTGACGTTGGCAGTGCAGACAAAGGTCCTCAAACCCCCGTGTCTACACCTGTTCAACTGGATGCAAACGCTCAAAGCTCTTCCGATGCTCCCGCCGACACGCCGCCCGGCGCAGACCAAACCGCCAGCCCTGCCGGCAATGTCGACAACAGCACTGCCTCAACGACTTCAGACAACAACACCGTTCGCCAGCTTGGAACGCCGTTCCCGTTGCAACTTCAGCCCGAGGGATTGAAGATTGGGCCGTTCTACGTTCCCAGCATCTCAGATTCGTTCTACTACGCGGTGAATTCTTCCCCGGGTCAGCCCACACAAACTTTTGTCGGGAACTCGGTTTCGGCCAATCTAATCTACACTAAAGCTTTGAGCAACGGCGTCTTCGCGGTTCAAGCGAGGGAGCAGATGTCGCTTGCGAATTCAGTGCGACCGATCTTCAACCAGTCAATCAGCGCAACTTACAATGATCAATTGAGTGAGCGCTGGTCGCTGAATATGAATGCTGCGTTCACGTATTTCCAAAGCTCCATTTTGGCCAATCCTCAATACCTATTGTCCTACAACAACGCCGGAGGCATTCAGCAAACCCTGTTTGTGCCCCAGGTCGGCTCTGTGATGTACGAAAGCAACGGCATTACACTGAGTTATGCGATAGGTGGGCGAACTCATCTCACCCTCAGTCCGATAATTGCAGCGACTTTTTCGGGCCAGGAAGGAGGGTGGAGTTCTGCGTATCAGTTCGGTGGTGCGGTGGGGATCAGTCACGATTTCACCCCGAATCTGAATCTGGGTGCCTTTTACTCGCTATCCCATTCAATAACGTCCGGGAGCAGCTCTCCCGGTTGGAATAGCCAAGGTATAGGCTTGAGCTTTTCATACAAATTTGGCCAATCCTGGTCGGTCAGCGGGTCCCTCGCCGCGAGCGGCCAACTTGTGGCACAGGTTTGGACGCTGACGCCTACAGGTAACCTCAGATTGCTGAAGTCCTTCGGCCGGTCTTCAATTAGCGCCGCTTACACTCGCTCAGAGGCGAGCTACGTTTTTGTCTCAAGGGGATACTATCAACAGGCTGATGTTGGCTATAACATGAACTTGAGTCGAAAGTCCGGTTTCAATGTCGGTGTCGGTCAATGGCAAACGGTCAACACGGGGTTTAATCAGCATGGGTGGCGCGCGTCGGGATCAACTTACTACCAGTTGTCGCCCCGTCTCAGCTTGAATGGTGGCTACAGCTTTTCGCACGCGGAAGGCGTACAGACGGCGAGTTTTGCTCCTTATCTTGGCAATACGAACACATTCACCGTCGGCTTGACTTGGTTGCTGGGGGCCCACTCTGGGTTGTAGAGCGGTAATCCTCTTCATGTTGCATCAGGATTCCGGACAACTGGAAAATATTTTCCAATACCTCTTGGGAGGTGAGGCCTTGGGAGCATTGTGGGCTGCTGTCCTCCAGTGAATCACGCAAGTGGCCTTAGTTTGGAAGTAAATCTGCTCGGTAAGTGAAGGGGTCGATGATCTGGAAGATGTCAGGGTTATAAGAGGGTCTTGATATGAGTAACACACCAACTGCAGGGATGGCTCAGGGATTTGGGGAGATGGGTATGCAGGATTACATTTCCCTGGTGAAGCGCCGGAAGTTCTGGTTTATCTTCCCGGTTGTGGCGGTGGCGGTTGCCACCGCTGTCATGGCCTGGAGACTGCCTAATATCTATCGTTCCGAAGCCATTATTCTGGTGCAGCCGTCAAAAGTACCAACCAGTTTCGTCGCAACTACTGTGACAACTCCAATGGCGGACCGAATCGCCACGATTTACCAGCAGGTCACATCGCCTTCCCGCCTCAAGCGCATCATGGACAGTCTGGGGCTTTATCCCGATATCAGAAAGCGGGATGGAGAACAAGAGGCCGTCTTTGTAATGATGAAGGCCGTCAACGTCGAACAGGTCACCGCAATGGGGGCCAATGCGCCCGCATTTCGAATTTCGTATAAAGGCAGGAATCCTGCTCAGGCCGCGCAGGTGACGAACCAGCTCACCGCGATGTTTATTGAAGAAAATCTCAAGGTACGCGAAGAACAGTCCTACGGGACGTCCGATTTTATCGAAGGCGAGTTAAAGAAAGTTCAACAGCAGCTCGAGGAGAAGGATCACGAACTCAATGAGGTACGCGCTCGATATGGCCAGGACCTGCCGGAATCGGGGCAGTTTCACCTTCAAGAAGCTGCGGCCCTTGGACAGCAGTTACATGCCGTGCAAGAGAAGATAACTCAGGACCAGCAGCAGCAAGCGGATTTGCGTGCCCTTGCCGGAACGACGGCTCCCACTGTCGATCTTGATCTGGGTGCCAGCTTGTCAGTCGGGGCCTCGCAGACGGAAGAGTTGCAGACCAGGCTAAATTCGCTGCGAAGCCGCTACGGACCAAACCATCCCGATGTACGGAAACTGCAAGCCGAATTGGATCAGGCCAAGGCGAATGAAGCCGATACGCCGTCTTCGAAGGCAGCGACGCCTGCGCTGCGCAAGATACACAATCCGGTGATCGAGGCCCAGCTGGAACAACTCGATCAGGACATAGAGAAACAAAAAGAGCGAGAGGCGCAGCTTCAAAGCGCGATGAAACAACAATTATCCAGTCTACAAAGCATACCAGCGTATAAGGAAAAGATAGAAGTGATTCAACGGGACTATGATGCCCTGGAAGGACGGTACAGGTCATTGCTGGACAAAAGGATGGCGGCTGAAACCGCCACCTCGTTGGAAAGCAGAGAGAAGAGCGAACGATTTGTCATCTTGGATTCTGCGCAGATCCCGGAGAGGCCGTGGTCTCCCAATCGCCCTTTCTTGATGGTGGGGGGAGGGCTCCTAGGGATACTGATTGGCATAGGCGTGGCACTGGCAAGAGAAGTGGTGGACGATTCTGTCCGGAACGAGCGGGAAGCCGAGCGGATATTGGGTGCGCCTGTCCTCACGGGAGTGCCGGAGATCCTAACTGTCCAGCAGTTGTTGCACAACACCTGGAGAATGGGCGGAGTCGCGGTAGTCATGCTCTTGGTTGCAGCCAGTCTCGGATTTGAGCTGGCGCAGGTCGCGGAACGGTTCTTATAGCATGTACTTGTCCTTTTACCATCTCAGGGAGCAACCCTTCCGGCTGACGCCGGATCCGAAATTCTTGCAGTTACCTGAGCCGCACCGCGAGGCTCTGACGAGGCTGGCGCATGGTGTCATCGGACGCAAGGGCCTGATGGTGTTAAGCGGGCCCATCGGTACGGGAAAGACTACGATTCTCAATGGCCTGCTGAGCGTACTTGCGCGGCGTTATCCAGCTAAACAACTTCCGACAGCGCTGATTGTTAACCCTCGGCTTACCAGCGAAGAGTTGTTGGAAGCCCTGCTCTTCGAGTTCGAGGTGCCTTGCGGAGCTACCTCCCGCCCCTCCAGGCTCGCGGCGCTACAGGGACTGCTGTTCAGTGCCTTCCGGAATGGCGGGACCTGCCTGGTGATCGTTGATGAGGCGCACCTCTTGGCCACGGATGTCCTGGAAGAGATTCGGCTCTTGATGAACACCGACTCCTATCGTGAAAAGCTCTTGCAAGTAATTCTGTGCGGCCAGCCGGAACTCATTCGACTGCTGAGCGATCCCGCAGCAAAAGCTTTGCGACAAAGGGTCGCGGAGAGAGCAGCTTTGCGACCCTTGAGTCCGAGCGAAATGCGAATGTACATCTGTGAACGCCTGCGAATTGCTGGATTCGAGCAAGCCATACCGTTCAGCCCATCGTCGTTCGATAGGATCTACGAGTACACCGGCGGTGTTCCGCGTCTCATCAATATTGTTTGCGACACGTGCCTCGGCATTGGCTGCGAAACCAAGCGCATGGAAATAGGCGATGACATCGTGGAGGAAGCGGCGGCGCGCCACGAACTGGCGGCAGTTGCACCAGCCCCGGATGACCATGCTGGCGGTGATTTGAAGCTCAAGAAGAACGCAGAGCTGAATGTGGTTCGACTTTTTGGGGACTCCATGCAGGCAGCCAAAGCCACCGGTCGAGGGGAACTGTGAGTAAACTTTTTCACGACATGCAGGATGCAGCTAGGCACTCTGCGCAGCGACCGGCGCACAGTCCAGCATTGGCGCAATTGCTCGAATCCGTAGACGCGGACGCCGAGGCCGCTCGTGAGGCGACCTCCGCCGTTTTGCAGGGGTGTCGTCAGCTGCAAATGCTTCCTTTGAAACGTCCGGTTCTGACGGCCGATGACGAGACATCTTCTACCCATGGCGCGTTTGAGGCCTATCGGGCCCTTCGAACCAAGCTGGTCCGGTTTCAGTCGTCAGAGGGGATCCGGTCCGTAGTTATAAGCAGTGCGGAGGCGGGCGAGGGCAAGACGGTCTCTGTGTTGAACCTTGCAATGTCCTTAGCGCAACTTCCGAGCCAGCGCGTGCTGCTCGTCGACGCAGACCTGCGCACCTCGGGTCTTAGCGCTATGACAGGCGCTGTAGAGACGCCGGGGTTGGCGGAAGTCCTAGCCGGCGAGGCGACCTTTGAGTCAGCTCCGGTATTGACCAACGTTCGGAACCTCTACATCGTCGGAGCGGGTGAGGCAAACAGACCACCAGCAGATCTATTCGCCGGGTCCAAATTCAAAGAATTCGTTGGCTGGTGCAACGAGGTATTCAGCATGGTTCTGGTTGATTGCCCACCAATGATGGGCCTAGCAGACTTCGATGTGGTCAGTAGCGCCTGTGACGGGGTCCTAATCGTGGTACGCGCACAGAGGACAAGACGCGCGATATTAACTGACCTTCGACCAAAGCTTCAGGGAAAGAAATTGCTTGGAGTGCTCTTAAACGGGCAGGAGCGCCAGCACCACAGAGCTCATTATGGCTACTACTACTCCAAAATTGGCCACAGATAATTGCACCTCAGCAGTGATTACGGTGCTGCGGTGGCGTAGACAGTCGCTGCGCACGATTCAGGATGAATGACCATGTATCCGAATCTCAAGCTTCAGATCTTCAAATCGGGTATCCGGCAGAACCAGATCGCCAGAGATTTGAAGCTCTGCGAGAGCCAGCTCAGTAAAATCATCCACGGGTACCGAGAACCTTCTGCACAAGAACGGCAGTTGCTCGCGGCGTACCTAAATGTGGATGAGGCATGGCTCTTTGAGCGGTACGAAGGCGTTCCCACGCCTCAGTCGGCTGTATTCGCGGGCATGCGCGGGGATAGAAATGGCAGCGGTTAAGAGTCCGGCGGCAACCCCGGAACTCGAGTCGGCAGCGGTTGCGATTAAGAACTTTGGTTCTGGAATCGCGGACGAATGGGAGCATTTCATTGTCTCGAATCCGCAGGCTACCCCCTTTCACTCGACTGCGTGGATGCGAGCTCTTGAGAAGACTTTTGGCTACGAGAACAGGTCCTTCTTTGCCACCCGTGACGGAAGAATCACGGGTGTGCTGCCTCTTTTTCTAGTTTCCAATTGGATCGTTGGGCGCTGTCTGGTTTCTACTCCCTTTGCCGATTACGGAGGCATTTGTGCAGAGGATGAAGAATCTGCGGATGCCATGGTCGCGCATGCAGTAGAAATTGGTGTGGCGGAAAAGGTCGACTTTCTCGAATTGCGCCACCGAAGCGGAAAGGCCCGTCCGGAATTCTACGTCAAAGACCTTTACGTGTCCTTCGTAACGGAACTGGCTGCCGATCCCGAAGTTCAATTGAAGAGCCTTCCAAGAGACACGCGCTATATGATCCGTAAGGGACAGAAGGCGGGGCTGGAGCTCCGGTCGGGTGTCGACCAACTGCCGGAGTTTTACCACTTATTTACGCTGAATTGGCGTCGACTCGGCACCCCTGTCTTTTCGCGGCAATGGCTTGAAACCCTGGTTCATGAGTTCCGCGATGCCGCCATCCTGGACATGGCGCGTGCCAACGGCAGGCCAGTAGCGGGCGTTCTTTCGTTCTTATTCCAATACCTTGTATCCGCACTATTCCGGCGCGGCCCCGGATGCGAATGTCATGGCGGCGAATAATTTTATTTATTGGGAGCTGATGAAGAACGCAATCAGCCAGGGGGTCCGATGGTTTGACTTCGGCCGCAGCAAGAAAAACACTGGGGCTTACCAGTTCAAGTCTGCCTGGAATATGCAGTTGAGTCCGCTTGAGTATCAGACATGCATGATTGCGCGGAAGGATCCTCCAGACTTTTCCCCGGCGAATCCCAAATTTGCGTTGGCCGCCAACCTATGGAGTCGCATGCCGCTGAAAGCAACCACGTGGCTGGGTCCCCAAATCGTACGCTGGTTTCCTTAATGCTCGCAAACCTCACTCTCGCAGAGTATGCAGATTCTTTTCCTTACGCACCGCATTCCGTACCCGCCTGACAAGGGCGAGAGAATTCGTGCGTTCCATGAACTTCGGTATTTGGCCGCCAGGCATGAGGTCGACCTCTTTTGTTTTGCGGACTCACAGGAAAGCGCGGAGAACCAGCAGTTTCTTCGAACTATGTGCCGGAGCGTTTACGTCGAGGTTCTCGGAAAGCCAATCCGTCTCGTGCAAGCTGCCAGCAACTTTTTTGCCGGACGGCCAATGTCGTTCGGATATTTCCATTCCAGCAGATTCGACGAAAGGGTGCGAGAGGCGTTGCGCCGGCACAACTACGACGCGGTGTTCGTGTATTGCTCTTCGATGGGGGATTCCATTCCCCAGTCCGTCTGCGTCCCGGTCGTGGTCGACTTTGTGGATGCCGATTCCCAGAAGTTTATGCAGTATGCTGACAGGTCGGGTGGTTCCCGCCGCTGGCTGTATGCTCGCGAGGCGCGCGCCGTCGCCGCGGCTGAGCAATCGCTTGGACGCATGGCAGCACTTTCGTTTGCCGTCACTGAGCACGACGCCACCGAGCTCAGCAAAAGCAACCCCGAATTCAAGGTGGAAGTAGTGCCTAACGGTGTCGAGGTACCCGATGTTTCCGATGTGCAGGATCAAAGCGGAGTGCATGAACAAGAGCCATTTGCGCTGTTCGTCGGAACCATGAATTATCCGCCCAATTCCGATGCGGCAAGCTACTTCGCGCAAGATATTCTCCCGCTTGTTCGGAAAGCCCACCCCGAGCTGAGATTTGTGATTGTTGGCCGGGACCCCGACCGGCGCGTGCGAAAGTTGGCGAACATTCCCGGCGTTGTGGTGACGGGCGCGGTGCCGGACGCTTTTCGGTATTTTCGCGATGCCGAGGTATCGGTTGCCCCTTTCAGGATTTCTCAAGGCTTTCACAATAAAATCGCGGAATCGTTGGCGGTTGGGACTCCAGTCATCACCACCAGCCGTGCCATGGCGGGGATCGGCTTGGGGGAACACGAAGGGCTGTTTGTGGCGGATACTCCCGGAGATTTTGCCGGCAAGGTAAGTGCGGTGTTAGGTGATCCATGCCTCCGGCGGGAACTCCGCAGCCGTGCCTTCTCAGTCAGGCAGCTGTTGAGCTGGGATAGCCGTTTGTCCAAACTGGAACAGTTGATTGTCCAAGTTGTCGCCAGATCCGCCAATCCATCACCTGAACTGGTCGCGGAACGCTGACACAATGACAGGATCGTCCACCTCAATCCGGGAAGGGAACGTGGCACAATCGACGTGCGTCTCGCCGCACGCTTTGAGCGCGGCTGTTGGCGAGCCAGAAGGCCTGGTCCGGCCTTTGCGAATCCTGCATGTCCTAGATCGTTTGGATTTGGGCGGCACGGAAAAAGCGGTGATGAAGCTCGTCCGGGGTCTTGAACCGGGACTGTTCGAGCACTACATTTGCGTTCTGCGTGGGGCTGCCGCCCATGGCGAATGGGCGTCGGGCGTTACCGTCGTGCATGCTGGCGGAGAGAGCAAAGCACTTCAGTTTAATGTTCCGCGCCTGGTTCGCGTGATGAAGGAGGTCCGACCCACCATCGTGCATTCCCGCAACTGGGGCGGAATCGAGGCGATCATTGCGGCGTGGCTCGCCCGAGTTCCCGCGGCAATTCACAGCGAACATGGCTACGAACTGGAAATGGCCTCTGGCCTGCCGTTCCACCGGCGGATATTAAGACATTTTGCGTACAGGACTGCCAGCGCAGTAGCTGTGGTCACCGACGACCTGCGCGACTACCATGCCGCACAAGCGTGGTGGAACCCCGGTTCGATCAACGTTCTATACAACGGAGTGGACGGGCAAGAGTTCCGCCCACAACCACAGGTACGCGATGCTGTGCGACGGCAGCTGGGCATTCCCCCGGACGCACTGGTAATCGGTTCAGTGGGACGCATGGTGACTCTTAAGGACTTCACAACTCTGCTAAGGGCTGCAGAATCTCTGGCGCATGAAACACCCGAGCTACGCGTCCTATTAGTGGGTTCGGGTCCTGATCTGTCTTCCCTTCAAGACTATGTCTCCAATTCATTCCAATTGGCAGGACGCGTCGTCTTCCCGGGCACAGTGGATCACGTGGCCCGCATGCTTAACGCCATGGACATCTTTGTCCTCCCTACGCTGATGGAGGGTATGTCCAACACGTTGCTGGAAGCGTTGGCGGTTGGCCTTCCCGTGGTGGCAACTCGAGTTGGCGGGAATCCAGAGGTTGTGGCGGAAGGAGAGTGCGGATATCTCTTTACTCCGCAAGATGTACCGGAGCTAATTTGTCAGCTTAGGACATTGTTGCGCGATTCGCGACTGCGGGCCGATTTCGGCAGAGCAGCGCGAGAGCGCGCGCTACGGCAATTCAGTCTCGAGTGTATGCTGCGCCGTTATCGCGATCTATATCTCAATTTGGTGATGCGCGAACGGGTACATATCGCTACAACAACCTATGTGCGGAATTAGCGGAATCTTCGAATTCGATCAGGCCCGCGTTATGGCGCGGGAAACTGTGCATCGCATGAATGAGTCGTTGCGTCACCGCGGACCCGATGATGAAGGTATCTTCGTTGGTTCCGGGATTGGGCTGGGGCATCGGCGGCTAAGCATCATCGATGTTGCCGGAGGTCATCAGCCGATCAGTAACGAGGATGGCACCATCTGGGTCATGTTCAACGGCGAAATCTATAACTATGCTGACCTTCGCAAGGAGCTGCTTTCCAGAGGGCACAAATTTACTACCCGTTCCGATACCGAAGCTATCGTCCACTTGTATGAAGACTATGGAGAAGAGTGCTTCGCGAGGTTGCGAGGCATGTTCGCGATTGTCATCTGGGACAGCAACCAGCGCCGTTTGCTGCTGGCACGCGACCGTGTCGGCAAGAAGCCGCTTTACTACTATGCAGACCGCAATCGCATCATTTTTGGCTCTGAACTGAAGGCGATCTTAGCTGCCGATGATGTTCCGCGCCCAATCGATCCCCTCGCAGTGTCCGATTACTTCTCCTTGTCCTACATTCCAGCTCCGAGGACTATCTATAAGAGTGTACGCAAGCTCCAGCCTGCGCACTATCTTGTGGCGAGTGCTGCGGGTCTGCGGGAAGCGCCCTATTGGCGGCTGTCTTTCTCCAACGTTCAAAATCACACTGAAGCGGAATGGTGCGAGCTCATTCGCGAGCAACTTTGCGAAGCCACGCGCGTGCGCTTGATGAGCGAGGTACCGCTGGGGGCATTCCTTAGCGGGGGTGTTGATTCCTCGTCGATCGTTGCGATGATGAGCCAGTTGATGGACCGTCCAGTAACGACCTGTTCGATAGGGTTCAGCGCCCAGGAGTTCGACGAGTCGGAGTTTGCGCGTAAAGTCGCCTTGCAGTTTAAGTCGGACCATCACGAGGATGTGGTCGAGGTCGAGGCTTTGGATGTCATCGACAAACTCGCATGGCATTATGATGAGCCGTTCGCAGACTCCAGCGCCGTGCCGACTTACTATGTCTCCAAGATGGCCCGCCGCCACGTTACAGTTGCATTGGGAGGTGACGGCGGAGACGAAAACTTTGCCGGTTACCGGCGCTACATCTTCGACCGGATGGAAAACCAGATGCGCAGCTTCGTGCCGGCATCGATACGACGGACAGTTTTCGGGCCGTTGGGCCGGTGGTATCCGGGCCTGGCATGGGCGCCGCGTCCCCTCCGTGCCAAGGCGACGCTGCAATCCCTTTCGCGGTCGCCGCTGGAGGGCTATTTCAACTCTGTCTCGGTATTCAGACCGGACGAAAAGTCGCAACTATTCACTCCGGATTTCCAGCGGCAGCTCGCCGATTACGATTCCCTTGATGTGTTGAGGAAGCACTATGATGAGGCGGACACGACGGACCCCTTGTCTCGCATCCAGTACGTCGATATCAAGACCTATCTGCCGGATGACATTCTAGCCAAGGTGGACCGCGCAAGTATGGCGGTCTCCCTCGAACTGCGTGCTCCTATACTCGACCACCAACTCATGGAGCTAGTGGCCTCGATCCCGTCTGACCTGAAACTGCGCGGCAGAACCGGAAAATACATATTTAAGAAGGCAATGGAACCGTTGCTGCCGCAAGACATCCTATACCGTCCTAAGCAGGGGTTCGCCATTCCGCTGAATCGGTGGTTCCGGCAGGAGTTAAAGGATCTGGGCTACGACCTCGTGGTGGCGGGCAACAAGGATGGTATTCTTGATGGCAACTACCTATCCAGGATATGGAAGCAGCATCAGGCCGGCACGTTCGATCGGTCCGCCTACTTGTGGACCGTCCTGATGTTTCGTAAGTGGCAGCAGGTATTTCAAGCCTAGCAAAGACTCATGGACCAGATTTACGGCATCTGCGAACCCGGCGCTCAACTCCAGTCTGACGAGCTGGCAGCGATGTACTTGGCCACCGGACTTAAGCGGGACCGTA
>Ga0074046_10004042_pt1 | contig 12067 bp, 5 predicted proteins | sample BogForMeECP23OM3_FD_94441 | JGI IMG/M metagenome (GOLD analysis project Ga0074046, IMG submission 94441) | Bog forest soil microbial communities from Calvert Island, British Columbia, Canada - Bog Forest MetaG ECP23OM3 | ecosystem: Environmental > Terrestrial > Soil > Wetlands ...
AAGACGCTGGCCGCTCCGGACATGGAAGGCCGCGGCGCCGGCACCAAGGGCATCACGCGCGCTGAGCATCTGATCGAGAAGCGATACAAAGAGCTTGGCCTTCTGCCCGCGGGCGTCAACGGCTACGCGCAGCCTTTCAGCGTCATCACCGGGGCGCGGCTCAAGTCTGATAATCACCTTGTCGTCGAATCGGCTGACTCCAAGAATCTGAAGATCAACGAGGATTTCGTTCCCTTCAGCTTCTCTTCTTCAGGTCAGGTCGCAGGCTCGGTCGTTTTCGCCGGATACGGCGCGACAGCCGACGAGTTTCACTACGATGACTACGCCGGAGTCGACGTGAAGGACAAGATCGTGGTCGTGCTGCGCTACGAGCCCTCGGGCTTTGCGGAGAAGAGCGGCCACCAGGGACTGACCCAGCATTCGCAACTGATCACCAAGGCGATCAATGCCCGCAATCACGGAGCCAAGGCCGTGGTCGTAGTAAACGGTAAGTTAGGCGACGGTGAAGAAGACCTGCTGAGTCGTTTTGGCAGTGTCAGCGGACCGGAAAATGTTGGTCTCGTTTTCGTGCAAGTGAAAAACGCGGTGGCGGACGCCTGGCTCCAAGCAGCCGGAAAGTCGCTGAAAGAAGTTCAGGAGCAGATCAATTCCGCGACCAAGCCCGCCTCGTTCCCTCTGCCCGAGACGCTGCGCCTGTCGCTCCACATTGACATCGAAACCACCCGCGCGACTGTGAATAACGTTCTGGCATGGCTCCCGGGCCAGACCGAGGAATACGTGATCATCGGAGCCCACTACGATCACCTGGGCCGCGGCGGAGTGGATTCCCTGGCGCCCTCGCAAATCGGGCAGATCCATCCCGGGGCCGATGACAATGCCAGCGGTACGGCCGGAGTTCTTGAACTGGCACGCCTGCTCGCGCCGCAGCGCGGCCAGTTGCGGCGCAGCATTTTATTTATGAATTTTCCCGGCGAAGAACTCGGCCTGCTGGGATCGGCGGAGTGGGTGAAGGAACCGACGCGCCCGCTCGCCAAAGCCGTGGCCATGATCAACATGGACATGATCGGCCGCATCAAAGACGACAAGGTTTACATCGGCGGGGTAGGCACGGGCTCGACTTTCAAATTGATCCTCGAACAGGCGCAGAAAGACACGCCTTTCAAAATCGAGTACTCGCCCGGAGGATATTCCTCGAGCGACCACACTTCATTCGTGGCCAAGAAGATTCCTGTGCTCTTCTTTTTCTCCGGATTGCATTCCGATTACCACAAACCTTCCGATACCTGGGACAAGATCAACGCGCCTTCGGCCGCGCGCCTGCTCGACATGATTGGCAACGTAGCCGTGCAGCTGGCGAATGCTGAGGACACACCCGCCTTCCAGGTGGTCGCGGAAGACAAGCCGCCGGCCGGCGGGGGAGGAGCCGGCTACGGCCCCTATTTCGGCTCGATCCCGGACTTCGGCCAAACCGAAAACGGCGTGAAGTTTGCCGACGTGAAGCCGAACTCACCTGCGGCCAAGGCGGGATTGAAGGCAGGGGATGTGCTCGTGCAATTCGGCGACAAGCCCATCAAGAATCTCTATGATTTCACCGACGCCCTGCGGCGCAGCAAGGTGGGAGATGTGGTCGAAGTGAAAGTCCTGCGCGACGGGCAGCCGGTGACGGCCAGCGTGAAGCTTGCGCAGCGCAAGTAGCTCAAGCTACGTCACTTGTCGCTCCGGCCCGGAGACGTTTCGCTGGGCTCGTTTGTAGCTGGGTAATGATGCGCCGTCAGCCATGCGTTGGCACGTTGTGTCGCGTCAGATTTCTGCGCTGCGGTCATCTGTAGAAGGTCCCTGGTGTCAATCTCCGAAAGGCAACCGATGTCAGTGGCATTGCGGTCGGCGATTAGTCCCCACATCAGTGCGAGAACATAGTCCTTGCCGACTCCCTCACCGCGTATGTAGTGGAGTGCGAGATTGCACGCTCCTCCAACATCACCTTGCTCTGCGCTCTTTCGGAACCACTCAACGGCCTCAGTCACATTTTTTCCTGTTCCGTTGCCGTCCGCTAGGTTGATTCCAGCGGAGCCTTGAGAGGAGGGGTCGCCCATTTGGGCCCCTCTTAAAAACCATCTGGTCGCTTCAGTCTCGTCGGGCTTGACTCCCCGGCCCTCTTCATATGACACGCCGATCCAGTAGTCCGCTTCAGCATCGCCTGCACTACTGGCCTTCCTAAACCACTGGAGGGCCAAGGCGTAATCGGGTTTGAAACGGCAGCCACCTTCCATGTAGAGGCGCCCCAGAGCGGTCATTGCGGGGAGGTAGTCTTGCGAAATGGCCTTGTTGAGGAGACCGGAAACTTCGTCGCAATTTTCCGCCGCCTTCCAATCCGTTTCTGCCAAGAAATATTGAGCGGGGGCGATGCCCTTCTCCGCAGCCTGCCGCAACCAGTGGGCCGATAATCGAGACGATTCTTTTCGTCCTTCGGCGTCGTAGTGCATTCGCTCTGCAATGAGCTGGAGGCTCAGACCCATAAGCAATTGCGACGCGGTGTCTCCTTCGCCTGCACGTTCTGCAACTCCGAGTAGATCGCCGACGGTTAACGCTCGGGCGGCAGATCGAAGCTCGTTTGGACTATTGCTCTGGGAGAATGATGTGCAGGCTGAGAAGGTAAGACAGCAGAAGAAGCAAACGATGTGTCGAAGTGTCATTTCTTCGCCCTAAGCTCTGGAATGCCTTCCCAGATATTCTCCACTTTTGGATGTCGGGTCAAGCAAACCATTTTCGCCGCTGTAAATCCCTTATAATCATCGGTCACAGAGAGGAAACCTTTGCCCTTCGACGACCTCCGCCACTGGATCGCCGCGCTCGACCGCGCCGGCGAATTGAAGCGCATTCAGACGGAAGCCGACCCGATTCTCGAGATTGCGGAAATCACCGACCGGGTTTCAAAGATGCACCTGCGGGGACAGCCGCCCTCTGTCCGGGCGGGCGAAGGCCGCCAGCCTGGCGGCCCTGCCCTGCTCTTTCAGAATCTCAAGGGCCATGCTCGCTCCCAGCTTCTCATCAACCAGTTTGGCTCCGACGCCCGCATGAAGCTGGCGCTCGGCGTCTCTTCCTTCGACGAGGTCGCCGACCGCATCCGTGCCTTTATGGATGTGAAATCGCCCCAGGGTTTCCTCGACAAAATCAAGATGCTGCCGCTTCTGGCGGAAGCGGGAAAGTTCTTCCCGCGGACGGTTTCGACCGGCCCATGCAAAGAAGTTATTAAGCGCGACGAGTTCTCGCTTCTCGATTTTCCTATCCTGCAATGCTGGCCGAAAGACGGCGGGCGTTTCATCACTCTGCCCTGCGTGGTGACGCGCGATCCTAAGACCGGCAAGCGCAACCTGGGCATGTACCGCATGCAGGTTTACGACGAGCGCACGGCCGGAATGCACTGGCAGCGGCAGAAGAATGCCGCCGAGCATGCCCGCGAACGGATGCGCATGGCGGTGGAGGATCGTGTGGGGACGGGCGTTCTCGCCCGTCCGGCGCGCGCGGAGTCAGCGCGCGCAGCCGTAGACATCATGGCTCGATCTTCCGGTGGTTCTGTTCTTGCCCCGGGGGAACGGCCTTCGGGCAAGATGGAAGTTGCGGTCGCGATCGGCACCGACCCGGCCGTAACCTTCTGCGCCGTTGTTCCTGCCCCGCCTGACATCGAGGAGTATGTGATCGCCGGCTTCCTGCGCGGAGCTCCCGTGGATCTGGTGAAGTGCGAAACCGTGGACCTTGAGGTTCCGGCGACGAGCGAGATCGTCCTCGAAGGCTACATCAATCTCGACGAACTCCGCACGGAGGGCCCGTTTGGCGATCACACCGGCTTCTATTCGCTCGAGGACCTGTATCCCGTGTTCCACGTCACTTGCATCACGCACCGCAAGGATCCGATCTACGCCGCAACTATCGTCGGCAAGCCGCCGCAGGAAGACGCCTACATGGGCAAGGCGGTCGAGCGCATCTTTCTGCCGCTGATGAAACTCACCATCCCGGAACTGGTGGACATCAACCTGCCGATCGAAGGCGTCTTCCACAACTTGATGATCGTCTCGATCAAGAAATCCTACCCGGGACAGGCTCGCAAAGTGATGAACGCTATCTGGTCGCTGGGCCAGGCCATGTTCACCAAGTGCATTGTGGTGGTGGATGAAGATGTGGACGTGCAGGATCTCGCCGACGTAACGCTGAAAGTTCTCAACCACATCGATCCCGAGCGCGACATTCAGTTCACGCTGGGCCCCGTGGATTCGCTCGACCACGCCTCGCGCCTGCCCGACTACGGATCGAAGATGGGCATTGACGCCACCCGCAAATGGGCAAGCGAAGGATTCACGCGCCCCTGGCCAGAGGAAATTGTTATGGACGCGAAGACCAAGGCGCTGGTGGATAGCAAGTGGAAGGCGCTGGCCAAAGAGCTTGGGATCGGCTGAGTCTCGCCGATTCCTGGTGGCGACGCCAGGTTCTCAGCGAATTAAGTGGAGAACCCGAGCGCCCCAAGTAGCCGCGAAGCCAAACCCGACCAAAATTGCCAATCCGATCATCCGCTGGAAAAGCGTGTTTTTGCTCCAGCCCTGGAGCACGGCAATCAATCAAACAAAGAATAGAACGATGGCGCCGCCGGCAAGAATCTTCATCAACATGATATGACTCCTTTGAAACGTCCCGGACTTCGTCCGGAACCTCAAGTCATTCTGCGGCAGCCTTGCGGCGTGCGCAGTGAGGCTGGTCACGCCAGATCGGCGAATCGGCAATTGGCGATTTCCAGCCAGTTCGGCGGAAACATTCCGACGGGAGACTATTTGTTCGGGGAGTCGTTCTTCGCAGGTCGACGCTCGTACCCTGGGCACTGCAACACCGGCAGACGCGGATACTTTGGGAACGCCACGTCAGTTGCCGACCGCTCGCACAGATAGAAAGTAGCCCCGCGGTCGGAGTTCATCAGCCGCATGAACCGGCACCGGACACACAACCCGGCGCGGTCCTGATCTTCCACATTGCTCACGATGAAAGAATAGTCCTGTCTGGAGCGTAGGCGGCGTAGAGCAAGCCCAAAATCGTTGAGCACAGTGCGGACGGCCCGGGCGCACCTGAAGGAAAATTAACCGAGAATTCATGGGTCGACCTTGAAGGTCGCCACTCGATTTTGCTATAAGCTGTGCCACCGGTTGACTGGAGGGTTGCGCCATGACCTACTGGGGTCATTCTCAGCTTCGCTCGACATTTTCCTTCCGTGTGCTGGTTGTCATCGCGGTAATGAGTCTCGCCTGCCTGCCGCAACTTGCGCTGGCCCAGCAAACTTTGGGCGCCATCACCGGCACGGTGAGTGATCCGTCGGGAGCTGTGGTGTCCGACGCCACTGTGAAAGCGGTCAATATCGCGACCAATCTCGAAGTTGTTGCTCACACCAAAAACGGCTCTTTTCAGATCCCGGATCTTCCCGCTGGAACCTATCGAGTCACCGTCACCAAGGACGGCTTCAAAACGGAAACACACACGAGAATCCTGGTGTTCGGTAGCCGTACGACGACAGTGGATACGTCTCTGGTGGTGGGCTCGATCGGCATCACGGTGGAAGTGACCGCGGTGCCCTTGATGAACCAAGTGGACACCACGATCGGCTATGTGGTCGATACCAACACCATCGAAACCACCCCACTGGGCACCGGCAGCTTCACGCAACTGGCAATTCTTAGCCCTGGGGTTCATGCGGACTTCCTTGGCGGAGGGGGCGCCAACACCGGCCTTGGCAATCAGGCCATCTTCGCGAACGGAAACCGGGACACCAGCAATAGCTTTTCCCTGAACGGTATCAGCACCAACAACATCTTTAACGGCAATTCCACCAGCCAGGTAGGTGAGAACCGCTTCGTGCTCAACACCGGTGAGAACTTCGGTGCGGGCGGCACTATTCAGACGAGCACGTCGGTTTATGGGGCGATCGGCCAGGCTCTTCCCACGCCGCCCCCCGACGCTATTCAGGAGATCGCGGTTAACTCCTCGCAGTACGACGCCTCCCAGGGCAACAACAGCGGCGCGCACATCAGCGTACTGACTAAGTCTGGCACGAACAGGGTGCATGGTTCGCTGTGGGAACAGTGGCAGAACAGCGACATGAACGCTAATTATTACTTCTACAATGATGCCGGCATCAACCCTGTCACCAATCAGGCTTATCTGCCTCGTCCTTTCCTGAACCGGAACGCTTTTGGCGGTACAATCGGCGGGCCGATTATCAAGGACAAGTTGTTCTTCTTTGGGTCCTATCAGGGAGTGCGCATTGCCGATGAAGCGGCTTCCACCAAAGATGTGACCGTACCTCTGTATTTGACGGATGACCGCAGTACGCAGGGCATCATTAACATGATTCAGGCGACCTACGGCACGACCATTACCGCGAGCCAAATCAATAATGCTGCCTCGCAACTACTGAATGCCAAACTTCCCAACGGGCAGTATCTGATGCCAAGCGCGCAGTACAATAAGACGCAGGCAGTCGCGCTAGGCTACGATGCCGTGGTGCAAGGCCCCAATACGAAAGCCACCGTAAGCCAAGGGATCGCCGGCATAGATTATGTTGTGAGCCCCAAGGATCGCTTGTCCGGGAAATACTACCTGCAGAGCAATCCCACCACCAATCCCTTTGGCGCGGTCGGTTCGCTGCTCGGATTTGCGCAACAACTCTCCGCTGGCAGCCAGGTGTTTTCCCTCTCTAATTCCGTCATACTCTCCCCCAACCTCACATGGGAACAGCATGTGGGTTTCACTCGCCTGCGAGCTTATGCAAACACGACAAATGGGTTTACCCCAAGTTCGGTGGGCATTAGCCTGCCGGGCGCAGCGACTTTTCCTCAGTTCGAAATCAGCTATGCGGATTACACGCTCGGTAATGGGTTGCAGTTTGGTCCCAGCCCCAGCTTTGGCAATGGTGGCATGATCCAGAATCAATGGGAGTACGGAACCTCCGCGAGTTGGGTGAAAGGGAAGCATATCGTCAGTGTGGGAACAACGTGGGACCACACCCAGCTCAACATCCTCAATAACAACACAAATACCGACACGCTTTACTTCACGACCTTCGAGGACTTTGTGGAAGGCAACCTACACGGCGGGACTGAGTTCGCCGGTTCGGCGAGCCGTTACTATCGCTCCGATACCGTCGGCACTTACATCAACGACAACTTCAAGATGAGGAAAAACCTCACGATAACTGCCGGATTGCGTTGGGACATCGACGGGCCGCTGTCGGAGAAATATGGAAAGCTTACCGGTTTTGACCCCTCGAAATACAGTTACGTGCAATGCACCGTCGGTGGAGTTCCGGCAGATCCGGCTCTGACTAACTACAACGGTGGCGCTTGCGACTCGAGGACTGACGCAATTACCAACTCTGGCCTAGAAATCGCAGGGAATAACAAGACTGGCGCCACCCCAGGAGCCAGCAATTCGCTCTTAAAGAATCACCAGTGGGGTTTCGCGCCCCGCATCGGCATCGCGTGGTCTCCAATGTCGAAGCTGACCGTGCGCGCAGGGTACGGTATCTACTTCGACCGCGGCGAGCTATTCAGCTACCTTTCGCCGAGCGCAGGCTCCGGGTTTAACGGCCCATTCGGCGTCACCCTTGCGCCTCCGTTCGTCCAACCGATCTCCGCGCCCTACGGCGCGACTCTTTCGCTGCCGTTCGGCAGCACCACGCTGCCACCGCCGCCGCCAGCTACAGGGGCAGCCTTCCTCGCCTACCTGCCGAACCTCGAGCAGACTGCTAGTGGTAACTGGCCGTCCAACAATCTTTATGGTCCATTTCTGTTTGGCGGTTACGATATCAACAACAAACTGCCTTATACGGAGAACTGGACACTCGACTTTCAATTTCAGCCCTCCAACACCTGGATGTTCGAGGTCGGTTATGTCGGTAATCACGGCACCCATTTGGTGCTGCCCATACCCTTCAACCAGCCACTCATCTCGATGGCAGGGCATGAGGTGAACAATCAGGCCTATTCCTATGGGGGTACCAGCCCGGCATCCCCCCAGAACGTGTACTACTCTGGGCTGACGCCTCTGGATACCGAGCCAATTTATACGAACGAATACGCAGGCAATGCGCCGATCCGCGTACCCTATCCCGGCTACGATATGAACGCGGTCCAGTATAAGGCGGAGGGCATCTCGAACTTCGATGCCTTGCAGCTCCAGGTTCATAAGCGCCTGTCCAACGGCCTGCAATTCACCTCGTCTTACACCTGGTCTCATGCGCTTGACGAGCAGAGCGGCCTGGGGCTGTTTTTCACCGGAAATAATCCGCTCACTCCCCGAGCCAACTATGCCTCCTCGGATTTCGATCAGACCCACGTTTTTCTGATCAACTACAGCTATACGATTCCGAAATTCGTGGAGAGCGGGGCGTTGGGTTATCTGGCCAATGGCTGGACAATTGGCGGCCAGACTGTGGCGCAAAGCGGGCAGCCCTTCAGCGTCTATGACTACTCGGGCTCGGTGGCGAGTCAGTTCTACGGCACCAGCAACTATATTGGGAACCCCATAGTACCGCTGCTGCCAAGCGTAACCGCCAAGCAGGCAGCACAGGGCGGTATTTGCCCCGTGGGATCTGTGGGAATTTCGCCGGCACTCTGTAAGCTCAACGCGGCTGATTTTGGACCCCAGTTCGTGGCTCCGGGGACCTACGGGGTTCCCGCTCCCGACAGTACCGGGGAAGATGACTATGAATCCTTGTTTGGAACTACAGGCCGGAACACTTTTCGTGGCCCCTTCCAGGTGCGCTTCGACATGAGCTTGTCCAAGATGTTCCAAATCAAAGAGCGCTTCCTGCTGAAGCTTGAAGCCGATGCTTTTAATATTTTCAACCATGCCGATTTCGACGCTCCGAACAACGACGTGAACTTCTTTCCCTATTACTACGGTCCGCCGTCGAATCCGCCGCAAGGTAGCTTGGGCGTGATCCAGCACACGATTGGCAGCCCACGCTTCCTGCAGCTCTCGATGCACCTGGTGTTTTAGCGCGATCCGAGCAGCGAATTCTGGTAGAAATGAAAATCTGTTCGTTCTCACGAGGGCTAGTCGGCATGATGCTGGTGGTCCTCATCTTTTTTCAGAGTGTCCCTGCCGTCGCATGGGGCAACGAGGGACACACCTCCATCAACCGGGTTGCGGCGCAGAAGATTCCGGCCACTATGCCGCGATTTCTGCGCCTCTCCGTCGCTGAGATCGCCTATCTCGGCCCGGAGCCGGACCGCTGGCGCAGTCCGTCGGAGTTCGCTCTCAAGAACGCGCAGGAGCCTGATCATTTCATTGATCTCGAACGCGTCTCCTGGCTCGATCCTCTTCCTCCGGGCCGCTACGAGTTCCTGCGCAAGCTCTACGAGAAGAGAGCTGCGACCACAGACCACCCCGACGATTACCTTCCCGAGCGCGTCGGGCTACAGCCTTACATCACGATGGAAGTCTACGGCCGGCTAAAGGCCGCGTTCCGCGAATACCGGCAACGGAGGGCGGCGCACCAGCCAACAGAAGCGGTCGAGCACGCGATTATCTTTTATGCCGGATGGTTGGGGCACTACGTTGCCGATGGCTCGCAGCCCCTGCATACGACCATTCATTACAACGGCTGGGTCGGGCCGAATCCCAACGGATACACGACCGAGCACGGCATCCACGCGCAGTTTGAGACCACCTACGTCGCCGCCAAAATCACAGCCAGAGATTTTGCCGGATACGTGAAAGCGCCCGAGCGCCTTGATGATCCGTTCGCGCGTTACGTCGCGTATCTGCGGCAGTCGAATAGCATGGTCGAAGATGTGTACCGGCTGGAGAAAGCCGGAGGCTTCACTGGCAAGGGCACACCGGCCGCTTTCGAATTCACTACCCACCGTCTGGCCGCCGGATCACAGATGCTGTTGAATCTGTGGTACACGGCGTGGCTGGAGAGTGCTACGCCGGTGCCGGAGCATGCGCCGTTAGTTCCCGCCCCAAAGTAGTCGTCCGACTAGAATTGGTTTGCGCTCCCGGCATGGTGCGACAAAGCCTGAGCAGCGGTGGAAGAGCGGCGCTTCAGCGCCGCGTGGAGAACGGCCGAGGATCTGGGCTTTAGCCCCTGTGGCCTCAGGGCCTGAAGGCCTTCCGTTGAAGAACCTCCAACGCGGCCCTAAAGGGCCGCTCTTCCACGTGGTTGCGATGTTTCATCGCCGGAACAAACGGACGAGATCGGGTCTGATTCCGAAGCACTTCAGAAAAGAACACCGAGTGCGCCACCAGCGACGATTCCGCGGCTCTTTCGGTATACTGAATAAGCATGCCGATTTTGAAGAACATTGCGGCCGTGGCCAAGGGCATGAGCATCACCTTCCTGGAGATGTTTCAGCCCACGATCGTCGAGAACTATCCCGATGGCAAGGGCCCGCTGAAGGGGGCAGTGTTTGAGCCGCGATTCCGCGGCGCGCACGTGCTGCAGCGCGACGAAAACGGGCTGGAGAAATGCGTCGCCTGCTTCCTTTGCGCGGCGGCTTGCCCGTCGAACTGCATTTATATCGAGGCGGCCGAGAACACGGCCGAACACCGCGTCTCGGGCGCCGAACGTTACGCCAAGGTTTACAACATCGACTACAACCGGTGCATCTTCTGCGGCTACTGTGTGGAGGCTTGCCCGACCGATGCCATCACGCACGGTCACGGATTTGAGCTGGCGACGTTTAACGCCAGCAACCTGGTCTACCGCAAGGAGCAGATGCTGGCCCCCCGGCCAGCACACATGGGAGCCAACGCAATCTTCAATCAGGCCGACGTGGACGCGGGGGTGCCGGCGCAGATGGTGTCGGGGAGCTAAGTTTTCGACAGTAGCAGGTGCAATCGACACGCCGGTCCAACCGCGACCGGCGTTTGTGCATAAGACCCGGTCGTAGGCCGGTGGTCGTTCCCCAAACCAACACACACCGGAGCGCCGGCAGCGCTAAGGCCAACGACGAACGGCCAACGACGGATGACGATCTTTCAATGACTGATTTCCTACAAACCGTGAACGAGCGCGTCCTGATTTATGACGGCGCCATGGGGACCAACATTCAGGTCCGCAATCCCAGTGTGGACGATTTCTGGGGCAAAGAAGGCTGCAACGAACTGCTGGTGTTGAGCCGGCCAGACATCATCAAAGACATTCACGCTTCCTTCTTCCAGGTCGGTTGCGATGTGGTTGAGACCAACACGTTTGGGGCGACACGCGTCGTGCTGGCCGAATATGACCTGCAGGACAAAGTCGCGGAGCTGAATGTGGCGGCCGCACGCCTGGCCCGGGAAGTGGCGCAGCAGTTCTCTACCAAGGACAAGCTGCGATTCGTCGCGGGATCGATCGGGCCGACCACCAAGCTGCCGTCGCTGGGGCACATTGCGTTCGATGCCATGGCGGCCGGGTACGAAGAGCAGGCGGCGGCGTTGATCGAGGGCGGCGTGGATGTGCTCCTGATCGAGACCTCGCAGGACCTGCTGCAAGCCAAGGCGGCGTTGGCTGGCGTGTTCGACGCGATGCGCAAGGCGGGCAAGCGGCTTCCGGTGACCGTTCAAGTAACACTTGAAGCTACGGGGACGATGCTTTTGGGCACCGAAATCGGCGCCGCTCTAACCGCGCTCGAACCCTACGACGTGGACATCATCGGACTGAACTGTGCTACCGGCCCCGTCGAGATGAACGATGCGGTGCGCTTCCTGGGAGCGAACTCGACCAAGCACGTTTCGGTTCTGCCCAATGCCGGGCTGCCGCAGAACGAGGGCGGGCGCGCCGTCTACAAGCTCAAGCCAGAGGAACTGGCGAGCTATCACAAGCACTTTGTCGCCGACTACGGCGTGCGCGTCGTCGGTGGATGCTGCGGCACATCGCCCGAGCATCTGAAGGCGGTGGTCGAGGCTGTGTCGGGCGTCGAGCCGGCGAAGCGCGACGTGAAGCGCGTAGGGGCCGCGTCCAGCGCGTACAGTTCGGTCCCGCTTGATCTGGAGCCTAAACCGCTGATCGTCGCCGAGGAAATGAACGCGACCACGCGCGTGG
>Ga0074046_10004043_pt1 | contig 12066 bp, 8 predicted proteins | sample BogForMeECP23OM3_FD_94441 | JGI IMG/M metagenome (GOLD analysis project Ga0074046, IMG submission 94441) | Bog forest soil microbial communities from Calvert Island, British Columbia, Canada - Bog Forest MetaG ECP23OM3 | ecosystem: Environmental > Terrestrial > Soil > Wetlands ...
ATTTCGGTTAGAGAGATAAGGAGTTTCGTCGGGCGAACATTTTTCATGCGGCGAAGCACGCCGATGAGCGCGAGTATAACTCCCGCGAAGGCTTACGGACAAAAACTCGCCGCCATCCAGGGACGACTCGCAGGATTTTGTGGCTGTTCACTTCTTACCGCAGTATCGGCGCGGTACGCCCAATATTTCTGGGTCTTCGGCGCAAGCCATGCTGCTGCTGTGGATTGCAATCCTTTTCTTCCCGGCTCGTTACGTATGGCGGAAGTGGCGTCATCGCGACGACCCGCCGTCTCAGGAATAACAGCAGCACCAGCACTCGTTTCAAGGAAAAAGGCGGCGGATCTTGCAGGCCGTCGCCTTTTCCGTTCAATTGAGAAACGTTGTTGCTATTTCAGCGTCCTAACGTACTTCACCACCGCGCTGATGTCGGAATCCGAAAGTTTGCCCTTATACGCCGGCATCTTGCCTTTCCCGTTGGTGATCAGGGCGGTCAGGTCAGCGTCCGACATCTTCTGGACTTCGGGGCTGCCGAGGGGCTTTAGTCCCATAGTCTTACCCATACCAGTGCTGGCGCTGCCGTCAGGGCCGTGGCACATGGCACATTTCGCTTTGAAAATATCCCCGCCGCTTCCCTGGGCAAAGGCGAGTGCGGGAATCGCCAGCACAAGGGCCAGGACTACGAGTGCGGTTGGTTTATTACAACTCATGGGTATCTCCTCCTCCGTCGCAAGGCAGGTCGTTGGTATGGCAATAAATGTCGACCGGTACGACGCCAATACTCTAACTCCCCGAGCGGCAGTTGGCTATCCGCTTTGGCTCTATGCGAGGGAAAAAACACGCTGGCCGCGTGATATCCCGCAAAAATCGTTCCCGGGCGCCTGGAGTACAAATTTTCGGACTACAGGGCAATTATCTGAAACAAATAGACTTATGTCCACACCGAGCCTAGTCGCAGGCTTTGGCGCTTGCGGTGCATTCTTTGTAGTATTTCCCGTGGTTCCGAGGGGAGCGCTGTGGACCCGACATTGGTAGTAATTGGCCTGAACTACCGGACATCGCCGGTCGCGGTCCGAGAGCGGTTCTGGATCGGCGAATCCGGCCGCTACGAGGCGCTACACCATTTGTTGCGCTCTGAGGGCGTCGAAGAAGCCATCGTCTTGGCCACCTGCAACCGCACCGAGTTCATCGTCTGGGCGAACGACGTGTCCGCAGCCGCCAATTCGGTGCTGCGCCTACTCACTCACGACTATCAGCTTAAGCTTTGCGATTGGTCGCACTTCTATCGCCTCATGGACGACGTCGCCTTCACTCACATCTTCCAGGTGGCAGCCGGGTTGGATTCCGTGGTGTTGGGCGAGCCGGAAATTGCCGCCCAACTGCGCGACGCCTGGCAACTGGCCCGAACGGTCGGCGCGACCGGACGCTTTCTCGATGCCGTGGTACAGAAGGCTCTGGCGGTGTCGGCCAAAGTGCGGAAGGAAACTTCCCTTGGAGATTCCAGTCTGACTCTCCCCTACGCCGCGGTCGAACTTGCCATGGGAGTGCACGGCGATCTGCGCGGCCGTGAAGTGCTGTTGCTGGGAGCGGGAAGAATGAGCGAGATGGCTGCCCAGTGTTTGCGCAGCGCCGGCGCCACCCACTTGGAAGTGATGAACCGGACGCAATCGAAAGCGGATGAACTGGCGTATAAACTGGGCGCCAAAGCCGTTCCGTGGGACGATCGTGTGGTCCACTTGCGGACCGCCGACATCGTCGTCTGCACGACCTCTTCGCCCCATAGCATCATCAGCCTCGAGGAGGCGAAAATTGTCGCCCGCGCCCGGCAGCATAAGCCGATAGTAATGATCGATATTGCCGTACCCCGCAATGTGGACCCACGGGCGGGAGAAATTGATGGGGTGTTCCTCTTCGACATTGACCGTCTCGAGGACGTTGTGAAGCGGGATGCCCCCAATCGGCACACCGCTTCCGAAGCGGCGAATAAAATCGTGGCTGAAGAAGTGCTTGGCTTCCGTCGCAGGCTTCTGGCAGAGCGGGTCGTACCTACGATTGTCGCGCTCCGCCAACGCGTCGAGCAGCTGTGTCAGCAGGAAGTGGACTACCTCCGCGAGGAATTCGGACCATTCACGGAAGACCAGGACGAGGTGCTGACCACCCTGGCGGCCCATATCACCCAGCGCATCTCCAGCTCCCTGGCCCGGGAACTGCGGGAGTTACCCGATCGTACCGGTCAGGACATGCTGACCGTTGCCGTACAGCGTTTGTTTCAACTGGACCAATCCGACCCGGTCGAAACCGGGCAGGAAAACTGACTGTAAAGAAACACGAGAAGGAGTAGATAATGACTCAATCTGCGCAAGAGAGTAAGACGAATCTGGGATTCACCAGCGTGCAAGCCTACACGCTTGCCGTAATTACGCTGGTTATCGGAATTGCCGTAGGCTACTTTGCCCGCGGCTCGGCTCCGGCGGCCGCAGCGCCGGAAGCAGCACAAACCGCGGCCGCGGCTGCACCTGCGGGAATGGGTGGCGGAGCCCCGCTGGGAGCCGGGCAGTTGCCGGGAATCGGCTCCCAGCAACAAGCGGGTGGAGCATCGCCGGAGATTCTGGCTCAGGCCGCGCAACCTTTGCTGGCCAAGTTACAAGCCAATCCCAAGGATGCTGACACGATGATCCAGCTCGGCAACCTGTATTACGACGGCAAGGCGTATCCCCAGGCGATCGAGTACTACAACAAGGCCCTCGAAGTTAATCCGAAGAACCCCGATGTCATCACCGACCTCGGAACCGCTCTCTGGTACACCGGAGATGCGGACAAAGCCATCGACGAATTCCAGAAGTCGCTGGTCATTCGTCCCAACAATGCCAACACGCTGTTTAACCTGGGCATCGTGAAGTGGCAGGGCAAGAAAGACCCCGCGGGCGCGGTCGTGGCGTGGGAGCAGTTGCTGAAGAACAATCCCAACTACCCGCAGAAGGACCAGGTTCAGATGCTGATTGAGCGCGCGAAAATGCACGGAGCCGGCGCTACAAAGGGCTAAGCTTCGTGAAGCGTGGAGCGCTTGCTCCTGTTTTTCGCATTCGCTCACCCCGGGACGATGCCCGCGCAGAGCTCGTCCCGGGGTTTTAAATCCCCGAGAGTCATCAGGTGTGCTATGCGTGAGTCGGCGCCATCTTGGCCATGGCCTCCTCCATCGCGGCTTTCATCTCTTCGGGCGTCTGGTCCTTGATGTGGGTCGCGATCGACCAGCGGTGGCCGAACGGATCTTCTACGGTTCCATAGCGATCGCCCCAGAACTGGTCCTGCAATGGCATGACCACTTTCGCTCCAGCGGCTACCGCTGTGGCGAACGCCTTGTCAGCGTCCTCGACGTACATATGCAGCGTCACGCAAGTGCTTGCTTTGGTGGCTGTCGGCGACAACACCTTCCACTCCGGTAGCTCGTCATTGAACATCAATATGGAGTCGCCAATTTTGACTTCTGCATGCATGACATGGCCGTCGGGTCCTTCGGCCACGCCGCGGACCTCAGCTCCAAAGGCTCGCTTATAAAAGTCGGCCGCTTTTTTGGCGTCGTTCACGACGATGTGGGGGGTGATGGTGTGATAGCCGGCTGGAATTGGGGATATCTTTGCACTCATGGTGCCTCCTTTTAGATTTTCAAACTTCGACGAGCGCTGACGACGGGGCCGAAAAATCAGAAGCAAAACCGCAGCACGGTGGGTGATTTTATCGCAATTCCGAGGTCAATCGGGGGCCGCTTTCCACAAAAGGGACGAGCTACATGAAAAGCTGACGACCGCCGTCGCCAGCTTTATGAAATACAGTGGAATTTTTCGTGATTACTCTGTGCGCAATGCTTTCATCGGGTCCAGATTCGCAGCACGCCGAGCCGGCAAAATGCAGGCCAGCAAGGCGATCGCTACGAGAATCACAGCCACGGCGAGCAAGGTGAGCGGGTCGCGCGAGCTGCTTTGGACCCAGTGCGAAACGATCTTGTTGAGGGCGATGCTGACCGCAAGCCCGACAACAATCCCGACACCTACGGTCGAGGCCACCGAGCGCAACACGAGTTCGATGATGTTGTAGCGCTGCGCGCCCAGTGCCATGCGAATTCCCATCTCCTGGTATCGCTGGTTCACCGAGTAAGAGACGACGCTATAAAGTCCCGTAGCCGCCAAAACCAGCCCCAGTAGCGAGAAGACGGCAAACAGGGCAGCGATGAAGCGCTGCTGGCCCCAGATGAGGGTCTCCATAAACCACGTCAAGGGATGGTGTTCGACTACGGCAATCTGCGGATCGGTTGCCTGCAGTCGCAGCAGCGCCGAATGAATTGCGGTCTCGGCGTCCCCTTTGGTCCGCACCAGCAAGGAAGCGTAAGGGACCATAACCAGGGTGTACGGCACGTAAAATGCCGGTTCAATGGGCCGCTCTGTGGAGTTGCCTTCGTTATCGCGGAAGCCGGCGTTGTTGCGAGCGTCGGCGACAACGCCAATGATCTCGAACCAATCATCGTTGTTCTGAGCGATGACGAAGTCCGGTCTTTCCATCTTCAAAGTCGGTCCTTTCACATGGCGCCCGATGGGGTCGCCGTCGGCGAGGTACTTGCGGACAAACGCCTGATTGACGAGCCCCACGTGTGCTGGGCGCATCAATTCGGACTGCGTGAAGGTGCGGCCTTGCACAAGAGGGATACCGAGCGTCTCAAAGGCATCTGGACTCATCAGCACCAATTGCGACTGTATCCCGGTCAGCTCCTGCTTGCCCTCAATTTCGATCTTGTCGGTGTAGGCTTGCATCGGAGGCAGCCAAGTGCTTACGATGCTGGCCTGCTCGACGCCGGTACCGGAGGCGATCGCCTGCCGTACCGATTCGAGCTTGTTTGCGCGCTCGGTCCAACCCAGATATGACTTGCGCGGCAGGGCGAGATTGAGGTTCGTAACCTTATCCACGTCAAAGCCCAGCGGCACGCGGTAGGCGGTCAGGAACGCACGCGTAGCCGCTCCTGCCATGGTCAGCAATACCAGGGTCAAGGCAACCTGCCCAGTGATCAGCACCCGATGGGTCTTGCGGTCATGGCCTCCGCCGGAATGCCTTCCCGTACCGGACTGTATGAGCTCACTCAAATTCGGACGTGAGAGTTGCAGGGCAGGCGACATTCCGAACAGGATGCCGGTAAGCACCGCGATCAATACGGAGAAGACCAGAACCGGCACGCTGACATGAATCGCCGCCTCATGCGGGAAGGAGTAGTACGGCAAAGCGGTCGCGATCCACTTGACCGCCCCGAACGCCAGCAGCACACCAAGCACTGCGCCCGCTAGCGACAGCAGTACGGATTCGGTCAGCAGCTGCCGCATGATGCGCCAACGCGACGCCCCCATTGACGAACGCAATGCCAGCTCGTGCATCCTTGCCGTGCCGCGCGCAAGCATCAGGATCGATACATTGGCGCAGCCGATGACCAGCAGCAATACGACTGCACCAAACAGCAGCATCAGCGTTCCCGAAAACTGTCCCAACACCTGTTCGTTGAGCGTCACCGTCTTGGTACGGACGATCGGCGCATAGCCTTTGGGGTCGCGGTCCTTGAAGCTGAGAATGATCGGCTGCAACTCCGCGTTGGCCGCTTCCAGCGTGACACCGGGCTTGAGTTTGATGAAGCTGTTGCGGTAGTCGTGCGGGTCGGCGGTCGGGGTGTACGGCACATATACATCGGAATCGCCCCAGGTGAAGCGTGGCGCCGCGACTCCAATGATGGTGTAAACCTTGCGGTCTAACTCGATGGTTTTGCCTATAACGTCGCGGCTCGCACCGAATTGTTTCTTCCAGAACAGATAGCTCAGCACGGCGACCGGTGAGGCCTTGCCGTCGGTGACATCGGCCGAGGTGAATTGTCGGCCAAGGAGCGGCGCTACCCCCATGTACTCGAACAGGTTCAGCGTGTACTCTCCCAACTGCACCGAGACAGGGAGCTGATCGCTGGCCGTCATGGTGGCAGTGTTGCCGCCCTGCATGAAAATCTCGTCGACGCACTTGGCCTGTTTCAGGTCATTCAGCTCGGCGCCGGTGTTGAACACCAGTCCCATCTGGCGCCCTTCTTTGTCGAACAACTCCACATGCACCATGCGCTTGGCGTCTTTGTAGGGGTACGGGTCCATAAGGACCCCGTACACCACACTGAAGACCGCTGTGGTCGCGCCAATACCGAGGGCCAGGGAAAGAATCGCTGTCAGAGTAAAGCTCTTGTTCTTCAGCAATTGACGAGCGGTGAAGCGAAGATCCTGCAGTATCGATTCCATTTGCTCTACTCCTGCCGGCAGGTACCCAAATAGGTATCTGCATTCTTACCACCAACGGAAATCACTGGATATAGACACCACTGCCGTTCAACTCAGCCCAGGAGCTGTCCGTAACACGAAACCAGTGTTCGTCGCCGGACAGCGCTTCCGGGGCCTCTTTCGGCCTGTGCCTTAACTCCCTCAACGCCGGAGTTAAACCGCAAAATCGCGTCACGTCCGCCACAGCGTAGTAAGCTAGTGATACGCAATGCCCGCGGAAAAGGTTCTCATCGTTGACGACGAGAAGCTGGTTCGTTGGTCGCTCCGGCAAAAGTGCGAAGAGTGGGGATATCGCGTTCTGGAGGCTGACAACGGCTCGGCTGCGCTTCGAGTAGCGCATAACGAGTGTCCCGATCTCGTGCTGCTCGACGTGCGCCTGCCCGACGCCAGCGGCATCGACATCCTCGAACAGATTAAGAAATCCAACGACGCGCGTGCAGTGATCATGATCACCGCCGACCCGCAACTTGACGACGTCAAGACCGCCCTCAAGCTCGGCGCCTACGACTTCGTCGGCAAGCCGCTCGACTTTGACGAACTGTCCGTTGCGGTGAAGAACGCTTTGGAAACCACCCGCCTGCGCACCGAGGTCGAGTCGTTGCGCGGTGAAGTTCGCCGCCGGGCCGGTTACCACAACCTGGTAGGTGTCTCAGCCAAGATGGCGGAGCTGCTGGGGTTCGTGAAAAAGATTGCGGTCAGCGAAGCAACCACCATTCTCATTCAGGGCGAGAGCGGCACCGGCAAAGACCTGATCGCCAAGACGATCCACTACCAGAGCCGCCGCCAGGACAAGCCCTTCGTCGCCATCAACTGCTCGGCAATTCCCGAGACCCTGATGGAAGCCGAGCTTTTCGGCCACGAGCGCGGCGCATTCACCGATGCCAAGGCAATGAAGAAGGGCCTGTTCGAAATGTCCGATGGCGGGACGCTCTTCCTCGACGAAATCGGCGAGCTCTCGCCGCTGTTACAGGCCAAGCTCCTGCGCGTCCTCGAGGACCAGGTCATCCGCCGCGTGGGCGGCGTACGTGACATGCAGGTGGATGTGCGTGTGATCGCCGCATCCAATCGCGACCTGGAACGCGGGGTACGGGAAAATAGTTTCCGGCAGGACCTCTACTACCGGCTCGCCATCATCTCCATTTTTCTGCCTCCGCTACGCGACCGCAAAGAAGATGTCCTGCCGCTGGTGGAGTACTTCATCGATCGTTACAACCGCAAGTTCCGCAAGTCGGTGCAAGGCATAACTGACGACACCCGCAAGCTGCTGCTCAGGTACGATTGGCCGGGAAACGTGCGCGAACTCAAGAACGCGGTCGAGCGCGCCATGATCCTGGAAGAGGGCGACGTACTCAGGCCAGACTATTTGCCGTTCGCCGTCGCACAGCAGCAGGCAGCTTATACCGCCTTCGAGATGACGTCCAGCGGAAGCAATGGCGGCAACTCGGCGCAGTTGCCCGACGGCCGAAGCCTGCCCAAACTCTTCATACCCGAAGGCGGCACTTCGTTGGAGGAAGTCGAGCGCTCGCTCGTCGAGTTGGCCATGGCGCAGGCCGGGGGCAACCAGACCCACGCCGCACGGCTGCTCGACATCAGCCGCGACGCGCTGCGCTACAAGCTGAAAAAATTCGGACTGATGCACGTCGAAGAAGACGAACCGTCTACCACCCCATCTTCTTAGTTCGCGAATATCCCTTCCCAAAGCGAGTTCCGCGTGGCACTATTTTCTACAGCGCCGTGCATTGACGTCTCCAGCAGGTTTGGTGTCTGGGACGCTGAACCATTCAGATCGCAAACTCGCCCCCCAACGCGCTCTTACGTAATCTTGCGCCCCAACGCCCGAAATGATGCATCGATCATCGACCGGTAGGTTCTAATTGTAGTAAGCACGTATTCGTAACCTCACGCCACTCGATCCACCTCGCGGAAACAGGAGCCGTTATGCGAAAGCTGGTAATCGCCGTTGTTGCTGTCGTTGTCGTTCTCGTTCTCGTGATGTTGCTCTTGCCGCACATCATCGACATCAATCAGTATCGTGGCGAGATCCAGGCCCAATTCCAGAACCGGCTACATCGTCAGGTGCAATTTGGCGCGATGTCGCTCGCAGTGTTCCCGGTGCGAGTGCGGGTGCAGGATGTGAGCATCAGCGAGGATCCGCGCTTCCAGAGCGCGCTGCCGTTTGCGCAGGTTGGCGAGATGGACATCAGCGTGAAGCTCCTGCCGCTGCTCGCCAAGTTTATCGAGATCCAGAGTGTCACTCTGAAGCACCCCAAGATTGAACTGATCAAGGATGCAGCCGGCGTGTGGAACTTCTCCAGCCTCGGACAAGCCCCGGCCACGCCTGCTCCTCCGAGTCAGGCCGCGCCGCCTGCTCCAGCAAAAGCAGCGCCGGCGCAACAAGCTGCAGCGCCGGCGAATGCAGGTGGCAGTTTCTCGCTCGACGAACTCAAGCTCACCGACGGCCAGGTTGCAGTCACGGACCTGCAGAAGCGCCATCCGCGCGCGGTGTACGACCACATCGATCTGACGGTTGACGACTTCGCACCTGACAAGCGGTTCTCCATCGACCTGACAGCGCACGTGCCCGGCCGCGGAGCGGAGACACTTTCGCTTGCAGGCAAGGCCGGTCCTATCAATCAGGCGCAGGTGCTGAGCACACCGTTCGACGGCAAGCTTAAGCTCAATGAAGTGTCGCTCGCCGGCGCACATAAGTTTCTGAATACTGCCGCTCTCGAAGGCACCGACGCGATGATCTCCGGCGCCACGGACCTGGTCAATTCGGCCGGAAAAATGTCGGCCAAGGGATCGCTGAAGATCAACGACGCAGTGGTGCACAACGTGCAGGTGGGTTACGCGATCACTGCCGACTTTGACGTCGCGGACGACCTCAACACCGACGTGATGCAGATCAAGCAGGGCGACGTGAAGCTGGGCTCGACACCGCTGTCGGTAAGCGGTTCGCTCAACACTCACAGCACGCCGTCTGTGGCTGATCTCAATGTGTCTGCAAAGGACGCGTCCATCGAAGACGCAGCCCGTCTCGCTGCGGCGTTTGGTGTGGCCTTCAGCCCCAATGCGAAGATCACCGGCAAGCTCACGGCAAACGTTCACGCTCAGGGACCGACCGACAACCTGGCGCTGAATGGAACCGTGAACGGCCGCAACCTTGAAGTCACCGGCAAGGACATTCCCCAGGCAGTAAAAGTGCCAGCGCTTGATCTGACGATGACTCCGCAGGATATTCGCTCCAACCCCTTCACCGCCACTTCCGGCGCAACCACGCTCAACGGACAGATGGCCATTTCCCAATACACCACGCCATCTCCCATGGTGGATGCGACCATCAAGACGGTGAATGCCAAGGTGGACGAGTTGCTGAATATCGCAAAGGCCTACGGCGTAACTGCCGTCGAGGGCATGAGCGGCAGCGGAGCGATCACCCTCGACCTGCACGCTACCGGCCCTATCAAGAACACGGACGCCATGACCTTCAGCGGCTCGGGCGCTATGCAGAATGCCACGCTGAAGACCCCGTCGCTGACTCAGCCTCTCAACGTTCGCAACGTCAACCTGCAATTCACCCAGAACTCGCTCAACCTGACCAACATTAACGCCTCGCTCGGCTCGACGAACGCCGGCGGCAACCTCAGCGTGGCCAACTTCCAGGCGCCGCGGCTCACGTTCGCGCTCACGGCCGACAAGCTGAACGTTCTCGAGTTGCAGAAGCTGATGGCGCCCAGCAGGCCGGCGCCCGCAAAAAAGGCTGAGTCCTCGTGGAGTCTCGTGCCCACCGCCGAGGCGGCCCCCGCACCCCAACCGAGTTTTCTTGACTCTGCTACCGGCAGCGGCACCATCGCAGTCGGCTCACTGATCTACGATCGCACGACGCTCACCAACGTGCACTCGAATGTCAACCTCAACCACGGTGTCATCCAACTCAGCCCGCTCACTGGCCAGGTCTTCGGCGGACAGATTAACGGCAGCATCACTGCAGATCTTCGACAGGCAACTTCGAGCTACGCCGTCAACGCAAAGCTGAACGGCGCGGACGCCAACCAGTTGCTTTCGGCCGTAGGAAACATGAAAGACACCCTGACCGGAACGCTGAACGCCAACGTGAACCAGACTTTCTCGACTCCAGCGTCGGGCGATGTTACGCCAACGCTGAACGGGCCGTTCTCTTTCACGCTAACGAATGGGAAGCTCACCAAGATCGATTTGCTGAATGAGTTGGGCAAAATCGCTAAGTTTGGCGGTGGATCAAAAGGCTACACCGCAATTTCCAGCATGAGCGGTACCTTCGACGTTCACAGTGGCGTGGCCAACACCAACGACCTGAAGGCCGCTCTCGATGTGGGCACCATGGCCGCAACCGGCACCATTAACCTGGTGAACCAAGCCCTCGGCCTGCACCTCACGGCGGTGCTCGACAAGGGCTTCAGTCAGTCGGTAGGAGGCACAGGCGTTGGCGGCTATCTGAACACGGCCTTGGGCAACAAGAATGGAGAGCTCGTGCTGCCGGTTATTATTACCGGCACCATGAGCCACCCAATCGTGGCCCCGGACATGGAGAAGATCGCGCAGATGAAGGTGAATAACATGGTTCCCTCCGCAGCGGGACTTCTCGGAGGTAAGGGCGGGGCCGGAGGAGTACTGGGAGGCTTGCTGGGAGGCGGCCAAGCGCAGCAGGGTCAGCCGGGACAACAGAATGCAAAGCCGGCCCAGCAGAATCAGCAGCAACAATTGCAGGATGCGTTGGGAGGCCTGCTCGGTGGCAGCAAGAAGAAGCCGCCGAAGTAGCGCTGCACGACCGGAGAGCGATTCCAGAGTGCATGCGCCCTGGTTCGATGGCAGAGGCCCGACGTGATCTGTATCAGGGCACGACTTCCGTCGTGCCGCAAGCCGTCCGAAAATTGACGGGGCTTTTAAGCCTTGCCAGCAACCCCGGGACCGCCAGGGGCTGAAGCCCGTCTTCCGTGTAACTCTTTCCGGCACGACTAAAGTCATGCCCTGATACAAACCCAAACCCTTATCGAGCATGCCTTCGCCGGAACCGCCCTAAAAAGTCAAAGCCGCCCCACTCGGCGGCTTTCTCTTCGGGTAGGGCGATCGTCGGAACGCTACGTCCCGGTCGCTTCCAGCAGACCCTGCTCCAATTTTTCCTGGCATGCAATGCAGTGGCGCGTCCACGGCACTGCCTCCAGGCGCTTGGGGTTGATCTCCTCGCCGCACGCGATGCACTCACCAAACGTGCCTTCGCGAATGCGGTTCAGGGCCCCGTCAACCATCTGCAGGATCTGGCGTTCATTGCTGCTCTGGCTGAAGAGAAATTCCTTGGTGTATGAATTCGCCGCGCGGTCCGCGACGTCCTGGGCCGACTCGAGATCGGCCTCCCGGCCATCTTGTGCGGTGCGGCTGACGTTGTGCCGTAGCTCCCGCTGGCGTTCTTCAAGCCGCTTTTTGAATGCGTCCAGCTTTTTTTTGTCCATACGTGCTCACTCCACGCCCACCAGCCCGCAAATCGCTCTGAGCAAAAATCACGGCATGGCGAATCAAAGATAATATGCCGCACGCCAGAAGGCGTCAACTTTCCTGACGGCTTTATCAGGGCAAACGCATCTTAATTGCTATATGTGAGTTGGGTTGGGTGGGATGAGATGGGGGGATGGATAGTCCCCTGAAATACTTTGCTGAGTTACGCGATCCGAGAGTAGAGCGGACGCGGGAG
>Ga0074046_10004044_pt1 | contig 12066 bp, 23 predicted proteins | sample BogForMeECP23OM3_FD_94441 | JGI IMG/M metagenome (GOLD analysis project Ga0074046, IMG submission 94441) | Bog forest soil microbial communities from Calvert Island, British Columbia, Canada - Bog Forest MetaG ECP23OM3 | ecosystem: Environmental > Terrestrial > Soil > Wetlands ...
ATAAGCCAATCACCGATTGGGGACCAAACGCTCTGACGGGGCAGAGGTCACGATGAGGATGCCGTCTGCGGAACGAAAAACAATAGCCCAAATCTGAACGCCATCACTCTCCAAAATGGAGCGAGTTTTCTGAGCCAGAATCTTGTAACCCCGCACCATGGTTGCGTTCACGTCTTTAATCGGAGATGTCACAAGAATCGTCAAAATATAGCCATCTGGGGTGTAGTTAACCCAGTGTTTCTTGACACCTTTGCTATTGTTACAAAAATCCACAATCGCGGCAGGCTCGTCTTGGGGGCGCAGAGCTGTATCGCTCGTTATAAGTGGCGGGTCAGCCAAAGCAGTAAAGCCCAAGGACGCAGTCAGGAATACCAAAGCAATCGTGTTTTTCATTCGTCTGGTCCCTTGTGAAGGCTTCACCGCCTGGGTCTTTCATCTGGATGGGCTTTATAATATGGATCTTCCATATCATCTGGATCAGCTTTGGACTTCTCCCAGTATTTACTCCAGTCGCTCCAGTATATTAATCCGCCGATCACGGCAAATGCCCACATCAGACATGACCAAGGCGGTGCAATGAATCCCGCCACCACAAGTATCAGAATTATGTACGTAACAATTTTCACGGGTCATGAACCTTAGCGGCGATTGCCAATGTACGCCGCTTTTCCTCCAGCGCCTTAACAACCTCAAACGCGGTAGTTTGCGCTTCTCGCGAACTGGAAGATTTTGGAGATCATTGTGGCTGATCCCGCGTAAACGTCAGACAACCACAGGTTTGACGGCGCCGCCGGATTTCGACGGTTAGATCCTGGCCGCCCAAGCGCTGGGCGTGAGTTCAGCGACTCGATTGATCGGAAAATTGGCCAATCCTAGGAGCACAGAGCCGAGGTAGTCGCGGAGCGGTAGACTCAAGCGGCGACAAGTTTCGACGATCGAAATTATGGGAGCGTGGCCGCGATTTTCGTTCGAGTGGCGCTGCAATCTGATCTAAGCTTAGTCTAGTGAACAGTTTACGGCCGTAAATCCCGCCCCAAGTGAAACGAGCTAAAAAAAATGCGGCGTGCGCAACATTTTACGCAATGGATTGTCCATCCATTTTCGATCCCTTCGGTTGATCCCAACCAAAATGATCGCAAGCCTGCACCGATCTTATCGCCTTATCGGCAGCAACTTCGCCGCTAGACCTGAGCACCATCGCAGTTTGCGTGTAGTGTCGCAAAACACTGATCTTATGGCACTTACTCATACAAGCACCACGTATGAGGGTATATAACCGGGACGAGAACGGAGTTTGGGACGGTGTTCGGTGGGACGGTGAACATCCGTCGTTCTTCGCGATTGGGGAGACGGATGAGGGGGAGGCGAGGGAGAGGCGGTCGAAAGGCCTCTGAGTACGTCTTTTTCATATTGCGCGACATCGGCGATCCTTTTATTGCTGACTTATGCCGCAGTCTTTGGAATGTGTGGGGCTGATTTTCTCTGACCAAGTCATCAAAGACGCAGGGACCGGAAAGCTAAGCCTGATTAACTGCTTTACAGGTCTTAATGCGGTGGCATTCCCATTCTTGGCTCCTCCGTTTTTCGTAACGGCCTTGGTGTCAGGATTGAGTGAAAAGGGGAAATCCGTTCAATTTAACGTGTCGATCAAGAAGCGAGATACTGAGGCCTTTGTTCTAAAAGTGGCTGGACATGCTATGTTGCAGGGGTCGGGTGATCCGGAGGAGGTCGGTGAAATGGTGTGGGCGATTCCGTCGTTGAGTTTCCCGGAAGTCGGAGTATATGATCTCGCATTCGCAATCAATGGAAAAGAGGTAGGCAATCGATCTCTTATCGTTAAGGCGACGACCGGAGCCGCTATCGAGGTAAAATGACTTTAATCGAGACCAAATCAGTTGTCGGTTCAACTGTCTCAAGTGGCACGACCTTCGTTTACGTCCAGCGTGATGACAGCGGGCCCAATCACAGATGGTTGGCAATCGCTAAATACGTTCGCCATATCGTCGATAATACTGGCGTGATCAAGATCAAGAGAGACAGCCTATCGGAGATTCGGGCGCATCCGTTCCGCACGCTTGAAGAAATCGATCACCGTTTACAGCAAAAAGCAGCGGAAGTTGTCGAAGCTTGGAAGAATCAGCCTGCATTTTCATTGTCGAGCGCCTTGGGTCAGATCCGAAGAAACCTGAAGAGATAATCAAGTGCCTTCGGGAGTGGGCGACCAGTAGGAACATGGTGCTCCCGGATCGGTGGAACGCGAGGTTTCGTTGGTTCGCAAAGTGCAGCGAGCACGAAGTTTGGTTAGATCCCAGCTCCGGCCGCGTATTCAAAGCCACGTATGGATGAAGATACGGATTGTCGTTTGTCGGAGAAGGAGACGGAAATGCTCTCGACTATCTTAAGAGAATTGCACTTTCTAATCGGTTTTTCGATACCAACTTACGCTTCGAAGGAGTTTGGCTGGATCGGAACGAACTACGGATCGTTGTTTCGCAACGGTTTGTCTATGGCGAGAATACTTCGATTGATAGAATTTCTGTTTTTATGAAGGAAAGGGGTTTTGAAGCATGCGACGTCGGAGCCAAACGGGTTTATTATAGGTCTGCCGACAATCTGGTTGTTGCGGACCTTCACGAGCAAAACGTTCTAACAGCCCGCGACGGTGCGTTATTCCCAATCGACGTAATTATCGGGAAGCCGGGTCCAGAGCTGGAGCAGGTGCTGTTGAATCTCTAACGCCATTTTTGATTTGCCGGACGTATCTTGACAGCCTGCTGCGGGCAATCTCCCGAGCTGCGCCAAGCCAGCACCGCCGCGACCCGGGAATGCAAAACACTGGACTACGGTCAGTTCGGTCGCCCGCCCGTGGGTGGGTTCCCGCTCCTGGGTTGATGCGCAGATCAATTCAAGATGCCGCTGCCGCTGGTGCACTCAATCGTAATGAATCGATCCACACAGTACGATAAGAAGGCGAGTAAGGCGTTCAGCGCGATGTTTGAAGCGATTAAGGGCAAGACCAGTGAACTTCAATCCAGATCACCGCAATCGTTTGTTTCCGGCGCTGCAATCTTCGACGACATTCCAGACAGCCATTCGGTTGCGATAGTTTGTTCTCACAACGGGATACCGCTCTTTGGCTTGAAGCCTGGTAAATATCAGGTTTACGAGGAAAACCCACAGGTTAACACCGAGCCTCTCGATCGATATAGAGAGGCTGTCGCAACCTTTATCCAAAAGATATAGGACTCCGTCAAGGTAGCTGCGACCCACTCGGCACCAGCGACCAGAAGATCTCGGCGTCAAATTCTTTGGAGGTTCTGTTGTAATGCTTGAACAGGGTGCGTGTATCGACGTGACCAGAGATCTCGCGAAGCCGGTCAACGTTCTTATGCTTCGCCAGCCATGCCGAACAGAACGTATGTCGTGCGCCGTCTTTAATCCACCGGATCCCGGTCGACTCAATCAGCGCGGCACGCTTTCGAGCCTTGGTCGACTCGCTGAACGGGAACACCCGCCCGGTCATCTTCACGCCAGACGCCCGGAGCCATTCGATACAGTTTTGCGGACACCGGCACGAACCGGCGCTGATTGGTCTTCGACAGTTCAGCGGACACCACGATCTCCGGACTAACCGTCCAGATACACGTCCGACCAATCCAGTCGAGCGGCCTCGATCTCCGGACGCAGGCCGGTGAAGAAGTAAACCGCCATGAAGCGATTGTCCGTCGTGTCGTTCGATGCGGAGAACTTGTGAAGGTCGGCTTTCAGGGAGCCTTGCGGTGCTCGTCCCGCACAGACAGTATACGGTAGGACAACGGTAGGATTTAATCACCGGCGAGAATAACTGCCCTCTCAAGGCCGGTGCACAGGTTCGACTGAAGTGGTTTTCCCTACGGCAATGGGTAGGCCTACTGTGTGGTAACGTTCCTCGATCAGATCACGGTGAACTAACCCCGGCAGCACGTTTTCGCGAAAAAACAACGCTCACATTTGATTTAGAAGCGCGTTTCGAAAAGCGTCCGGTATGATGGGCACCCCCGAAATCAACTCGGACGCCCATCGCGATCCTCTCGGCTGCGCAGGTTTAGCGTCTCGCACTTCGTGGCTCATTCTGATCGTTTTGCAGGCGCTGCCGTTTGCGCTCCCTGCGCTGACGTTCTTTCGGCCATCGCAGTTCCAGTCCAAATGATTCTCGCCCTGATATGCCCGAGTATAGCTGTGTTACGATCAGCCGAACTTTCGATGCGGTCGTGCTGGCATCTTATTTCGGCGCGTCCGGCTGCAGCAGAACTGACGCGGACGATGCGTTGGGCGCGTATAAAGATACTATCATCTGGGCTGTTCTACCCGCACAGCGCCCGCTCCGCGTGCATTAGCGTCCGCTGCAGCCATCTTGATGCGTTTTCCGCTGTTCTTAACTATCCAACGCAACATCGCGGCTTAAATCGCCCGATAGCTCACCGCCCCACAGCTCACGTTTGATGAATTCAGCCGGGTCGGGATGGCCATCTGGCACACGTTGCAGATGTTCACGTTCCTTTTCAGCGTTACGGAGTGCACGCTGGAGAAGTTGTTGTCGTTCAGCGGGGGTCATTTAGAGATTTAAAATTTGGAAACTTTCCAGGCATCCGCTGGAACATAGTCTTCTTCCTCTTCACGCAACTGCGGCAAGGTTACGGTGACATGCTCTTTAACTACATGACAAAGACGGTTGATTTCCGTCTTCCATTGTGGAACGCCCGCTGAGTTGTGATACACACACCGGCGCAATTCACTTTGGTATCCGCCCTGGTAAAGACCGCACATAGAGGCGAGATCATCTTTATCGTCGGCGTGTGGTGTTACCAGCGCCATTACCAACAGGTTTTCAGCGCTCAAGGTATGTTGACCGTCTCGGGTTGTAAGCCTCTGGCGGTAGTTGAGAGCGAACGCTCTCAACAATCGCTAAACGGGCGCTAAGGTCGAGTCGTCGTAGAACTGCTTTCAGCTGCTGTAGTTTTTCGTAGAGTTCAGTTTTCATGCTACACGCTTGCAATTGCGCCACCAAGTTTTATGGTCTTCATCGTAGACTAGGCAACGCCTCGCTAACCAGCGGGTCGGGTCTCGCCACTCCTCTTTGTCCTCTGGGTATTCTTCATCGAAACTGAAATCAAACTCGTTATAAAACGGATGAGACTCCTGTTCCCAGGCGACAGTGATATAGTTTCCTGGGTCATCAACCTCGTATGTCGGGTCTGCTGGTACCAACACCATGCCGTAACAAGGTTCAGCTACCGCAAAAGTTTTGCGCTTCAGGAATGCACCTGCTGGTAAATTTTGAACTTGGTTCGATGTCATTGTATTTTGCCCGTAACAACGGGTGTTATACTCATAGAATCCGGGTGTTCACCATGAAGCGTCACACGAACGTATTTCGGAGCTGCATACAATCGGTGTACTGGAAAGTGACGGGTAAACGAAATCGGATGCGGACATACCGTTACAAAATTTCAGCAGAGCTGTGATAGCGCCCATTAGCGCCAAAGGCGCAACGGGCGCACCAGAATGCCGCAGGACGAGTCTTCGAGCATCATCTGGGTAAAGTTGCCTCCAGCGCATCTACGAGCGCCAGGGCACGATTCTGGGATGCTTCATCACAGTATAAATCTGGGTCATCGAGTATCGCTACCATTTTTCGAAGCGTGGTCATTAACAGGTCGTACTGGTATTGAATGCCAGCTGGAGAACTCAAATACAGTCCCTGGATACGTTGACGTGCGTTGTAGAGCAGACCGCAGTTACTGTGATATTCTGGTGAACGCATTTCCGTCACACATTGAGTTTGCTTCTCGATGTGTTCTTCAACCGACTTTGGCAATCTCTGATTACTGAGTTTATATGTTTTCATTCAGGTGTCACTTCAGTAGAACCAACGCTGGTAAAATACTTGATTTAGTTTCGTCCATTCTTTCTATGAAAAGTGAATTCGGCGCAGGCGTTGCTGAAGCGAAGCGAAGCACGCCGCAGGCGAACGTGACATTCGTAAGGTCGGGTTTTAACGGTCGGAGCGAAGCGAGACCTGTTTTTACCGACCTTAGAAGGTCACGATGCATCCCAGCATCGCAGCTATCTAATCTAATCTTAACCATTATTAGTGCCAACTTTTGAAAAAAACTAAAAAGTTGAAAATAGTTATTAATCCTTGAACCAACGTTATTTACGTGAAGTATTACCAGATTGCTTCTGTAACTCTAGTGCTGTGATTCTTAATTGTGCCTGAGATTGCATCCAGAGTTCCAAGGATTTCAAAAGGGTCGGCAAATCTTGAGCAGTCTCCACTTTTCCAGTTGCTAGTTCGTATAAAACTTCTTCGACGTTCTGCAGTTTCTCACAATGCTCTTCGAGCATCCCAATCATTTCTTCAGGTAGTGTTTTCATTTCATTTTCAATTGTTCTTTGACACGTTGGGCGACTGACAACATTAAATCAAGTTCCGGGTGATGCTCCATCCATGTTTTCTGGTCATGATTTGCCCATCCAGTAAACAACTGTCCTCGTTTATCGTACCAGAGGTAACTGTTATCTTCGTAAGCGTAAAGTCTGGGACAGCTTTCTCCAAAGACGGATTTGAAGGCTCCCTGTAATCCTGGTCGCTTCAAGATTTCCATCAGCTTATACGCTCTTTGATCGGCATTTAGAGATATAGACGGATTTTCCGGTACCCTCTCTTAGCCATTCCAGCCTTCCGTGCTCTTTCTTTGCGCTGCTCCGGCGTCATGCGGCTGGCGGCAACCTTCCCGCCAATAGCACCTGCCTCTGCCAGAGTTTTGGGAATTTTCTGGGGACGGAATATGACAATAGCGCATGGGAAGGGCAATCTATCCGACATGCCGCTAAATCTTACCTTCCCTCTAATCCATCTGACTTCCGCGTAAGGAAGGATGAAGTCATGCCAGTAACGTGTCTCGACGCGAGCAGGAATCAACATGACAACCGTGGCACCTTTCAGTGATTCCTGGTAGGCTTTGGGTACCCAGCGCGTAAGGGCACCCCAGGGTGGGTTGCACCAAACGGTTTCGCCAGACCAGTCCTGCTGCAGCCCGTCGTCATGAATAGTATAATATCTGGCGCACTTGGTGTCTTCCTTCGTGGCTGCGACATCGACGGTGAAATGGAATTCAGCGTCGTACTGGTCAAACAGTGGTTGTGGTGTTGGGTAGCTGTTTATCAGCGGTTTCTTTTTAAAAAGGGAATGGGCAAGACTCATATCTTTATTGGAACGGCAAGGCTCAAAATACTTAGCCTTTAGTATTTCATTTCGCCAGTCTTCAAAATTTTTCGGCCAGAAACGAAGGTGCCATTTCATATAGGTGTCTGCACTCACGCTCCCCCCATGGGTTCTCCTTCCCCAAAGCTCCCGAGGGCGTCGGCGTTTTAATCGCACGGAATCACTTGCATGAAAACGAGTGACGCGGAGTCTGATCGCCGATACCGCCGCGAACTCGACTTTCCACAATTCACTGACGGGCGTCTTTAGAACGGCAACGTCTGGGCTGGGCTGCGATGCTGTGCTGTCTGCTATGATGACCCTCGGAGGAAATCATCCACGCCACAATCGGCAATGGAGCGAGCCAGCGGGCATCTGGGAAGCACGTCCGGGCCTGCAAAGTCGGCGTCCTTGTTTTATCATAGAGGCATTACCAAAGCATGCCCGCTCCGAGGCCGGTTCCGAATCGGGGGCGGGTATTTGCAATTTCGCGGGCTGTTCAGGCCTGATCGGCTAACACTGCAACGACACCGGTTCCGGTCAAATCGCTCAAAAACGCGAGGGTCGTGGACAGCGGGCATTCAATCAGCCGCGCCTATAAACGATTCTGGAGAGTCGTTTTCGATCGATCGTGTGTTGATCAGAACCGACCGTGATCGATCGTGTCCGATCGATTGCAGCAAGGGCACCGGATCCTTTACAAATAGTAGTATTTGTCGTAGTGCTCCACAGTTAATACTAACAGTGAAACTAGGCATAGATAATATTAGCAGTAACATATTAAAGCAAAGTTGTACAGAGTAGTTGCGTCGCTCTGATACAACGCGTAAGCATCTGCAGACAACCTGCACCCGGATCGCATGACCTACGAAGAATACGCGGCTCGGCCGATCAGGAAGTCCAATAAAGGATTTCAAAAACAACCAAAAAGTAACCAAGAAAAACCAAAAGTATGCAATCTAAATTAGTGGCAGACGTGACTGCCCAAATCGAACTGATCGGCGTGACGCCGCTGAGTTTCGGCAAATATCACGATGCGCCTCACTTGAGTAACGAAAAGGAACTCAAGTACGAGGAGCGAACCTGCGCTGAAAAACTGCACTACACCGACTCTGGCGAGGTCTTCGTGCCCGCCATGATGGCAAAAAAATCGTTGGACGCTGGCGTTAAGCGATCGGGTAAAAAAGTGGCCGGTCGCAGGATGTCAACTTACTCGAAGTTTTTCGAGTCCGGCCAGCGACAGCAAGTTCCAGCCTAACTAAATCAATCGGTGACAAGAGTCGAGAGCCAAGAGTACAAGTGCCCACGTCAGCCGCTGCCGGTTCTCTGTAATTAATCGTGTTGCTCATCGTTTCGTCGGCAGCTGCTCGACTACAAGTGACCACCGTTCCCTCCAGAACGCAATTTTGAACACAGAAAACGACAGAATCATCCCAGCCGGTGGGAAGCAACCGGCAGAGTGGGCGAGGATAGTTAAAGCCATCTATGGTAATCCACCGTCTATCAAGCAGAAAAAGCCGAAAGAAAAAGACAGCTGGGCAACACCGCAGCAAGAGTTCGATATCATCAACGCCGAATTCGGGCTGAACTGGGATGTATGCGCCAGCCACGAGAACCACAAGCTATCAAATTACTGGACCATCGAAGACAATGGTCTGGCACAAAGTTGGTATAATCTGCGCTGCTGGTGCAATCCGCCATACTCGGACCCAGCACCCTGGATACGCAAAGCGCTATGGGAGAGCAGGATTAACTGTGCAGTGGTGGTGATGCTTCTCAAAGCCGATTCATCAACTAAGGTCTGGTTGGAATGCATAGCGCCGTACGCTGAGGTGCGTCCCTTCAACCGGCGGGTAAAATTCGTAAAGCCCGAAGGTGTGATATTAGGGGATAAGAACAAGAATGGCAGTCCCGACTTTGCCAGCGCGCTGGTAATCTTCCGACCACCGCTGGAGAACCTAGACCGGAATGGTCAGAAGTTTGTGCGACCGCTGAAAATCATGCCCGCAATCTATGGTTACAAAGTTAAGTGAATGAACGGAAAACAGAAGAACAATTGTAAGCGTCTGAGTATCCACACCTGTTCGTCTTGCGGCTTTTTTGATGGACTGTCGGGATGACTGAGAATCAAGAAGTCCCTGGGCGGCAGCGCCGAAGCAGTGAGTTGGAAAGAGCGACCTCCAGCAGCCGACGTGGGGTTGAATGATAAACTGTACTATTAGTGACCGCTATGCCACGTCCACTTTGAGCGATTTCTCCCTCAATAATCGTCCGTGGGAATTTTGGAGGCAGATCGCTAAGAGACGAACGACCGGCGAAGAGCATTCTGGAAGTCGTCATCGCGTTACCAACCCAGTCGCTTCCTTCGCCGGCCTCTCCCGTTCTATGTTATAGTGCACCAGGAACCAAATCCGCCTCAAAACGCCTCGACGCTTGTCTCTTTACTTGATGGTCGCGCATCCTTTGACACGATTGAAGTCAGCCGCCTTACAGGCATGTCACCGAAAACGATCCGCAAATACGCCGCACTGGGATACATCCCAGGTGCATTTCAACCGGCTGGAAAGTGGTCCGGCTGGCGGTTTAAACGGAAAGAGCTGGAAGTATGGTGGGCGTCGATGGGCAATGAGAAATCGAATCGCCGAATATGGCGATAGATTTACGCCACTGACTCCATATGCACGATCTTATTGTTCATTCCGGGCCGGATGTCGAACCACGCTCTCCCGGAATCTGGTTCAAGCTTCTTAATGTAGCAGCGGCTCGCGGTAGCTTCATTGTCACCCATTGCTTTAGCGACGTCCCCAAGTGTTCGAAACGATAGACTGTAGCTTGCGTAAGAATTACGCAGACCATTGTCTGGAACCTCCAGCTTGAGAGCGTCCAGCAACTCATCGTTTAGCCTCTGAAAAGTCGATTGAGAGATTTCCATCGTCCGGCCACTCGGTTTTGCCACGATCTGAAGCCATTCCTTTGCGGCAGGTTCAAGCGGAGGCCAACGCCGATGATCGGCGGCTCCGGTTTGCTTAGCGACCTCTTCGCGAATTTCGATCAAATTTCGCTTCCACCAAATGTCGGTCCACTCAATGACCGGATCACGAGGATCGGATGAAATTATTTCGCGTCGGCGTAGACCGGCCATACCGCCCAAGACGTACAAAGGCAATAACCGTTGGAAACGGATCGTCGGAGCTTCACCGGGTTTGATCGATTCAAGTCCGGCCAATACAAAGAGGATTCTGCGAAATGATTCAATTTCCAAAATCTCCCGGTTGGAGTTCCATTTTTCCCGAGGCTTGATCTTGGCCATCGGATTCAAAACCAAGTAACCGGTTTCAGTGCACCAATTGAGGAATTTCTTTACCCGGCCATGTTGCGTCCGCCGCCGACCACCGGGTTTCATGGTGTCGAAGTATTCGTTGATCTTTGTGTCCGTCAGTTCGACCAGCGGCAGTTTCCAGCCCGCAAACTGACAGAGATACTTCAAAGCTTGGGCGTCAGAATAGATTGTGCGCCGGTTTCTATTCTCTCGCTTTTGTCGTTCAATGAACGCTTCGCAAGCGGTCTGAAGATCAACCCGTTTCTCTGACGCAATGCCGCCGACCATCTTCTTGTAGAGCCGGATCGCTTCCAAGTATTCGTGCGGGCTCAGTCCTTCGTCTTTGGCCAACGTAAAAGCGGCTTCGTCAGTTTCGGAGACTTGGGGTTTTGAAGAGTTGCCTCGGTTCAAGATCCGGCGAATCTCAGTTTCAGCTTCCGTTTTAGTATCGAAAAATCTGGCTCGCGGTTTTCCATTGTCGGTGAACCGAGCCGGTATAAGCACCCTCCAATTGTTCCGAGCCGGATAACGTTTAGCCTTCATTTTTCTGGCTCCTCAAGTCTTCGCCCAGTTCCTCCAAGAGTTTCTCTAAGGATCGATGAATTTTCAAAATCGATTTGAGATCCGGCAAAGCAGAAACCAAGTGAGTGACCATTTCGCCAATTCGTTTCGAAAGCAGATCCTTAAAGGTTCGATCAAATTGCTCTATCGTTGCGATCCCGTGCTCTTTCAAAAACCTGAAAAGGATTAGATCTTCTTCGCTGAGTTCAGGCTCAACCGAAGTTCCCGTTTTTGCGATTGAAGCAGCTTTGGCTTCCGCTTCCTCTCGGGTTTTGAAAAACCGGCATTGGCGTTTCCCGGTTCCCGTGAACTTTGCGGGAATGATAATGCGCCAATATTCGTTGTTACCGTTGCGATAAATTTTAGCCTTCAATTTTGTTGCTGTTATATTGTTGCATTACCGTAACAAAAAACAGGAACAGTTCCACTAAATTCGGGAGTTTTGGGAGTTTAAGGGCTTTTAGGGCTACGTTTAACGGCTTACTCCGTAAGCCAAGGACACCCTCGAAGATCCTTTACTAGAGCGGTTTCCCTCGAAGAATAAAGGTTGGCTACCGCGCATGGATTCGAACCATGAATAACGCCTCCAAAGGGCGCTGTGTTACCGTTACACCACGCGGTAAAGATGAATTGCGATTTATCTAGTAAGACAAATCCGGCGACGCGCAATAGATAGTTTTGCGTTTCGCAGTGGCTACTTGCGTTCGAGGAGAGTGTGCCCGGTCATCTCTTTTGGCGCCGGCAGACCGAGCATGTCCAGCAATGTCGGGGCGACGTCGGCCAGGATTCCGTCCTTGAGGCGGTACTCAGAGGCGTCGGGCGCGACGTAGATGAAGTGCACAAGGTTGGTGGTGTGCGCGGTGTTGGGTGAACCGTCGGGGTTGCGCATCAATTCGCAGTTCCCGTGATCTGCCGTTACGAGGGCTTTTCCGCCAAGAGC
>Ga0074046_10004045_pt1 | contig 12065 bp, 10 predicted proteins | sample BogForMeECP23OM3_FD_94441 | JGI IMG/M metagenome (GOLD analysis project Ga0074046, IMG submission 94441) | Bog forest soil microbial communities from Calvert Island, British Columbia, Canada - Bog Forest MetaG ECP23OM3 | ecosystem: Environmental > Terrestrial > Soil > Wetlands ...
CCGGACGGCGATTGAAGAAGCGACTGTGGCCGCGGAACGCGCCGGTTTCGTCGTTTACGTGGACAACTCCTGCGACGATTGGGATTACGATCGCGCCGCGGACTACTTATTGCAGCGGGTGCGCGAGTTGAGGAAGCAGTTTTCGCCTGTGTGTCTGATTTCCGGCGGGGAAGTCACGGTAAAGGTCGCGAACGGTGGCGTTGGCGGCCGGAACCAGCAGTTCGCCCTGGCTTGTGCCGCCAAAATGGCGGGTGAGGACACCACTGTGCTCAGCGCCGGGACCGATGGAGTGGATGGAAACAGTCCAGCGGCGGGAGCGGTCGTTGACGGTAGCACGGTGGAACGCGCACGAAAGCAAGGCCTCGACGCCGGCGCCGCGCTCGAAAAATTTGACGCGTATCCATTCTTCCGCGCCCTGGGAGATGCCATCGAAACCGGACCCACCGGCAACAATCTGCGTGATCTGCGGGTTTTGCTGGCGTATTAGCAGATTCTCCGGCGAGGAAAGAAGGGGGAAACCATTGACCAGAGTCTCCCCTGAGCACAGGTTTCCCGAGCCCGCGGAATTACCCGACAGACGGGCAATTCCGCTGGTCGAAATGACAGCGCACGGAGTCGATCAGGCCGTTTTACGCCGTCTTCTGCATCTTAGCCATGGCCTCATCCATGTCGTGCTTCATTTCATCCACGGATAGGTCCTTGGTGTGGGTAGCGATCGACCAGCTGTGGCCGAAAGGATCCTTGAGCTTGCCGTAGCGGTCGCCCCAGAACTGATCCATGACCGGCATTTCCACGTGGGCGCCGGCCTTTACCGCGCGCTCGAAGGCAGCATCCACGCCGTCGACGTAGATATGCAGTCCCATGGGAGTGCCGCCGATGGACTGCGGCGACAGGGCTCCGTACTTCGGAAACTCATCGCTGAGCATGATGATCGAATTGCCGATCATCAACTCGGCGTGCAGGACTTTGCCGTCGGCGTCTTTCATGACGCCTTTTTCGATCGCGCCGAATGCCTGCTTGTAGAAGTCAATGGCACGACCGGCGTCGCGGACGGTGAGAAACGGTGTGACGCTGTGATAACCGTCGGGAATGGGTTTCACGGACATAATGGCCTCCTAGGCTGGGAAATTCGTGTTACGGAGTGTACATCAGGTTGCTGGAAGGATGGGCACTGAATGCGAAGGCTGGGGCGAAACAAAACATCTAACTCAAGTTAGAGAGTCGCGTCAGCCTTCGGCCTCAGAAAAATCGGGTCACACCCTCTTCCATCACTACGATGCGGTCTTCGATGCCGGCCGCGCGGGCTTCCTCGCCGAGCAACTGCAGCGGTTCCTCCACTGGTTCGTGCGACAGGCGGAAACTGCCGTAGTGCATGGGCACCATCCAGCGGGACTTGAGATCGAGGAAGGCGCGGGTGGCATCGGCCGGGCTGGTGTGCACATTGCGGAATTGCGGCGGGTTATAGGCGCCGATCGGAAGCAGGGCGAGTTCGGGAGCGAGGCGGCGTCCGATCTCGCGGAAGCCGGCGAAATATGCCGTATCGCCCGCATGGTAGACAGAATGCTTGCCCGCCCTTAGCACGAAGCCGCCATAGCCGCGATGCGAATCCTTCAAAATACGAGCTCCCCAGTGCCGCGAGGGGACGTGAGTCACCTGCAGATTCTGGTGACGCGCACTCTTCCACCAATCGAGCTCGATGATGTCGGAGAAGCCCAGATCAGAAATCAGGTCCGACACGTGCGTCGGAATAATGATCGCCGGCGCAACCCCGCGCGTGCGCAAATTGTTCTGCACAATCGCCCGCAACGACGGCCGGTGCAAATGGTCAAAGTGCGCGTGCGAGACCAGAACCAGGTCAATGGCAGGGAGGTCGGCAATCCTTAGTCCGGGACGGCGAAGCCGTTTCAGCACGAACAGCCAGCGCGCAAAGTTAGGATCGATGACCACGCTCTGCCCGCCGATCTGCACAAAGAAACTGGCATGGCCGATGAAGGTGACGCCGAGTTCGCCGTTGGTGACAAGGCGTGGCGTGTGGGTCTCGCCGCATCGAGGAGTCACGACAGAGTGCCGCACCAGGCGTCCAAACTGCGTGGCGCGCTTGCGCAGAGCTGGATTACGAAGTGTTTGCTCGATCATCCTGTCAAAGGCCCGGGCCCAACTTGGAAGGGGCTGCCCCCATCATACTTAGCTCGCATGGTTTGACTGAGTAACCAGGGCGATGCGCCCGGTGCTTTTACCAATCATTCATCTTAGATGAACGCTGGGAGTCCAGGGCTGCATTTTCCTCAGCCGAAAGTACGGCGGTAACCATACATCGAAAGTGGTCAGGGCGCTTGACCTTGATCGCAGCGGTCGTATTTAATCCAACCACGTTCCTTTTTCGCGTTTTCCTGAGGACGAAGGAGAAGTGGCGCATGCGAGTTGCGTTTCTGGGGTTGGGAATTATGGGCCAGGCGATGGCGACAAACCTGGTCAAAGCGGGCCACGAAGTCACGGTGTGGAACCGTACGCCGGGAAAAATCGTGGAGGGGGCAGGAGTCGCTCCGACGCCAGCGGCCGCGGCGCAGGGCGCGGAAGTGGTTTGGCTGTGCCTTTCCGACACGAACGCGGTCGAAGACGTGGTCTTTGGCAAAGACGGCGCGGAAGGATCGCTGGCCGAGGGGATGATCATCGCAGACTCGAGCACGATTGCTCCCGCGGCTACCGTGAAATTCGCTGAACGTGTACGGGCCAAAGGAGCGGCCTGGGTGGACGCACCCATGACCGGATCAAAGATCGGCGCACGAGATGGAACTCTGGTGTTTATCGTTGGCGGAGACGACGCCTCGGTCGAGCGGCTCAAGCCGCTCTTCGCGGCCATGGGCAAGAAGATTTTCCGCATGGGCGAAACCGGCAAAGGAGAGGCGACCAAACTCGTCATGAATCTGCAGATCGCGATGATTTTCGAGGGTTTCGCCGAAGCTCTTACCCTGGCCACGAAACTCGGGGTAGACACGCAACAACTGCTGGGGCTGATCGATGCCACGATGGTGCGGTCAGGAGTGGTGGACTACAAAGCACCTTTCATCCTGCAGCGCGATTTCACGCCCAATTTCCCGCTGCGGCTGATGCATAAAGACATCCGCCTGGCGCTGGAGGCAGCGAAGGAAGCCCGTGTGAAGCTGCCCGGCCTTGAAACAGTCGAAGAAATCTACGAGATGGCCACCGAAGATGGAAACCGGGATCTCGATTACGCGGCCACGCTGACCCTGCTGGAAAAATGGGCAGGCGTGCAGGTGAAAGGCAAAGCCGCGTAGATAGCGCCGCAGGAGAGGGCCAATCAGTTCGAATCAATCCAGCAGAACCCTGGCAAATACGTCGTGATCCACATTTCCACCGCTGATGACCAGACCTACGCGTTTGCCGTTTAGCGCCAGTTTCTCCTTCAGGGCAGCCGCCAGCCCAGCCGCTCCCGCCCCTTCGGCGACGTTGTGGGTATCAGTGAAATAAATCTTCATCGCCTGGCGGATCTCCTCTTCGGAGACTTGGACGATGTGGTCTACGTTCTCGAGAACGACCGCGAGCGAGTCCTCATCCGGGACACGGCAGGCCATTCCGTCGGCCAGTAAAGTGGTGACCGGGGCGGCGATCTTGCGGCCCGCCTCGAAAGAGAGCGCGTAGGCGGGAGCCCCTTCGGCGACCACGCCTACAATCTTCGTTTTGAGTTTCATGCCATTGCGAACCGCTGCGCAGGAGCAAATGCCTGAGCCTTGCCCAATTGGCACATAGACGACATCCAGATCAGCCACGGCGCTGAAGAACTCAAGCCAATACGTGGCTACGCCTTTAACGATGTCGCGGTGATAGGACGGGACAAAATGCCATCCGCGTTCCGCGGCGAGCTTTTTCGCGTGCTCTTTCGCCTCCTGATAATCGGTGCCGAACTCGATGAGATCCGCCCCCTGGGCGCGCATCGCAGTATTTTTTTCTGCGCTGTTGCCCCGCGGAACCACGATGTGAGCTGATACGCCGAACCTGCGCGCAGCGAGGGCGACCGACTGGCCATGATTTCCTCGCGTGGCGGTGACCAGCCCGGTGATGCCGGGGCTTTCACGAAACAGTTCTCTCGCGTACACCACCGCCGTCCGCGCCTTGAAGGCCCCGACTGGAGTATGGTTCTCGTGCTTGACCCACACGGCGGTCTCCAGCCGTTCACACAGCAGTGGCCAGACAATCTGCGGCGTGGGTTGCATCACCGAGTACACGAGCTCCTGGGCCGCTCGAATTTCCTCCAATGTGGGGAGAGAGGTTGTAGCTAGTATTTGTCCCGGCATGATGCGTCCTCGGACCGCCTTTCCAGAACCGCTTCTTCTGATCTTTCCCGCTCGGCTCAAGATTCAAAAGGTTAGCAGCGTATCGCGAACCGCGCGAATACTGTGGTTTCGGTCGCCTCGTTACCCCCGTAATGCGCCAAGTCCCGCTATTACACAAGTATTACAGTCCCGCCTTCAGTCCTGCTGGTAGTTTAGTTTTGGGGTTCGATCACATCCAAAACTCACCGGAGCTGGGGACTCTTTTCACAAAATGGAACTACTAGATCTCCAAAAATCACAGGCGGCGAACAACGAAGTCAACTGGGTAACCGCGGCCTTTATGTTCGCATTTCACGTGGGCGCCGTCGCTGCGCTCTTCTTTTTCACCTGGAAAGCGTTGTTCGTGGCCATTTTCCTGTGGTGGGTGGCGGGCAGCCTGGGTATCGGCTTGGCCTACCATCGCCTGCTCACGCACCGCGGGTTCAAGACTTACAAGTGGATGGAATACTTCCTGACGGTCTGCGCCACGTTGGCGATGGAGGGCGGGCCGATTTTCTGGGTGGCGACGCACCGCATCCATCATCAGTATTCGGATCAGGAAGGCGACCCGCATTCGCCGATTGACGGCAAGTGGTGGGCGCACATGGGCTGGATCATCATGGGCAAGTCCATGCACCATGACACCACGACACTGGCCCGCTACGTCCCCGACCTTACCAAAGACAAGTTTCACGTCTGGATCACGAAATACCATTACGTTCCGCAGATTATTCTCGGAATTGTGTTATTCGCCATCGGCGGCCTGCCGTGGCTTTTGTGGGGAGCGTTCCTGCGCACGGTGTTTTTGTTGCACGCTACCTGGCTGGTGAATTCGGCGACGCACTCCTGGGGGACGCGGCGGTTCGCAACCCGCGATCTTTCGACCAACAGTTGGTGGGTGGCTTTGCTGACGTTCGGCGAAGGCTGGCACAACAATCACCACGCGCATCCCACCTCGGCAGCCCACGGCTTTACCTGGTATGAGATTGATACCAACTGGTACGCCATCTGGGCTCTGCAGAAACTGGGCCTGATCTGGGACGTCAAGCGCGTGCGCTTGGCTGACGTGGAGCGCGGGATGGTGGCCGCGCCCAATGGACGGCTGATCACGCCCTCGAATGCGGTCGAGTTCTGGGCAGCGGGCGACTAAGCGAGCGACGGACTCTCCGCTGCCAAAACAGATCAGCCCCGGCCATTACAGGTCGGGGCCTTCTTTTTTGACAGGACTAATTCGGCCTGGCGCTCGGGGTCCTACACACGGATAATCATTACTTCGGTCGCTTTGATCAGCGCAGCCGCGGTTTGTCCTTTCTTCAGCTTCATCTCGCGGACTGCTCCCGAGGTGATCAGAGAAGTGATCAGTTGTCCTCCCACCGACAACGTGACCTGGGCCACCAGTCCGCTCACTCGCACATCCACGATGCGCCCCACCAGTTGGTTACGCCCGCTGATGCGCCGATAGCTCACTCGCCGTTCAGCTTCATTGTGGCCACGCGTGCGGTAGAGGAGGCGGTCGATTTCTGCCTGCGGGATGCGGTGATGTCCTCCCGCGGTCTGGACGCTGCGAATCTTCTTCCGGTAAATCCACTGCTTGATGGTGGGAAAGCTGATCCCTAGCTGTACCGCGGCGTCGCGCAGATGCAGCAGGTCTTCGGTATTTGCGGATTCTGGTTTTCTGGCCACGGGACGAAATCCTACAAGTCAAGGCTGGGCGTGGTCAATTCTCCTGAACTCCTGGTGCGGCCTCTATAAGGTGACTGGGTGAACCGCATTAAGTCGTGTAGTACTGGACATACAAAATGTAGTTCATATACACTTCCAATTCTTGCGCTCGACTTCTGAATTGGAGGGTTTCATGCGTAGGTTCGCTCCGTTGTTTGCCGCGCTGGTTGTCTGTTTCTGGTCAACTGTGTCCTCGGCACAAACCCCCGACGCCTGCGCCAGCGGCCACGAGTTCGCGACCACCGATTGCGCGCTGAGCTGGCACGGCATCACGCTGTACGGTGCGTATGACGTCGGCGCCGGCTGGGTCAGCCACGGCTTACCGGTAAACGGCTATAACTATGAAGGCGAATCTCTGGTGAACCGAAACGGTTATCAACATCGATTCCTCATCGCACCGAACAACCTCTCGCAGACGGGTCTGGGCATCAGGGGCAAGGAAGAGTTTCTGCCTGGCTGGTCGGTTGTGTTCAACGCTTCAACCGGCATCAATCCGCAGTCTGGCCTGCTCGCCAACGCGTCAGCTACCGACACCATCAACAACGGCCTTCCCAGGAGCAGCTATTCGGAAGCCATCGACGGCGCACGCGCGGGCCAACCCTTCAATGACGAATTCTATGGCGGGATATCGTCCGCGCATTTCGGCACGCTGACCTTCGGTCGTCAGCGCGCTCTCGGCACCGATGCGATGCTCGCTTACGACCCGGCCGGCGGCGCCTATGCCTTTTCGTACATCGGGTATAACGGCACGATGGCCGGCGGCGGCGACACCGAGGACACCCGTTGGGACGACGCCCTGAAGTATCGCCTGACCTATGGCCCGGTCCATTTCGGCGCGATGTATAAAACCGCCAATGGTTCTGGCGGCTGCTACTCGGCCTCCGCAACCTGGACTGCCGCCACCTGTACGCCGGAAGGGGCGCATAACAACGCCTATGGATTCGACCTCGGCGGAGGCTCCGGCAAGTTCTCCGCCGACTTCGTCTTCCAACATTACAACCAGGCGATCAGCGTATTGAACCCCTTGCTGGGGCCCCAGAGTCTGTCGGCGCCATATCAATCGACCACGGACAGCATCAATACCAACCCCATCACCGGGGGAGTCAATCTGATCGACCCGAACAACACCGTATATGGCATCGTGACCGACAACAACGCAATTATGGTCGCCGCTAAGTATGCGTTGGACCGGTTCAAGTTTTTTGCCGGCTACGAATACGTCTGGCAGAATAACCCGTCGAACCCGTTGGGCGTTGGCGCCTCGGACCAGGGCGGTTACATCATGAGCGGGGTCGAAGACAATAACCTTGATTCTGAAAAGTTGGTGCAGATCTGGTGGACGGGCGTGAAGTACACCTACCGCAGCAAAACCGACATCACTTTCGCCTGGTATCAACAGCGGCAGAACGATTTCCGCGTTCCGCCGACCTGCACGCCCTCCAGTTTCCGCGCTTCCTGCGCGGGTACTCTCAACGAGGGGTCGCTCTTTGTGGATTATCACTTCACCAAGCGTTTCGACGGTTTTGCGGGAATTGCATATTCCTGGGTGAGCGGTGGTCTGGCCATTGCCATTCCTCACGGCCCCGGCGTGCCCTATAACTACGACAACAACTTTGCTCCGACAGTCGGTGGTCGTTTCACTTTCTGATCGTATCCGCGGCCGGCTCTCAGTCGGGAGCCCGGCACTGGGGTTGGGTTGTGGTTCATCAAAACCTCGCGGCGGATTTGAAATCGCCACGACCTCATTCCATCCCACCAACCACATTCCGATTCTGTCGATACGGTTCCCGTTCTGACGAGGATGTGGACACCGATCTTCGCCGGCTGGCGCCATTGCCGGTCAACTGGCTGATTGCTTCAATCGCCTCGCGCGGCGCGGTAGAATCAGAACAAATCTATGCGCATCGCCAGCCGTCGCGGAGCTATCGCCTTCTTCCTTTCCCTGGGACTCGTCCTGGTGGCGCTGGCGATCGCCCTCAATGTCGGCTGGATCATACTGAATTGGCGGGAGGGAGTGCTGCTGGTTTTCGGCATCGTTTTTTTCGCGCTGATCATCGCCGGCCTGGTGGTGAACACGATTTTCCTGGTGCGGGAAATCCGGCGCAACGAGCAACATGACAGCTTCATCAATGCGGTGACGCACGAATTGAAGACGCCAGTGGCATCCATCCGCCTGCACCTGGAAACCCTGCAGCGCCGCCGGCTGCCGGAGCCGCAGAAGCAGGAGTTCTATCGCCTGATGCTCAGCGATGCCGACCGGCTCACGGAAACGGTGGAGCAGGTCCTCCGCGCAGGGCGCGCGGGCGACAAGAGGGCAGGCCGGGAGAAAGTGGAAGTGGACTTCAGCAAGCTGGTACAAGAGTGCATGGACGCGACGCGCATTCGCCATCACCTGCCGCCGGAGAATTTGCGTTATAAAGAGGGCGCGGGCAACGGCAGCGACCTGCACGTCCGGGGCAGTGCTGACGATCTACGCACCGCTGTCTTCAATGTGCTCGACAACGCAATCAAGTACTCTGGGGAGAAGGTCGATGTGCGCGTACAACTGGAAGCGCCTGACGACAAGCGCGTTGTGCTGCGCGTGCAGGACCAGGGAGTGGGCATTCCTCCCGATGACGTAAAACGTGTTTTCCGGCGCTTTTACCGGGTTACGCACCGATCCCTGGCGCATGTCAAGGGAACCGGCCTGGGGTTGTTTATCGTGAAGGCGATTGCGAAAAAGCATGGCGGCAAGGTGTTTGCCGAAAGCGATGGCGAAGGTCGTGGCACCACCATCATTCTCGAACTGCCGAGGTGGACCGCTTGAGCCGCGTTCTGGTGGTCGAGGATGAGGCTCATCTGGCGCAGGGGCTGCGCTTCAATCTGCAAGAGGAGGGATATGCCGCCGAGGTCGTGGGGGACGGCGAAGAGGCCACGGATCGCCTGCTGACGAAAAACGAAAGATTTGATGTGGTCGTGCTCGACATCATGCTGCCGGGCAAAGATGGGTTCCAGGTGGTCTCGGAGCTGCGTGCTGCGCGCAATTATGTTCCCGTCCTCATGCTGACGGCGCGGGGGCGTCCGGAAGATGTGCTCAAGGGATTCGCATCAGGGGCGGACGACTATCTGGCGAAGCCGTTCGAGCTATCCATTCTTTTGGCCCGGTTGCAGGGGCTGCTGCGCCGCAGCGAATGGATGCGAGGCGCCCAGGCTTCGGGAAAGGGTCTCGCCCAGGCGCAAGGCGATGCCAGCAGCGTGGGCGATTTCGGAACGTTTTCGTTTGCCGGAAAGACGATTGATTTCGGCGCGCTCGAACTGCGTTCCGAGGACAGCACGATTCATCTCACCCTGATGGAATCGGAATTGCTTCGACATCTGGTGCGCAACGACGGACGCATTGTCTCGCGCAAACAAATTCTCGAACAAGTGTGGGGATTGCACGAGGACACCGACACGCGCGCCATCGACAATTTCGTGGTGCGGCTGCGGCGTTACATTGAAGATGATCCCGGCCAGCCGCGGCATTTACTGACGGTACGAGGTGTGGGGTACCGGTTTCTAGCAAACCCTGAACGACAGTAGGAACCAGGCGGAGGTCTACGCCCGGCACAACTCCCCGATCAACGTCTCCCGGCGGTCAATAGCGATTTGATCCAGCCGCTTGAGCACCGTGAGGTAGAGCGGAAACGAAATCGCGGAGAGCACAAGAAAGGCCAGCGCCGCGATCCATTGATTCTTGTAGAACCGGGCGACCATGAAAGCCGCTGCCCCCACGCCCACAATCACGAGCTGCACGCCCAGGCTGATCAGCACGGTCATCTGTGAAACGTTCTGCCGGCCGAACGTCGCAAAATCGCGCTTCTTCGGGGAATAGATGGAAAGCAGGTTTCCGGCGGTGAAGTTTAAGGGGGCGGCGAACAGAAGTCCAGCCCAGGTGGCGATAGAAATTGCCGGAGCGGGCGGGCCGTAGAGAAAAGTGACCGCGAGCCAGGCCAGCGCCGTGTTGGCCGCGAGAATCGCGGCGTGGGTAAGATTCTTGCCCAGCACGATCTGGCGGAAGCTCGCCGGTGAGGCATAGAAAAACTGAATCCCGCCGCCATCGCCGCCGAAGCTGTTGTAGACCAGATTTGTGAGCACCAGCAGAGCGTAGGCGGCAGCGCCGGGGAACGCCATGTCGGGCGTACGGCTGAGGAAGCTGGACTGTCGCATGGGATTCATCGGCCCCAGGCGAAATATGAGCAGCATGAAAATCGGCATGATCAAGGTCAGCAGCATGGGGCCGCTGCGGGCCAGATAGCGCATTTCCTTTTCGAAAACGGCGGTAACCGACTGCGGAAATCCGGGAAGGTCCCAACCGATCTGCAGACCCTGTGCCTGGACGACAACCGGCCGCGCCGCCGCTTCACTGAGATTCTCGCCCTGGAACTGCCGGTGCAATCGCAGGTGCAGCAGACATCCGACGGCCATGGTCAGCGTGCCCAGGAAGAGCAGGGAAGAGAAGCCGGCCAGATATTGCGCGTGCGAAGCTTGCGCGATCGCATCCGAAGCCAGGCCCGGGGGCAACACCGCCTGCACCTGGGCGGCAACTTCCGCGGCCCGGTTCCACTCCGGGTGCGGCTTCTTCTCCAGGCGCTCCGTGACCGGGCCGATCAGTTGAAAACTGAGCATGAAGAGAATGAAGAGCACGCCCAGAATTTCGCGCGTGCGGCGTTGCGCCAGCCAGCGCTCGATCCAGGCAAATATGGTCTGCATCAGGACGAGGTTGAAAAGGCCGAAGGTCCCGAGCACAAGCAGGGCCCATGGAAACAACAGCGGCCGGGCGAAACTGACTCCCGCCAGAATCCCCAACAGGCAGACGGTGCCGAGAGCGCTGGCCGGATCAAAAAAACCATAGGCCAGACGGATCACGAAATATGAGCGGTAGCTAAGGGGAAAGCGCAGCAGTTCGGAAGAATCGGGATTATTGGTGAAGGCGGTCGCCATCACCGGGAAAACTTGCCAGAAGAAAAGCACCGGCCACAACAGAATGGCGAGGAACTCGGCCTTGCCCTGCGAAGTGAAATACCAGGCAAAGCCAGCCGCGGCCGCGAAACCTCCCAGGCCGCCTACGGAGAAGGCCAGAGTCACGATAATGCGGGAAGCCAATTCCATCTTGCCGCGCTTGGTACGCAGCGAGTTCACAAACATGCGCCAGCGGAGATTGGCGATGGCTGAAAGCTGGCCGCGACGCTGAACTGATAGAGACATAGTTCTTGCTGGCTGTAACTGAACCGTTCGGTTACAGGTTACGCGTAACCAGTGGGTTACAGATCACGCGATCGTCACCCCAGCCACGAGAGCTCTTGCTCAGCGTGGCGTGATCCGCCCACGACGCTCAGGAAAATCTGCTCCAAGACCAGCTTCTCGCCCGCAGGTACTGCGCCGTTGCCCGATCCCGCCGCCGCTGTCTGCGCCTCGACCCCAGCACGCAATTCCTCGAGCGATCCCTGGGCCACCAGCCTCCCCTGATGAATGATGGCGACGTGGCTGCAAAGCCGCTCCACGATTTCGAGCACGTGCGACGTGAGGAAAATCGTCGCGCCGCGGGCGATCATGCCCTGCAGCATGGATTTGAGCGTGCCCGCGGCGATCGCGTCCACGCCCTCGAACGGCTCATCGAGAAACAGGACTTTCGGCCCATGAATTACCGCCGCGGCCAGTGCCAGTTTCTTCTGCATGCCGTGGGAGTAGTCGGTGACGAGCTTCTTCGGCTGATCGGCGAGCTGCATGAAGTCGAGCAATTCGGCGGCGCGCTTCGCGGCCGTCTCGCGGTCGAGGCCGTACATCCGTCCGGCAAAACTGAGAAACTCGGCGCCGGTGAGCCGTCCGAAAAGCGCCATGCCCTCCGGCACCACTCCGATCTGGCGCTTGACTTCAACGGGATGGGCATTGAGATCAAGGCCGAGAATTTCGATGCGGCCTGAGCTGGGCGCCAGCAGGCCGGTGAGCATTTTGATGGTAGTGGATTTGCCCGCGCCGTTGGGCCCGAGGAAA
>Ga0074046_10004046_pt1 | contig 12065 bp, 14 predicted proteins | sample BogForMeECP23OM3_FD_94441 | JGI IMG/M metagenome (GOLD analysis project Ga0074046, IMG submission 94441) | Bog forest soil microbial communities from Calvert Island, British Columbia, Canada - Bog Forest MetaG ECP23OM3 | ecosystem: Environmental > Terrestrial > Soil > Wetlands ...
ATCCAGGAATCCAAACCATCAATCCAGCGTGTCTTGCCGGGCCACGCCTGGGGATGGTCCGCTTGGATCGCCTGCTTGTCCAAAGCAAACGGAAACAAAAAGTACGTATTCAAGCGTTCGAAGACCGGCGACGTCGCCTTCGCCGCTCTCGCGGCGGTGGAAGATTCAGGCAACATAGAAGTTTCTATTAGAATTCGGCGGACCTGTGCAGATCAAGTGAATATGCTGTCGGCGCTCCTGAAGATCGTTCGTCGATTATTTACCTGATATTCATGAAACTGTAATCCAGCTTGGACAACGTTGTCTTAGAGTCAAGGGGCAATTCTCCTCATGAGCCTAAGCACTGCCCGACGGGGTCAGATATTCCTTTTGTTCGCCAAAGCCAGGACGAGTTAAGCAAAGGATTTTCGACATGAATGCAAAGCGTATCGCCGTATTGACCACATTGTTGGCTTCAGCGTTGCTGTTCAGTGCCTGCAGCAGTAAGGGCAACTCGGTAAAGCTGCAGGGGGCGGGAGCGAGTTTCCCGGCTCCCTTGTATCAGAAGTGGTTCAAGACCTACAGCGGCGCACACCCGAATGTTCAGGTTGACTACCAGTCCGTCGGTAGTGGCAGCGGCGTGAAGAGCTTTATGGATAAAACTGTGGACTTCGCGGCCAGCGACGCAGCAATGAAGCCGGAAGATATGGCCAAGGTGGACGGCGGAGTGCAGTTGCTGCCCATGACAGCGGGAAGCATCGTCCTCGCTTACAATCTAAAAGACGTCCCGAATCTCCGCCTTTCCAGGGAGGCCTACGGCGGCATTTTCAGCGGTAAGGTCACCAAGTGGAGCGACCCGCTTATTGCAAAAGCGAACCCGGGCATAAAGCTGCCCGATCAGCCTATTAATGTGATCGTACGCGCGGACGGTAGCGGCACAACGTACGTCTTCACCAAGCATCTCAGCGCGATCAGCCCTGCGTTTCAGACCGCCGTCGGCGTGAATAACATGCCCAACTGGCCGGTTGGAACTCGCTCCAAGGGTAATGAGGGCGTTACCGCAAGCATTCTGACGACTCCGGGCGCGATTGGATATGTGGAGTACGGATACGCCCACAGCCAGAACCTGCCCGTGGCAACGCTGGAGAACAAGTCGGGAAACTACGTCGCGGCGACGACTGAATCGGCGGAGGCTGCCCTGGCTTCTGCGCAAATGCCAGTCGACTTCATCGCTTGGGTCTCAGATCCAGAGGGCAAAGACGCATACCCTATCGTCACCTTCACCTGGATGATTCTCTACAAGAAATACGACAACAAAGAAAAGCTCGATGCTCTCAAAGGGCTCGTCGATTACAGCCTGACCGACGGACAGAAGGAATCGGAGGCTTTGGGCTACGTGCCGCTGCCGCCGGAGGTGGCCTCCAAGGCGAAGGCGGCTGTGGACAATCTCTAGTTCCGGACTGGTTTTTGGCTACATCGAACCTCCCATGGCATCATCGCCGGAGACAACTCGAGTTCGAGCAGAAGTGGCGGCTTGGCACCCCGGCCAGATATGGCAGCCGCCTTCAAGTGTGCAGCGTTGGATCGACCTCATCTTTCGCCGCCTATGTGTGGCCTTTGCCGCAATCACCATCGCACTGATTGCATTTCTCGTGCTTGAGATCGGCGTCAAGGCATTGCCTGCCTTCCGCGAGCATGGCCTGGCTTTTCTTTACACGAGAACGTGGGACCCAAACACGGCACGGTACGGAATTCTTCCTGAAATCTGGGGCACTCTGTACACATCCCTATTGGCTCTTTTCTTTGGCTCCGTATTCGGGATCGCCGCCGCCGTCTTCCTAAGCGAGGGTTACCTGGGAGAGACGGTCTTCAAGATTCTGAAGGCCTTCAATCTGCACTTTCACCCATTTTGGGGGCACCTTCCGGATCGGTTTGAGGTGTTGCTGAAGAACCTCATCGAATTGCTCGCGGCGGTTCCCAGTGTGGTCTACGGACTGTGGGGGCTGTTCGTGGTTATTCCGCTGATCCGGCCTGGCTGCAACTGGCTGCACGAGCAGTTTGGGTGGTTCCCGTTGTTTTCGACGGACCTTAGCGGGCCCGGCATTCTTCCGGCCGTGTTCGTGCTTTCGATCATGATTCTGCCGACCATTACGGCCGTCAGCCGCGACGCTTTGGTCTCGGTACCTCCCAGGCTGCGAATGGCGGCCTATGGCCTTGGCGCTACTCGCTGGGAAACCATACTGGGCGTGCTGCTGCCCACTGCTTCGCGTGGCATTTTCGGCGGTGTGGTTCTGGCTTTTGGACGCGCGCTGGGCGAAACCATGGCGCTGGCCATGTTGGTGGGCAATGCGAACCGGCTGACTGTATCGCTGTTCTCGCCCGCTAATACACTCGCCGCACTGCTGGCTAACAGCTTTCCGGAAGCTGGCGCAAAGGAAATTCCGGTGCTGATGTATGCGGCGCTGGTCTTGCTTGCCATAACGTTCGTTGTCAACATTTTCGGCGCGCTGGTGCTCGAGCGGGCAGCGGCCAAGTCGGAGGCGAAATGAGCGGCGACAAGCCCGTTACTGCAAAAGAACCAAGCCCCGCTGAAACTTTATTGCATCGCGCCGAGGAGGAAGCAGCCAGGGACCCATTTGCGGGGGTGGATTTTCGGGAACTCGAGCTTTCCCTCTATCGGCCACGAACTCTGTTCAGCATCATTCTGACCTGGATCGTCACGGGCATGACCCTGTTCGCCCTGATTCCATTGTTCGCTGTGCTATGGATGCTGATCTGGCGCGGCGGGCAGAAACTCAGCCTGGCTTTGTTCACCCAATTGCCGCCGGCTCCGCTGGAGCAGGGTGGCGGGTTTGGAAACGCCATCGTAGGTACGTTGCTCATGGTGGGACTGGCAACGCTGATCACTGTTCCGCTGGGGGTCCTTACCGGCGTCTTCCTGGCACAGGCGGGCGCCAGCCGATTGGCAGCGGCCGTGAGGTTTTCCGCTAAGGTGTTGACCGGTTTCCCTTCAATTCTTGCCGGCGTATTTGCCTACGGCGCAATCGTTCTGACTACAGGCGGGTACTCTGCCATTGCTGGTGGGATCGCGCTGTCGATTCTCATGCTGCCGACCATCATTCTGACGGCTGAGAGCGCCATTGCCATGGTGCCGGCGAAGATGAAGGAAGCCTCGATTGGGCTGGGCGCAACGGGCACGCAAACGGTCTGGATGGTCCTCCTGCCAACGGCGATGCCAGGCATACTCACCGGAGTCATGCTGGCCGTCGCCCGGGCTGCCGGCGAGACTGCCCCGCTTTTGTTCACGGCGTTGTTCAGCAATTACTGGCTGGCGAGCAATGGTCGTCTGGATCTTATGCAGCCGACTGCATCGTTGGCGGTGCTGATTTACAACTTCTCCGGCATGCCCATCAAGAATCAGGTTGAGTTGGCCTGGGCAGCCGCTCTCGTTCTGGTCGCTTTGGTCATGATCACCAACCTCATCGGCCAGAGCTTTTCCCGGCAACAGGTTAATCAATAGGAGTTCTTGCAAATGGCTAGCGGAACAGTTCCCAATGCGAATCCTAAAGCTACCCCCCCGGGCGGCGGGACATTGGCATCTCATCCCAACGATGATGTCGTTATGGATTGCGATATCAAGGAGCTTTACTACGGGACATTCAAAGCAGTCCGCGACACGAAGATCCCGATCAAGAAGAACGCCATTACGGCGTTTATCGGTCCGTCCGGATGCGGCAAGAGCACCGTACTGCGCTGCCTGAACCGCATGAATGATCTGGTCCGCGGTTTCCGGTTCAAAGGGCACGTGAAGTATCGCGGTAAAGATATTTACGATCCGGCGATCGATCCGGTAGCGGTCCGGCGCTACATCGGGATGGTGTTTCAGCAGCCAAATCCTTTTGCCACCAGCATATTCAACAATGTCGCCTTTGGACTCAGGATCAACAACTATAAGGGAAACAAGACTGAGAAAGTCGAGCAGGCGCTGAAGCGGGCGGCCCTTTGGGACGAAGTCAAAGACAAGCTGCAAAACAGCGGATTGTCGCTGTCGGGTGGCCAGCAGCAGAGGCTTTGCATTGCTCGCGCGGTTGCCACCGATCCCGAAGTGCTTTTGATGGATGAGCCCTGCTCGGCGCTGGATCCCATTGCCACGCGCCGGATCGAGGAGCTCATGCTTGAATTGAAAACCCGCTACACCATCGCCATCGTTACCCACAATTTGCAACAAGCGCAACGCGTGGCGGACAAAACGGGTTTCCTTTATGTGGATACGACCGAGGGTGGGAGGACTGGATACCTGGTGGAGTTCGGCGATTCAAAAGAAATGTTTGAGAACCCGAAGGAAAAGCACACCCGGGAATACATCCGGGGCGAATTCAGCTAACCGCTGGTTTGCAGTTGCTAGGGATTCTTGGCGGGCTTTTCTCTTCAGCGTTGCCATTGCTTAGTGGCTGATCGTCGGGAGGATTGCGTTTGGCTCGGTGCGGTACGGAGGAACGACCATTATGGCTGCAAAGAAAAAGCATCGTGTGGTACGTCGCGTGGTACCCATGCTTGCAGTTATCGTACTTGTAACGCTTCTAGCAAGCTGTTCCAGCTCAAAACCAGGTGCGAGTGAAGCCCAGCTTCCTGCCGGTAGTACTTTGTTGACAGGCGCCGGTTCGTCGTTCGACGCTGTGCTCTTCAAACGCTGGTTCACCGTCTATCACGACAGCCATCCGAATATCTTTATCAAGTACGCTTCCGTGGGCAGCGGAGAGGGAGTTCGCCGGTTTATTGGGGCGAACGTCCCGCAGGACCAAACGGTCGACTTCGGGGCGAGCGACGCTGCCATGTCCGATGCGGAGCTCGCGCAAACCAATAACAACACGCTGATGGTGCCGGTCACCTCCGCGTGCGTGGTGCTGGCCTATAACCTTCCCAACTTCCATGGCGATCTCAAGCTCTCGCGCCAGGCGTACGCCGGAATCTTTCTCGGGGAGATCAAGAACTGGAATGATCCGCTAATCGCCAAATCCAACCCGGGCCTTAGGCTGCCAAATCTTACGATTGTGACCGCTGTTCGACAGGATGGCAGCGGAACGACTTTCGCCTTCACGAATAATCTCGCCGCGATCAACGACCGGTGGCGCAGCCTGTTCGGCCCCGCTACCCTGGTCAATTGGCCGGGAAATGCGATGCGAGCGAACGGAAACGAGGGTGTCGCGTCCCTTATCCAGAAATCACAAGGATCGATTGGCTATGTTGGTTACGAGTTTGCCAACAGAATCGGGCTGGATATGGCGGCGCTGGAAAACAAAGATGGCAAGTTTATACAGCCATCACAGCAGAGTTGCGAGGATGGCTTGTCCACGGCCGAGCTTCCAGAGAATCTTAGGGCGTTTGTTCCGGACCCAAGTGGCGCAGACTCGTACCCCATTGTCACCTTCTCGTGGGTGTTGCTCCGCAAGGGATATAAAGACCCAACCGCCTCCGCCCTCCGTGACCTCTTCCGGTGGTGCCTGCAGGATGGTCAGCGATATGCGTCCCAGGTCGGTTACGTGCCGTTGCCGGCCCCGGTTGTAGAGAAGGCGCTGGCTGCCGTGAATGCCATCAGCCCAGGGGGGTAATCTGCTGCGCTCACCCGATCCTGGCATTCGATCAGTTGCTGTCGCTTGTATTCGTGAATGCGTTTTACCAGTACATCAAACATCGACTGCGGATCGACCGTCATCCCCAGCCGTTCCTTGATGAACGCTGCCAGGTCCTTCTTATTCTCCTGCTTAATCTCGTGCCAGAGAGCCCTGGAGTCTGCGTCGTCCACGAAGGTCTCAAGCCTTCGAAGCCGTTCCAGGTCATGAATCCAGCCGTGCCCCATCTTCGCGCTGAGGACAGTCCGTCAGCCGCAGGACTGCCGTTTTGCTATACTTAACCTGCCTCTACGTTTCTGCTTGGAAAGCCGCGGTGCTCGCTGCATTCGGCTGTGTATGCGGAAGTGGTGAAATTGGCAGACACACCATCTTGAGGGGGTGGCGCCGAAAGGCATGGGGGTTCAAGTCCCCCCTTCCGCACCATACCCTGCCCCAAGTAGTCACCGACGATTAGAGATAAACCTTGTGGCGGAGCTTGCGCCTTCGGCGCGGCCGCCTGAAGCGAGAACTGAGAGTACATGGCCGTCATTCTGATTACCATTCTTCACGTTGTTGTTTGTGCGTTCCTCATTGCGGTTGTGCTGCTGCAAAGTGGCAAGAGCGCTGATATTGCCGCCGCCTTCGGCGGCATGGGCAGCCAGACCGCTTTCGGCGCCCGCACCGCCGCAACCGTGCTGACCAAGGCGACCACCTGGGCAGCAATCGTCTTCATGCTGACGTCGGTCACGTTGTCCGTTTTCGCGTCACGCGCAGGTGCCCGCAGCCGATCGGTGTTGGGCGGCACTTCGTCCGCGCCTACAAAATCGGCGCCGGCACAGCAGAAGCCTGCTGCGCCTGCGCCCCAGCCGACAGCGCCGAGTCGGTAACGTAGTCTTTAGATGCAGTTCAAGCCTCCGTCGTGACGGACGCTCTTTGCTCGCTCGTTGGAAGCGGGAAATTCGCCGTTTAATAATAGGATCAACTCACCAAATACTCGAGCGCCTCTTCCCGAGTGGCGAAGATGGGAATCTGGCGCGCGGAGAAGCTGCGGACGGAATCGTATAGTGCTTTGGGCAGGTTTTCGGTGAGCACCCAGGCCGAGCGCTTCAAGTGAGGACGGTCAAAAGCTGCGGCGATCTTCACATGTTCGACACACTCCCGGGTGAAACGCGCGCGGCTGAAGTCCCCCAGCAGCAGAACGGAACCCTGCGGCTCCTGGGTGACGGTCTCCGGCACCCGGTCGGAGATCGCCGCTACCTCGTCGGGGGCGCAATCCGTGAAGTCCACCAAAAGGATGCGCTGCTCCCGATGCGTGATGAACCGGATACGCTCCATTCCTGCTCCTACAGCTCTCCGTGCTTAGCCGGTCTGCAATGAACCGCTCACCGGTGTAGTAGGTGAACGTGCGCAGTTTACTTCAGAAATTCCTTCGACTCAAGCAGAGGTGATCGCAGAAGCGCGTCACAAAGCCGCCAGCCTAGGTCGTCCTGTTAGACTCGATTGTCGATGGCCAGCCTGCGAATCTCTGCTATCTCATACTTGAATACGGTGCCCCTGATGTGGGACTTCGAGCACGGCGACGCCGGCCCTGGCTTTCAGTTCGAATATACGGTCCCGTCGGCCTGCGCCGCTGCATTGGCCGCGAAACAGGCTGATATCGGCATTATTCCGGCTTTCGCCTACGCCGAGATACCCGGTCTTGTCATCCTGCCGAACATAGCCATCGCCTCCAAGGACCGGGTGCGCTCCATTCTGCTGGTCAGCAAGAAGCCCATCGAGGAGGTGCAGACCGTCGCGACAGACTCCAGTTCGCGAACGTCGGTTGCGCTGTTGCAGGTCCTTTTTGCGAAGTTCCTGGGAGGCCACCGCCTGCTCACTCCGCACGCGCCAGCGCTTGAGGACATGCTGCGCCGGAATGACGCAGCGCTGCTCATCGGAGATGCCGCCCTGCAGGTGCCAACCGGCTCCGGCTACCATGTTTACGATCTCGCCCATGAGTGGCACAAATTCACAGGCAGACCATTCGTATTTGCATTCTGGGCAGTGCGACTCGACGCTCTCGACCGGCAGCCACGTCGGCTCGATCTGGCCGCAGTATTTCAGCGTTCACGAGATCATGGCCTTCAACCGGAGAACATCGCCACCACAGCGACGGAGTGGTCCCAGAAGCTCGCATTGGGCGCAAACGACATTCGCCAGTACCTCACGAAGAACATTCACTATTATCTTGACCGAGAAAATCACGCTGGACTACAACTCTTCCTGCAGTACTCGCAAGAGATCGGGATCATTCCGGCAGTTCCCGAATTGCGCTTTCTCGGGCCAGTAGCGTTCGGAAGTGCGCGTAAGTAGCCCTGCTATTCCCTCGTCGACAACTAGCCCAAAGCGCAACAGCGGCCAGGAAGGCCGCTGTCCACGCCAGTTGCGAGCTGGGAAGAGGCTACTTCGTACCGTGAGCCTCCGCGTGGGCCTTGGCGGCTTCATCAGCATGGTGGGAGGCATGGGTGTCGTGTCCATGCGCTAGGTGTGCGTGGTGTGCAGCCTTCTCATGGTCGCCTGCTTCATGATGCTTGGCAGCTTCCTTGTGATGACGGGCTGCGTGCTCATGATGTTCGGCGGCTTGCGCGTGGTGATGCGCTGCTTCCTTCGACATAGATAGATTCCTTTCAGTGGAAGATTCCCCTCAATCGGGCTGGGAAACCTTTCCAGCATTGTGGGAGGCTTTGGTTGCTGGCGGGTTTCAGTTATGTCAATTGACGGTAAATACTGATGTTTCGAAGTTGACTCACTCAAACTTCCACCGCGTGACGCCCTCAGGGAACTGCTTCTCCGGCATGGCGAACACCGTCCTGGGCCGAACCATGTAAACCGGCCCGCGCTGGGGATCGAGTTCCCAACCATACTTCGCTTTGTAGTTAGCGAACGCCTGCTGCGGAATCTCACTCTCCGCCAGTTTTCGCGCAATGCCTTCAACAATTACAGCTTCTTCTGCGTTCTCGTTGCAGACTACGCAATTCGGGTTCTGCTGGAGGTTGCGTGCCTTCCGAGAGGTCGCCCCTGTACTGAAGTAATATGCCCCGCCAAGCCAGAGGCCCCAGACCACCATGGTATGAGGCGTACCATCCGGACGGACCGTCGTGAGCCAGTAATTGTGCGACTCGCTGAGGCGCTTCCGAGCCCACTTCCACGTCAAAGCACCTTTCAACGACTTGGGAACGCCATAGCCTGCCATACGGGGCCGGGAGGCCTTCGGTTCGGAGCCGCCACTGTTCTCTCTCATCTCTGGCCCTTCGCTACGGCAAGTTATATGCGAAGTACGGAGTCGTGCCTCCGGGCGCACTCATGTTCTCGATGGCTGTGAATATATTGCGACCGAAGAAGAAAGAGAGCCCCCAGTCGAACGAGCCTCGGTTTGGTCCGCCGAGAGTGCTGAAGGCGGTGTTGTTTGTGTTGAAAAGATTGTTTGCGTTTTCGATGCTGAAGTGGGTCGTAGGGCCACTCTGCCCATTCGAGCCTTGATTGACCGCGGTGAGGTTATCGGGGGAAGTGGTGGGGCAATACCACTGATTACCGGCGGGCGCGGGGCAGGTTGCTATCCCGGTTGTTTGTGCAGTGAGAAAGAACAATCCGTTGGATCCGCTGTCGATGAAGCTACCCGGATAGCTTGTGCTGTTGAAGATGGTGGTGAAGTTCCCGGCATTGTTCCCAGTGTCGGGCACCGGATAGACCACAGAGCTACCCAAAGTGTTATTCGATTCCGTGCCGATGCCGAAGATTAGAAAGCCGCTTGCCGTTAGCGATCCACCATCAGGAACGGATGGGAACTGGATCAGTACTCCATTGTTGTCCGCAGCAAACACTGACACCGGGTTGGCCACTTGCTGCGCCAGGGCAACAGTGGTCGGAGTGCAAACGGACGAGCAATCGTAGTAAAAGTCCGGGGCTGGACTTGTGATGCAGTCGGGACCGCAATCCTGCTGGAAAAGCCCGACTCCAATCAGAGCATTGGCGCCGAAGGCGTCCACGCTCACGCCCTCGTTACCATTACCTCCCGGTGGGCTTTGGCTGGAACAACTGGTCGGGACCGGTGGCGAAGTTGACGCAGGAATCATGATCTGCACCGGAACAGAAGAAACCGTCGTCTCGCCAGCTACTGTAATGGTCGCTGTGGCAACCGGGCCCCACACATACCCATCCGCAAACACAAGGCACTCATCCAAGTTCTGCTGGGGCAGTGGGATTGTCAGCACGGAAGACACGACGCGCAGGCCAGACGAGCCGGTGTCCAGTTCAACGTGATCGATCGTCTGACAGGTTTGGGTGCCGGGGACGCAAATCGTGATGGTGACAAACGGCACATCGACGTCGGGCGGGCTCAACCCATTGGGGCCCGCATCCACAATGAGGGGGGCGACGTTGTTCGCCAGAGCGATCGGCGTCACAGTATCTGTCGCCGTTCCAGACATGCTGCTGTCCTGAGTCGAGGTCGCTGTCACCGTAATTGATTCGTTTCCACTCACAATCGGCGCGGTCAAAAGGCCCGACGACGATATTTGCCCTGCGTTTGTGCTCCACGTGACCGCCGAACTGAAATTCCCGGTGCCCAAGACCGTGGCCGAGCACTGACTGGTCTGTCCCGACAAAACGGTTGACGGCGAGCACGCCGCGGTGACCGAGGCGATCGTTGACGTGTTACCGGCGCCGCCGCTGCTACTACTCCCTCCGCCGCAGGCTACCATAAGGCCGAGACTTCCTAATACGAGCAGGATCCCTAGTTTACGCACGGCATTTCTCCTTCACCGGATATCGCTGGATTGGACGCCTTGTGGCACCAATTGCGGAATGTAGGCCTGCCCGTGGAAGTTTCTCATGTGTCCAGTTTGGTACATCACCAGACCGGGCGTCTCGATCGCGATGGGAGCGCGTCTTTGACGTTGTTGCTGCGCCGACGACGTCTCCTGTCGGGCCTGCTGCGCCTGCTGATAATACGGACCCAGAAGTTGCTGCATATCGGGCGGGAACTGGCCCTCCCACGCCACGCCGAATACCGCTCCTGCCGGAGAGACGAACTCACGCACCACGGTTCCCGTCGGCGCAGTAATTTCGTGCATGACGTAAGTGCGATTGTCCACGCTCCGCAGTGTTCCCTTCATGCGGGCCTGGTCGGTCAGGACCGATGCCGCGTTGTCGCCCAGGACAGCCAACGCCGGGGCTGGCAACGCCAGAAGCAAGGACGCGAGCAATAGTCGCGCGCCCGCGCCGGAATCAACGCCAACGAATCTGAAGATATTCACGGAGTATGCCCTTAGGTGTTGTTCATCGAGCAACAACAATCCTCGTCTATAAACTCAATCATGGGCCGATTGTTGCGGTTTGAGCCGCCGCTTAACCCAAACCATCTGCTTCGCCGAATTACAATTTCCGCTGCGCCGCTTTCCCGCAACCATTATGATGGTTAGAATGTCACATAGGGTTGTGAGGTGCCATGTCCTTGACTAAAGCCGAAGCGCTCGACATGTATCGCTCCGATGACCTGATCGGCATCGGCATGGAAGCCGACGCGGTGCGCCGTAAGCTCCATCCCGAAGGTGTGGTCACCTACATCATCGACCGCAACATCAACTACACCAACTTCTGCACCGAGTACTGTACTTTCTGCGCCTTCTACCGTCCGCTCAAGGGCAAGTTAGCCACAGAGGGTTACATCCTCGATTTCGAAACCATTTACGACAAGGTCCGCGAAACTGTCGAACTCGGCGGCACGGGTGTGCTGCTCCAGGGCGGACTACATCCCGACCTTAAGATCGAGTGGTACGAAGCCTTACTGAGCGGAATGAAGCAGCGGTTCCCGCAAGTTCACCTGCACTGCTTCTCGGCGTCGGAAATCATCTGCATCGCCGAGGTCAGCAGCCTGAGCATCGAAGACACGATTCGGCGCCTGCGCGATGCCGGGCTCGATTCCATCCCCGGCGGCGGCGCCGAAATCCTCGACGACGAAGTGCGCTACAAGATCGCGCGCCTGAAATGCCTGACGGACGATTGGCTCAACGTGCATCGCACTGCGCACAAGCTCGGGATGCGGACTACGGCCACCATGATGTTCGGCGTCGGCGAAACCTACGAGCACCGCATTAACCATTTCCAGTGTATCTATGACCTGCAGGAAGAAACTCGCGGCTTCACCGCGTTTATCCCGTGGTCGTTTCAGCCGCAGAATACCGCGCTGGGCGGCCGCGGATGGGACGAAGCCACCGCCGTCGAGTATTTGAAAACGCTGGCCATCGCCCGCCTCTTCCTCACCAACTTCGAGAACGTGCAATCGAGCTGGGTAACGCAGGGATTGAAGGTCTGCCAGACCGGCCTGCGCTTCGGGGGCAACGATGTGGGCTCGGTGATGATCGAGGAGAACGTGGTGCGCGCGGCCGGCGTCCGCAATTGCACCACGGAAGAGGAGCTGCGCCGTATCATCCGCGATGC
>Ga0074046_10004047_pt1 | contig 12065 bp, 8 predicted proteins | sample BogForMeECP23OM3_FD_94441 | JGI IMG/M metagenome (GOLD analysis project Ga0074046, IMG submission 94441) | Bog forest soil microbial communities from Calvert Island, British Columbia, Canada - Bog Forest MetaG ECP23OM3 | ecosystem: Environmental > Terrestrial > Soil > Wetlands ...
GAAAAGAGATACCTGGAATTAAGCATCATTGACGACCTCACCCGGTTATACAATTCCAGGCATTTTTACGCTCAGCTCGAAAAAGAAATAGAACGATCGAATCGCTATGAACAGCCGCTGACCATTTTGATGCTGGATCTCGATGACTTTAAGATGTTCAACGATACATACGGCCATGTTGAGGGGGACTATGTATTATCACGGCTCGGTGAGGTGATCAAGCGATGTCTGCGTGAGACTGATTCCGCTTATCGTTATGGCGGTGAGGAATTTACGGTCATTTTGCCGATGACCACAAGCGATGATGGCCTTGTGACGGCCAAAAGAATCCAAACGGAATTAGGAAAAGAAGGTTTTTACCCCGCGGGTCAGAAAGTTCATCTGACAGTGAGTACAGGTCTGTCGCAGTACAAGTTGAAGGAAGAGATGAAAGCGTTTGTTCACCGGGTGGACCAGCTCATGTACAATGCGAAGAAAAACGGGAAAGACAGGATCTGTTCCGGGTTATAACGCCATGAACAGTTCAACAAGATCTCTCCCGAAAAAACGCGTTTATGAAATAAACGTTTTTCACGTTTAAAATATTAAAGTAAAAAAGGGAGTTAATTATGAGCAATTTGTTAGTAAACACGCGGGATCAGCAATTTGTCCTTTTTGAGCAGCTCGGTATCGAGAAGTTGTTTGAATCGGAAGCATTTAAGGATTTTACCAAAGATGACTTATTGATGATCATGAAAGAGGCCGAAAAGATGGCCGTTAACGTCCTTGCCCCGACACTCAAAGATGGCGACGAAGAAGGATGTCACCTTAAGGACGGCAAAGTATCGGTGCCCAAGTGCTTTCGTGAACCCTACAAGACGTTCTGCGCAGGCGGCTGGCTCAACCCCATGGACTCGCCGGAAGTCGGCGGCCAGGGCATCCCCGCTGCCGTCGGTTTTTCCAATCTGGAACTTTTCGGCGCCGCCAGTTACGCTCTTATGATGTATCCCTGCCTCACCCACGGCGCGGCGGGGCTTGTAAATACTTACGGAACCGAAGAGCAGAAGAAAAAATATATGCATAAACTCTTCTCCGGTGAATGGACAGGCACCATGTGCCTGACTGAACCCGGCGCGGGCAGCGACGTCGGCGCCCTCAGAACAACGGCCAAACGTCTCCCTGACGGAAAATTCCTGATCACAGGAACCAAGTGCTTCATTTCCGCGGGCGATCATGATCTTACCCCGAATATCATTCATCCCGTCCTGGCGCGTATCGAAGGCGATCCCCCCGGAACAAAGGGCATCTCCATTTTCATTGTTCCCAAGTATACGGTCAACGATGACGGTTCCATCGGCGGACTCAACGACGTCAATACCGGCGGTATCGAACACAAAATGGGAATCAAGGGATCGGCAACCGCAACCCTGAACTTCGGTGAAGACGGAAAGTGCGTAGGCGAGTTGCTGGGCAATGAGCGTGAAGGCATTAAGGTCATGTTCCAGATGATGAACGAAGCCAGGCTGGGAACAGGTATGCAGGGCCTGGATTTGGGTTCGGCTGCTTATGAGCACGCCGTTGCTTACGCCAAAGAACGCGTCCAGAGCGTTTCCATCCTGGAAATGAGAAATCCCGATGCCAAAGCCGTTGCCATCATCAACCACCCCGACGTCCGGAGAAAGCTGCTGTGGATGAAATCCCATATCGAGGGCATCAGGAGCATGTGTTACTTCACCGCTTATTGCATCGATATGTCCAGGGTGGCGAAAACCGATGAAGAAAAAGCCAAGTGGGAAGGCTTCCTTGATCTCCTGACGCCGGTCGTCAAAGCCTACTCGACTGATAAAGGACTGCTGATTTGCTCCATGGCGATGGATGTCTACGGCGGATACGGTTATTGCCAGGAATATCCTGTTGAACAATACATGCGGGATGAAAAGATCGCCACAATCTATGAAGGAACCAACGGCATTCAGGCCCTTGACCTTGTCGGCCGAAAGCTGGGCCAGCGAAAAGGCGCCAACATTATGAATCTGGCCGGCATGATTCAGGCAAACTACTTAAAAATGAAAACCAATCCTGAACTCGGCAAAGTCGCCTCTTCTCTGGAAGAGGCCGCCAATGCCTGTCTGGAATTGACCATGTTTTTCGCCAAGGCCGGCAAAGCGGGAGATTATCTGCTTCCCGTCCTTAATGCCTGCAAATTTTTGGAACTCTTTGGAGACGTGATCGTCGGGCACTTCCTGCTTGATGCCGGCGCCATTGCCTTTGACAAGCTAGAAGCCATCTATCAGGCAAAGTGCGCCGATTCGTCAGACAAGAAGAAAGACCTGCAGAAAAATGATCCGGACGCGGCTTTCTACAGCGGCAGAATCGCATCCGCGAAATTCTTCGCTAATGATATACTCACCACCGTGAAGGCCCGTTGCGAAGCCATTAAAGAAGCCGATAAGAGCCCGTTGGAAATCACGGACGAAGCTTTCTGAGGCTTAGAATTAATGAACAAAATTCCATAGGAAAAGGGCGCGGACTTTCCGCGCTCTTTTTGTATTTTGTAATTGGTGAAGCGGTTTTTAATCAGTAATCATTGATTTCCATTTCTTTTCTTTATATAAATAACATAATTCGGGTGTCTGTTTTAATGAGAAGTTCGACGTGCCTGATTAAACGGAATGAAACCAGCTATGTTAAACGAGATAAATATTTCTGCAAGAAAACAAAAACTGATCATTTATGTCATTTTAACGGTTGTTACGCTGGCTGTTTTTTGGCAGGTAAATCAATACGGTTTTGTCAATTTCGATGATTATGTTTACGTCATAGAAAACGATCACATTCAATCCGGAATCACGCCCGATGGATTTCGCTGGGCGTTTAGCACAACCTATGCAGAATTCTGGCATCCTCTGACATGGCTTTCCCTGATGTTCGATTATCAGCTTCACGGTTTGAATGCCGGCGGCTATCATGTAACCAATCTTATTTTGCATATTCTCAGCACATTATTGCTCTTTTGGCTTTTTAACCGCATGACTAAAGCCCTCTGGCGCAGCGCCTTTGTCGCGGCGCTCTTCGCGCTTCACCCGTTTCATGTGGAATCGGTTGCCTGGATATCTGAGCGTAAAGATGTCTTAAGCGCTTTTTTGGGGATGCTTACCTTATGCCTGTATGTTTATTACACGGAAAAACCGGTTATAAAAAGGTATCTGCTGGTTGTGTTTTGCTTTGTCCTGGCGCTTATGAGCAAGCCCATGGTTGTCACTTTGCCTGTTATTTTAATTCTTCTTGATTACTGGCCCCTTAACCGTCTTGTTTCACGAAAAACAGCAGCCACAGAAGCATCCAAGGATCAGGAAATTATTTTTGTTGCCTCAAATAAAGAAAAAAAGAAGAACAAAGTAAAACAGGAAACTTTAAAGAAAGACATCTCTTCACTGCAAGCGCGGAAATTGCCCCAACCCCGGATAGCGGGAATAATTCCTGTATGGCAGCTTTGGGAAAAAATACCTTTTTTCATCTTATCAGCAGTCTTTTCTATCATCACGATTTATGCCCAGCCTAAAATGCACATGCTGCGTTGGCAACACAATCTGGAATCACGAATCATAAACGCGATAGTTTCTTTTGGGATTTACCTTGAGAAAACATTTATGCCGAGTGACATGGCTGTTTTTTATCCTTTTTCCGATCAATTTCCTCTGTGGCAGTTTCTCGGCGCGATCATTGCGATTATAGTTATCAGCGCCGCTGTTATTCTGATGGTGAAGCGTTTACCCTGTCTGCTTGCAGGCTGGTTATGGTTTACGATAACACTTCTACCGGTTATCGGGATCATTCCGGTAGGTGACTTTGCGATGGCCGACCGTTACCATTATCTGCCTTCTATCGGCATTGCAATTATGCTGGCCTGGGGCATTCCGTCTTTCATTAAGTCTGATGTCATGCGCAAAAAGATTTTATTCCCGGCAGGAATAACCGCTCTTATCATCATGGCCGTTTTAACCTGGAAACAATGCGGTTACTGGAAGGACACCGGCTCTCTGTTTAGCCATGCCCTGCAGGTAACAAAGGATAACTATCTGGCGCATTACAGTTTAAGTGAGGCCCTGATTGATGAAGGAAAAAACGAGGAGGCTATTTATCATTACAGCGAGGCAATCCGCCTGAAGCCGGATTGTGCCATAGCCTTCTATAACAGGGGAGTTGTTTACAATAAACTTGGACAGTATCAACTGGCTATAGAAGATTTCAGTAAGGCTGTTACTTTTGAAGAAGATTATGCCGATGCCTTCTACGACAGGGGGACGGCTTACATTTCACTGGGCCAGGATCAACGGGCCATAGAAGATTTTAACCGGGCAATCCGCCTGAACCCCGCTTATTTCAAAGCTTACAGCAACAGGGCTGTCGTTTATCTGCAACATGGCAATAAAGAGCTTGGCTGTAATGACGCGCAAAAAGCATGCGCGCAGGGATTATGCCGGGCGCTTACATGGGCTAAAGGCAAAGGGATGTGCCCTTGATTCTTTAAAATTTGGGATCAGGAAAGGTTTTGGTGACAGAAAAAATAAAACCCCCCGCAAAAACCGCGAGGGGATAACAAGATATACCTATGCTGTCTTGTTCTTTTACTGGAGTCCTGCATTTTAAACTTGGCCTTTTACTAGGAGGTTTAACACTAAGACCCTATTGTTTCTTTTGCGTTAACGTCCCGCAGAATGGACTCCCTTATGAGCATAGCATTATCCCGTTTGTCCGGTTTAGTTGCAGAAGAGAACTGCAATGCGTTGTTTGTCTATAAGCTGTAGTCAGCTTATTTTTATAACCGCTCTTAAAGCAGCATGCGTGACTTCTGACACCCTAAAGATGTTTTTTTAATTACCTCTGGTTGAAATTATGTAACTTTTATTTACATCGTCCGGGCATTGCAGCATCTCTTCAGCTTTAATGTACTGCTGCTGATATCTAATGTCAATGAGTTTTGTAAAGAATATATGGTCTTAATTTTGAGTTAGTCCTGATAAATAAAATTTCCCCCTTTGGTTTATATTGCATGGAATCATTGAAAAAAACCTGTAATGACGGACGCTATTATATAACTTATCTATATCATTATGAATATTACGACGCACAAGGTTTGGGCATTTTGCTAATAAACACTGTGTTTCTATAGGTTAGATGATTTATCAACAGGCATATCAACAATTATTTCCACACTGTTGTTGATAGGATACATTACGCCTTATAAGCTGGGAAATAAACGCGGTTATCAGCACCGTCACGCGGAATAATTTTGTTGACATAAAAAACCGCATTTTCTATACTTCCTTTCGTAAGAAGAAAGTTCTTGTCAATTTAATTAAATGGCTTTTCAGCAAACACCTGCTGTGCATATTGCATAAAAAGTTCAAGGGAGGGCGCTATGTCATTTACCATTCTACCCGTATCTAAATTAAAGGAAGCCATCGGCAATGAAAAAAAGAGCGATTGGATCGAAATCTCCCAGGAGCGGATCAACCAGTTCGCTGACTGCACCGATGATCATCAATTCATTCATGTCGACCCTGAGAGAGCAAAAACAGGCCCGTTCGGACACACAATTGCGCACGGATTCCTTACTCTGTCAATGTTGACCCGCCTCGCGACAGACTGCACCTGGATGCCTGAAGGAATCAAAGCGGCCATTAACTATGGATTCAACAAGGTCAGATTTATCAGTCCCGTCTATTCTGGGTCAAAGATCCAGAGCGTCATGAAACTGACCGGTGTTGAAGAGAAAGACGGAGGAAAGGTGCTCGTCACCGTGACGCACACGGTAAGTTCAGAGGGTGCGGAGAAACCGTCCTTGGTAGCGGAATGGCTGACGATGTTTTTCGTTTAAAAAGACTATTACAGCGTCGGGTTTAGGCCGGGCGCTGTTGAAAATTATTCTCGGAAACGATATTTGTCCCGCGTAAATCCTGATCTTTGAAGTCATTTCTATAATGTCCAATAATCATTTAAGGAGGCATGAATGAAGCTTACTGAAAAAATTCAATTGTTGGTTCAAGTTGCGCGGTTCCTTATATTTCCAGGCAAGAATAATTTTGTTCTTCCACCTCCGCATAATCTGAAAAATCCAAAATTTATGACCGGCAGGCAAGCCGTAGAAATGATTCCCGACGGTGCATGCGTTTTTTCCAATGGAGTTGCCGCGAACGCGCGATGCAGTGTTTTTTATTACGCGATAAAAGACCGGTTTTTAAAATCCGGCCACCCCAAAAACCTCACGTGGATATCAGCAGGTGGCATAGGTTCAAGAGGCGCGGTTCCAGGCTCATTGGATGAAGTGGGAATTGAGGGGCTGGTCGAGGTATGGATTGGCGCACATCAGGAAACCGTGAAGAGCTTCCTTAAACTGGCTCAGAAAGGGAAACTGGAAGTGCACAGAATATCCCAAGGCGTATTGGATTTTTTGATCGAAGCGCAAAACAAAGGTGAAGACAGCCTCGTGTCCAAAACCGGCGTGGGAACAATGATCGACCCCAGAGTAGGGAACGGTTCTCCTCTGATCAAGGGTGCCGGACAAAGCCTTTCCGCTGCCGAAGGTGATCATTTACGATACCGGCTGCCGAAAATCACAATTGCTATGATGAACGCGCCGTATGCCGACGCTGAAGGGAATATTTATTTCAAACACGCTTCTGTTATTACCGAAAATATCGAATCCGCGTTGGCCGCCAGACAAAACGGCGGGAAAGTACTGGTAACGGTCGCGGATATAATTCCCAAAAATGAAAAAGAAATATCGTTGCCGGCAGATAAAGTTGACGCTATAGTTGTGAATCCGAATAATGAGCAATGCGGCATGGCACGCCAAAGAAAATATTGGGAGATGTTTACCGAAGGAGCGAAGGTTGATACTGAAGATGCTCTTTCCAAACTTTTGTTGGTAAACAATCTTTTACGTATAACTCCTCATCGGGGACCGGCGGAAGAAGCCCTCGCCCGTCTCGCGGCCGATTTTTTCATGCGTGTGGCTAAAAAGAATCAGTATGTGAATGTGGGCGTGGGCATGCCGGAAGAAGTATGCATGCTTATATATGAGGGCGGCATTCATGAAGATGTAACTTATCTGCTGGAATCAGGGCCTTTGGGAGGGATGCCCGCAATGGGCGTCTTTTTTGGCGCATCCATCAATCCGGAAAAACTTCTCAGCTCGGCGCAAATGTTCCATTTAATCTATGAAAAGCTTGATATTACTTTGCTGGGTCTGCTGCAGGTTGATTCAAAAGGCAATGTCAATGTGTCCAAACGGGGCGAAGGGCCGATTAATTACGTAGGCCCCGGCGGCTTTACGGACATGACAGTTGCCGCGAAGACAATCCTTTTTATCGGTTCATGGATGATCGGAGCTCATATGGAAGTTCATGACGGCAAAATCATGATGGTCAAACCAGGCATACCGAAATTCGTTGATAAGGTTGACGAAATAACTTTCAGCGGCCCGGAGGCGCTTAAGCACGGGAAAAACGTTTACTACTGCACCAATGTCGGGGTTCTTCAGTTAACCGAACGTGGCATGGAGCTAATCGAGGTCATGCCGGGAATTGATATCCAGAAAGACATCATCAACGGCTGCAGCATGAAAATAGTTCCTCCCGAAGAGGGCAAGTTCTCGGTAGTGTCTGAAAGCATCGTAACCGGAAAGGATTTCAAACTTCATTGGCGGTAGAGAATCACAAGCATTTGAGAAGTGTAATCAAATTAAACATTTAATTAAACAAGAGCAGAAAGGAAAAAATTATGGAAACATATCCAGGCAAGACACTTGATAAACTGGTTGAGGAACAAATTACCAGATGGCAATCCAACCGGAAAAGAAAATATAAAAAACCGATACGACCGGTCATTACCATCTCAAGACTTCCCGGCTGTGATGCCTGGAACATAGCAAAACAACTCTCGGAAGATTTGGAAATTGATTTTTTCGATCAGGAGATTGTTGATCAAATAGCCAAGAATGCCGATGTCAGCCGTCGAGTGGTGGAAACCGTCGACGAGCAGGACAACTCAATTGTTCTTGACTGGTTGTCTACCCTTACCGCGGAGCGCCATCTCTGGCCAAATGAATACCTTGATCAACTAACAAGGCTGATAGGAACCATTGGCGCCCATGGACATGCTGTCATCCTGGGTAGAGGCGCCAGTTATATTCTACCGAAAGAAATCTGCCTTCGTATTTTGGTGGTTGCTCCCATGGAAAGAAGGATTAGAAACGTCAGAGAGACATATAAGGTGTCGGAAATAGTGGCCAGGCAAAATGTCATGGGCAAAGAGTCGGAACGTATTGCCTTTATCAAGAGATATTTCCATGCTGACATGCTGAATCCGGTCAATTATGATTTGGCTTTCAATATGGAAATGTGTGAGAAAGATGCAGTTGTGGAGATGATAAAGGCCGCATATAATACGCGAAAGTGGTATAAATACTCGATGAGTTGATATCCTTAATCAATTACTATTTAAAGGCTTCTTTGAGATAGGGAGGCCTTTTTTTCCATAAAAAACATTTGAGAAATTGTCAAAGTAAGTTAGCTTTTGATACCTGAAGAAAGATTGTACTCTATTTCAAACGGTATCCTTCATTTTTCTGCATAACGTCCATATCTTTGGGGATCAAAAATCCTTGTCCGGGCGTCAGTAAATCATCTTTTCCCGATAATCATTCTTTTAAATATATTTATTTTGTGATAGATTGGTTCTTAGATGGTCCTATGAACATATAGGGTATTATGCCGCAATCTTAAGGGAGATATATTATGCCGCGCGAAAAAATCGTCGCACTTCTTATCTTTTCCGCGTTTCTCTCTACCGTCCTTTATGCTTTGCCACTCCGGGCTTCCGTTGAGGTGTTCGAAAGGGAATACACATATCAGGCAACCAAAATCGACAGCAGGGAATCCTCAAGGGCCATTGCGCTTGAGCAGGCCAAGAAGCTCCTGCTGGATGAATTGGGAATTTACGTGGAGGCCACCTCGATTGTGGAAGATGATAAAATCAAAACCAATGAGATCAAGGTCCTGACCGCGGGAGTTGTCAAGACAGAGATTTTGGATGAAAAATGGGACGGCTCAAAATACTGGATGAAAGTAAAGCTGGAAGCCGATCCGAATGACGTGGCAAAATCGATAGCTGAACTCCGCAAGAATCAGGAAATGGTCGAGGAACTGAAGCAGACAAAAAAGGATAAAGAAAAGGCACTTCAGGAGATCGATAACCTGAAGACACGGCTTGCCTCCGGGCAGGAGGATATCACCGCGCAGAAACAGAAATATGACTCGGCGATAAATGATCTGGTTGCCGCCAATCTGACGGGAAATGGCGATACAGCAATGATCTATGGCGACTATGATGATGCCGCGGCTTCTTACAAACAGGTCGTCGACATGGAACCCGATAATGCCAACGCCATCTACAACCTTGGCGTTGTCTACGTCTATCTGGGAAACTACACCCTGGCTGTTGAAGATTTCAACCGCGCGATTGTTCTGAATCCCCAATTGAAGAGAGCTCACAACCAAATAAAGATTGTGGGCCAGATAATGCGCAACCCTGGGCAGCGTCAAAGGCTGCTCCATAGTCCCCTGCAGCAGCAGGCTTACGTAAACAGGAACAAGCCCGCGTTCATTGTCGGCGAGGGAACAAACATCTATATTGGGAATTCTCTCGATGAGATCCACGCGCAGATGCGGGAAAAAAACGAGGCCCCCCGCGAAACGCCTGATGAAAAATTGAGTGATGACAATCAGACAGGCCGTGATAACATTCAGAATCAAAAATTTACGCAACGGCACGAAGTCGGTGATTTGCAGAACGCAAACCGGATATCATCAGGACAGCACAGAAGTATTGAGCAACAGAAGAAGATAGCCGAGATGAAAATAAGGAACCTCAAGAGAATGGCAGAACAAAAAGACGGCTACATTAAAGGAAACGCGCGCGGCAGGGAGAAGTTAAAGACGACGTCAAGGGCAAGGCCAAAGGCAAAGGCGGGAGCGCGGACGCCGATTCCTAATAAATGAAGTCCTGAACTTTTTCTTTAATTGAAAAAATGATAAGCGTAAAACAGTAAACTTTTGTTAAAACATAAGATGAGGAGGTTATTATGAATTCACGATTTTTTATCAATGTAATTTCCATCGCAGTTTTTGTTTCCAGCGGGATCATACTCAATGGGTGCGCCAGCCAGCCGGTAACGCCAACCGCAATAGATACCGTTATGAAAAATGAATTTATCGGAGCGCCTGATTGGGTTACGAAAGATTGTGCTTCATATATCAAAGATAATAAAAAAATATGCGGAGTCGGTTCAATAGGAGGCACCCGCAACCCTTCATTAGCACGTACGACTGCTGTTGCCAGAGCCAAAACAGAGATTGCCCGGAGTCTTCAGACCAGAGTCACCGCCATGTTAAAGGATTATCAGGCGACCACATCAGGGGGTGAATATTTCGGAAAATACGCGTCTGATGAGCAGCATGTAGTCGATGTTTCCAAACAAATTACCAACATGACTATATCCGGCACTGTACAGAAAGAGATATGGGTCAGTAAAAACGGAATCTATTATGTTCTGGTTACACTTGATATTGAAAAATTTAAGAATATCGTGCAAAACATGCATAGTCTTCCTGAATCGGTACGCAAAGCTATTGTTGAACGCGCCGATAAGGCATTCAAGGAATTAGACGTAGAAATTGATAAACAGAAAGAAAATTAATTAATTTTCTTTCGAGTTCATAGAAATGCCCTGATCGCAGTTTTTACCTCTGAAGGGATGGTATGGATATTTTAATCCCGTGTATTATTATAATATCTATACCCCCTCCGGTATTTTTTATAGATTTGTTTTGAACCGGAGGAATGTTTGGCTAACGCTTTTTGTCACAGGCATGATTAACCTGTCAACGGGATTTGGCGCGAATAGAGGCCATTTCCATTCCGGTTTCGGCGCATGGTAAACAGGGATTGCATAGGTTGAGAATGAAAAAAATATTCTTCTGTTTTATTGCCGTCATATTTATCGCCGCATTGTTCTTTTTCCAGACAGGCACAATGGCAATGAGCCTCTTTGATAATAGAACCATAATGGAGAAAGAATTCGACGGAGCGCCGCAGTGGGTTACCAAAGGATGCTCTTCATATTACAAAAACAATAAAGATGATAGGGTATTATGCGGCGTCGGCTCATCACTCAACAAAAATCCTTCTGATGCCAGAACTATTGCGGTTATAAAAGCCAGAGCTGAAATGGCGGGAAACATTCAGACTCATATTACCGCTATATTAAAAGATTATAGTATGACCGAAACCGGAAGGAAAGAATTCGCTCCGGATGATTATCAACATATTGAAGATTTCTCCACACAGATTACAAAGATGACTCTCTATGGCACAGAGGTGGTTGATTATTGGGTGAGCAAAAATGGCACCCTGTATGCTCTTGTAGTGCTTACCAGGGGACAATTCAAAGATTCTATCAATCAAATGAATGGTCTTTCGGGAAGACTGAAGGGAAAAATTATTGAAGGCGCCGAAAAATCCTTTGACGAAATTGATAAGATTAAATAGTCGCGTCGGGAAATTAGCCTTGGTAAAGCGAATGCTATAGCTGATGTGATTATAATGGCAGTTAATGCAGCTGTAACTAAAGCTGCACCCAATTATATTCCTTTCACTTGCCAAGCAAACAATAAATCAATTACATTTCCTAATCAGGGAATCCCGCCAGGACCGTACTCGTTAATCAAAAACCAATCATTACCTGTAATCTTCACTCTGAACTCTGAATCTTGCGGTAATAATCATAAGCCATGTACAGGGGTGTGATAAGTAAGTGTTGAATATTACGATAAGGGACTTACACAATGCTTTACGAATGCTTTACAGGCTATAAAAAGCGGCATTACGCATTAACTACGGATATGAAATATCCCCTTGACATAGTATGAAAATAAATGCATATTATCAAGTAGATAAAGTCATATCTCCATTATTAAAAATCATAAAGCGCCATGGCCGTCATTGGTTAATCTTTTAACCTA
>Ga0074046_10004048_pt1 | contig 12065 bp, 7 predicted proteins | sample BogForMeECP23OM3_FD_94441 | JGI IMG/M metagenome (GOLD analysis project Ga0074046, IMG submission 94441) | Bog forest soil microbial communities from Calvert Island, British Columbia, Canada - Bog Forest MetaG ECP23OM3 | ecosystem: Environmental > Terrestrial > Soil > Wetlands ...
CGGCAAGCGTCGCGGCAAAGGCTCGAGCCGCGAGCAGTCCCCTTATGCGGAGATGTGCGCCGGGATTCAGGTCGCGCTGGCGGAGAATATTGAGCGCATCTACAAGCAGAATTGCCAGAATCTCGGGCTGCTGACCTCGACCAACTTTTCTTTGATCGGCCGGATTCGCGCTGGGGAAGAAATCGCGATCGGTGAATTCATCGCCGGGGAAGACGAGATCACGAAACAGGTCATCGAGTATGGCGGATTGTTTCCCTTCAATGTGGCGCGCATGCAGGGGAAGGTTTTTCTGCCTGCGATCAAGACCAAGAAGCGTGCGATGACTCTGGCGGAGAAGATCTTTGCACAGCATATGGTCACGCCAACCTTGGACACTGCCCCGGTTCGCTCGGCTGGACGGGCGGCGACGCCCGTCCCTCCTCTTTACGTCGAGCCGGGCGACAGCGGCTTTACTCGCGTCGATCTGCGCTTCAGCCATGAATATGTCACGCCGATGGCTGCGATTTTCTACGAGCAATGTGTTGGCAAGGATGTTCCGGTGAACGACGCATCAAGCATTCGCTTCTTCCGCGACCATCTCACCTTCCTCGACGAAGTAATCTCCGAAGAAAAGAAAAGGATGGGGCTGCTCGACTTGGCCATGCAGCTCAAGCTGAAGCAGGAAGATTTCGCCAAGCAGCAGGGAATCAAGCTGCACGGCGAACTCACCGACCGCAAAGGCTCGGAGGGCATCTGCCACTCGGTGATGCTGGAGACTTACGCGTTGCCGGGGCAGGTGAACGTTGGGTCGGATTCGCACACGCCGCACGTTGGCGCCATCGGATGCATCGCCTTCGGCATCGGAACGACCGACGTATTCAATTCTTGGATCACGAAAGACGTTCGCGTCAAGGTGCCGGAGTCTGTCAAAATCGTCATTCGTGGCAAGCGTCATGCGAATGTTACGGCGAAGGATTTCATTCTGAAGATTCTTTCGCTCGACTACGTGCGCAGCGGCCAGGCGCTGGCGAAAGTGATGGAGTATGCGGGCGAAGCGGTGGAGGCGCTCTCGGTGGACGAGCGCGCCACCATGACGAATATGGCGGCTGAAATCGGAGGTTTTACCGGCATCGTCGCTCCGGATGAAAAGGTGGTCGAGTTTCTGATGGAGCGCCGGGGCATGAAGCGCGCCGAAATCGAGAAGATGATCGCAGACCTCGAGAGCGATCCGGACGCCGAATTCGCGCAGGTAATCGAACTCGACGCCGCTGAGATCACGCCCATGGTCGCTACTCCGGGGGATCCGGGCAATGGCAAGTACATCCGCGAACTTGGCGCCCGCGTGCCCATTGAAATCGCCTATGGCGGAACCTGTACGGCGGGGAAGAACGAAGACATGGACATGTACGCGTCGGTCCTCGCCGATGCGCTGAAGCAGGGCAAGCGAGTTTCGAAGAATGTCGAGTTCTGGATCCAGTTCGGCTCCCAGGAAACACGGGAGTACTCGAAGCGCCGAGGCTATCTTGAAATCTTCGAGCAGGCGGGCGCGCGCGTGATCGAGCCTAGTTGTGGCGCATGCATCAATGCGGGGCCGGGAGTATCGACACGCCCCGATCAGGTTGTGATCAGCGCGCAGAACCGGAACTTTCCCGGACGCAGCGGGCCGGGGCAGATGTACCTGGCGTCGCCGCTCACCGTGGCCGCGAGCGCGGTGGCGGGGTACATTGCCGAGTACGAACCTTCGAAATCGAAGATGTTGTCGTGATTCCCAATTCAGGACAGTGTCGTGTCCTCCCTCCAGAGAATCATCACTTCCGGCTGGTTCAAGCATCACAGCGTCAGCGCCGATTGTGTGAGATTTCTATCAGGTCGTCGCTTTGGCGATGACACTGACGCTTTACGGCATCGCTGAAGCGATGCCCCGATACGAATCACATAGCGATGGCAGTGTACAATGTACGCTGCCGTACATTCGAAGGAACGCTTTCAGAATATTGAGCGCCAGGGGACCCGCCGTCCTGGCGTTTTCGATTTCCCTATCAGCCGAGCACTTAGCAAAGCAGCGCTTTGCGGAATCGCGAAAAATAATCATGAAAATTCTGCTCTATAACCCCGACAACGGCATCACACGAAACTTCATGCCGCATCTGTGGATGTTTCTGCTGCAGGCGCTTACTCCCTCGGGCCATGAGGTGCTGCTGGTGGATGGCAACGCCCAACCCATGGATGAAGCGGGGATGGCGCAGTTTGTGCGCGACAACAATATTGGACTGGTCGGCATCGGCGCCATGACTCGAATGATTGCCAAGGCGTATCGTATGGCGGATGCGATTCGGGCCACGGGCGTTCCTGTGGTGATGGGGGGACCTCACGTGACGGAGATGGCTGACGAGGCGCTGGGCCGAGACGGCGGACCGCGCCACGCCGACGCTGTCGCCCTGGGGGAAGCCGATGCAACCTGGCCGCTGATTGTTGAAGATGCCGCCCGTGGCCAGCTTAAGGACGTTTATGCGCCGGTCGATGCTTTTGGCCAGGAGAGCAAGCCTTCGCTGAAGGAATACCCGGTGATCCCGTGGCAGTCGATCGATCTCGACCAGTTCAATCTGGTGCCGAAGGTCGCGAGCGCTCTGCTGCAGAAGATCGCGGCGGGATGGGGAACCTTTCGCATTATTCCGGTCGAATCAGGGCGAGGGTGCCCTTACGGCTGCGAGTTCTGCACCGTGACCGGATTTTTCGGGGACTCGATTCGTTTCCGCACCAATGAGAGCGTGGTGAATGAGCTGCTGCGGTTGAAGGCCCGCGCCCGCAGCGAAAAAGGACAGATGGCGGTGTTCTTTATCGATGACAATTTCGCCATCAACATCAAGCGAACGAAGTCGTTGCTGCGCGACATTATTGCCGCCGGCGCGCAAGTGCATTGGGTGGCGCAAATCAGCGCCAATTTGTTGCGCGACGAGGAACTGGTCGACCTGATCGCGGATTCCGGAGGCAAGTGGATTTTTATCGGCATGGAGTCCATCGACCCGGCCAATCTGAAAGACGTGAACAAAGGATTTAACAAGCCGGGTGAATACGCGGCGGTGCTGGAGCGGCTGGCGGCGCGCAATGTGTACGCCATCACGTCGTTTATTTTTGGCATGGACAATGACACTGTCGGTGTAGCCGAGCGAACTCTCGAGCAAGTTCGGACCTGGCCTCCGGGTCTTCCAATCTTCGGTCTGATGACTCCTCTGCCCGCCACTCCGCTTTACAAGCGGCTGGAAAAAGCCGGCCGGCTGACGCGGCCCAGGCATTGGCAGGAATTCATTCCGTTTGCGATGGCCCACACGCCGTTGAAGATGACCATCGAAGAAGCTCATGCCGAAGTAGATCAGGGGTGGGCCGATTCTTATAGCCCGGAGGCGCTGGCGCATGCAGTCGAATCGCTGAACAATCAGCCTCTGGGTTATCGCATCAACATCTTTCTGGCGCGTCTCTGTTTTCGCGGCATCTATTTCCCCATGATGGGAAAAATGGCTTGGCTGAAGGTGATTGCGCAAAATCGGCGAACCATTTTCAAGCTCGTAGTGGAAGGGTTCAGGCCTGGCGCCTGGCGCGGCGCGCCTGCGCGAATTCCCGTCCGCCCAGTACCGCAGGCGGAATCGGGGGAAGCGATCGCACAAGGGGCAGAGGGGTGAGTGGAGCGGGCAATTGCGTTTCCCGCCGATTGAAGTTCGCTATTTGCTTTTCAACCTGGGAAAGCTGCTGCCGATTGCTGCAACCTGTACCGATAGCTGCGTTCTTGTTAGAATTGTGAGTTCCATCACACTCCCTAGTGCCTGAGGAGCATGAGATTTTATGGCCTACGTAATTGCCGAGCCCTGCATCGGAACCAAAGACACCGCCTGTGTTGACGCCTGTCCGGTGGACTGCATTCATCCCAAGAAGGACTCCGACAAATACGCGACCGAGGAGATGTTGTATATCGATCCGGTGGAATGCATCGACTGCGGCGCCTGCGTGCCGGTGTGTCCGGTCTCGGCCATCTTCGCGCTCGATGACCTGCCGGAAAAGTGGAAAGAGTACACCGAGCGGAATGCGAAGTACTTTGGGCGGTGAGGCTGCTTCTGGCTTCTAGCTTTTGGCCTTTGGCGGGTGACGGCGAGGAGCGGATAGCCAGAAGCTAGCAGCCAAAAGCCGGTCTTCTCCATTACAATCATTGATTAACCTGTTGATCTTCCATGGCGCTGAAGGAGTCGGAAGCGATCGTTCTGCGCACGTATCCGCTGCGCGAGTCCGACCTGCTGGTCACGCTTTTTACACGCATGGAAGGCAAGGTGAAAGGCGTGGCGCGCGCGGCCATGAAGTCGAGACGCCGCTTTGGGGGCGCGCTGGAGCCGCTCACTTATGTGCGGGCGTTTTACGACGACCGCGAAGGGCAGGAACTGGCGCGGCTTGATTCCTGCGAAGTGATCGAATCGCCGCTGGCGAGCGAGGTCGGTTATGCGCGGGCGGTGGCGCTGGCGCACGTCGCGGAGTTACTCGACGAGTTGATGCCTGACCGCGAGGCGAGTGACGCGGTGTTTCGGTTGAGTCTGGCGGTCCTGCAGGAGCTGCGCGGCCCGGCGCTGTGGATGCCACTCACATACTTTGAGCTGTGGATGACGCGGCTCATGGGATTTCTGCCGGAGTTTTCGGAGTGCGTTGTCTGCGGACGGTCATTTGATGTCAGCCGCGACGGCAGCCGGGCGTTCTATCACGCGCTGGCCGACGGCTTGATGTGCCTGGACGACAAACGCGTGGCGTCGTCGGAGCTGTCGTCCGAATCGAGAAGGATTGCGGCGCAGATGCTGCGGTCGCGGGTTTCGGAGTTCGCGGGAATCGACTGGCCGAAAGCGGTTTGTGCGGACCTGCGCAAGTTTCTTCTCCAGATTCTGGAGCGGCACATTGAGAAGAAACTGGTGACCGCGGGAATGCTGGAGAAAATCGGCTCTTAGCTACTGGCTTCTGGCTACTAGCGAACAAGAAACCTGCTTGCTAGAAGCCAGCAGCTAGAAGCTAGCGGCTTATTTTGATCACGTGAACTCATCTAAACCCAATTCGCTGACGTTCCAGCAACTCATCCTCAAGCTGCAGGCTTTTTTTGCTGAGCGTGGTGCGGTCATTCAGCAACCCTACGACGTTGAAGTGGGCGCGGGAACAATGGCTCCGGAAACTTTTCTGCGCGTGCTGGGGCCGAATCCTTATAAGGTTGCTTATGTACAGCCTTCGCGGCGTCCAGCGGATGGGCGCTATGGGGAGAATCCCAACCGGTTGTTCAAGCACTTGCAGTTGCAGGTGATCCTGAAGCCGCCGCCGGAGAATGTGCAGGAACTCTATCTCGAATCGCTGGGCGCGATTGGGATTGATCTGCAGCAGCACGACATCAAGTTTGAAGAAGATAACTGGGAGGCTCCTACGCTGGGAGCGTGGGGTATTGGATGGCAGGTGATGCTTGACGGGCTTGAGGTCACGCAGTTCACTTACTTCCAGCAGTGCGGCGGTGTGGACCTCGATCCCATTTCCGTCGAACTTACTTACGGGCTGGAGCGGCTGTGCGCTTTTCTGCAAGACGTGGATTCGATTTACGACATCGTGTGGGCGCGCGACCCGGACACGGGCAGGGAAGTGAAGTATGGAGACGTGCGCCTGGCCGACGAGCAGCAGTTTTCGGTGTACAACTTCGAGGCGGCGGATGTCGAGAGCGCGTGGAAGCACTTGGAACTCTGCGAAGCGGAGTGCAAGGCGCTGATTGATCGCTATGCGGCGCTTAGTAAGGATAAGAGCGAAGGCGACGGCGTTGTTCGTGAGAAGGCACGGTTCCCCTTGCTGGGCGCCTACGATCTGTGCCTGAAATGCTCGCACTACTTCAATATTCTCGATGCGCGGGGAGCGATATCGGTGACCGAGCGCGTCGGCGTCATTGCGCGGGTGCGGGCGCTAGCCGTGGGCATCGCCAAGGCTTGGATGGATCAGCAATACGGAGCCGAAAAAAAAAGTGAGAAGAGCGGCGAGGCTGCAAAGGCAGGGAGTAAGGAAAAGAAAGGCAAGCTGGCTCCGGTGGGATAAGAGCTTTGCCACAGGGGCACAGAGGCCACAGGTGAGAGCCCACTTTTGCCCTGTGTCCGAGGAACGTCGGGCGGAATGGTTTTACCCTACTGGCTTGAAGCTCGCCGCTCGCACGAATTGTGATCCAGCTCACATTTACTTGGCTGTCGTTTTGAGAGCATAGACTGAGTTGCCTGATGCCTGACTTTTTACTTGAAATCGGTTGCGAAGAAATCCCGGCGCGGATGATCGACGCCGCTTCGCGAGAATTGCGCGAGCGCCTGAGCACGCTGTTGCAGCGCGAGCGACTGGAACCGGCGGGGGCGATTTCGCATCTTGACACCCCGCGCCGGTTGTCCGTTCTCGCTTCTGGAATTCCGGCCTCGCAGCCGGACGTTACCGAGCAGGTGAGCGGGCCTTCCGCGCAAATCGCATATAAGGATGGGCAGGCGACGCCGGCCGCCTGCGCGTTTGCGAAAAAAGTCGGTGTGGATGTTGGCAAGCTGGAGAAAGTCAGCACTCCTAAAGGAGAATATTTGGCGGCCACGGTCACGCGGAAGGGCCGCACGGCTGCCGAGATTCTCGCCGAGACTCTGCCCAAGGAAATTTCCGCGCTCTACTGGCCGAAGAACATGTATTGGCGGAAGCGCGGGGAAGTTTTTGTTCGTCCGGTGCGCTGGCTGGTGGCGATGCTCGATGATCAGGTTGTCCCGCTGGAATTGTTCGGCATTCCCGCCGGCAAGACCTCGCGCGGTCACCGCATCATCGCTAGTAATGCCCTTCCCATCTCGAAGCCCAGCGTCTATGTTGAGGCGCTGCGCGGCGCGAAGGTTCTCGGCGCGGCCGAGCGCGAGCACGCGATCCGCAAAGCGCTCGACTCGGCGACTCGCACCATCTCCGGAGCGCGCTGGCGCGAAGACAAGCCGCTGGTCGCGACCGTCGTCAATCTGACGGAATTCCCCTCTGTCATCCTTGGCAGCTTCGACCCGGAATTCCTTGAACTCTCCGAGGAAGTGCTGGTCACGGTGATGCGCGACCACCAGAAATATTTCGCCATCGAAGATGCGAACGGGAAACTGCTGCCGCACTTCCTGGCCGTGCTCAACACAGATGCCGACTCGGACGGATTGATTCGCCACGGCAACGAGCGAGTCTTGCGCGCCCGCTTCAACGATGCCCGCTTCTTCTGGCAGACGGACCAGAAGCAGACTCTCCGCCAGCGCGTCGATTTGCTGCGGCATGTCACGTTCCAAAAAGATCTTGGAAGCTATTACGACAAGACGATGCGCGTACAGCGCATGGCCAGTTGGCTGGCCGAGACAGTAAAACAGAACGGAATGGCGATTCGACCCGGCATCGTCCACAAAGCTGCGCTGCTCGCCAAGACCGATCTGACGACGGAACTGGTCAAGGAATTCACCGAACTGCAGGGCATTGTGGGCGGCCTCTACGTGCGCGTGCAGCACCTCGATGAGGACATGAAGCCCGACGTGCAACTGGCAGTTTCGCGGGCCATCTACGATCATTACAAGCCCGAGTCGATGGAGGATGGCGTTCCCGCGACGGTCGAGGGCGCTGTTCTCTCGATCGCCGATAAGGCCGACTCGATCGCTGGAATGTTTGGGCTCGGGCTCATCCCCAGCGGATCGAAGGACCCGTTCGCGCTGCGCCGCCAGGCGAATGGCATGGTGAAGACGATCGCCGAGCATAAATTGCCGCTCCGGCTCTCGGAGATCATGGCCGATGCTCGCGTTCGCTATAAGGGTTCCGAGGCGGAGAAGAAGTTTTCCAACGCCGCCTATACCGAATCGGTGCGCAGCTTTTTCCGCGAGCGCCTTGAATTTTACTTGAAGGATGCGCGGGGCTACGCGTATGACGTGGTCAGCGCTGTGCTCGCGGTCGATTCCGACGATGTGGTGGATGCCGCGGCGCGGGCCGAAGCGGTGAGCAAAGTGCGGGGCTCGGGCGATTTCGAATCGATTTCCATCGCTTTCAAGCGCATGAAGAACATTCTGCGCCAGGCATCTGAAAAAACAAGAGTTATTGCGATGCGCGTCGATCCTTCGGGTCTGCAGGAAGAATCCGAAAAGGAGCTGGCTGCGCTGATTCCGAAGACTGCGGCGACGGTCGAGAAGCGGCGCGCGGCGAGTGACTATGAAGGGGCGCTGCTCGAGATCGCGAAGCTGCGCCCCGCGATCGACAAATTCTTCGATAAGGTCATGGTCATGGTGGACGATGAAAGTCTCCGCGCCAATCGCCTGGCTCTGTTGCAGGCCGTGGTTAAAGAATTTTCCACGATCGCCGATTTCTCCGAGATTGTGACCGAAGGCAAGGAATCTGCGAAATAATAGACAATAGAAAGAAGAGGACCCACATATGGCAACGACGACTCTCCCTGATACCGAAATCATGAAACCGAAACCTAATGAAGCAAAACCCGCTACTACAAAGTATGTGTACTTCTTCGGCGGTGGCAAGGCCGATGGCAATGGCAAGATGAAGGACGTTCTCGGCGGCAAAGGCGCCGGGCTCGCCGAGATGACGAACGCCGGCTTGCCGGTGCCTCCCGGCTTCACGATTCAGACCGAGGCCTGTCGCGAATACATGCGCAACAACGCGGTGTCGAAAGAAGTGGACCGGCAGATGGAAGAAGCGCTGGCTAAGCTGGAGAGCCTTCAGGGCCAGAAGCTTGGCAAAGGCGAGAACCCGCTGCTGGTGAGCGTGCGATCGGGCGCGAAATTCTCGATGCCCGGCATGATGGATACGATCCTCAACCTCGGCCTGAACGATCAAAGCGTGGAGGCGCTGGCCAAGCGCAGCAACAATGCACGGTTCGCCGCCGACTCGTACCGGCGGCTGATCCAGATGTTTGGTAACGTTGTGCTCGACATCGAGAAATCGGTGTTTGAAGAAGTTTTCGACGCCAAGAAGAAACAGAAGAAGACCAAGTTCGACACGGGCCTCGACGCCAAGGCGCTGCAAGAGGTCATCGTGGAATACAAGAAAGCCGTCAAGAAGCACGCCAAGCGCGACTTTCCGCAGGACCCGCACGAGCAACTGGTCATGTCGCGGGACGCGGTGTTCCGTTCGTGGCAGAACGATCGCGCCAAGCACTATCGCCGCATCAACAACATCGATGACATGCTGGGCACGGCGGTCAACGTCCAAGCGATGGTGTACGGCAACCTCGGAGAAACCAGTGGCACGGGCGTGGGCTTCACGCGCAATCCCGCCACCGGCGCGAAGGAGTTCTACGGCGAATTTCTGATGAACGCGCAGGGCGAAGATGTGGTTTCGGGTGTGCGTACGCCGGTGCCGATCCTCGAACTGCAAAAGATCATGCCCGAGGTGTACGACCAGTTGCGCGAGATCACCACGCGGCTGGAAAAGCATTACAAAGACATGCAGGATTTCGAGTTCACCATCCAGGATGGCAAGCTCTACATGCTGCAGACGCGCAACGGCAAGCGTACCGGGCTTGCGGCTGTTCGGATCGCGTTGCAGATGGTGGACGAAGGGCTGATTAAGAAGGAGGAAGCCATCTTCCGAGTCGAGCCGAATCAGTTGTACGACTTCCTGGTGCCACGTCTCGATGAAAAGGGAAAGAAGATCGAGGTGCTCGCCAAGGGGTTGCCCGCCTCTCCCGGCGCAGCGGTCGGACAGATTGTCTTTTCCGCTGACGAAGCCGTCGAGAAAATCGCATCCGACAAAAATGTTCCCGTCATTCTGGTGCGCGGAGAAACCACGCCAGAAGATATTCACGGCATGGAAGTAGCCAAAGGCATTCTGACCTCGCGCGGGGGCATGACCAGCCACGCTGCAGTGGTCACGCGCGGTATGGGCAAGTGCTGCGTAGCGGGTGCCGGCGACGTTGATGTCGATGAAAAAGCGCGTGAAATGCGCGTCAAAGGCCAGACCTTCAGAGCCGGCGATTGGATCTCGCTTGACGGCACTACGGGCCGCGTGATCAAGGGCAAGCTGAACACTCTCGATCCCTCCCCTGACGATCCTGAGCTGCAGAAATTCATGAGCTGGGCGGACCCTTACCGCACAATAAAAGTTCGCGCCAACGCGGACATTCCCCGCGATGCTATTCAGGCGCGGGCCTTTGGCGCCGAGGGTATTGGGCTGTGCCGCACCGAGCACATGTTCTTCGGCGAGCAGAAGATTCCGCACATGCGTGCCATGATTCTTGCGAGCAACGAAAAGGACCGCCGTGCGGCCCTCAAGAAACTGCTGCCCATGCAGCGCAAGGATTTCGACGGAGTCTTCCGGGCGATGGACGGACTTCCGGTAACCATCCGCACGCTGGATCCGCCGTTGCACGAGTTCCTGCCGCGCCGCGAAGATCTGATGGTGGATATCGCGACCTTCCAGTATGCCGACGCGAAAGAGAAAAAATCGCTGGTGTCCAAGTATCGCGACTACGGAGCAAAAGCGGTAGGCGATTTGAAAAAGCTGCTGCCGTTGCTTCTCAGCCGGGTCGAGCAGCTTCACGAGTTCAACCCCATGCTCGGACTTCGCGGCTGCCGTCTCGGCATCACCTATCCCGAGATTACCGAGATGCAGGCCCGCGCCATTTTCGAATCGGCGGTTGCCGTTGCCAAGGACGGCGTCAAAGTCTATCCCGAAGTGATGATCCCGCTCGTCGCCACGCTGAATGAGATGGCGAACCAGGCGGAGATCGTCAACCGGGTAGCAAAAGAAGTTTTTGCAGAAAAAGGATGCACGGTCGAGTACCTCGTCGGCACAATGATCGAGTTGCCGCGCGCCGCCCTGGTGGCCGATGAGATCGCCAAGGCAGCGCAGTTCTTCTCTTTTGGCACTAACGATCTCACGCAGACCACCTTTGGCTTTTCGCGCGACGACGTGAACAAGATTTTGACCACGTACCTCGCGGATGGAATCATCAAGCAGGATCCATTTGCCGTTCTCGATCGCGAAGGCGTTGGGCAGTTGGTAAAGATGGCGACCGAACGGGGACGCAAGACGCGTCCGAACCTGAAGGTTGGAATCTGCGGCGAGCACGGCGGCGAACCATCGTCGGTCGAGTTCTGCTACAAGACCGGCCTCAACTACGTTTCCTGTTCGCCATTTCGCGTACTCACCGCGCGGCTAGCCGCGGCCCAGGCCGCAGCCGGCGAAAAGCTGCAGAGTGACGCTGAACGAACGAAGTAACCTTCAAAGGGCATCGAGGCGACATCATCGTGGGCTCGATGCCTTTTTCTTGCGCGGAAGGCTATCACCCGTCCGGCGTGTTTACTGTATGCTCTGCAGGCGTGCGATCAGCTTCTGCGCCAGATTTTCCTCCGACTCGGACCAGAGCAACCGCCCGGTTGCCCCGGAGTTCTTTTCCACCTTTGCCGTAAACTCGACCAGTTTGTGTACGTTGCTGCGGACATTGCGCTCCGCCTCGGACGTAAACGCGACTTCCTCGTGAAGGAAAGAGTTGTCCAAACCGAAATCAATTTGAATGTGTCCCGCCTCTTCGGCGGCACGCTCTTCAAATCCCATCCCGTGCGCGACCAGGCGCACCAGCGACGGCTCCAGCACCCATTTTTCCGCGCCCTCAGGAGGTGTCCACAAATCCCAATAGGCCTCGAAAATGTAGGCGTAATCGTCGTGCAGAAGCTCCGCGACCACTTCCGCTGCGTCTTCCGGCGGAACGCCAGGAAAGAAACGGCGCTCCAGAATGGTTGGCTCGCTCCACGAGACCGGCTGGATGGCCGCATAGGTCACCCCGTCCCGCGCCGCCGAAAATGGAATTTGCCGGAGCACGCTGACCGTTCGCGGCAAAATTTCGGGCTCATCAAAGCTCGGAAACCACAGGCTCAAATAAAGCGAATCGCCCATGGATGTATTCTAAATCGCAAGCGCGATTCGATTCGATGGTCAAACGTGTGGGCAACTCCAGTTAGTCTTTTCCAATCGAAGGATGAGCCTGAGGGAAGGGTCTGGGCGGTGGCGGAGGAAAGCTCCTTTCGGGATTGGATTTTGACCAAGTGTAGCAGCCGCAGCCG
>Ga0074046_10004049_pt1 | contig 12063 bp, 12 predicted proteins | sample BogForMeECP23OM3_FD_94441 | JGI IMG/M metagenome (GOLD analysis project Ga0074046, IMG submission 94441) | Bog forest soil microbial communities from Calvert Island, British Columbia, Canada - Bog Forest MetaG ECP23OM3 | ecosystem: Environmental > Terrestrial > Soil > Wetlands ...
GACCAGTTCCAGTTGAGGGCGGGTGACGCCTCGCCGATGCCGGTATGCCAGCCGGGGAAGGGCTGCAACAACGATCAGTTCCAGTTGAGGGCGGGCGACGCATCGCCGATGCCGGTATGCCAGCCGGGGAAGGGCTGCAACAACGACCAGTTCCAGTTGAGGGCGGGTGATGCCTCGCCGATGCCGGTATGCCAGCCGGGAAAGGGTTGCAACAACGACCAGTTCCAGTTAAGGGCGGGTGATGCCTCGCCGATGCCGGTGTGCCAGCCGGGGAAGGGTTGCAACAACGATCAGTTCCAGCTAAGGGCAGGAGACGCCTCTCCGATGCCGGTATGCCAGCCGGGAAAGGGTTGCAACAACGATCAAATAGCAATCACTATCGTGCTATAGCAATCATCCCTCTTTTGGGGTTGCTCTAAACGATTAAAAGACTAAGTAGAAAAGCGTGCTTGCCTGAAGTCTCTTTCAGAGATATGCTTCAGAGGTACGCCCATGCATCTACGTCCCATAGATTATGTGCTTTGGTTTTCGGCACCCACCGTGCAGTTGGGCGTATTGTTGGTAATGTATAGGCGCAGTCTGCAGCGCGATTATCCCTACTTCTTCTACTACACAATACTGTCAGTGGTGAATGAGCCGATTCTTTTCATCGCCAGGAACTCTTATACGCTCTACTACTACAGCTACTGGATATCGGTTGCACTTACCGCGATGGTTTCGTTTGCTGTTCTGTATGAAATCTTTCGCAACGCATTCCGTCCCTACGAGGCTCTGCGGGACCTTAGCGTAATTCTATTTCGCTGGTCAGCTTTGGTCATTCTTCTGGTCGCCGGCATGTGGACAATCACCTCCAGCCACCCGGCTCAAGACGGATCAATTACGAATGCCATCCTGCTCGCAGAGCGCAGTGTTCGTCTGATGCAATGCGGGCTGGTCTTCTTCCTGCTGCTCTTTAGTGAGTACCTTGGCATCTCGCGGCGAAATCTCTTGTTCGGCATCGCGCTTGGTTTTGGCTTGTACGCCTCAGTGAATATGCTTGTCGCCTCGGGCTTATCGCACGCTGGAGTGGTGCATGTATCGGTCTTACGATGGGTCAATAGCGCGGCTTACAACCTCTCGGTTTTGATCTGGCTGGGATATGCCGTAATGGCCCCATCACGAAGCCATGCTTTCTCCGCGATCCGGTCTCCGGAGTGGAACTCTGCGCTGGAAGACGCTCGTGTTTCCCCTGCGGCGGACAGCTTGCTGGATTCGATGGATCGCACTGTCGAACGGCTGCTCTATGTCCGCGAGGAAGTCAAGGCGACCGTTCCTGCCGGCACACGCCCATAGGCCGGCAACTCGGCAGTTGCCCTGCATAAGTCGATAGCGTTCAAGTTGGGGTGCACTAACCCCGGCTCATACCGGAGTCTTGGTTTTGCGCGGCGGATTGAAGAAGGGCAGTGGCCGCACCGTCGCCGCTGCTCGATGCCTGGTCGCTTCCACGGTCATTTCCATCTGCAACTTTGTGCCTGGCTGCGCATACTGTGGTTCCACGCTGGCCAGCGCAATCAACCGCTTCAGTGTTGGGGACCAGGTCGTCGACGTCGCCTTGCCGGCCTGTTCACGGCCTTTGTACACGGGCACGTGGACGCGTGAAGCGATGGCCGGCGTCTGCGGAGCAAGCCCCATCCTGTCGAAGAGCGCTTCCACTTCGTTCCAGTCGATTTCAAGCCCCACCAGCACACGCTTGGGCCCGGTTTTCTGCTCTTTGATCAGAGCACTGCGGCCTATGAAATTTTCCTTTTCGTAATGCACCAGTTTGCCGAGTCCAACCTCAGCTGGCGTGTATTTTTGCGATGGGATCAGCGCCTTCTTGCTGCTGATGTAATCCACGTCTGCCAGGATCAGCCCGGCCTCGATGCGGGCAACGTCAAGCGCCAGCATGCCGGTAGGATGAATGTCGAAGCTCCGGCCCGCTTCCATCAGGGCGTCCCATACCTTGACGGCATCCTGCCACGCAATCCAGATTTCGTATCCCAGATCGCCCGTGTAGCCGGTACGTGAAATGTCCACCGGGACGCCGCCAATTTTCCCGCTGGTCTTGCGGAAGTACTTCAAGTTCCCGATTTCAGCCTCGGCAACGCTCTGTAGCAGGCTGCCTGAGGTCGGCCCTTGCAACGCCAGGGCCGCTACCTGCTCGGTGATGTCTTCGATCTGAACTTCGAATCCGATGGCGTTCTGCCGGAACCAGCGCAGGTTCGGGTCAGCCGCGGTCCAGCGATAGCGGTTTTCTTCCAGCCGCGTAATGGTACCGTCGTCGATGATCTTGCCTTCTTCGTCACACCAGCAGCAATAGATGACCTGATTGATCGCCACCTTGTTGATGTCCCGGGCAATGATGCGGTTGACGAAGCGGGTGGCGTCGCGGCCGGTGATCATGTACTTGAACAGCGGCGTCACGTCGATGAGCGCAGCCGCATTGCGAATGGCGTTGTACTCGTGTTCGTGGTGGGTCTCGTAAACGCTGACCGCGTAGAACCCGGACCATTCGCGGTAGTTCAGGCTTTGGCAGAGCGGAAACGTCCGCTCGTGAACTGCTGTTCCGATGGGCACAATAGCTCCTTCTGGGTTTTGCGCGGATTATAGCCACCGCCGCCCGTATGCGGCAAGGTACGGAACCAAGTGCTGCCGCTTTACAAAACGTTACACAAAAACGGGACCCCACGCGGTCCGTTTTTCGTATTGTTTTATAGGGCGCTGGTTTGCGCCTGAGACACCAATGGCAGCATCGAATCCGTTACAGATGAGTTCCTCAACAACTTCCAGGGGCCTACCGGCGCTTCGCACCGAAAATGTCTGCCGCTATTACCCGATGGGCGGAGGCATGATCCGTGCGGTCGACGGCATCTCTCTCGCCATCGAACGCGGAGAATTCGTGGCGCTGCTGGGCCAATCGGGCTCCGGAAAATCTACGCTGCTGAATTTGCTGGCGGGGCTCGACCGCCCAACGTCGGGTTCAGTGGTAGTGCAGGGCCGCGACCTGGCCCAAATGTCCTCGGAAGAGCTGGCCCAGTATCGCCGTAACGACGTCGGCATGGTCTTCCAGGCATTTCACCTCATTCCCTCCATGACCATCACCGAAAATGTTGAGCTGCCCATGCGCTTCGCCGAGGTGGACCGCGCCGAACGGGCCCAGCGCGTCCGCCAGTCGCTGGAGCAGGTCGGACTCGGACATCGCCTCGAACATCGGCCATCGGAACTTTCCGGCGGCGAGCAGCAGCGGGTCTCCTTGGCGCGCGCGCTGGCCAACCGCCCTCAGCTTTTGCTGGCGGACGAACCCACCGGCAACCTTGACAGCCGCACCGGCGAGGACATTCTGAACCTCATTCGCGATCTCAGCCTCTCCCTCGGTATGACAGTCGTCATGGTCACCCACGAGCGTGCGCTGGCCGACCGCTTTGCGCAACGGCTCATTTTCCTCGGCGACGGCAGACTGGTATCGCAAGAGGCCCTAGCATGAAGGGCTACGACCTCTTCGAGCTTGCCGTGCGCAACCTGCGGCAATCCAAGTTGCGCAATGGATTGACGACCGTCGGCATTTCGGTTGGTGTAGCGTCTCTGGTGGCGATGTTGTCGCTCGGCGTCGGCTTGCAGCAGTTGGCCACGCGCCGCCTGGCGGGCTCAGGGATGTTCGATACCGTGTTTGTTACCTCGAAACAGGACTATCGCGGCTTCGATCGCGAAGACGACCAAAAGACCGAGCACCCGGAGAAGTTGCCGCTACTGGACCAGCCTGCGCGCGACCAGATGACTCACCTGAAATACGTGACGGAAGTCGAGCCGGAAGTCAGAGTAATGGGCGAGATCGGCTACGGCGGCGAAACCCACTTCGGATTTGTAACTGGTCTTCCCCTGTCCGCGCGCGAAAACGAAGCCTTCGACAACTTGGAGGGCAAGTTCTTCTCCGGACCTGCGGCTGACGAGGTCATCCTGCTGAACGATTTCGCCAAGGAACTGAATCCCAAAGATCCGAAGCAGTTGATTGGACAGGAAGTCACACTGCGTTACGGCGAGCGCCAGGCCCTGCCCGCCGACACCACTGACCGGCCGCAGCTATCCGGCGCGCAAAACAGTGGGAGCGAACCGAATACGGGTGACGACTTCGGCTTCTCCGTGGTGCGCAAATCGCAAGCGCTGAAAGTGGTCGGCATCATCCAGGAAGAGCCGTACGGTGGCATGCGTACCGTCTCGCGCGGGCGAATTTTCCTGCCTGTTGACCTCACCGAGAAGCTGAATATGGCGCAGTTCACCGACATGCGGAGCTCATTGCGCAGCGGTGGCGGCAAAACCTACATGACCCTGACCGTGCGGGTGAAGGATCCCGGCAAGGTTGCCGAGGTGCAGGACGCCATCAACAAAATGGGCTTCCGCACCTTCTCCGTGCTCGATGCCACCAAGAGCCTCCGCCGCTTCTTCACCGTGCTCGATCTTTTCCTCGGCATCTTCGGTTCGCTCGCCCTGGCCGTGGCGACGCTGGCCATCATCAATACGCTGGTCATGGCGGTGCTCGAGCGCCGCCGCGAGATTGGAGTGATGAAGGCCATTGGCGCCAGCGACGGCGACGTGAAGCGGTTGTTCTTCGCCGAAGCCGGAGCGATGGGCTTCTTCGGCGGTGTGCTCGGCATCGCGCTCGGATTCGCCATTGGAAAAGCAATTAACGTAGGCACCAGTATCTATCTGCATCGGCACCAACTGCCGTCGGAGGCAGTCTGGATAATGCCGCCATGGCTTATCGGCGCCGCTATCGCATTCTCCATCGTCGTGAGCCTGCTCGCGGGCCTGTATCCGGCCAGCCGCGCCGCGCGACTCGACCCGGTACAAACGCTCAAGTACGAATGATGGCGAACAAGCGCTGGATTGCCCCGATTGCCGTCGCTCTATTTGCAGTCTCCCTTACTCCGCTGCTGCACGCGCAAGGCCGCGCCGAGTGCTCGGTCATCCAGTCAGCCATCCTTGGACGCCCGGTACGCTACTGCGCCTTTCTGCCGCCGAGCTTCGAGCAGGACAAAACGCGGCGCTACCCGGTGCTCTACTACCTGCACGGCCTCGGCGACAACGAGCAGTCGCTGCTGAACCTCGGCGGATGGGACGTGATTTCCGAACTACGACGCCAGGGCAAGATTGGCGACTTCATCGTGCTGGCGCCCAGCGCCGGCCGCACTTTCTATCTCAACTCGGAGAACGGCAAGGTCCGCTACGACGACTTCTTCATCAAGGAATTCATGCCGCAGATGGAGAAGAAGTATCGTGCTGAGGGCACGCGTGCCACGCGCGGCATCACCGGAGTCTCAATGGGCGGCTACGGAGCGCTGCGCTTTGCCTTCAAGTATCCGGACCAGTTCGCCGCTGTTAGTGCGCAGATGCCGGCGCTCATCGCCCAACTGCCGCAAGACCTGTATTCCGGTAGCGCGGGCTCGCCGGGATCCCTGATGGGCGATGTCTTTGGCGCGCCCTTCGACCGTGCCTATTTCGAGCGCAACAACGTCTTCTACTTCGCCCGCACCGACAGCGCTGCCAACCTCAAGCGCATGAAGATTTATTTCGACGTCGGCGACAACGACGACTACGGCTTCGAGCAGGGCGCGCAGCAGTTGCACCAACTACTGACCTCACGCGGCATCCCCAGCGAGTTCCACATCTATCCCGGCCGCCACGATCCGCAGTTCGTCATCCGCCATTTCGGCGAGGTCATGCAGTTTCAATGGAGGGCTGTCGGCGCAGGGAAGCAGTAGAGTTGTCTGGGACTAGAACTGCAGTACCGCCAAGCCTGGGATGAGCCGGAAGTGACGAACGTTAACAGTCAACACCGAGTAACCATGTAACAGTGCCGTTGCTCCGATCAGCAGGTCGCTGAACGGAATGGTTATGCCTTGTTCCTGCTGTTCTCCATCGATCTTTCCAGCCAGGAACGCAGTGTCTTTGGTGTAGGGATAGACTTCGACATCGTCGAGCAGTTCGTGAATGAAGGATTCACGACGCGCACGCGCCTGCGGGGTTTGCGCGCGATAGATTCCATGGACGAGCTCCGTCAGGCCAACCGAGGAGAGCACAGCTTCCTGGTTCCCGGCGGTAGCCGCGATTTTCTTGAGAAGCTGAGTTACATTGTCGCCTCGACGTTCGGCGGCGATGGCGACGCTGGAATCAAGGATTAGTCCCATGCCGGCGGTTCGAGCGGCTCACGGTGGCTATTGATGATGGCTTCCAGATCTCTGGAGAAATCTCCATCGAGAGTGACCGTGGAACCATGTGCCTCCGCTAGGGCGATGGATTCAGAGAGCAGGCGGCCAGGACGTGACGCGGCAGGCCGCAGCACCGCCACGGGCCGAGCGTCTTTCTCGATGAGGACTTCCGCGCCCGCCCGCACACGGGCCAACACCGAGGCAAAGTCGCGCGCGGCTTCCTCTTCCGAAATGTGGATCACGGGGTCAGCCATGCCGCGATTATACCGGATGGCGTTGCTGGCTGAAGACCGAGTGCCAGTACTTAGCGTCCGACTTCCGTGACCACCCGGCCGTTACTTTCCCTTGGCGCCGAAGGTCAAGCCCAGTCCCGTAGTGAGCAGCACATCGTTGTTCTTCTTGCCTGCCACCGGCTTGCTGTTGTAGCGGTCGCCAAAGTTCAGGTTCCACGTGATCACCTTATACAGCTTGCTCGACAACCCGAAGTCGAAGACCCCGCGATAGCCTCCGTCGTCGTTCAGGTAAGGAAAGAAATAGAAATCCTGAAGCACGGAGGTGTTGGCAGAGAACTTATGACTGAACTCGTCCCCGATGGTCGCATTGAGCAAGTTGTCGCTCTTTCCGGTATTGTTGGGTCCTCCGGTGGAATAGCTTTCGTAGGTGTAGCCGAAGCCTCCTAGCAGATCCAGCGTCGTCACCTTGGACGCGATGGCGTGATAGCCCAAACCGCCGCTGGGACTGACGCGCACATCCAGGTCCTGGGCGTGATCGTACGAGCCCGCGAAAAGGCCAAATGCAAACAGTTTCGGGGTCAGGTTGTGATCGTAGCGGATGAAGCCGCCCAGGGCGTTCGCGGTGGTGGTGGTCACATTGTTGGCGGTGCTGGTGGAATAAAGAGAAGCCGCCTGGATGGTCCATTTGTCGGTCGTTGTGGGCCGCGCAGCGTTGAAGCCCAAGGCGAGGTTGGTCGTATCGGAGTTGCCTCTCGCCAGCGCCAGCCCGACGTTGCCGCCTCCAGCCCAGCCCTCCAGGATTCCGGGATGCAGCGACTTCTCATACGCCGCCTGGTCCGCCGGAGACCGCATCACCGCGACCTCGGCCATCGGAATCTGCTGCGCTCCCGACGTGGTGTTTACCACAACCTCGGAATCTTTCGTGTTCACCGCACCCGACACCACCTGCTTGTCGGTACGGGTTACGACCATCGGCTGCTCGGTGGAGAACGTGGCCACAGCGTCCCAGCCAACGGTGATAAGGCCTGCATAAGCAGTCTTTATCGTCAGCTTCTTATCGCTGACACTCACGATCGCGCCGGTCAGCCGATCGCCATTCTTGAGGGTCACCTGCTCCGCGTAGGAAGCCATACAGCAACAACAAAGTACAATGACACACACACTGCTCTTGAACATCGCAAGCCTCTTGTTTTCTGGGTAAGATCCAATGGAATGGTCCTGGGGGATAGTTAGCCACGTCGAGCGCGGCAAATCCCCCATGACCCGAGGTAAACGGCAGGGTTACTTCTGTTTGGCAATAATCATGGCGGAGATCTTGGTGTAGGTCGCCGCGGGGATGATCTTCTTCGTCTTCAGCTCGGTCTTGTTCTTGTAGGGCCGGCCGTCAATGATCTTCTGGGAGTAAGCATCGCCGATCCCGGGCAACGTGGAAAGCTGTTCCTTGCTGGCGGAGTTGATGTCAATGAGGTCTGTCGAGGCGGCCTTGGCGGAAGTTTGGCCGCTTGCGGGCTTACTGGCAGATCCAGTCTGGGCCATGGACAGACCGGCCAGAAGGAACACTGCGATGGTCAGGGCCAGGATGCGGGTCAATGCTTTTTTGTGGTTCATAGTTTTCTCCTTGAGAATGGTTTAGAAATTTGGGGCCCAGGTCGTAATCTAGTTTCATGGCCGCCAAACGATAGCGACTGCAGTCCGGAGCCCCAGTCTCTACTGCTTTGCGCTACCTTCGCCCTTGGCAGCGTGGTAGCCGGCTTTCTGGGCATCGGCCTCAGTCATGTACTTACCCTGCTTGGTCTTTCCATAGTACTTGGTGCCGTCGTAATGATAAACGCCCGAAGCCGTATTGACCCACACCATACCCTTCTGCGGAGGCGGCCCAGCCGCGGCGGACTGCGAGGCGGCAGTTTTCGTCGGTGCAGCGGTTTTCGCAGGTGCGGCGCTGCTCTGGCTGGTGCTGGTTGTTGACGATGTGCTGCTGGACGCTGGCGCAGCCGTCGAAGTGGAGGTGGTGGTGGCGGAGGACGTGCCGGACTTGGCTTTCGTCGACTTGCTCTTCGTCGTCGATGTGGTGCCAGTCGTGGTGGAGCTAGTGCCGGTCGTGCTCGCGCTAGTGCCAGTTTGCGTGCTTTGTGCGCCGGCGGGTGCTGTGGCTAAAGAGAGGGTCAAACCCGCAAGCGCGAGAAATCCGATCCATGTCTTTCGTATCATTTGCTTTCTCCTGGAAGATTTGTGTAGTTAGTACTTGGGTGTCGCTAGCTCTTAGAGAAGAGTCCTGACACCACCTTCGTCGCTTCATCCATGAGCTCGGAGCCCCCGGTACCGGACGCTTCTGCGCCCTCTGCCTGAGCGCCGCCTTCGGCAGCCTCGGTCGTACTTCCGCCGATGAAGCTTTCTAGTGCTGAGGCTAGCGGCGCCGGCAATTTTTCCTTGATGTGAATGACTATTACGTCCACTACTTTCTGGGACATCTCTTCCGACAAGCCTGTTTTCTGCTGTACCACTTCAACCAGTTGATTCATATCAATCCTCTTTTCTTGAGTTCGCTTGCGTTTAGGGCCCAGCTTCATTTCTTGAACAGGCGCACGATGAGTGTCAACAACACTTCTTCGCACAGCCGAGGTTAAAGACTCTGTTCCCCACAGAGCCGACAGCCGTGCCCAGGCCCTGTGAAGGGGCACCTACCTTGCAATACAACTGAGTGGTGCCGCAGCCTGCAAACTGATGTCGGGACAGGGACAGGATACCTGACCGCTTGCGGATGCGCTACCCAATAATTTCCCTCTTCAGCCCTGCGCTTTCTGCTGATCAGCGTCGCCAATTTCACTTTCCTGGATCACGTCGGCAAACAAGAGTTGGCTGTTATGGGAGGAAAAAAAGGCGGCGGTTCTAGTAGAAGGCAGAACCGCCGCTAAAATTGTTCTAATTCACTTGGGCAAGCCCAGGAATCGCTTGATAGGTGGCATTGTCAACGTTGTCGTGCAGCGTTGCTGTGAAGTCGTAGCTTCCCGCACCGTTATACGTATGGGTGCCGCTCACGGTAAACGGACCGCCGGTAGGCCCGGCAATAGTTCCAGAGCTCTTCCCGCCGTCGCCCCAAGCTATCGTCGCAGTGAAATCTGCTGAAGTCGCAGTAGGGGTACCATCGACGAAGCTTGCCACCGCTCCGCTGAATGGTGATCCATGGGTTGCTTGGATGGTGTCGCCGTTGCCGCCGATGGCGCTCATACGTCCGAGCGCCCCTGCATTCTCTTCGGCGACCCAAATTTTGCCGTCAGCACCGAACGCCAGATCGTTGCTGAGGGGGTAGGGTGCGGTCAGTTGCACCGTGCTTACAACTCCAGAGGTGGTGATGCGGCCGACGCCGTTGGGATAGAACTGCGGAAACCACAGTGCGCCGTCCGATCCCACTTTGATGTCGAGAAATGTCGTAAAGTGGGCTGGGTACTCGGCCAGCAGTGTTCCGGCGGTCGAAAACTTGGCGATCGCGCCGTAGTTTATGGCACATCCGTACTTGGTGCACATAGTACCGGGCGTCTCCATAACCCACAAGTTGTTGTCCGGTCCAGTGACAATAGCCGCTGGCCCTATGAGGTAATTGCCGGAGTATGAGTATTCGGTAATCTGACCTGTGCTGGGATTAATCTCCGCAACCTGTTGCGCGTTCTCCTCCGTGAACCACAGATTCCCGTCCGGTCCCTTGGTGATATAGAACGCAAAGGCATCCTGCGTCGGGATGGGGAAGGAGGTCATGACGCCGTCCGGCGTGATCCGCACGATGGCGTTGTAGCGCGGGTTGTACTCCGTGAACCAAAGATTTCCATCCGGCCCAGGTGTGATACCCCAGAGTCCAGCAAATTTTTGGCCGACAGAGTATTCGGTGATCGCGCACGAAGCGGTCATCTTTGCGACATTGTTTGTGCCCTGCTCGGTAAACCAGAGGTTGCCGTCAGGGCCAGTAACGATAAGGAATGGGGCAGAGCCTTTTGTTAAGGGACAGGTGGTTATTACACCGTTCGTGTCAATTCGACCAACTGTGCCAGTAGCCGACGCAGTAAACCAAACCGCACCATCCGGCCCCAGGGTGTTCCACGAGGGAAGCGATCCAAGACTAAGGGCATACGTATTTGCCAACTGGCCGGTGGTGACGACCCTGCCTATATTACTGGTCAGAGATCCCACCGTCCAAAGCGCGCCATCCGGTCCGGTGACGATACCCGACAGGTAATTGATGGTTGAGTAATTCTGTTGCGGGAATTCGTTCACCACACCTTCTGGCGTGACATAGCCAATCGTCGTAAGCTCATCGAACCATATGTTTCCGTCGGGGCCAACGGTGATGCCGCTCCATCCACCACTTCCGCTCGTCAGCGCATACTCCGTTTCTTTGCCCGAGGTACTGATTTTTGCCACGTTAGCATTCTCAGTGACCCATAGGTTGCCATCCGGTCCTGAGGTAATCGCAATTGGAACATCGCCGGTATTGTAAATCTTCACGATCCCCGATGTGGTTATCTTTCCAACGATATACGTTAGCTGGCGGCCGAGTTGGGGGTTGGTGAACCACAGGTTGCCGTCGGGACCTTTAACAATTTGTGAGGGCGCGTAGTCCTCTGGGTCGAAGGGGCCGGCATTAATTCTGGTGGAGTATTCTGTGATCCTGCCGGAGACGGTGATTTTGCCGATCTTGAAGCCGCCGCGAATCAGGTTACCGCTCTCTACCTCGTTCACATACCACAGATTGCCATCGGGTCCCGCGGTAATTCCCTGGGGATGGCTGTTCGCTGGCAAAGAGAATGTCCTGAGTCCTGTGCCGCTGGTGCTGATTCGGCCGATCGTGCCGGCGAATTCATCCGTGAACCAGATGTTGCCATCGGGACCGCTGGCTATGCCGGTAAGTGCTTGGGCGCCGGAAATGGGAAATTCCGTGATGACACCCGTAGTGGTGATTTTTCCGATCTTCTGGCCGGCCTGCTCCGTGAACCATAGGTTATGGTCCGGACCGACCGTGATGCTAACGGGACTGGCTGCCCGTCCCGGCGGCAGAGTAAAATCGGTTTCACCGAACAGCCCTGATGTCACCATCAGGCTTGTCAGAATGGAAATGCCAATGGCCAGTTTGCGGAGAAGAGAAGTGGGGTATTTCACGCGCGAACGCTCCTTTATCGTTGATTGCCGAATGAACCCCTCTGTGGAGCGCGACAAAGGGGGATCACGTTTTGTCCCGTTTGTTGGCAAGTGTGCGCTCGTTTTGTTTGAAAAACAAGTTAATTTTCCGCTCTTTTCTAAGAAAAGAGAGCCCCTCGACTCCTCCGCGCGGATTCAGATCACCACGGTGCACGCTCACAGCGTATGGTTTTTCGAGACCCCCGTCACGCACACACGTGACCGGCTTCACTGACAACGGCGCACGAATGCGTACACTGACAACCAGAGGCTTTGTGTCTCTACGCCCTGTGAGGGCAAAACGGCTGCCCGACAGCCGGCGATCTTTGACAAGTCCGCCCGTTCGTGGCCATTTGGCCGCGAGTGTGGCCCCTCAGGTCCCTCCAAGAGAGTCGCTGCAAGTATTGCATCTAAGGAACTTACTTGTAAGCCTTTGGCACTCAATA
>Ga0074046_10004050_pt1 | contig 12063 bp, 7 predicted proteins | sample BogForMeECP23OM3_FD_94441 | JGI IMG/M metagenome (GOLD analysis project Ga0074046, IMG submission 94441) | Bog forest soil microbial communities from Calvert Island, British Columbia, Canada - Bog Forest MetaG ECP23OM3 | ecosystem: Environmental > Terrestrial > Soil > Wetlands ...
GCGATCGGCACGCTGGTTGGCATCAGCATGATCTTCAGCGGGGTCGCGCGAGTAATGATGTCGTTGGCCGTGCGCAAGGCAACGGGGACGATATCACCATCGTCATCGTCGTTAGCGGCTTAGTTGATTCAAGCACCTAGCGGGAAATCGTCAGCGAGGCTTGGAGAGGTTTGACGCATCCAGAAAAAGTGTCCTCGCCAGAGTCCGCGTGTGCCGGAAAGGATTGAGCAAGGCGATATGGGAGGACTGATTCCACTGGGGGATGCGACGAGGCGCCCCGTACGCGTCCCCGTCGTCACCATCCTCATCATCCTCGTGAATATCGTGGTTTTTGTGCGCGAGCTGATGGGCGGCGAGGCATTCGTAACGCAGTGGTCGGCGATTCCGGCGCAAATTTTTTCCGGCCATCACTGGATCACGATTCTGACCGCGATGTTCATGCACGCCAGCTGGTCGCACATCATCGGCAACATGATCTTCTTATGGGCATTTGGGCCAGAGATCGAAGACTCGATGGGGCGATGGCGGTATCTTGTTTTCTATTTGGTTGGCGGGCTCGTGGCCATGCTGGCGCAAGTTTCAGCCAGTCCGCATTCCACTGTACCTAACCTGGGGGCGAGCGGAGCGATTGCCGCGGTTATGGGCGCGTTTCTAGTCACCTATCCTCGCGACGAAATTCGATCCATTCTGCTGATCTTTGTGTTTGTAAAGATCACGTTCATCCCGGCCGCACTTTTGATCGGATTTTGGTTTCTCACGCAACTCTTCAATGCAGGGGCGGTGGCACAAGTGCAAACCGGGGGAGTGGCTTACTTGGCGCACATCGGCGGCTTCATCTTCGGGGCAGTCACGGCGCGCCTGTTCGAAGGTCCGCGCCGGGCAGATGCCTGAATCACTTGGGGCTATGGCTTCGCTTTCATTCGCACGGTCGTTCGAGCGAAAAATGTTTGGTTGTGCTACTGCCAGTCGTGGCTTGCAAGAGGAATTGCTCGCCCAGAGTTCTGGCGAGGGAATTTAGCGCTCCTGCGAGAGTGAGACGCCAGCGTTCCGCGGATTGCTGCGCCAGTCCTTCCATTCTCTGCTCAAACGATTCCAGAGTCTCGGCGACTTGAATTTTCAGTGATTCGGAAACGGCGGCTTCGATGTCTTTCTGGATCGTCTGCAAATTTTCGCCCGCCGTATCGAGTTGCTTTTGCAGTTCCTGGACATTGCGGGTGCTCAACTCGCCCAGAACAACTTCCAGCGCGCTTTCCAGTTGGGCGCGGGCGCTGCGGACAGTATCGCTGGAAAGCTGCGACAGGCGCTTATCCAGGCCGGACTCGAGGCGGCGGGCCGATTCATCGAGTTTCGACATTCGATGATCAAGATCAGCAATCTGCTCCTGCAGGCGCGACGATTCCGCTGCCACCGTGGCTTGCACCTTTTCCAATTCGCGGCGGCGGGTATCGTGTAGCTCACCCAAGCTATACTCCATTCCCTGGAGCAGCTCGGCGCTCAGCTTTTTAACACGGTTGCCGGCGTCGATGACCTGCTGGTGAAGTTCTCCCATGCCACGATTCAGGTGCTCTCGCATACTTTGCGCGACATCGGTCGAGAGGCCCAGAGCCTTTTGCTCCACGATTTGCAGATCTTGCGTGACGCGGCGGAGAAATTCGTCATGGGTTGCGGTTGTCTTCTGGTCGATGGCAGCTTTTGCCGCTTCGAGCACTTGTTCGGACTGCTCGCGGGATTGCTTCAGGACTTGAGGCGTCAGCTCCTTCTTCAGGCGAAGCTCCAACTGCTGTTCGAGCTCGGGAGGAATTTGCGACAGAGACACTTCAAATCGGCTTCGCTTTGCGCCTTGGGCGAGCTTTTCTCTAAGGTCCGCTACCTCGGACTCGAGCGGGTGAACCAGCTCGGCAAGGATCGCCTTGAGATGCTCGTCCGATAGTTGCTTCTTGATTCGATCGAGCACGATTTTGGCAGAGGCTGTGGCCGGGTTCGGCGGAAGAATGCTCGTAGAAGAGAGCACGGGAGAGGCGCTTCCCTCGACGGTCGACGGCAATCTCATCCAATCCTTCGGGCAAGTCTGCAAGCCCCAAAAATTGTCTGGCCGGTCAAACTGCGCGCCCAGCCGCCAACTCTGCCGGTCGGACTTAATGGGCTGGCAGTAGACGACCTGCGCCGTGGTCTCGCGACCCTCCTGGCTGTGGAAGTGCACGGTCATTCCAGCTTCCAGCTTCATGGGAGCCCGCATGGCGCAACCATGGGCGCTCACGACCAGGGTTTCGCAGACCTCAGAGAAGTTGGCCTTCGGATCCAAGCTAGTAACCAGTATTGGAACAGTGATCGGAACTCTCGAGCTGCGACGTACGGCGGGGACATTTGAATTATGCATAGCCTGTGCCTCGTTGCGAGGAGTAAAGTACCGCTCGTTCCGTTAACAGGAGAGCGTCTTGTATCCACTACGTTACCGCCAAGTTCATTAAGGATGGTTAATCCGTGGTCTCGTTTGCTTGATGAGCGAAAGTGCAACTGCAATAGCGTCTTTGGTAACCCGACGAATGAAAAGTTTGGCGCGCGCGGCCCAAGACGTGAGTCTTAGTTATCTCTCATGAATCAGGCCACACCTGGACTTTCGGCTAAGTCCGCACGAAATCCCCTGGTAGATTTTTGCGAGGACGCGATGGCAATGCGCAAGTTTCGCAAATCGGCATCGTCCAGCGTGATGAAGCGGAATGGCTGTAATCCCATTCGGGCGACTGAACATGGGCTGAGTAGTTCAGCCATGCCGAGCACGGGTCCGGCGTTGGTGGAGAACATCACTTCTACGACGGCTCCGGGACTAAGCGGCTTGAGAACTCGCAGCAGGCCCCCGGTTACGGAGATGGTTTGAATTCTAGCCGAGGGGCGCTGTCCGTCTTCAAATCGAATGAATGCTTGAGGCATGCCTGGCAGTCGTACACGGAGGGCACGCCGCTTCGGTTGCGGTCGGGGGGAGGAGGTCATGCATCGCAGTATGTTACTGGGGATGTGACTCGGCGAGATTACGAAGGAACCTGTACGGATTTTAATGTTCGGCGCGGCGAAAGCCCGCTCTGCATGCCCTTTGGAGGACGGCGCCGGTTCAGCCCGCGCAGGCGTAAACCATGGTTTTGTATTTCTTGTAACCGCGTTCGGTGAGTCGAATCACTCCCCGAAGCTGTTCCTCGACCAGACCTTCATTCCTCAACTCCGATACTGCCAAACGAGAAGAAGAGGAATCAAGAGTTTGGCGGGACAAGGTGACGAATTGGTGTGGATCTTCCTCATAACTGAGGGCGAGAGTGGCCAGCAGCCCGTCGTGGATATTTTGCCAAGTCATGCATCGATGGTATGCACGCGAGCAAAACCCCGGTATGGCCCTTCGGTGCCACTTTGAGTTACGTACGTTCATTTTTCATGCGTCCGGTTGCCAGGGTCCACATGGCCTGTTGATGACGCCAGCTAGTGCAGCGCCAACCGCTGATGAGTGATCAATCAATGCAACGAAATCATGCAGCCGGAGTGCTCGGGCAGCGAGATCCACTGGGGAGGGCAGGCTTGATCGGAATCCGCGCGCCAGATCACGGCTTGCGCGCCTGCATCGGCCATCGAGCGCAGAACGGCTTGCTGCGTGGCGGGCGGCGCTGACCAGAATTGACCGGAATCGATCGACCAAACCTCTGCGACCACTGAAACCCTTGCCAGTTGCGCCCAGTAGGCGATTTGTCCGCCGCCGATGCTTGCGACCGCTGCGCCCGGAGTGAGGCCATAGTGAGGTATGGCCTCGGCGATCGCTACGTCGCGAGCGACGGATTCCTGACGGGGTGAGATCAGGTAATGAAGCACACCCGGAATCGTGCTCGCCGCAAAGACCAGCGCTCCAACCAGCATGGCGCGCCGTGCCAAGCTTTCCAATCCTGAGGGGACGCGAACCGATGCGAAGGCGGCGCCCCACAGAACCAGCGAGAAACCCAGCACGAATCGCGTAACGAAGTGGACGAGGAGATACATTCCAATTACGGCAATCACGGGCAAGATGCAGAACCAGGTTGAGGCAAAGTTGCGGAGTGATGCCTTCGGCGTGTAACACGCGAGAATCAGTAGAGGGACCAACAGCACTGCGCCTGCGCCGAGAAACTCTTCCTTGAGGGACTGAATATTAATCGCAAGCCGCCGGAGCTGAGCGCGTGGGTCAAAGACCGGATGAGCGCGTTGATCGAACCGCGCGGCGTCGTACCAGGGGGCGTAAGTGACGCCTTCGAGAGAAGGAAGACGGAAAGCACGAACCGGGCCGGGCAACGCGAGGCCGGGATAAAACGGAAGCGGTGCGCCACCACTGTTTATCCACGTTTTGGTTTCAGGTCCGTTCACGAACCAGGCATAGTTCAATTTGCCGCTGTCCCCTGCGGTGACGTGACCGAGCGACAGCGACAACTCGATCACGAATGGAGCCACCAATGCCGAAAAAACTAGAATCGCGGTAATTGGTCTGCGAAGACTTCTCGAGCGAAAACTGCGGACCAGCGTGGCCACAAGAGCGAATAACGCAAAATAACACAGAATGGCCTTCGCATAATAGCCAACCGCCAGCAACACGCCGAGTAACGCGTAGTCGATCGCGCTGTGAAGGTGATCATTGAGCTTAAAGAGGAATGCGGCGATGGCAAAAACAATGGCAGCCACGAGAACGTCAGGGCTGACGACATCGACAAACCAGGCAAAATTTACGATGAAAAGGAGATATCCAAGCGCTATCCAGGTGTGGGGAGCAGCATCGGGAATTGAGGTTTCGTCGGCGTTTGTGCGCCTGCTCCAATCTGCAAGCGCTCGCCAAAACACGCTGAACGTGTACAAGGCGGCAGAGAACACCAAGAAATTAACCGCCCGGGCCATAGCAAATTCTGTATTTACGCCGGGATGGAAAATGCCCATCGCGATCGCCAGAAGCCAGGAGTACAAGGGACCCCAATATCCATTTATCGCTATGTGCCAATTGTGATGAAGGTAGGCGCGGGCAACGTCAAGATATGCAAGGCCATCGGGTCCAATGGGCAGATTGCGGCCAATCAAGGCGCAGTAGGCCCCGATCAGCAGAATCTTCAGCTGACAGATTCTTTCAAAACCAGCTGAGCCGAATATAAAGCGGGAGGATGTTGTTTCTGACAACGCAGAACCGGACGCCATCATGACCTCGTAGACGTAGCCGCACCGCCTGTGGAATTGGCAGAGGCTTCGCAGGGGCCATTCTAACCCTCAGGGTTGTATACCAAGCTACGGGACAGTCTTGTTAGCGCCGAACCCAGGGCAGCAATGCTAGGCTGGTAAGGTGAACTGGCGGATGATCCGTGTGCGCGAAATCGCGCTTGCCTTTCTGGCTTGGGTATTTTTCCTTCCGGTGCTTCCAGCGTCAGCGGCGAACTGGACTGTGCATGCGCAGCCCGCCCGGCTGGTCAACGGGGGCCCTGTGTTGTTTCAGGTGAAATCTCCGGTTCCGCTTGAGGCGCTGAACGGGAGCTGGCTCGGGCATCAGGTTCCTTTCAGTTTCGACGCCGCCAGCAAAACCTGGTTCGCGCTGGCGGGAGTGAGCCTGGAAACCGATCCTGGAAGCTACAGGCTGGAGCTGAAGGGAGAAACGAAGGCCGGTAAATCTGCCGGCGCGCAGATCTCTTTCACGCGGAAGCTGACTGTCTTTCGCGCCAAGTATCCCAAGATTAAGGTCAGCCTCAGCGTGGAAGGCAAGTTCACCGAACCGAGTCCCGAACAGCAGAAAGAAATTCAGGAAGCGCAGGTGGTCAAGAAGGATTATCTGAACCGCGTTACACCGGAGCGGGAGTGGTCGGGATCTTTCGCCGCACCGGCCGATGCCACGATTTCCGACGTATTTGGCTCGCAGCGTATTTTCAACGGAAAGACGTCGAGTCCCCACAGGGGCCTGGATTTCCGCGTGCCGAGCGGCACGCCCGTGGCCGCTATGAATGACGGAACGGTATTGCTAGCGCGTCCGCTGTATTTCGAAGGTAACTTTGTGGTGTTGGACCACGGCCAGGGCTTGCTAACCATGTATATGCATCTTTCCGAGTTCGAAGTGAAGGAGGGAGATCACGTGAAACGTGGAGAGATCGTTGGGCTGAGCGGGGGGACGGGCCGCGCCACAGGTCCTCATCTTCACGCCGAGGTGCGATGGCAGGGAGTGTCTCTCGATCCGGCGCTGCTGATGCGATTGCGGCTGCCGTCACGGGCAGTTAGCAACTAGCAGTTGGCAATTGGTGTTTCAACCCTCACTCGCTCGAGCTAAAGCTTAATTGCTAAATTGCTTTCTCTTACGCGTTTCCGCCTGAGAGTCCGGTCAATCCCCGCGGAGAAATATCGCGCAAGGTTTCCTTCAGAACGTCTTTCAACTCCAGGTTGCGAATCAGGCGGTGCAGGTAATTGGGATGCACTCCTAGAAGCCGGGCGGCATCGGCATAGCTGCCTTGTGTCTGCTCCACGGCGTCGCGAATGAGTTGCTTTTTCAGCTCTTTCACCGCCGCATGATATTTTGCCTCGGTCATTTCCGGAGGAGGATTGCGCTCCAGCAGTGATTCGGGCAAATCTTCGGGCAGAATCATGTCGGAGGATCCCAGCACCAGCGCCCGCTCAATGGCATTTTCCAGTTCGCGAACATTGCCCGGCCAATCATAGTTGATCATGCACGACAAAGCTTCGCGGGAGATGGGACGCGGCTTTACTTTGCAGTGCTTGGCATGTTTCTGCACGAAGTGGCGGGCGAGCAGAGGGATGTCCTCGCGGCGCTCCCGCAAGGCGGGCATGGTGACCTTTAACACAGCGAGTCGGTAGTAGAGATCTTGGCGGAAGGTCTTCTCGCGCACGGCCTGATCAAGATTGCAGTTGGTAGCGGCAATGATCCGGACATCCACCTTAATGGGCTGAGTTCCTCCGACGCGCTCGAACTCACGCTCTTGCAGTACACGCAGCAACTTGACCTGCAGAACGGGGGCAAGTTCTCCAATTTCGTCGAGGAAAACCACGCCCGAATCGGCAAGTTCCAGTCTGCCTTTTTTCAAGCCCGCGGCTCCGGTGAACGCTCCGCGCTCGTGGCCGAACAAATCGCTCTCCAACAAAGTCTCGGGAATGGCGGCGCAATTGATAGCGATGAAGGGCTTATTGGCGCGAGGACTGTTGCGGTGCAACGCCCGTGCCGCGAGTTCTTTGCCGGTTCCGCTCTCCCCCTCGATCAACACGGTGGAATCGGTCGGAGCAACACGTTTAACAAACTGGTAAATCTCCTTCATGCGGAGGCCTTCGCCGACCAGGCTGCGCTCCTGACTGATCTCGACCGTGAGCCGCTCATTTTCTTTTTCCAGCCACTGCAGGCGGCGAGCATTCTCCAGCGCGACCGCCGAGATGCCTGCAATCGCCGTGACCAGTTGTAAATGTTCTTCGTGAAGCCGGTTGTCCAAACTATTGCTGTCGAGATAAATGCAGCCGATCACGCGCTGAAAGACGGTTAGAGGCACGCACAACAGGGAACGCACCTGGGAGGCCACGAGGCTCTCAACTTCTCGCAGTTCGCCGCAACTGGGAACATCGGTTCCGAGAATCGCGATTCCCTGTTCCAGCACCTGGCGCGCAACGGTGCGGCTTACCTTCACCAGAGGGGCAGGCCCGGACTGGCGCATGCGGGCGAACATGGAGTTGAATTGCTGACTCTCCCGATCGGCCAACAGGATCGCGCCGCGCCCGGCAGGCACCACTTCAAAGATCAAATCCAGCAATTGTCCCTGCAGTTCGTCCAGATCGCGAATGGCGTGTACGATGCGACTGATCTTCAGCAAGACATTCAGGTCGCGGGCGACTTTGGAAGTGGCCGGCAACTCGTGTAGAAGCCGGTCTGGTTGGAGGTAGAGGACGTCTTTGGGGTGGATGATCGTGGTTTCGGCGGTGCGCTGGGACTCTTCGAATTCGACCCGGCCTGGCCCCGGGGTCAGATCTTCATCTTCGAGCAGGAACAGGAATGAAGAATCTCCGGTGGTGATCTCGTCACCGTGTTTCAGGCAGTATTCCTGGACCGCGTTGCCGTTTACCTGAGTCCCGTTGCGGCTACCCAGATCGCGCACCAGGAACTTTCCCTCTTGCACACGCAGCATACAGTGTTTGCGCGAGACGGACGGATCGATGACCGCAACCGTGTTAGACGCCTCGCGCCCTATGGTAATTTCAGCGTCGGGCAGAGGGATGGTCGAGTCCTTCAGCGGGCCGGAAAGCACTACGAGTCTTGGGCGCAAGGCTGGGTACCCCGGTGCCCTTCTTATCACACTTCAGTCGCAGATTTGCTCCTCGACGGAAACTATTCCAATATCCGAACAGATAGGGTCGCTATCCGATTGGATAGTAGGCGCGATTGTGGAAAACCGGGTGGCGTTCGTTTTGCATTAGCTTGCCGTAGTCTAAGTCATTGACTGTAAGACAGTTGAAGGTCGCTCCAAGTATGGAAGGATGCCGGCGGTGACTGGCACCTGGCATGCACTATGCCAAGTGCGCCACTGCTCGGCAAAAAGCGACGGGGGAAGCGCTTTTGAGATCTGTTCTGCTGAGTTGCGCAATCAGGGATTCCGAAGGGCCCCCTCATCGGATCCCTGATTTTTTTGGAGTATCGGCTAACTAGAGCCCGAAGAGCTAACTGGCGACGGCTTCGCTGCCAGCGGAGATTGTCGCGGACAAAACGGTTGCCCCATCGCGATAAGTTACGCTGTTGCCTGAGATGGCGGGCACACGATCTCCCGGCACAAGAATTCCCACCAGGTTCAGCGGATCGGCTGCGGACAATGTGATTGTTCCCTGGACGGAGTCGAGCTTGCGCATCGCGCGCACCGACTCCACCGCGACCGGCAAGGCGAACTGCTCACCCAGGAATCCATCCACAAAGCGGCCTCCGCGAATCTCGCCGCGGTCCTCGAGGCGGCGGAAGGCCATCAATAGTTCGCGCCACGGAGGGAGGTTGGCCTCGCGTGCGAGCACATCGCGAATCACGATGCCGTAACGCCGCAAGAGCATCCAGCAGGCGGCTTCGACGGCTCGAGGCCTTTCGACCACTTCATCGGTGTGGAGGAGAGCCCAGCGTCCGGCATTGTGGCGGGGGCGCGTCATGCGACCAGTTCCCTGCCCAGCTCGCCGCTTGGGATCAATCAGCGATCGCAGGTTATCGAAACCATCGGCGGTCACGAGACCAGCAGCTACCAGCTCCCAAAGTGCGGTCTCGATCTCGGCTTTCAGTTTCTCAGTGCCGCGGACGATATCGGCGAAGAATGAAGCGCCGCGCTGGCGCAGAAAATTGAGAACCAACTGGGCGCCATGGCTCAGGCCGTTGTTGCCGGACTGGTCTTCTGCTTGACGCTCCGCGCCCGGATGGCGAGGCGTCATCCAGTCAGCATCTTCGCGTATGAAAAATGTGATGGGCGCAACACTGGTCGGAATCACACGACGCTGGCGAGGAGTGGGGCCGGATTCGGAGCCGGTGGCGCGGGTCACATTGGAATAATCGAGCGTTGCCGGGTGGGGCGACAATCTTCCCCAGCCCACGGCACCAGTGAGACAGAGCTGGTCGAGCCATTTCGGATCGTAATCGATAATGCGGCGAGCCAAGACTTGCCGCTCCCAGGCATTCGCCGGAATTTCGAATCCCTGCAGTTGCCGCAGAACTTCGAGCGTTCCTCGTTCGCCCGAGACCTGAGTGCCTGGGGCCAGGTGCTGCCACTGCAGCAGCCACTGCATGAATTGAGCCGCGGTCACCGGCTCGATCTGCTTGCGCAAGGTTGCGACGGTCAAGCGGTGGATGCGGGCGAGCAACCGGCGCTCGCACCATTCGATCTCGGGGTCTTGTGTGGAAACGGCCTTGCCACTGAAGTTTCCACGCAGGACAGTACCGCTGGCTTCCATCCGAAGTAGAGCACCGGAGACGTCGGAGGCGGCGATGCCCAAAGTATCGCCGAGTTGCGTGGCAGTGGTCGGGCCTAGATGTGACATCCAGCCTGTAACCAGCGTTAACAAAGCATCGTCGCGGGTGGGCGCGGTTGGTTCGACGTCGGCTAGCTGCGTCTCAAAGCGGACTTCGGGGAACAAAACTGAAAAAGTCTTGCCGCGCTCTGCGGCCACCCAATAACGTCGGCCGTCGAGCAACGCAGCCCCTGCGCGCCCTTCATTCACTAGTTTCTCGAAATAAGCGAGCCAGTCGGCGAGTCGAGCTTCGCTCGAACGGACAGCCGAGGGTGGCTGTCCCCATATAGCCTGATCTGGCAGCGCCACCAGGGTGTGCAGAACATCGTGCAATTCATCGGCATCGCGCACATCCGGCCATGCTTCTTCGCGCACCTGCTGAATCGCCGCCGGATCAAGTCCACCGACTTCTTCCAGAACCGACTCCGGGAGCATCCGCCGCATCTGCACGGCGCGAGCCCGTCGCTCTTCCAGCGGAGCGTCGTCCAGATAGGCATAGGGATTCGCATTCAGAATCTCGTGGGAGAACTGCGATGGAACTGGAGTGTCGACGGCGATGCAGCGAATTCGTCCATCGGCGAGACCGGTCAATAAAGCTTTCAGCCCTTCGATGTCCATCGCTTCGGTGAGCACGTCTTTCATCACTTCGCCCACCAGCGGATGATCCGGGATCTTGCGCTCACCTTCGATGTTCTCGAAGCACGCGGCCGCATCGGGAAAAACCGATGCCAGCAGATCATCGGAGCGCATGCGCTGAATCTGAGGTGGAACCTTCTTTCCGTTTTGAAAGCGCAATAGAGCAAGCGCGCGGTTCGCATCCCAGCGCCAGCGTGTGGCGAAGATGGGAGAATCGAGCGCGGCTTGTTCGAGAATCGGCTGGACCGTTGCGGCTTGCAGGAAATTAAAAACGTCTGCGAGCGGGAAGCTGTGCTGCTCGGCCAGGGCGATGTTCAATCCGTTATCGGTGGCGGCAGCCTGCAACTCAAAATTGAACCCGACGCAGAAGCGCTTGCGCAGAGCCAGCCCCCAAGCCTTGTTGATGCGTCCGCCGAACGGTGCATGGATGACCAACTGCATGCCGCCGCCCTCGTCGAAGAAGCGCTCGGCAATTACCGTGTCTTGCGTTGGGACAGCGCCGAGGACCGCGCGGCCTTGCAAAACATATTCAATCGACTGCTCGGCACCGGAATCATCGAGGCCACATTCGTCTTTCAGCCAACTCACCGCCGCAGCTACATCGGGCTGAGTCGCTGAAAAACCTGCCGGCGAGGTACGCGGCAGCATCTCGCTGATCGTCTGGCGCAGTGTTCCGACGTGCTCGGAAAGTTCTTCGGTTCGGGCGGGAGCTTCGCCTCGCCAGAAAGGCACGCTGGGCGGCGCGCCGTGCGCATCCTGCACCAAAACGCGACCGGCGTTGGTTTCGATGCGGCGAATCATCCACGACGTGTTGCCCAGCAGCATGATGTCGCCGCGATTACTTTCCACGGCGAAATCTTCGTCCACCGTGCCCACGACCAAACCATCGGGCTCGGCCACGACTGCGTAAAGCGAATTGTCTGGGATGGCTCCGCCGCTGGTGATGGCCGCCAGCCGCGCACCGCGACGGGCTCGAAGTTTTCCATTCACTCGATCCCGATGCAGATAGGCACCATACCTGCCGCGGCGCGCCGCAATTCCTTCGGCCAGCATTTCCAGAATCGAATCGAAAGTCGCGCGCGACAGATTGCGATACGGATAGGCTCGCCGCACCAGGGCGAACATTTCGTCTTCGCTCCACTCTTCGGCGGAACAGGCCGCTACGATTTGTTGCGCCAGGACGTCCAGCGGAGACTCCGGAATCTCGAGACGATCCAGGTCACCTTGTCGAATCGCGCGCACCAAAGCGGCACACTCCAGCAGATCGTCGCGAGTGGTGGCAAAAAGACGTCCCTTGGGAACGGCACCGCGCCAGTGTCCGGAACGGCCCACGCGCTGCAAGGTCACGGCAATCGCGCGCGGCGAATTGATCTGCACCACCAGATCCACCGTGCCCACGTCGATTCCCAACTCAAGGGATGCGGTGGCCAC
>Ga0074046_10004051_pt1 | contig 12062 bp, 12 predicted proteins | sample BogForMeECP23OM3_FD_94441 | JGI IMG/M metagenome (GOLD analysis project Ga0074046, IMG submission 94441) | Bog forest soil microbial communities from Calvert Island, British Columbia, Canada - Bog Forest MetaG ECP23OM3 | ecosystem: Environmental > Terrestrial > Soil > Wetlands ...
GTTGAGACGACCATCGAGGGCAGTTCGATCATCGGGTCGCTCGTCCCAGGGAACAGCCGGAGTCTCGTGGACTCGCGGCTTGCAACCGAGAGCGAGCTTGCGGTGCTCAAAAAGCACCGGAAGGTCATGCTGCTCTCTGATACGATGAACGCGGCAGGGAACGTGATCATGGCAAACGATACGTTTGCCGTGGTGCACCCGGACCTTCCTGCTGAAATCGCAGCGGCAATCGGGGAGTTCCTGGGGGTCGTTGTGATCCACCTGACGCTTGGGGGCGTGCGGACTGTCGGCATGGCCGGCGCCGCCACGAACAAGGGTGTGATCGTGCACCCGAATGCGACCGCGCAGCAGATTGCACAGATCGAAGCGGTGGCGAAGGTGCCGGTCGGTACCGGCACGATCAACATGGGCACCGGCCTTATCGGCACCGGCCTTCTCGTGAACGACGCGGGCTACATTGCCGGCAACGCGACGAGCGGGTTTGAACTTGGCAGGGTCGAGGATGTATTTGGATTTCTGGAGTGAGTGATTATGGCAGAGCAGAAGTATGAAGTAAAAGGAACATTCCTTATGGGCGAAGACTGGGTGCCCTACACGAAAGTGATCGCGGCGCCAAACGAGAATCAGGCCAGGGAACGCACGTTTGCGGTCTTTGGCAGCAAGCACAACTTAAAGAGACGCTACATCAAGGTCGATGGCGTCAGCCTGGCGAAGCCTGAGTAAATCTTTTTTCCGGGATCCCGGTGGCATCCTCCGGGAATTTCAGGAACGTTGCGGTTATATCTGAATAGGACCGTCCGAATATCCGGTATGTGCCTGCTCTGCTGGTTCCTGCAGCCGGCGTTACCTGAATGCCAGGTACAGGAAGTAGATGCCGATCACGATGATCGCGCTGCCGATGATCCGGTCGGCGAGTTCGCCGCTTACGTTCGCTTTTTCCTTGATCTTCTTCCCGATCGCCCCGCCGATCGAGCTGATGAAAATGAGCGGGATGCTCATGCCGATTGCGTAGACGAGGATGGTAACAAATCCCTGTGCCATGGTCTGGTAGAGCGCAATGTACGTGAGGACGACAATGAGCATCGGCGCCCCCCGGCCCAGGGTGATTGCGCCAAACGAGAGACCGAGCAGGAACGCGCCGGTGCCGGTATATGAGACCGGTGCCCGCAGGCGCGAAAAAATGCTCCGTATCGGGGGTTTATAGAGGTGCAGGAGCTGGAGGCCCATGAGGATGAGGAGGATGCCCCCGAGGGACCAGGCGATGGTGCTATTGAGGAAGAGGAGGTATTTTCCGAGGAATCCCGCGATCACGCCGAGCGGCAGGAGGACAAGGATGGTGCCAGTGCAGAACGCGAGGGTGAGCACGAGGATATTGGGGAGTGAGAGCCGCGTGGTTCCGCTGGTGAGGAAACCTATCAACCCGAGGCAGAGGACGCTGTTGCAGGGGCAGATACCGGCAACAAGGCCGAAAATGAAGATCCCGATGAGGGACGGGTCGAAGGCGGCCATCTACGGATAGTTATCCAGAGCAGGGATAAAAGATTGGGATGTGGGGGGCAGTACCTGATTCTGGCTAGTGGTCACCCGCAAGCACCTGATCGGTGCTCCTGAAAGCGGGCATAATCTCTGTCAACAAACCGGACGTTGATTGCGGCACTCTACAAAATTATATTCCGGAGAACCCAGACGAGTTTAAATGTGTCTCCTGTCTCATCCTGACGGGATGACAGATAGAAACGCTGACCTCAACGGCAAGGACAAAAACAGAATGGATAATTCTTTCCTGTCAACGATCATCGTTCATTTTTTCCGTTCCGGTTGTTCTTTTTAGGGAACCTTCGGTTATACACGATAACACCGGTTCCAGTTGCCAGCAGGATAAGACATCCCCCGATTACCAGAACAATAACAATATTGTTCGCAATAACCCTTTCGACGCCTCCTGCAAGGCTTCGGATGATTTCGCCGGGAGACTGCGACAGGGATGATGGTGCGGGAGCCGGGGTTTCAGCCCCTGTCGGCGCAGGTCCGGTCAGGTTTTTCAGGCTGATCAGGCCGAATATGGACAACCCCTGAGGAGATGTTCCCTGAAAGACCATATTTCCTCTATCATCGGACCCTGTATAATCGGTCTTGAGTATGGCGGAAGTCCCCTCATCAGAGAGACGCGCAATTCCTATCGACTGAATCCCTCCATGATTCGTAACCCAGTCCGGGGGGATGGTCAGGTTTACAATCGCCGGCCCGGGTGCAACAAAGTTGTTTTTCCCGATGTATGCACTGTATGCTATCCCTTCGATCTGCTGGTTATTGCTTTTGGCAGCTGACTGAAACGCATCCTGTATTCCCTGGTTTGCGATATATGAGATAGCGGTTGTGATTGATGCATTTTCAGGAATTGAATCAAGTGGTGTACTGACAGAGATGGAAACCGTGCCTGCATTTGTATCTGCATATGCGGGAGCAGTGCTCAATCTCACGCTTTTGACGGTACCGGATATCAACCCGTTATCCTTAATCGATATGTCGCTGGTTACCACCATAAGAGTGAAGCCCGGCTGTATGATGGTGATTGCGTTGTCTGTGAGGGAAATTATTGATCCTGACTGTCTTGCGAGTGCAGTGTCAAGAAGGAAGGTCTGTGTCCCCGCAGGTCCGGTGGTTGCGGTTAATCCTGCGACCGAGAGGGACCTAGTTGTCGTTGTTGCATTTGTTTCGAATGGACCCAGCTGAAGGCCCGGCTGCGCGACCGGGGCGGGGGCCACCGGGGCTACCGCCGGAACCCCGAAGAGGCTTGAAAGGAAGCCACCTGAAATGCTGCTGCTTCCTTCGCTGCTGCTTCCGCTATTACTACTGCTGCTACCGCCATTAGTACCTCCGCCGCTGCCGCTGGTGGCAGACATGCCAAAGGTCGAGAGCCCGTGAGGCGAAGTAGCTTTGAAATAATCGGTGGAGCCTGTGCTGCCGGTATATTGCGTGCTGAGGACTTCTTTTGTCCCGTCATCCCCGAGCCGCAGGATCCTTATATTGCTTGTACCCCCATTTGCCACTACCCATGCATCATCAACGCTCAGGTCCAGTGTCACTCCGGCAGTGCCTAGGTTGGCGTTGAGGGAGCCGGTGTTCTGGAATTCAACCGTATAGGCGATTGCCTGGATATTGAGGTTGTTGCTGGATGCTGCTACCTGGAATGCATCAGCCACGGAAGACGTTGCACCACTAATGACGTTCTGCTGGACGGTGACGCCGGAAACGAGCTGGGTCAGGGGGACAGTAATCTGGGTGCTGACCGTCCCGATACTCCCGCCCAGATCAGCGGTGACCGGAGCGCTCTGCATGGTGACTCCCTGTATCCCGTCAATACTGATGTTCTGCCCGTCGTTTATCACAGTCGTGCCGGTATACTGCAGGCTGGACCAGCCATTCCCCGGATTACTGACCGTAACCGTGTTTCCGGAAACCGTGGGTGTCCCGGAAACCGTTGAAAGGGTGAGATTTACCTGCTGGGCACCGGCGATCGTCGTGGTAGTGGTACCGGAGAAGGTAGTCCCCTGAGTTTGGGTGGCGACGGTCGTTCCGGTGGGGTACAGGGTTGTAAAATTTGCATCCGCGCTGGTAGCGGATAACCCTTCAAGAGTTGTTGATATCACCTGGTAATGGTATGTTGTGTTTGAGGTGAGGCTGTACAACCCGATCGTATGCGAGGACGCCATCACATCGTCAAAGCTGGTGGAGCCATAAGAGGTTGTAGTGCCGTACTTGACGGTGCTGTTGGCATTACCGTTTGTTTTCCACGTAATCGTGGCATTGTCGGTACCGATTCCGGTGGCTGAGATATTATATGCGACAAGATTGATTGTTCCGGTAATCGACACGTTTCCTATGGTTCCCGCGTCTGCGGGATTCACAAGAAATCCTGACGTCAGACAAAGAAAAAAGCAGAGGAGAAACAACACTAAAAAATTATTTCTCATTCATTTCCGTGTCCTGTTACTCTTCCCGGCAGCAATACCTGCGACGATGAGTGACGCGAGAATTACGGTCAGGGGAAGGGGACTTTTGGTGGCTGATGCTCCCGGTGATGTGCCGCCGATTGTTGACGATGAAACCATAACGGCCCAGACACTCAGGTGGTTGGTTGTCGCGGTCAGCGTTGTGCTGCCGGTATCTACCTGCGTGGGCAGGATGACCCACGCTCCCTGTGCGGCATCAAAGTAGGAGAGCTTCAGCTGGGATGCATCCCCACCGGCTGCTGCAAGATCATCCGCTGAATACATGACCTTGATCGTAGCATCCTTGCTGAGTAGTCCTGCGAGACCCGTGATCTCAAAGCTGGTTGCACCCAGTTTTGCACCAGAAGGCGCCGGGCTGAGCTGGTTATTTGAATAGGGTTTCAGGGTGACAACAACATTGTCAACCACAGCTCCCTGCGGGAATGAGACAGAATATCGTCCATCTGGTGATGTAAGGGTAGCCGGGCTGCCCGGGCTCAGCGTTATGCTCGATTCAGTTGCAGGTGGAACATAGTTCGTCTTAATGGTAAATGTGGTGGTTTTTTCATCTAATACTTGTCCCCCGAGAAGGACTTTCGAATCTACCGTGTAGGTTCCTGCCTGCAAGTTGCTCGCATCTGGTTGCGTGACGAACTGCACCGTGTTTCCCGGAATGATTGCGTATGCCATCGGGGTTGTTGAGGCATTTGCAACAAGGTTCCCGTTCGAATCGGTCACGGTAACATTGTTTCTAGCATTGTAGTAATGGTAGTTACCGGTATTTTTGAAGGTCGTGGTGACCGTGATCGGCTGGCCGATGGTTACCGTTCCTGTATCAACCTGTTGGATACTGCCAGTTTCTGTTGGCGTCGTCCCGGCAACCGTAATGAATACCGGAACAACCACTGCCGTCGCGAGGGATGTACCTATTCCCGGGAGTGAATGGACATAGATGATCGCATACCTGCCGCCTGAGCCTACGTTCTGCGGAAGATTGATCGTTGCTGTCACGCTTTGTTGCGTACCAGGCTCCAGATGGATTGTTGAATTGTCAAGAGAGATAAAACTCCGGGCTGAATACGGGTTTACATCATTTGCCGGATCCAGCGGCACATATATTCCATTGGACGTCTGTCCAAATCCCGCCACGTCCACCATAACATCGGTGGCTGTTTCACCAGCGCCGAGACTTATGGTCACCACATGAGTATCCGTTCCGCCAGGAGAGATGCTCCCCATATACTTCGCACCTGACACGCCGATTGCAGCTGCCGGCGCCATACAGAGAAGCACCAAGATTATAGCAGCCAAAATTGCGATCCTTGCCGACCGAGATTGTTGTTGCGTATTTGTCATATCATACCTCTCATCGAAGAATTGGTACAGGAAAAGAAAAATGTTGTTATGTATAGTTGCCACCTGCATCTCACGATAAAACTTCACCGACGAAAGTGATGACCCCCCGATACACGTTACCATTCGTCAGGTGCAGGTCGGTGGTGGCAACCTGCTGGCTGATAGTAACCGAAATCACTTCGTTATTGACATCACCGGTTCCTCCTTCTATCTGTACCATGGCGGGGCCGAGCGTTGCCGGGTATCCAACCACACTATCGCCAGATCCCCCATCCACGGTCAGATTCGCTCCAAGGCTATGTCCCGTGTCGACATATTGGGAAGTGGTGAGATTGTATTCCAGCATCTTTCCCGCACTGGTGCTGTTTTTCCCGTTATCAAGGTTGTCATACACGAGGACACTCCACGTATTTGCGCCGGTTGTGGTAACGGTCAGTGGACTCGCGGTGGAATTTTCATTCGTGCTGCCTGGTGTGAGCGCCCAGTTCTGGATGTTCCCGTTGACAGATACATCGATTGTAGCTGCGCCTGCTGGCAACGCAAAAACCAGAACCACCGTCGCGGTAAAAACTATGAGCAGCATCACCTGGAATTTCTGAAAATTCGGTGTCATAATCACTCATTGTGGAAGACGCGATATAAAATAAAGAGATTTCCGGGTTCTTCAAGACCGGTACTTATGTAGGTCCGATGATGAAACTCAGGTCGATCCTGTAGACTGAAGGACTTGGCAAGACCAAGTCAGTATTTGCTACCGTCTGGCTGAGGGTATTGGCTAGGACCTGGTTGGTAACTGCTGCCCCTCCTGTATAGAGTGGGTCTCCGCTCGTTGGAATGGCACCGGTAATAGTCTGGTGAATTGTAGTACCATTATCTATTCCTAACAGTCCAAGAGGTGATCCCAAAGCTGTAGCCACTGAATCATATGAACTGCCGGTGAAATTTGACATATACCCATAATTGGTAGTTTTCCCATTAAGACTGGCATCCGCAACCGTAACGGAGAACGGGCTGTTGGCTGAGACCGTTATACCAAGAGAGCTGTTAGTCGCGGTCGTACCGGCGGTTAATGGCAGGTATATCGAGGATTGGTTCAGTGAGATAGAAACGTATGACGTCACACTTCCTGTAACAGCTGTCGTATTGTATGCCATCACCGGTGCAGCCATCAATGCCAATGCCACGCCCAGAAGGCCGGCAATAATCCATGGTTTTGTTTTCATGTTTTCTCTCCTCCTGTGATCGTAATGATCAAGAGTTACACTCATTTCCGTTCATATCAAGCTTGCGCCACTTTTCAAAGCCGGAAACGGAAAAATATCCCCGAAAAACAATGGAATTTTCCCGGTTTTACTGATTTTTTACGAACGCAAAAATGTGGATTCCATGGATCATAAATTTTTAAAAACCAAAAAAAAATATTCTATCTATCCCGAATTATAAGGAGTACTATAAATACCAGTGTGTAAAAATAAGGCCCGATCAAAAAATCCGGCATGTGCAAATCTTCCGGAATTTGCATGAAATAATGGGGTTTGGCCATGCGCGTTTCCCGGGATGTGAACCATTTAGCCGTGCGTTCACTATCCTCCCGGGATGGGGTTTGTTTTTGCCAGTACCGGCAAGGGAATTGGGTGATTCCTGAAGATACTCCGAGGGTCACACCGAGCCTTGGTTCATGGCGATGATCCGGTATGACCGGCGTGTTCAGGGATTCGTAACCGGGTTTGCAGATGGTATGAGCCTTCAGCCGGTACTGAGGGGGAGCAGGGCCCCGCAGGCACATGAGCCGGGCGTGAAAATGATAAAAACCGCTTAGAAACACCCATCTCTGAATCCTATGACATCCGGTATTTTACCAAAGGCAAGCACGACGCACGACCGTGAACTGGTAAGTACAGAGGGAGCTGGCGGAACAACCCACAATGATGTATTTATGCTCCCTGCGGACAAACATATCAGAAAGACCCGGTTACCCGCAACAGAGAAAGGGAGGCAGGAATCTTGGCAGCAGCACAACCCATGGACCAGCGCGAAATCGAAACGCTCCAGTACTACTTAAAAGAATACGGACAGCAGGCCGAGGTCTTTGCCGGCCAGCTCGAGCTGATGGAAAACGGGCGCATTGAGGCGTTTGCCGCGATCGAGGCACTTGAGGCACTTGTCTCAACAGAAGACGGCACTGTGCTCCTCCAGATCGGCGGCGGGGCAAGCCTCCGGGCGAAGATCGTTGATCCGGAAAAAGTCCTCCTCAATATCGGCTCCGATGTGATCGTGGAAAAGACCAACCCGGATGCGGTCGGGTACCTGAAAGACCGGATCACCGAGATGGAAGCCTCGCAGAAGAAGGTGGCCGAGGCACTGGACAAACTCAAAGGGCAGATGAACGAGATCGCAAAACGGCTCGAACAGGGTTACCGGCAGGCATCCGCGGCTGAAAACCCGGCTCCCCGCCGGCACGAACACGAAGATACCGATGAAGAGTAACCGGGGAACCCTCGCACATGTTTTCGGGCATCAGGGAACGGCTGCAGGCTGCACGGAACCGGCTTGGCGCGAGCATCGGGGCAGCAGCGGAAGCTGCGCAGTCCGCGTCGGCAGAACAGGCCGTACCTTCCACGGCTGCTATGCCGGGAAAGAACCCGACGCTTGCCGATAAGGTCAAGATCCTGATCATCGAGCGTGAACTTGTCGTTTCTGAAAAGGATGTTGCCGGGGCCCTCGATGAGCTGGAGATGACGCTGCTCGAAAGCGATGTAGCGCTGCCGGTCGCCGATGCAATCATTGCAGACATCAGAACCGGTCTCGTGGGAAAGCACCGCAGGATCGGGGAATCGGTCGATACGCTCGTTGTCCGGGCCCTCAAGTCTGCCCTGCTGAAGGTCCTCGGCACCGGCCTTGACCTCCCCGCGTATATCCGGGGCCGCGAGCGGCCGGTCAAGATCCTCTTTACCGGGGTGAATGGGACCGGCAAGACCACGACCGTTGCAAAGATCGGTGCATACCTCAAGAAACAGGGTTTCTCGGTCGTGATCGGTGCCGGCGACACCTTCCGGGCCGGGGCCATCGAGCAGATCGGCGTGCATGCCGAACGGATCGGGATCAAGGTCATCGAACACCAGACCGGTGCCGATCCGTCGGCGGTGCTCTTTGACACTGTGCAGTACGCCCTCGCCCACAAGACGGACGTCGTGCTCGCGGATACCGCCGGCCGGTTCCACACGAAGGCGAACCTGATGAGCCAGCTCGACAAAATCCGGCGCGTGATGAAACCCGATCTCATCGTCTACGTGGACGAGGCGGTTGCCGGGAATGATGCAGTCGTCCGGGCTGCCGAGTTTGACAGGACAGTCGGGGCCGATGCCATCGTGCTCACCAAGGCCGACATGGACTCCCGGGGCGGGGCGGCGATCTCGATCGCCCATACTATCGGGAAACCCCTGCTCTTCCTGGGCACGGGACAGGCCTACGAGGACATCGTCCCGTTCGAGCCCGGCGCAGTTGTCGAGGAACTTCTCGGGAGTGGTGCCTGATGATGGACAGTCTTTCCGGCTCGCTCAAGGACGCCCTCAAGAAACTTGCCGGCAAAGCCGTGGTCGACCGGGCGGCGGTTGACGAACTGGTCAAGAACCTCCAGCGGGCGCTTCTCTCCGCGGATGTGAACGTCAAGCTCGTCATGGAACTCTCAAAGGCGATCCGGACCCGGTCGCTTGACGAGGAACTGCCGAAAAACACCAACGTCCGCGAACACGTCCTGCGCATCGTTTACCAGGAACTCGTCCGGCTGGTCTATGCCACGGCCGACTTAAAACTCGAACCGCAGGTCATCCTGATGGCCGGGCTCCAGGGGAGCGGCAAGACGACGACGACGGCAAAGATCGCCCGCTACTTCCAGAAGAAAGGCATGAAGGTCGGTGTGATCTGCGCCGATACATTCCGGCCCGGGGCCTACGACCAGCTCTCGACGCTCTGTGCGAAAATCAACGTCCCCTGTTTTGGCGACCCGAAGGCGACCGATGCGAGAAAGATTGTCAAAGATGGGCTTGCCGCGATAAAAGACCGGGAAGTTATTATTGTCGATACCCAGGGCCGGCACGCTCTTGAACCTGATCTTATCCAGGAGATTATCGACCTCAACGCGATCACGAAAGCCACCCACCGCTGGCTCGTGATCGACGCTGCACTCGGCCAGCAGGCAAGCGAGCAGGCGCGCCGGTTTCATGAAGCGATCGGGATCGACGGCGTGATCATCACCAAGATGGACGGCACCGCAAAAGGCGGCGGCGCCCTCTCGGCCGTTGCCGAGACCAAGAGCGGGATCGTCTTTATCGGGGCGGGAGAGACGATCGAAAACCTCGAACGCTTCGACGCAAACGGCTTTATCTCCCGGCTCCTCGGGATGGGCGACCTCCAGGCGCTGATGGAAAAAGCCCAGGAAGCCCAGATGGCAGGCGAGATTGACATGGAGGCGATGATGAAAGGCCACTTCACCCTCCGCGACATGTACAAGCAGCTCGAAGCGCTCAACAAGATGGGCCCCTTAAAGCAGATCATGAACATGCTCCCTATGGGCAATATGCAGCTGCCCGAGGGAGTCTACGATGTCACGAGCACGAAGATGGTCCGGTACCGGATCCTCATGGACTCGATGACGCCAAAGGAGCTCGATGATCCCGGTCTTATCAACAGTTCGCGGATGCAGCGGATCGCCCGGGGCGCCGGCGGTACTCCCGAAGAAGTACGGGAACTTTTAAAATACTACAAGATGATGCACAAGACCCTCAAGGGACTCCGGGGCGCGGGCGGCGGAAAACTCAACATGCAGCGCTTGATGAAGCGTTTCTCCGGAATGCAATGACATGGCCTCGTTTGCGATTGTCGGGCACCTTGCCCGCACGGACGGGGACTTTTCCTTAAACGATCTCCCCGGGGCAGGGCGCATGGATGTGCTCTGTCGGTGCGTGAACGCCTCGCTCTTCCTCTCGCACAACCTGCGTCGGGACGCGGACTGCTCTCTTGTTCTTCTCGGTGGGCCAAAGGAGCCAAAGACTGTGCAGTTCCGGGGAAACGCGATCCGCTCGCTCTCGCCCGATGAACGGAGTGCCGGGGCACTCATCAAAAAGGCGCTCTCCATCCCCTGCGGGAGTGAGTTCCGGGAAGCCGCGCCGGGCGTGTTTGTACGAAATGGCGGCCTTGAACGCTTGATCGCCGAACACCCGTTTGCCGTACTGGACGAGAAGGGTACCGATATCCGCACGGTACCGGTGATGCCTGCGGTGTTCCTGCTCTCCGACCACCAGAATTTTTCGGATGCAGAGGAGGTGCTCATACGCGACGCCCCCCGGTATTCGGTCGGGCCGGTCTGCCTGCACGCTGATCATACGATTACGGTCATCTCGAACGAGATCGACCGGAGGAACAACGGATGGAAATAAACGAACAGGTCGAAAAGATCCTCGCATACGGGGACTGCTGCGATCACTGCCTGGGACGGTTCTTTGGCAAGCGCTCGCATGGGCTTTCTGACGATGAACGCGGCCGGGGCCTCCGTATTGCACGGGCACTGGCCTTAAACCAGCCGTACGAGCGTTTTACAGGCATCTGTTGGGTCTGCGGCAACTTCTTCGATGCTGTCCCGGAATGGGCAGAAAAAGTGGTCAGTGCGATGGAAGGGCATGAGTACTCCTCATTCCTTGTCGGCTGCCGGGTCCCCCCGCTGATTGCGGAGAACGAGGAGATGGTCTGGAGCGACCTCTCCCTTGGTGAACCGGAACCCTTTAAGTCCGAGGTGAACCGCGAGGTGGGAAAGGCAGTCTCGGCGCTCACGGGAAAGACCGTGGACTTCAAGAAGCCCGATATTATCGCCCTGCTCGACCCGGCGTCCGGTATGGTGGATATCCAGGTCAATTCCCTGTTCTTTTACGGGAGATACCAGAAGTTCGAGCGCGGTATCCCGCAGACCCACTGGAACTGCCGGGCCTGCAGGGGGGCCGGATGCGAGAAGTGCAACTATACCGGCAAGCAGTACCTGGACTCTGTCGAGGAACTGATCGGTCGGCCGGTCATCGAACTTTTTGACGCCGAGGACGCGGTGCTGCACGGGGCCGGCAGGGAGGATATCGACGCCCGCTGCGTGGGAACCGGCCGGCCGTTCATCCTCGAAGTCGTCGCCCCGAAAAAGCGTACCATGGACCTTGTCGCCGTTGAAGCGGAGATCAACCGGAGCGCTGACGGGAGGGTTGCGGTTGCTCTCTCGCACTGGAGCGACCGTTCGGACGTGGAAACCCTTAAATCAAGTAAAGCGCATAAAAAATACAGGATCCTGGTCGAGGTTGAAGGGCCATTATCTGCGGAAGAACTCGCAAATGACCTGAAAGCCCTAAAAGGCGTCACAATACAGCAGCGCACGCCCGAACGGGTCGCCCACCGGAGAGCAGATAAGATCCGGGAGCGTAAAGTCCTCGATATCGAGTGCGTAGGGGTACAGGACGGACAGTTTATCCTTGAAGTCTTGGGCGAAGCCGGCCTCTACATCAAAGAACTCGTATCAGGAGATCAGGGAAGGACCACCCCGAGTCTTGCCGAGATCCTGCAGAGATCGGCGCACGTCACCAGTCTTGATGTCGTGCAGGTAGAAGGACCACAGGAGGGAGATTAGACAATGGCACACCACAATGGACCCAGAAAGAAAACACGGTATAAATTCAAGAAAGA
>Ga0074046_10004052_pt1 | contig 12060 bp, 6 predicted proteins | sample BogForMeECP23OM3_FD_94441 | JGI IMG/M metagenome (GOLD analysis project Ga0074046, IMG submission 94441) | Bog forest soil microbial communities from Calvert Island, British Columbia, Canada - Bog Forest MetaG ECP23OM3 | ecosystem: Environmental > Terrestrial > Soil > Wetlands ...
CAGTGAGTCAGGTTGATGATTTCCGATCCGGCAATGCCCGGGAATAAATACTTGGTCCCACCGGAGAATCCGACGACTTCATGAGGGAAAACGGGTCCGCAGATAATGAGCTGGTCATAGTCGAGGATCAACTTGTTGAGCCGGACGGGCACTTCCTGCACCAGCAATCCGCCGCTGAGTTCGCCGATCTCAGCGGCGGAGATGACCCCGAGGGTGACGAAGTTCGCGGGATCCTCCCAGAGATGATTGAACACGTGGCTCCTGCCGCATAACCCATTGCTCACCGGCCGGCCCACAAGATTACTGAGGTGGTCGTCATTCATGATCTGGTGCGTGCCTAAAGCCACCAGATAGTCCAACGCTGCTACACGCGGCGCAAGGTGTGCCTCAAGCAAGTCGAACATCAGCGGCATGGGCATCGTGCGCGTGCCGTCAGGGATGATGACCAGCACCCGCTTGCCGTCGACGGCCAGCGAATTGAGACCGTCACGCACGACCTGGCTGGTTTCCTCGCTGGTCAGATAGCGATCCGCGGACCCTTTTCCGGTTACCATCAACCTTACTCCTGCGCGCGCTGCAATGCTTCCGCGTTCCTGATCCCCGGTCAAACTCCACTATACGCTGAAAACCCGCCGTCAATGGGCACGATGATTCCCGTCACGAAGGCTGAGGCTGGCGAGAGCAGCCATAGCACGGTTCCAAATAGGTCCTCCGGCTTGCCGAAACGCCCCATGGGTGTGTGGTCGATGATGGACTTGCCGCGTGCGGTCAGCTCACCTGTCCGCTCATCGGTCAGCAAGAACCTGTTTTGATTGGTCAGAAAGAAACCGGGCGCAATGGCGTTGACGCGAATCCGCGCTGAATACACCTGTGCCATATGTACGGCCAGCCACTGCGTGAAGTTGCTGACCCCGGCCTTCGCCGCTGAGTAAGCGGGGATGCACGTCAAGGGGCGAAAAGCGTTCATGGAGGAAAAGTTGAGAATCACCCCTTCGCCTTTTTCCGCCATGGCCTTCCCGAACACCTGCGATGCAAGTATCGTTCCCAAGATGTTCAGGTCAAACACCCAGCGCAGGGCATCGGCGGGCAGATCGAAGAAGGAAAGGTCCGGGCGCGTGGTCGCCTGAGGTTTGTTGCCTCCGGCCGCGTTTATCAAGCCATGGATCGCGCCGAACTTCCCCTGGATGGTTTCGGCGGCCTTGCGGAGGCTCTCCTGGTCCAGGACATCGGCACGGACCGCCACCGCGTGACTTGCGCGTGGCTCCATGAGTTCCAGAATGTGCTGTGCTGGGTCCAGGTTACGGTCCAGTATTGCGACATTGGCCCCGCATCCCACCAGCGCGCAAGCAATCTCACCACCCAGGGTTCCTGTACCTCCCGTAATCACGATGGTCCGTCCACTAAAATCGTAAAGACGGTTCAACTCAGATGAGTCCATTTAGATACACCTCGGCGCCGGAATTTCCTTCTTGGCATTTCTGGCGGCCCGAATATACCACACACTGCCTCGTTTTAGAACGAATCCTCATCTCGCAGGGAGCGGTGCCTTCGAGATTCGCCGCACCGTGCTTGGCCAACCGCCCGCCCGTTACTACTGGCTGCTTCTGGGGGAGACCCACCTTCCGCAAGAGGCAGGCTAGCTCTTTCCTGGGCTGCCCAAGTTGCCTGGAATGGGAAAAGAGAAAGAGGGGCCTGAAACTCGTCCAGTGGGTGTACAATCACCGGCTGGCAGGCTGATGAAAAAGTGCCCATCATGTCATGCTGAGCGAAGCGAAGCATCTCGCTCTGCTTTGAAATCAAGGACTTAGATTCTTCGCTGCGCTCAGAATGACAGCTTTTGAGGTTTTTTCATCAGCCTGCTAGAACGTAATAACGGAAATCTCGGGGGTAATGGTTTCCATGTCCACTGGTTGCATGCCCGTCCTCGTCAGACTCGCACGATCGCACTATCGCTGGACGGTATGTGCTCTCCTCTTTTTTGCGACCACGATGAGTTATGACGACCTTTGCCCCTCTATATCTCCGCGAGAAAGGAAATCGATATGAAATACGGTCTCAATATTCCTCCCGCAGGCGGACTTGACTTCTTATCGCTGGGCGCCCTCGTTCATCGGCTTGATCCCGGCGTCATTCCGTTCCGCAAGGCCACTGAGTGCAAGATCCACGTCAGCGGCGGTGAGTTCAATTGCGCCGCCAACCTGGCGGATTGCTTCCGCCTGCAAACGGCCATAGCGACGGCGATGGTGGACTATCCCATTGGCGATCTCATCGCGGAGCGTGTGCGCGCCATGGGCGTGAAGCCTTTCTACAAGCGCTTCCAGCACAACGGCGTCACCGGGCCGAACATGGCCACCGTGTATAGCGATCGCGGCCAGGGCGTGCGTGCTCCGGTCGTATTCTACAATCGCGCTAATGAAGCCGGGGCCCTGCTCAAACCTGGCGATTTCGATTGGAAAGCCATTTTTGGCGCCGGCGTTCGTTGGTTCCACAGCGGAGGAATTTTCGCGGCACTGTCTGAAACCACGGGACAGTTGATTGCAGAGGGCATGCAAGCGGCTAAAGCGGCGGGAGCTGTGACCTCGTTCGATCTCAACTACCGGGCCAAACTTTGGAATATCTGGGGCGGCCACGAACGCGCCCTATCGGTCATCGCAGGCATCGTCAAGCACGTTGATGTTCTGGTCGGCAACGAAGAAGACCTCCAAATGGGCCTCGGTATTCCCGGTCCGGAGGTGGCAGCGAAGTCCAGGCTCGATCCCAGCGCTTTCTTTGGCATGATTGACAAGGTGGTGGCCAAGTATCCTCAGGTCAAGATCGTCGCGACGACACTTCGCGAGGTCCACTCCAGCAACCGGCACAGTTGGAGTGCGGTAGCCTGGATGGACGGCCAGACCTATTTGGCCCCCACCGCTGAGCTTGACGTTCTCGACCGCGTCGGCGGCGGCGATGGTTTTGCGTCCGGACTCTTTTACGGATTGCTGACCGGTGAAGAACCGGAGGAGGCGGTGAAGTTGGGTTGGGCGCACGGAGCCTTGCTGACCACTTACCCGGGGGACACGACAATGGCTACCCTCGAGCAAGTGCGGGCCTTCGCCCAAGGCGGTTCGGCGCGTATCCAGCGGTAAATCGGTCTCGGCGAAAACCTCTTTTGCAACGCCGGTTCAATACCAACGTTGAGTTGGTCAGGAGAAAAGAGATGGCCCCAATAGATGTAGTGGCCCCAGCAGAGTTGCAGCGGAATGTGGAGGAGTCGATCCAGCGCACCCCGGTTATCGATATTCATACCCACCTTTATCCCGCCAGTTTCAGAGGCCTGTGCCTGTGGGGAATCGACGAGCTGGTGAACTATCACTATCTGGTTGCGGAGTTATTCCGGTCGTCGTCCGTGAGCCCGGAACAATTCTGGAGACTCACGAAATCCCAACAGGCAGACCTGATTTGGGACGCGCTCTTCGTCAAGAACACGCCTCTTTCCGAGGCTACTGCGGGCGTGGTGGCGGTAATGGTCAAGTTGGGGCTCGATCCTTGTCAGCCGAACCTGAAGCAGGCGCGCGAGTACTTTGCCTCCCTCAGCGCCGAGAAGCATATCGAGCACGTTCTGAACCTTGCCAACGTCAAGGAACTCGTGATGACGAACGATCCATTCAATCCAACCGAGAGGGCGATGTGGGAGCGGAATGAGCCGTGCCCCGGAAATTTCCATCGCGCTTTGCGCATGGACCCGGTCTTGAATGACTGGGGGAAGGCGCGCCAGGTGATGACCGCGGCAGGTTTCAAAACCAGTGAAGATTTGACACCGCAAACCGTCAGCGAGGCGCGCCGCTTCCTGGACCTGTGGATTGCCCGCTTGCGTCCCGTCTACCTTGCGGTTTCTCTGCCTTGCACCTTCACTTACCCCGATGAGTCACAGCGCACTCGCCTGATGCGGGAGGTGGTGTTTCCCACTTGCGAACAACATGGCATTCCATTTGCCCTGATGATTGGCGTGTCGCGGGGCGTGAATCCCGCCCTGCGTGATGCAGGTGATGGCGTCGGGTATGCGGACACTGCTTCCGTGGAGCGCATTTGCTTGGAGAACCCCGGCGTGCGTTTTCTCGCAACCATGCTGTCGCGGGAGAATCAGCACGCTCTGTGCGTCGCCGCGCGGAAATTCAGCAACCTGATGCCTTTCGGATGTTGGTGGTTCCTGAACAATCCCTCCATTGTGAGGGAGATTACGTCGGAACGCCTGGAATTGCTCGGCGCCACCACCATCCCGCAGCACTCTGACGCGCGCATCCTGGACCAGTTGATCTACAAGTGGGCACACTCCCGCCGCATGATTTCAGGCGCCCTCTATGAGTCATATTCCCACTTGGTTGCTGACGGCTACCCCTTGACACGCGGGCAAATCGATCGGGATGTGGAGCGAATGTTCTCCGGCAATTTCCGCCATTGGGTTGGATCCGCTGAGCACTCGGCGCACTGACTGCCGTCGCAAAGGCCACGCGTCTCGGCGTTGCTTGCTTCTGCTCACCTGCGAAAGAATAAATGGTTATTTCCGGGATCCCCTATGCCTTAGCACGGGCAGCCAACCCAAACCGAGCGGGGCCCTGTCCGCGATCAGATTAATGGCACTAGGTTTTTCCGGGAATCTTTCAACCCGAATTCGGAAGTTGGCAGCCGCCGGTCGAGCCGAATCGCTAGATTAGAGGCGCGTTTGACGCAGATGCCGGAGGAACAAGAATGGTGCGGGGCCGGGCGTAGGGGCACAGCGCGCTGTGCCCCTACAAGATGCACATCGCACCCCCACTAACTTCCGAATTCGGGTTCAACGCTGTTGAAAGTGTTGCCGTAAGTGGTGACATGAAGTAATCTGTGGATGTAAGCTACTGAAAGGAAAGGGCTGGAGGGATGGGTGAGCGGTTGAAACCGGCGGTCTTGAAAACCGTTAGCCTCGAAAGGGGCTCGAGGGTTCGAATCCCTCTCCCTCCGCCATGCAGTCTCGAGTTTTTGGAATGCTCCAACACTCGCCGGTGAAATCGCCTGAATTGGCGGTAAATTCTAAGCCAATAATGCCGAATCTGACACCAGTCGCCGCACCAAGCTTTTTGAGAGTGAGCGGCCGGCATGACTTCAGCCTCGCCTGCGGACCGCTGAGCTGCGCTCTGCGCCACCCCGCGCCGATGTGTGGAGCTCGTGGTGGTAGCGCACAGTTGTCCTGTAACTCTGCGGCTTGTGACTCGGGAATTAAAAGCCGCAGTCCGTCAATTGACGGGCTGCGCTCCCGTGCTCAGATTGAGACAAGATTCGCTCACAGGCTGACATAGCCCACCATGCCTTGCGCCTTCGGCGCGCAGACCTGAAGGTCTGCGCCGCCGGTAGTGTCCCAGTTTGATTTTTGTAGCGGCGGTCTCTGACCGCCGGTCTTGAATTCCCAAAGAGTTCCGGCGCTCGGAGAGCGCCGCTACAGCGACTTCCGGCGCTTGGAGAGCGCCGCTACAGCGACTTCCGGCGCTTGGAGAGCGCCGCTACAGCAAGTTCCGGCGCTCGGAGAGCGCCGCTACAGCAAGCCGGGACACTGCCCGCCAGCCGCGACCTACGGAGCGATCACGTTTGCCATGCCTCCCCTCAACCACCAACGAAAAAGGCCAAAGCGTAGAACGAGCAGGTAGCGCAGAGTCTCGTATTCCAGAGACTCTGCGGCTTTTCCTTCAAATGTGCGTTCGCCGGCTGGCGCACGCTTGCCGCGCCTTACTCCGGCAGAGTGCGCCGTCACTGAGGAGAAATCAGGTTGCAGCTTTCCCATTACCAGGCCGTCGTCACGTCCGGTTTCATGGAAGGGCGTTTCACAGGCAGAATCCGCTCTAAGTGGAAGGCTGAGCCGTCACGGCTTTTCTCCCCGGCAGATGCGTGACCTCGTCCGGAACCCCGGGCCTGAGAAAAGCAAAAGCCCCGCACTGGGCGGGGCTAAAGGTCGCTATTGCTAGCGTGGCCTTACGCGGTGAAGAACCCACTTACTAAGATAAGCGGGAACCGCCGCTGAGATACACGAGGTGTATAATAGGCCAAGTTAAATAATTGTCAAGGGGAAAATGATGGCCGACTCAACACCTATTGAATTCGTCCTCGGGATTGACCTCGGCACCAACTCTGTGGGCTGGGCCGTCGTCGGTCTCATAGATGGGGAGCCCGCAAATCTAATCCGGGCCGGGGTGCGGGTATTTGACGCAGGCATGGAAGGCGACATCGAATCTGGCCAAGAGCAATCGAAGAACCTCAAGCGCCGCGAGGCGCGCCTCCATCGCCGCCAGCTTTGGCGACGCGCCCGCAGGTTGACGAAAACCTTCAACCTCCTGCGGCAGTTCGGCCTGCTCCGGAGCAGCGACGCTTCGACGCCTGAAAAGCGGCAAGACCTCATCAATAACCTGGACCAAAACATCCGTTCCTCCGATTGGTTTAAGGCCAAGGCAAGCTCGGGGGCATACCCGGAGCCCGACCAGACGCTCCCCTATATTCTTCGCACCGCTGCTCTCGACGAACCCTTGGAACCGCACTTCCTTGGGCGGGCACTCTACCACTTGTCGCAGCGCCGTGGCTTTTTGAGTGGTCGCCTCAAGCCCGCGAAACCCGACGAGGAGGAGGGAAGGGTCAAGGGGACGATTAAGACCCTCCGGGAGCTCATGAAGCGGCAGGGCAGGCGCACCCTAGGAGAACTGTTCTCCCACCTATCTCCTGCCGAGAGGTGCATTCGGGGTCCCGAGGCATGGACCGCCCGCGATATGTACGAGAAAGAATTCGACGCCATCTGCGACGCGCAGGCTCCCTATCATCCCGACGCACTGAGCTCTGACCGCAGATCGAGACTGCGTGAGGCAATCTTTCACCAGCGCCCACTGAAGTTCGACCCGAACGCGATTGGTAACTGCGAACTCGAACCTGGGGAAAAGCGCGCGCCCAAGTACTTGCTTGTTTCCCAGCAGTTCCGGATGCTTCAAACCGTCAACAACCTCCGGGTCCTGCCGCCCGGCGAAACTGAAAGACCGTTGACGGCCGGTGAACGGGAGAAGCTGGTTGGGGCACTCGCGTTGAAAAGTGAGCTCAAATTCCCTAAAATTCGAAAGCTCTTGGGTCTGCCGAAGGATCACCTGTTCAAAGGTGAACCCGAAGGCGAGAAGCGAGTGATTGGAAATCGAACCAATGCGCATTTTTGGGAGGTCTTGCCTGAACGTTGGTCCACGATGTCGTCTCAGGAACGGGACCGGCTCGTCGATTGCGTCGAAAAGCTTCAAAGGCCCGAAGAGTTACTCCCGATACTGAAGAAGGAGTGGACGCTTGACGGCAAGGCCGCGGAAGAGCTCGTCGAGATTTCTCTCGAACCAGACTACATGAACCTTTCCCGCAAGGCTATTGAACGGCTTCTGCCGCGCCTTGAGAACGGTGAGACCTTCATGGAAGCACGCAAGGCCGAATATCGCGAATCCTTTAAGGCATCTGAGCCGCTTGCTCTTTTGCCTCCGGTCACCACTGAAGATGTGCAAAGTAGAGTTGGGGTCGTTCGCAACCCGGCAGTCATTCGCAGTCTCAGCGAGCTTCGCCGGGTCGTGAATGCCATCGTTCGCCGATACGGCAAGCCGACTCGGATTCAGATTGAATTGGCGAGGCAAATCAAGAAATCCAAAAAGCAGCGCCAAGCGATCAGTAAACGAAACCGCGAGAATGAGGCAATACGCGACCGGGCCGCCGACCGAATTCGTGAAATGACGGGCGATCAGTTTCCTTCCCGTGACGACATTCGCAGGGTGCAGTTGTTTGACGACTGTCACGGCCAATGCCCCTATTGTCGCGAAAGCATCCCAGCTCGGAACCTCCTTGGCAAAGAATCCCAAGTGGATATCGACCACATCATTCCCTTCAGCCGATCACTGGACGACTCTTACATGAACCTCGTAATCTGTCATAGCCAGTGCAATCGCGCGAAAGGCGATCATACCCCCTTCGAGGCTTTTTCGGGTGACGCAGAGCGATATGAGGGAATTCTGAGCCACGTGAAGAGCTTCGGCGGTGACCGTCGCACAGTGGCGGAAAAGTTGCGCAGATTCATGATGGGCAAAGAGGGACTGGACACTTTCCTCGATGAATTCCGCAGTCGTCAGTTGAATGACACGGCGTACGCCTCCCGGCTCGCAACCCGCTTCCTGAGCCTTCTCTATGGCGGCTTCGCTGATGCCGGACACGAACAACGTGTATTCGCTCCCTCCGGCCAAACCACCGCCTACTTCCGCAACCTCTGGAAGCTTAATTCGATTTTGAACGACGGCCCTTCGACGGACGGGGCGCGTCTCGCCAAGTCGCGCGCCGACCACCGCCACCATGCCGTGGACGCGGTCGTCATCGGGCTTACCGACCCCCGCATGGTCAAGCGCTTGAGCGACGCGGCGGAGCATGCACACCTGGTCGGTCGCAGGCGCTTTGCCCCGCTCGAAGGCCCTTGGCCGAACTTCGCAGACACCGTACGGCAGGAAATTGGCCGCATCCTCGCTTCACATCGAGTGTCGAAAAAGGTGTCCGGAGCTTTGCACGAAGAGACCATCTACTCCAGGTTCGATGCCAAGGCCTCGAAGGACAGCCCGTTGCGTGAGCCAAGACTCCGAAAATGGATTAATGAACTCTCGGCAAAGGATGTTGAGAACATTGCAGACGAGGGTGTTAGGTCGCGGGTTCGCGAAAAGGTGACAGAGGTCGGCGGTGATCCCCGAAAGCTCCCGGACCCCAAGGACCCGGCCAATCTTCAACACCTTCCGTACATGATCGCAAAAGATGGTCGTCACGTTCCTATCAAGCGCGTTCGTGTAAAAGTCCGAGTACAACCGGTTCCCATCGGCACTGGGCATAAGCAAAGGTACGTAAAACTCGGCTCAAACCACCACATTGAGGTCTATGCAGGGACGGACAATCGGGGCCGTGAACAATGGAAGGGTGAAGTCGTCACGATGTTCGACGCCTACGAGCGTCTCAAGAAGCGCCACGCCGTGGTTAACCCCGAAGGAAAACGAAGCCTGCTATTCTCACTAGCCCCGGGTGAGTTGGTGAGATTCGAGGAAGGGCCGTTCAAGGGCCAACTCTTTGTAATGCGCGGTGTCACTCAAGAGGTTGGCGGAAGGATTTTTCTCGTACCCATAAACGACGCGCGGAAGAAGGAAGAAATTGTGGCGTCCAAGTTGTATCGGCGGGAGTTCGTTAACACACTGCGGCAATGGAAAACTCACAAGGTGATTGTTAGTCCACTCGGGGAGGTCTCAGAAGCCCATGACTGACCGCATCCTTGACATTTCCGACCGTCCGGCGCGCTTGACGTCACGCGGTGGCTTGCTCGTTATCGACTTCGGCAAGCCGTGGGGCGCTTCCAACCGTGACGCGACGGGAGTGCATGCGTCGGGGCAGAAATTCCACAGCCCCTTGAGCCTTTCCCGCAGCGAGGACGGGAGCCGTGTCGCCCGCGATCCCGAATCCGGCTTGCGCGCCCGCGATACGCAGTCACAAACGGTTCCTTTTGCCGACATCGCCGTTCTCGTAACCTCGCATCCGCAGATTTCCTTTACCCAAGCCGTATTGGCGGGGCTGGCAGACGCCGGGGGCATGTTCATCGTCTCCAACGAGAAACATTTGCCCGCCGCCATGATGCTCCCGCTCTCCACACACTCCACCCAAACCGAGCGCTTTGCGCGGCAAGCCGCCGTCTCGCTCCCCACCCGCAAGCGCGCCTGGCAACAAATTGTGCAGGCCAAGCTCCGCGCTCAGGCGCGGCTGCTGGAAGAGGTGACAGGCAAGGACTGGGGGCTCGGTCTGCTGGGGGGAAAGGTGCGCTCCGGCGATCCCGATAATCTTGAAGCCCAGGCCGCCCGCGTTTATTGTCAAGCCCTGTTTGGTAAAGAGGGGACCGGCGTACCCGGAGAGGCTTTCCGGCGTGACCCGGAAGGGGAAGGAATAAACCTCCACCTTAATTATGGCTACGCGGTGCTGCGTGCCATCGTAGCGCGTGCCCTGTGCGCGTCCGGTTTGCACCCTTCTCTCGGCGTCCACCACCACAATCGCTACGATACCTTTTGCCTTGCGGATGATTTGATGGAACCCTTTCGCCCCCTCGTAGATCGCGTGGTGGCTCGGATTCACTTAACGTCTGCAAGCTCGAACGCGGAATCCCAAAATGGGGTGCCCGGCGTCGCTCCCGCGCAAGTGGGAACCCAAGCGCCGACGGTTCGACTGGACCCGAATTCCAAGAAAGTCATCCTGCAGGGCCTGCTGGTGCGGTACAGCGCAGAAGGTGAATCACGGACGCTTTTCGATTGGGCCAGCCGCTCCGCGTCCTCGCTTGTGGCGCTCATTGAAGAACGAGATGAAAAGTTAAGCTTTCCTGAACTGGTCGCTGACACCTGCAACTCGTAATCTATTCCCCACTCTCCATGCCGAAGCATGAATTCGCACTCTCGGGGTACAAAGCCATGTGGCTCTTCGCCATGTTCGATTTGCCCGTGGATAAGGCGGAGCTTCGCCACGAGTATGCCAAGTTCCGCGCCTCGCTCCGCCGCCAGGGATTTACTATGCTGCAATACTCGGTTTACGTCCATTACGCGGCCAGCGACGAAACCGAGGAGACCTTGCGAAAAAAGGTGGAAGCCGCTTTGCCCAGCCACGGGCAGGTGCGCGTGATCTCCGTGACCGACCGGCAGTTCGAGAAAATGGAGGTTTATGTTGGGAAAAAACGCAAGCCCGTGGAAGATCCTCCTATGCAGCTCGCCTTTTTCTGAATCGCCAAATGGAGTTATCCCCCCGGAATTCTATGAATTCCGGGGGAAATAGTGTACCTCAGCGGCGCTTCCCGGCAAACCATAGCATCCTCTGCGCTAAGGTCTGACCCGCTACCAGTGTACCTCAGCGGCGCTTCCCGGCAAACCATAGCAACTCTTCCTGTGATAAACCATGATGTGAAAGTGTACCTCAGCGGCGCTTCCCGGCAAACCATAGCGGCCCCCACAATGACGATCCGCAAAAAGTAGTGTACCTCAGCGGCGCTTCCCGGCAAACCATAGCTGTTCTTCGCTGGCTCTTAGGGACATAGAAGTGTACCTCAGCGGCGCTTCCCGGCAAACCATAGCGCGCTTTCGGCGCAATCAACAGGGGAACGAAGTGTACCTCAGCGGCGCTTCCCGGCAAACCATAGCGGGAAGGGGGTGGGGCCATTGAAAACAAAAAGTGTACCTCAGCGGCGCTTCCCGGCAAACCATAGCTCGTCCATCGCCACTATGGATGTCGAGGCAAGTGTACCTCAGCGGCGCTTCCCGGCAAACCATAGCGTCAAAGCGAATGCTATCGCTGAATGAATCAGTGTACCTCAGCGGCGCTTCCCGGCAAACCATAGCCTACCTTGGGGAAACGGACGAGTACCCGAAGTGTACCTCAGCGGCGCTTCCCGGCAAACCATAGCTGGATAAGTGACCGGTGCGTGGTTTGCAAAAGTGTACCTCAGCGGCGCTTCCCGGCAAACCATAGCATGATAACCGTAACCCCCACAGTGCCTCTTAGTGTACCTCAGCGGCGCTTCCCGGCAAACCATAGCGCCGACGCCAGGACGCTTTGCCAGCACACGAGTGTACCTCAGCGGCGCTTCCCGGCAAACCATAGCGGTGGCCGACCATCCCTACACTTTCGGCCAAGTGTACCTCAGCGGCGCTTCCCGGCAAACCATAGCATGAAGCGCAACGTAGCGTTGCTCGGCCGAAGTGTACCTCAGCGGCGCTTCCCGGCAAACCATAGCCAATAGGACGCAGGGCAATATCGGCAATTAGTGTACCTCAGCGGCGCTTCCCGGCAAACCATAGCGGAAGCAGGCAAGGGGATTTGCCACCATTAGTGTACCTCAGCGGCGCTTCCCGGCAAACCATAGCAGCTCGAAGGCAGCCCTCCCACGCCGGCCAAGTGTACCTCAGCGGCGCTTCCCGGCAAACCATAGCGCGTCTTTGAACAACTGCTCAGTGGCGTTCGAGTGTACCTCAGCGGCGCTTCCCGGCAAACCATAGCTCC
>Ga0074046_10004053_pt1 | contig 12057 bp, 10 predicted proteins | sample BogForMeECP23OM3_FD_94441 | JGI IMG/M metagenome (GOLD analysis project Ga0074046, IMG submission 94441) | Bog forest soil microbial communities from Calvert Island, British Columbia, Canada - Bog Forest MetaG ECP23OM3 | ecosystem: Environmental > Terrestrial > Soil > Wetlands ...
GCTAATCCCGGGATACGCCGTCATAGCACCCCCATGCCTATTTTGCATGTAATTATAGTAAACTGCGACATTGAATTGGCATGTCTGCGACCTGCCATCACTAAAGGACTGAGATAGACTAACTATTAGTCTATCTCAGTAGGTTTTCTATTCCCCTTAAGGCAACAGCATTGGTGGGGTTGGGGGGGGGTGGGGTGTGGTGTGTGGTCTCCCTCTGGGGGGGGGGGTTAGGGGGCGGGGAGGGATCGTCGGTTGTAGGGGTATCCTGCGGCTTCCTGTTCTTTTCTTGCCTGGGGACGGTTCCCATTATGGAAATTTCAAATTTGCAATGCTCTTCAGTAAAGTCGTTTTCATACGGTCAAGGCATGTGATATCAGCAGGCATATTTTCCCAAAAAATGATGGGCGCGGTGGGAAAGGGGTCCCACGGACTAGCTCAACAGCCAACGCAGGTGGGCGGGCCACCCCTCCCTAGTCGGAGAATCTTGAATCTAGCTAAACTGCCTCCAAACGCTGCTCCAAGGCATGATTTTAGGTGTCCATATAGGTGTCCATCAGCGGTATTTTTCGGTATGTTTCGGTAGCAAACGCCAAGATCCGAAGTTAACGAAGAATGTCCTAAATAGTTGGCATCATTAACACTTAAGCTGCCGCACTTTTCATGGAGTTTTACGAATTATTACCGGGGAAAGTCCCTTTTCGCACTGCAAAACCGTTACACAGCGGTTCAAATGCGCTTGCCGCCTCGAGAAAATTCAAGGGGCCGGCTCTTTTTTTGAGCCGGCCCCTTTTGATACCACCCTGCTCCGTAAAGATTCAGGGGCTAACGGTGAGGCGCAGCGAGGCGGAGAGGCAATTGCGAACTGCTGTAAGACCCTTTCCCGGCCTACCTCCTTTGCATTTCGTCAACTACAATGCCCCCACCCGCTCCGGCCGCCGCTCCGTTGTGTTCAAGCCCGCGCAGCCACAGGCACCGCAAATCAAAACTACAATCGTTCACACCTTAAGTATCCGCATATGTTTCCCCTCCTTTAAAGCCCCCCAAAATGCAAATACTGTTTTCCCTCTCGCGTCGTCGTAGGGGGCTTGTTTCGACTCTATGCCGTTCGAGTGCAGGAAGTCTGATGCAGAATGTCGATACGCACTTGGGAGATTGGAAATCTTCCGGGAAGCTGGTAAGATTTTGTTTTAGAAGTATTCTTCTCTATGTTATCAGATTTCAGAACAAAAGGAGGTAATGCAAATGGAAGAGAAAAAACCAGCGGCTGATCCTAAAGCAATACTTGGCTCGATCATGGAAATCTTTCAGGCGGTTATCCGTGCCCCGGCGTCGTTTTACCGGCAAATGCCAATTTCGGGAGGCTATGCCGATCCTCTTATTTTCGCGGTTGTCATGGGTGCCGCCGCCGGCATCGTCAGGGTCGTAGTGATCTTGCTGGGGTTTTCTTTTGCCAATTTCTTCATGCTGTTTTTGAGCGCGCTGATTCTAACCCCGATATTGACAGGGCTTTTCACCTTTGTGACTGCGGCTATTCTCTTTGTAATCTGGCAGCTTATGGGGTCTCGGCAATCCTATGAGGTCTCCTTCAGGTGCGCAGCTTATGCGCTTGCGATCTCCCCTGTTGCCGCCGTGCTCAATTTGATTCCATATCTGGGAGTTGTAGTCTGCCTGGCCTGGATGGCTTACATTCTCGTGTGTGCTTCGGTTGAGGTTCACGGGACGGAGCCAAAGATTGCCTGGATCGTCTTTGGCGTTATCTGCGCCATTCTTGCGCTCGGCTCTGTTTCGATGCAGCAGAAGGCGAGGAGCTTTCAGCACAGAATGGAGAGCATGGGAAAAGGGCTTAGCGATATCGAGAAGATGAAGCCCGAAGAAGCCGGTCAGGCGGTTGGCAAATTTTTGAAGGGCATGCAGAAGGGTATGGATAAGTAGGGTTTCTCAGGTTTTTGTGAGGCCCTTAATGGACAGAGCCGGGTAGAGGGCTGAAAATGGCCGAACCGAAATTAATCTACCGATGCCAGCAGTGCGGCTACATAAGTCCGAAATGGATGGGCAAATGTCCCGAATGCCGGAATTGGGACAGCTTCTGCGAGGAGGTGGCGCCCGGAGGCGCCAGAAAACTGGCCTCGAAACTCGCAAAAAAGCTTTCGACACATCCGGTCAGCCTCGATGAAATCCAGTCCGACGGTGAAGTCCGCTTCCATACAGGCATCGGCGAGTGGGACCGGGTGCTGGGGGGGGGTCTGACAAAGGGATCTCTGGTTTTGCTCGCAGGCGATCCAGGCATCGGAAAATCCACCCTTCTTCTCCAGGCGCTTTCGAGGATGACCAGGGGCGGCCCTGTTCTATACGTTTCGGGCGAAGAGAGCCCTCAGCAGTTGAAGTCCCGCGCTCAGAGGCTCGGACTCAGCTCGCACGACCTGTTCATCTTTTCCGAAACCTCACTGGAAGCCGTTCTTGACGAAATCGAGAAGAACCCTCCGCTGGTCGTAGCGGTGGACTCCATCCAGACCATGTACACCAGGCTCCTCGATGTGGCCCCGGGGTCCATCAGCCAGGTGCGGGAATGCGCCTCGAGGCTCATGAGGACGGGCAAAGAAGGCGGGATAAGCATTTTCGTAATCGGCCACGTTACAAAGGAGGGCGCCATAGCCGGTCCGCGCGCCCTGGAGCATCTGGTGGATACAGTTTTATACCTTGAGGGGGACAGGACGCACACCTTCCGGCTGCTTCGGGCGGTCAAGAACCGTTACGGCTCGACAAACGAAGTCGGGGTTTTCGAAATGAAGGAAGGCGGCCTCGAGGAGGTCCCCAATCCCTCCCAGCTACTTCTGGCCGAGCGCCCCAAGGGGGTCTCCGGCTCCGTTGTGGCCTGTTCCGTGGAAGGGACTCGTCCAATCCTGGTCGAACTTCAGGCCCTGGTCAGTTCGACCGGCTGGATGCAGCCGCGCCGCACCAGCATGGGCGTTGACACAAACCGACTCTCGCTTTTGCTTGCGGTGCTCGAAAAAAAGCTCGGATTCAACTTTGCGCAGCAGGACGTGTTCATAAATGTGGCCGGCGGAGTGCGGCTCATAGAGCCCGCAGCCGACCTGGCGATGACCACCGCACTGATGAGCAGCTATCTGGACAGGCCGCTTCCGCAGGACCTTGTGGTGTGGGGCGAGGTAGGGCTCGCCGGTGAGGTAAGGGGAGTCGGGCACAGCGCGCTCCGGGTGGCGGAGGCCTCCAAGCTGGGGTTTACAGCCTGCCTTATGCCCAGGAGCAATTCCGAGCGGCTTTCGCAGGAAATGGATGCCCGCTGCATAGGCGTGCGTTCCCTTCAGGAGGTCCTGGAGACAGTTTTTGAGGAAAAAACGGGACTGCCCCGGAGCAGCGCTCAGTGATCAAGACCTGCAAGTTCTGCCGGATAATTTCGGGCGAACTGCCCGCCTCCATCGTGCTGGAAGATGACTGCTGCGTGGCTTTCCTGGACAGCCGCCCACTCTTTCAGGGCCATTGCCTGCTCGTCCCCAGGGCCCATTGCGAGACGCTGATGGATCTGCCGGACCCCCTGATCCGGCCGCTTTTTTCGGACGCAAAGCTTCTGTGCCGCGCGGTCGAGGAAAGCATGAGCGCGGAGGGGACTTTTGCGGCAATCAATAACAAAATCAGCCAGAGTGTTCCCCACCTTCATGTGCACGTGGTCCCAAGAAGAAGGAAAGACGGTCTGAGAGGTTTTTTCTGGCCAAGGTCCCGGTACGCAGACGAAGGGCAAATGCGAGAGGTCGCAGAACGGATCAGGGCCGCAGTTCGAATGATGAATGATGAATGATGAATGATGGATGATGGATTATTTATTTCTCCGCGATTTGAGAGTTTTGACGCTCGTAACGAGGATGGCGGTCAGCTCGTCTGCTTCGTTGAGCAGGTCGGCGAGCCGTTCAGCTTTTAGGATGCCGGCATCGGCAAGGAGCTCAAGCCAATACATCGTTTCCTCCAGTTCCTGCAAGGCGCCCTCGGTCTTGCTGATCATTTCAGCATCCGACCGGCTTCGATTTCCCTCGCGAACTTGTCCGCCTACCGATGTTCCGGAACGCAAAAGCTGCTTCCCGATCACCTGAGCTTCGGTGGTCTTGGGCAAGGATGAGTAAAGTCGAATAATCCGCAAGGCAAACAGTTTGGTGCGTTCCAATATGCCCACCCTCTCACTCTTCATCACTGACTCCCTGACTCATCACTCATCATTCATCATTCGGCACTCAGCACGACCGTGGGCCATCCTTGCCGCTCTATTACGCTATCCACCTGGAACTCGGGTCGAGCGAATTTTTTGACCGATTCAAGCCTGCTTTCCAGAAATCCGGCCAGTACGACCCGCCGGGCATTCCTCCACTCCCCGGCCGCAAGGGTTTTCTCGATAATGGGCCATTCCAGGTTCACGATGAAAAGGTCCGGACGTATACTTAGACACCCCGGCCGGTCAGCCTCTACCAAGGCGATCCGATCCGCGACCCCGTTTGCCCGTGCGTTTTTCGAGGCGATCTTCAGTGCGAGGGGATTACGGTCTACTGCGAGGACGAATTTTGCCCCCGCCAGGGCGCATGCTATCGCAAGGATCCCGGTTCCGGCCCCAAAATCAAGCGCCGTATGGATTTCATTTGACCCGAAAATTTCAGATATCGCAAGCAGGCACCCTTGGGTGGTGGGATGAAGGCCCGAACCGAAAACGACTCCGGGATCGATGAGAATTGCGATCCTGGCGGCAGGGCCGCACGCCTCTGGTCGTGGACAGGTCAAGGAGAGCGTCGAGATCCTTTCGGCGGCGGCCGAAGAGGGGGGAGGGGCCGCACCTTGGATCAGCGCTGCTGCCGGGTCAGCCGACAGCCGGATGTTGAAAGATCCAAGGCTGATCTGAGTGATGGAAATGTCCTGCCATTTGTCATAGGGCAAATCGTATCGAGCGGTTAGCCGCCAGTCGGGACGAGACTTCAGCCACTCCAGAATAGGTTCGGCAGACTCTTTTCTGTAAAAAAGATAATAAAAAGGCTGCTCCGGCCAAATCCCCTCGAGGCCTTCAGCGGGGAGATTGCGGGGCCGGCCTCTTCCCTTAAGCTCATATACCCGGAGCATCGCCCCTCACAGAGAAGACTTTAATGGCTTTTTACCACGAGGACACACCTCTAAGGGACATGTGACATGAGGCGCCGGAGAAAGCAGGGCTTGGCCGCCTCCCCATATCCAACCGCTTTACGCCGGCCCAAAGGACAAAATCCTCCAGGAGGGAAGGGTTTTGCCTGAAGTCAACTCTGCAAACCGCAAAGTTATTGATTGGGTTTTTTCTTGGACGTGGTTTGCTCAGGCGGATTCCCGGCCTGTATCGGAACGGTCTCTTTCTCGTCAGGGGCCTGTTTGCCTCCTGAGGCTTTAGCGTCTTGAAGAAGCAATTCAGGATTGCGTGTAGCCAGCGCCTCAGCCTCCGCCGAGGCCGGCTGCGCAGTTTCCTCCGGTTTGCCGAAAACCTTTTGATTTATCTGTTGGGCAAGCAGGTTTATCTGGGGCATAATATCGTCGAGGGTCTTCGTTTGAGCATAGAAGGAGACAGGCTCCGTTTTGCCCGACACCGGCACCATTTTTGCCTCTATACTTACCGACTGGCCCATGCTGGTTATGCTGCCGTACAGAACATAATCCGCCTTGAGGCCGGCGCCGATTCGCAGGGCCTCGCTCTGCGATATTTCCTTTTCTCCCCGGGCGGCCCTGTCCGCTTCGGATTTGTTCACGACCTGCACCTTTGTCTGCCACGAAAGGCGGGAAGAGAGCATGTCGCGGATTCCGCCCTGAAGGTAATTAAGATTTGCCGGGGTGTTCATGGCAAAGGGCAAAACGGCCACCCTGGCCGTTGCGGTGTCGCCCGCAGTGGTTTGAGCGGCCATAGAAGGCGCAGCAAGCCCCGAAAAGAAAAGCAAAAATAACGCAAATAAAATCACCGCCCTGGTGTAAGACATGCCGTTCTCCTTCGGGATGGAATATGTATTCATTTGAATAAATATCCGCTGATTGCAGATTTTGGCGAGTCAGGCAGCGATATTGTCCGCCTTTGCCTCAAAAAGCTCCAAATTCCAACAGTTTTCGAAAACTTGGACGCAGAGGAGCGGCTTTTCCCCGGCACCGTACAATAAATCAGGCGCAGTCCCCTTATCAAGTCTTTTTATTGTCGTTCGAGATGAAGTGGATCCGAGGAAGTGAAAGTCAAGTTTGTCGAGCTCGAGTATCAGGGGCAAACACGGAAAAGGCCCCGCAGGGTCGTATGCAAGATCGAGCGGCATCCAGGAGAGCTTTTTCCCCGGATCGGGTTCATCGCAGCAAACTCCGGCTCTTTTAACGCAACCGACAATCAAGGCATCCCGCTGACGGCCCAAAGCGCATGACAGACGAACCGAGCGGGATGCCTTCCCCACTGCGCGAAGTACCTTCCCCCTAGAGGCGGTAAATCGAATGACCAGATTATCGCCAAGGGATGCCCGGGAGAGCATTTCACCAAATGAGCGCTTGCTGTTGTTAACAAGTCTGTCATACGAGGTTTAAGCTGAAATAATCAGGAGGGGGAAAATGTATGGGTTTTGTTATCTGCCTTTTTGTCGGGATGTTGCCGGCATTGCCGGTGGCCGGCCTTTGCAGGATGGCTTCCGGTGGGAACGGCGGCTGTGACGCTTAGCGCGGAAGAGGGGCGCTCGCGCTCTACCGGGGACGTTCCAGCCCGGAAGCCAAAGAATGGATGCCGCTGCCGCTCCTGCAAAAGAACCAGGACGAACGCCGGGCGCCGGCTGTGCGGCTGGAGCTTTTCTCTCCGGTGGCGATTCGGCATAAGAGAAACAATTTCAAGGCGTGTTGAGTCCGACAATTTAGCCTGTAGCAAGAACTCATCTTCCCCCTTAGACATGCTCAGGACAAGAACTTGGGCAGGTTCAGCGATCCCGCAGGTCCGATTCGATTATCCATCCTGTTTGTGCAAAAAACCATATAATACTGAATGGATATGACTTGTTTTCTACCGGCTTATCTTGCAGAGAATTGTAAGTTCAAGCCTCTGATTGCAGTACTATTGCTGCAATACGAAACATGACGTTACATATTGCAACAATAATGAGACAACTATTGCACAATGCAATGGGTCCAAAATTTTTCATCACAAGTAATTTTTATTGTGGCGATTTTCATTTGACATTTATTAAGATTTTAAAATAGATTCCACTTAGTTCTATAAGGGGCAAAGCGTAGACCTTCGGCTGACAGGAAAGGAGGTGCAAAGACCAGTAATATCAAGCTAATGGGGCTTAGTAAGGAGAGAGTTCGCAAATAGCGTCGATTTCTTAGGAGGAAAGCGAATGGAGTGTTTTCTGAAATTGGGGCGAAAAGAGATCTTCAAAGCGTTGACCGTAACGATGCTGCTTGGCGCCTTTATGGTCTTCATGGGCGGTTGGGCCTGGGCCGAGGAAAAGAGTGTGACGGAACAAATACTCGACATCATGTTGCAGAGCCGCCAGATCAGTCAGGAGCAGTACGATGCCCTGCTGAAAAAAGCCGAGGCCGAGAAACTGGCGGCGGCCCAAGCAATTGCAGAAGCGCAGAAAGCGGAGGAGGCGCAGAAAGCGGAGGAGGCGAAGAAAGCGGCGGCGGCGCGCCTAGCCGGGACTCACGGGATTCCCACCTCGGCCGAAGCGACGGGTCTCAGCGTATCGTGGAGAAACGGCATCAGGTTCAGTAATGAAGACAAAAGTTTCGACGTACATGTCGGAGGCAGGCTGCAGTGGGACTTCGCAGATGCGGAACCGAGCAACGCTTTGCTCAAATGGTCGCAAGGGGGAGACTCCAAAACGGCCTTCAGTGAGCCGAAGGTCTCAGGGTACGGGGACCAGGTCCGAAGAGCGAGGTTGCTCATTGACGGGACTGTCTATAAGAGTTTCGAGTTTTCCGATCAAATCGAGTTTGCCCCGTCATATTCGGCCACTACCGTACTCAAATCAGCCACCCTGAGCAAAGGTGTTTTAACCACAACAAGCACATCGCTCACGACAGGCGCTGCCGTCACTTTCGCGGACGTGTGGGGTGGCATCAAGGACGTCCCATATCTGGGGCGCATCAGGATAGGACAGATGTACGAGCCGGTCGGATTGGAGCAACAGAGGTCCGACAACTTCCGTACTTTCCTGGAGACGTCCATCGCCACTACTGCCTTAGTTCCCAGTCGCAATACAGGCTTACTCGTGGAAAATACGGAGTTTAACAATCGCCTGGGGTGGCAGGTGGGCTATTTTTTCCAGCAACAGGCGGCACTAAGCAGCAATGGCGTACCCCTGGATACGACCGGAGATCTTTTCTCGCCACATCTGGATGCCACCAATGTAGTCGCGCGGTTCACCGGTCTCCCCTGGTATGAGAACAATGGAGAACATCTGTTCCATGTTGGCCTGGGCTACGAGCATAAGTTCCGTTCCTTTACACCGACTAGCCAAGCTTTCATAGGCCAGCTTAACCCAGGCGCGCTCGACTTCAAGTCTTCACCCGAAGCGAACTTGTTTAGCCCGCTGGTCGACACCGGAAATTTCATGGCTAAAGGAGTGGACGTCGTAGATCCGGAAATTGCACTGGTCTATGGACCCTTTGCCATGCAGGGTGAGGTCCCGTTGGCCTGGGTCAGCACTGTGCGACAGACGACCGGCGGGCCGTTTACCTATCCGGTTGGGAAGAAGACGTTCGATTTCAACCCTGATGCCCAATTTTCCAGCTGGTATGTGGAAGCCACATACTTTTTAACCGGCGAGCATCGTTTGTACAATACTACGGCAACGACAGCCCAGTATCAGGGGACCTTTGGCAGGATCTACCCGATATCGGATTTTAATCCTAAAAATGGAGGCACGGGGGCGTGGGAACTGGCTTTCCGGGTTTCCAACGTGGATCTGAACGACGCCGCTGCCGGTTTCAACGGCGGCAATGAACTCGACTTCACAGCCGGCCTAAACTGGTATCTGAATGCCGACGTTTTATGGAAATTCAATTACATTTATGCGAGCGTCGGGGCTCATCCGAACGGCTACGGCAACCTGGCCACAAGCGCCTCTGACAACATTTTCGAATCGCGCTTCCAGGTGGCCTTCTGATGATTTGCCCGGATTAATCCCCGGAGATTCCGATGCAGCCCCCTCCGCCGAGCAGTTTTGCTCTGCGGAGGGGGCGTGCTCACTCACCTCTTCCCTCGTTCCCTTCCTCGATGCTTGACAGAGGAAAACCTGATGGCCCAGTTTCTCAAAGTCAAGACCGCCGCCGAGGTTTTGTCGATACTGGACGGGATTGAGCCGCTGCCGCCCGAGCGGGTTTCACTCGGTTTCGCCTGCGGCAGGAGACTTGCTTCGAATATCGCGGCAGCCGAGCCCGCGCCTCATTTCGCACGCGCGACTATGGACGGCTATGCTGTCCGTGCGCAGGACACCTTCGGAGCCTCGGAAAGCCTGCCCGCCCTTTTGGAAAGATCGGGCGAAGTGGTCATGGGCGAGGCGCCCGGGATCCCCGTCGCGCCGGGAAAAGCGGTGGAGATCCCGACCGGCGGAATGCTTCCCGAGGGCGCCGACGCGGTGGTGATGGTCGAATACACTTCGGTGCTCGACAACACGACAATCGAGATTACGAGACCCGTGGCGCCTGGCGAAAATGTGCTCAAGGCCGGTGACGATATAGCGCTCGGCGAGACCCTGTTCAGGCGAGGCGCCATGCTTCGGCCCCAGGATGTCGGCGTGCTGGCTGCCCTCGGAATAGTAGAGGTGGAAGTTGTCAGGGTCCCGCTGGTCGCCCTGATTTCGACGGGCGATGAAATTGTTCCGGTTGAGACGCGCCCCCTTGCCCCTGGAAAGGTAAGGGACGTCAACACCTTTAGCCTTGCAGCCCTGATCAAATCCGCCGGAGCGCGGATCGGAATGCAGCAATGGGTTGCCGACCGGCTTGAGGATCTGGTCCGTGCCTGTCAGGAGGCCCTTGTGGACCACGATGTGATCGTCCTGTCAGGCGGCAGTTCGGTTGGGGTGCGCGATTACACGACGCAGGTCCTGGCGGGTCTGCCCGAATCGGAGCTTCTGGTGCACGGGGTCGCGATCCGGCCCGGCAAGCCGACGATCTTTGGGCGGGCGGGCAAGGCGCTTTTCTGGGGACTTCCTGGTCAGCCTGTATCCGCGCTGATCACCTGCCAGGCATTCGTGCTTCCCTCTCTACGAAAGCTGCAGGGTATGGTGGGAACTGAACCTGCTCACGCACGCGCGCTTAGGGCGGTCCTCAACCGGCAGATCCCGTCGGTGCACGGCAGGACCGATTATGTGCCGGTTGCCCTGTCCCGGGGAAGCGGAGGCGCTATGGAGGCATCGCCGATATTCGGGAAATCGGGGGCGATCAACATACTGGCCCGCGCCGACGGATATGTGGTCATTGGCGAACACGTGGAAGGTCTCGACCGCGGCGCTGAGGTTTCCGTTTTTCTGTTTTAAACCTTTGGACAGGGTCAGCCATCATGGGTGACGGGTAAAAAATGATCTGCCCCTTGCAAACGTGGGTTATTCTGGGAGCGTTCCAAGCGAGGCTTCTTGTCGGATGTCTTGCCTATAATCTGCTGCACATGATTCGGGATACAGCATTCTGGGGCGAGAGCGTGAAGCCGTCCATAGATTCGATCATGAGGCGCCTGGTAAAGGTTGGGGCCAGAGTGGTCTACCATGCCAGAAAGTGGTATGTCCATGTTGCGTCGGCTTTTTCACTAGCCCGTTACTATCGCATCATTTTCGCCTGAGCGCCATCGAATACACTGGGGCGGGGGATCGAGCGCATCAACTGCGGGGAAGGAGTGTGCCCTGAAATTGCAAAAGCCGCCCTCACTGAGGTATAACTTGCATGTCCAATTGGAGAACTGTATATTTTATAGGCTTTGCAGTTGTGCCAGAAGCCTTTTAGGGCGGAATCCGACCCCGGAAATGCTTTCGGGATGCATAGCGTTGGACTTGATGCATTATTCCGGGTTGAGACACACAGTGCGAGGTGTTCAATGGACATAGGTGACTTGAATCGCATCTTAGAGCGTGACGGCAGCGAGGTTCATACCAGGACTTTGCTGAAGGAAGGCAATATTCTGGCAGGGCTAATGCTCACGTTGGTCCCCGTGGTGTTTTTTGGAGCTATGGGCTTGGCGGCGATGGTCACACCCGTCCACAGGCATGCTGGGGGGTATTACTATTATCTCAATACTGCGGCGGTCGGAAAGCTGATAATAATTCTATTTGGGTTGATTGCGTCCGGCCTCGTCGTCTTGTCGGTGGTCTTGGCTTGCCATCTCCTTTTTCTGTACATTCGAGGACCAAGATTTGAAGAGAAGGAGAAGAATCTAATTCTGCAAGCACTGCTGGATGAGGGTGCCGACGTCAATGCAAAGGACAGTAGCGGCGGAACCGTGCTGATGCTTGCCTCCAGGAATGGCTACAAAGAGGTCGTGCAGGCGCTGCTGGACAAGGGGGCCGACGTCAATGCAGAGAACAGCGACGGCGGAACCGCGTTGATGGACGCCTGTACAAATGGACACAAAGAAATAGTAGAACTGCTGCTTGCCAGGGGGGCCAATGTCAATACAAAGGACATTGGTGGCGAAACAGCATCTTCGCATGCCTCTATGAAGGGACATAAAGGAATAGTAAAACTGCTTAGCAGGGTACGGGATTCATTTTATTGATCCACTAGAAATTGAGGATATAGAGTGTCCTACATGTAGGAAAAGAGAAATGCGGCGTGCCTGTATTGAGAATGGTGGAATGGGAGACTGGTGTCCGAATTGTAAAATGTCATTACAAAAAATGAACGGTGAGATATAAAGCCAGTGCCAAGGAGAGTCTCAGTTTTATACTGAGCTTCATAACTGGACAATTTACGCTCCTGTACGTAATGAAGACGTGTTTTTCTAGTGGTGGTAGTGTGTTGGCGAGAGTCTGCTTATGACTGTTGGCTTTTTTCTATCTATTTGATTTTCCATCTTAGCAGACTCCTTGA
>Ga0074046_10004055_pt1 | contig 12054 bp, 14 predicted proteins | sample BogForMeECP23OM3_FD_94441 | JGI IMG/M metagenome (GOLD analysis project Ga0074046, IMG submission 94441) | Bog forest soil microbial communities from Calvert Island, British Columbia, Canada - Bog Forest MetaG ECP23OM3 | ecosystem: Environmental > Terrestrial > Soil > Wetlands ...
CCGAGCTGTTAGCCGATTAGCCTCGCCGGCGCAAGCTCTCTGCCGGCCGCGGACAGGAGCGCCAGCCCGGCAAGGCGCACGCCAAGACGGTTGACAACCGATGGCGGGTTAAAGAAAAAAGCATGAAAATGCTACGATGGGCGTCCCGGGACGCGGAAGGGGTGGCGAGGCTATGCGCGTAAGTTTCGACGGCGGACGCCTGAACGAGCGCGGCGTCGCCGTCGCGATGTACGACTATGCTTTTCATGCCCGCGCCCTGCTGGGCGTCGAGCCGGTTATACTCCATAATGTCAGCACCCCTCCGTTGAAGGCGCATGTGGAACGCTTCGAGCGCGTGTTCCCCACGTTCGGCTATTCTAGCGACGATGAGATGCAGCGGCTGATCGAGCGCGAGCGGATCGATGCCGCCTATTTTCTGAAGACCGGGCGCAAGGACATCCGCATCTCGAAGTCGTGCCGCACGGCGGTGCACGAGGTCTTCAAATTCTTCACGCCGCAAGGCGATGCCTATGCTTATGTTTCGCGCTGGCTCGCCGAAGCGATGACGGGCGGGCGCTATCCGGCCGTGCCGCACATCGTGAACCTGCCGGCTCCGCGCGGCAACTTACGCGCCGAGCTGGGCATACCGGACGATGCATTCGTTGCCGGCAGGCATGGAGGCGCCGACCAATTCAATACGCCCTTCGTGCCCGCGGCGATCGAGGCGGCGCTGGCCCGGCGCAAGAACCTTTGGATTCTTCTGTTGAACACCGGCCGCTTTTCGACGCATGAGCGGATCGTTCATTTGCCTCCCACACCAGACCGGCAGCGCATTGCCGATTTCATCGCCACCTGCGATGCGGGCATCAACGCGCGCCGCGTCGGCGAAACCTTTGGCTTGGCAATTGCCGAGTTCCTTTCCCAGGATAAGCCCGTTTTGGTCTGGGCGGGCGGCCGGGACCGCAACCACCTCGAACTCGTTGCCGATCCCCGCTTTATCTACCGGACGCGCCACGATCTGACCCGGCTGCTCCTCGAATTGGAACCCCGCGACTGGAGCGGGCAGTGGCGCGCACGCGTCCGGCAGTTCGAACCTCCGGCGGTGATGCAGGCCTTCGCTGAGATATTCCTTGGACCGGCGCCCCGGGCGGAGCCGAAGCTGCCGCCAGGGTTCCAACTCGCCACTGCGGCGCGGCAACGGGCCGGACGGTTGAGGGACCGTTACTGGATGTCCCTTTAGATAGCCGCTGGCGGCAGCCGCTAAGAACGCCATCACACTCTCAGACAAGAGACCTCGCAGCGCGCAAGCGCGCTGGTGATCGCTCCTCCGCCGGCCGCGCCGCAAAGCGAGGCCGTTATGGGGCAGCGCAGGCTTGTTGCCTGATGTCTCCGTATATGCTAATATTTACATTTATAAGAAATTGCAGGCTCGACCTGCTGGGAGGGAAACTCGATGAAAGTAGCGGACATTCTGAAAGGCAAAGGCGCTCAAGTCATGACCGTAAAGCCGGCCGAAACCATCGGCGGGCTTGCGCAACGTCTTAGGCAAGCCGGCGTCGGAGCCATGGTGGTCAGTCAGGATGGAACTACTCTGGACGGCATTATTTCCGAACGGGATATCACTTACGCTCTTCCTACCTGGGGCCCGGCTTTGCATGAGATGCGCGTTTCCGAACTTATGACGAAGACCGTAATCACGTGCTCGCCGCACGATGCAGTCTGCGAGGTCGCGAAAACCATGATAACGCGGCGCGTCCGTCATCTTCCGGTGAAAGAAGGAGCCCGGCTCGTGGGGCTCATTAGCATTGGCGACGTTCTCAAGGGCCGGCTGAGCGAGATCGAGCTTGAGGCGAATGTTTTGCGCGATATCGCCATCGCCAGCCGCTAAACGGCCGCAGATCGCGAGACATCGGCGCTATTGCACTCTTTCTACTAGGCTTTCGCAGCATACTTTCTGAGATCCACGGGGTGGCGGCGCTGCGGTGCCGCCATCTTGTTCTGTAACAGAAAACGAATTGGCGATTCACAATTATCGAATAGCCAGCTTTTGCGTCTTAATTTATGTTTAGAGCATCGTGCTTATTCCGCTGCTCATTAACGTGAGGCGGCCGTTACGGCCTTAAGCATCCACCGCGGCATCAGAAACTTAATCCTGGATTGCTTCTCTACGTTCGCAACGGCTGAGATCCCAGGCTAACGCACGAAATCTAGGCATGCCATTTCGTTTTCTTCGTTGGGATTCCCGTCATGGCCTCAACTCCGAATCTTCAAATGCGGCTCCGGCTCAAGGAAGCGCTCGGTCGAATTAACGATGCGCGCCGCGCCGCCGCCGGCACCTGGACAGCCTCCCGGCTGCAGCTCATCGCGCGGGACCTGGAGGATACGCTCAATCAACTGGCGCACGAGCCAGCAACGCTTCACCCCGTTAAAAACACCCTGGAGGCGTGAGGGCCGCTGACGGGATCACGATGCCAGGACTGAGCGCTTGGCTTAAGTTACCTCTTAATCGAGGCAATCATAGCCCGCCATGCCGCCCGCAACGAAACTTACGAGCTTGAATATGGGAAGGCCGATGAACGGCTGAGGGAGAATAATGGAGCTGCGCCGGCGATGAACAGGGACACTCTCGCAGAGGACCATGAATTTGGCCCTTGGAATCCAGGGGTCGAGTCGACTCTTCCAAATGAGTTTTTACCGTTGTCGACAGTGTTCCGGCCAGAGAATGCGGCCACGAATCTGGCCGATCTCCATGAGCTCAGCGACTTTTCAGGCATTTCCCTTCAGGACCTCGTGATGTTCAAGCCCGAGCGCCTGGCCCTGCACGAGTTACTCATCCGCGTGACGGCAGACTTGTCCGTTTCGGACGGCACAAAGTACGAGGACCTTGGAACAAATTTTCGGCGGATAACCGCAACCATTCTCGATAAGTATATTATGCCGCGCATAGATGAGGTGAAAGAGCTTCACGGCAATTTGCGGCAACAAGTTTCCACCCTCATCGGCCAAGAATTATCGAACTGTTTTCGCCGGCCGTTGCCCAGTTCTCAGCTCCGCAGCGAGCGGCCTTCGCTTCTCACCCGTTTCGGATTGGGCGCCAAAGCCGGACCCGCCTCTGCCCCCCTGGAAAGCGCAGAGGAGCGCGACATCCGGATCGTGACCGCTTGGAGCCGGAAAGCCGCCGCAGCTGAAACAGAGCTTGAGCGCAGGGCCTACCAAGCCCTTGTGCGAATTGCCTCCGCAGTTCGCAAAAATCGCGGACGGCTCGTGGGGGGCGCAGATGTACTATCGGCGCTCGCCGTCCCCCTCGTGTGCAACGAGTACGGCAGCGAACTCATCGGCTCGCACATCGAGCAATATATCCATCACGCCGTGGCGGAGGAAGGTTACACTCCCGTGCCAGCGCAGGCTCGCCCTGTAGTCATGAAGGTCAAGGGCGCTTCGGCATCCGGCAAAAGCACGATGCGTCCCCTGCAAAAAAAGCTTGCGGAAAGACTTGGAATTCGATGGGACGAATTTGCGCTCATAAGTCCGGACGTATGGCGCAAATTTTTGCTCGATTACAACAGCCTCGGCCCGGCGCGGAAATATGCCGGAACACTAACAGGTCACGAGGTCGCCATAATCGACAAAAAGCTCGACCGCTACTTGGCAAACAAAGCTGAGAACGGGCGAATGTCTCATCTCCTCATCGACCGCTTTCGTTTCGACAGCTTCATTGCGTATCCAGACAAGGACGGCGGCGAGCTCCCAGCACGGTTCGGCCACCTGATCTATATGTTTTTCATGATCACGCCGCCGGAGGCAACGGTCGAGCGCGCCTGGAAGAGGGGGGAGCAGTTCGGACGCTATAAGGCCGTCGACGATCTCTTATATCACAACATCGAAGCCTACACTGGAATGCCGCGGCTGCTTTTCGCCTGGGCAGGGCAAAAGACTAAGCAGGTTCGTTTTGAATTCCTCGATAACGGTGTTCCCAAGGGGTGCCCGCCGCGCACGGTCGCCTTCGGTACAGGCAGCGAATTCAACATTTTGGACGTCAAAAGCGTTCTCGATGTCGATCGATTCAAAAGGATAAACCTCGACGCGCGCCGGCCCGAGGAGGTTTACCCGCCGGATTCGCATGCGCCCGAGAAGAACACCGAATTCCTGCGGCAATGCGTGCGAACGATCCCGGCGATCAATTTCGTGGATTGCGATTCGGGCCGGATATACGCCAAGGTCCGGGACGGGAAACTGATACGTGGCGCCGATGAACCCTGCGATCCCCATGCAAAAGCCGGATTGGCCGCCGTTGCCGCCGAACTTGCGAAACCCTCCGCCGGCATTCCAGAGCCCCTCGGCGAGCTAATACCCGGCAAGACGCATACGCTCGGCACTTGGGGCGGCCAGGCGCAGACGCCGGATCGAGCCGCCGCTACCTCATGACCTAGGTCCAGCCGCGGATGAGGGAACTTATTCGAACACGGCCGATACGCGAACGATAGCTGTCATACCAGATCCAGTTGAATACTTCCGTGTCATCCCGTGCGCGGCTCGCGGCATGAAATGACGTTGCGCCAACACACGCTTTTGCCGATGCCGGTCAAGGCTGGTTGCACTGAGCCGGGAGCAAAGATCGTTCGAAGCCCACGATATCCTTGTTGACCGGCATCAAGGCCTGCAAAGTTTCCCTGCGTAAACATCTTTCCGGGCAACCGGGCCCCGATCTGTTTTTGCACGGCGCCAGAACAGCGCGGAGGAAAACGATGTTGAAGCTTATCGAGGGGTTACCGGAGGACGTGGTGGCATCGAGCTTATTGAAAAGGTTACGTATCAAGATTATGAGACAATCCTCATCCCGATGGCCGAAGCAATGATTGCGGAGGAACCGGTTAAGATGCTTTATGCCGCCGCACTAGACTTTGACGGTTGCGAGTTCGAGGCGCTATGGCACCACGCCGCATCCGGCGTGAAGCATTGGCATGATTTTGCCCGCGCCGCCGGGGCCGCCAATCGGGCGGTTACCATGCTCAAGCCCTCCTTCCCGTGCGAAGTCCGGCTTTTCGGGCTCGCCGCGGCGAAAGCCTGGAATACAAATACGAAGAAAGCGAACGCCTGATGGCTCATCCGCAGAACGCAAGCGATATGCAATTATCCGGGCATGTCGTTGCCGTTCATGGCTCAGTCGTCGATGTAAGCTTCCCTGCAGGCGCCTTACCGGACATCGAAGAAGCGATCGCAATCGAAGCCGGCTCCCTTCGTGAGCTCATCGCAGAAGTTCAGCAACATCTTGGTCCCACAACCATACGCGCGGTCGCGCTTGAAAATACAGCGGGGCTTGCCCGCGGCGCCCAGGTCCGGGCAACCGGCGCGCCCATTCGCGTGCCCGTCGGAGAGGCCGTGCTTGGACGGCTTCTCAACGCTACCGGTGAGCTAGCCGATCGCGGGCCGCCGCTCCCCCAGGGCACGGAGCGCCGGCCCATTCATGCGGCGGCGCCTTCGATCGCACGCCTTGAGGCGACGCTTGAGGTATTTCATACCGGGATTAAGGTCATCGATCTGCTCGCCCCGCTCGTGAAAGGTGGCAAAGCAGCCATGTTCGGCGGCGCAGGCGTCGGCAAAACCGTGCTGATCATGGAGCTGATCCGCACGGCCGTCGAACGGCATTCGGGAATTTCGGTCTTCGCTGGGATTGGCGAGCGCTCGCGCGAGGGGCACGAGCTGTTGCTCGAACTCAGGCGATCCGGCGTGCTAGCCCGCACTGCGCTCGTATTCGGCCAGATGAACGAGCCGCCTGGAGCGCGCTGGCGGGCCGGACTGACGGCTCTCACGATCGCGGAACACTTTCGGGACGAAGCTCATGAGAATGTGCTGCTCTTGATCGACAACGTCTACCGCCTGGTCCAAGCAGGCGCTGAAGTGTCCGGCCTGCTCGGCCGGCTGCCTTCGCGTGTCGGCTATCAGCCCACTTTGGCTGGCGAGATCGCCGAGCTTGAGGAACGGATCGCCTCGGTGGCCGGAACCGCCATCACTTCGATTCAGGCCGTCTATGTCCCTGCGGACGACTTTACGGACCCCGCCGTGGCAGAGATTTTCAGCCACCTCGATTCATCGATCGTCTTATCCCGCGACATGGCGAGCGAGGGCATGTATCCGGCGGTGGACCCCCTTGGCTCGGCTTCAAGCTTGCTCGATCCGCGCCTTGTGGGCGAGGAGCATTATCGCGTCGCCCAAGAAGTCCGCAAAATCATCGCTCACTATCGCGACCTTCAGCAGATCATTGCGCTGCTCGGTATAGAAGAGCTGAGCGCGGCAGACCGGCAGGCCGTCAAGCGCGCGCGGCGGCTCATGCGTTTTCTTACCCAGCCTTTCATGGTCACGACCGCGTTCACCGGCAAAGCCGGCAGATCGGTGGAACTCGAGGAGACGCTTTCGGGATGCCGCGCGATCCTGGAAGGGGAAGCCGACGGCTGGGACGAGAGATCCCTTTACATGATTGGCGATCTCGGAGAGGCGCGCGAGCGCGAAGCTGGCGCAGAGAGGAACGCGGCATGAAGCTGACTGTGACAACGCCTCTTGCCGTCGCCGCCGAAGTCAGCGGCGTCACGCATCTGCGCGCTGAGGACGAGACAGGCGCTTTCGGTATCTTGCCAGGGCATGCCGATTTCTTGACCGTCCTTTCTGTTTCCGTGGCGACTTGGCGAGACCGGCAGGGTGCCGAGCATCATGTGGCCGTACGTGGCGGCATGCTCCAAGTCCGCGACGGTAAAACAATCACAATCGCAACGCGCGAAGCCATCGCGAGCGATGACCTGCATCGCCTTGAGACCGAAGTGCTCACCGCGTTCCGCCGCCAAAGCGAAGACGAACGGGCCGCGCGCACCGATGCACAAAGACTATACCTTGCTGCGATCCGGCAAATCTGCCGCTTTCTAAAGTCTGAACGGAACCCGGCGGCCCCCTCCGGAACAGCCGCGATGTTCCCCGGCGGTTTTGAGCAATGAAGCAGGAGCCAGAGAACCACGAGCGGCTTAGCGAAGCCGTCAAGACGCGCCAGGAGAGGCGCTCGCGCTGGCAGCACGAGGGCGAACGCTCGATCGGCCAAAATCTCGCGATGATCGGCGCACTCGGCTGGACCATCGTTCTTCCCACATTGATCGGGATTTTCGCAGGCCGCTGGCTCGACCGGACCTTCAACATGGGTATTTTCTGGACGCTTGGCCTGCTCGTTGCCGGGCTTTCGCTCGGCTGTATGCTCGCCTGGAAAAGGATGCACAGCGAATGACCGGCCTTGCCGCATCCCCGATGCCCGAATTGCTTGGCAGCTTGGCGCTCGCAGGCTTCGTCTTCGGCCTCGCTTATTTTGCTGCCTTGCAGCGGACGGCCGCTCTATTTGCCGCGCGCCGCGGCTGGCTCGTCCCCTTGGCCCTCACGCTGGGGCGCATCGGGGCGGCGGTGGTGTTTCTAGCCTTCGCCGCCAAGTTGGGTGCGGCCTCGCTGCTTGCCGCGTTCGCCGGCTTTTTGCTCGCGCGCGCGGTGGCGTTGCGCGCGCTGGGGAGGGCAAGATGATGCACCTTGCATCGCCGCTCACGAGCACTACTCTGTTTCATCTTGGGCCGGTGGCGATTACACGCCCCGTTGTGACCACATGGGTCATTATGCTCGCCTTGTCCGCCCTCTGCTGGTTGATGACACGCCGTCTGCAAATGCGGCCCGGCGGAAGGCAGGCCCTGCTCGAGATAATCGTGACCGGCATCGAGCGGCAGATCGAGGATGTTATCCGGAAGGACGCACGGCCGTTCCTGCCGCTGCTCGGTACGCTCTTCATATTTCTTGTAACAGCCAACCTTTCCGGCTTGCTGCCGGGGGTCGAGGCCCCCACGGGCAAGTTTGAGACACCAGCCGCGCTTGCGCTCATCGTCTTCTTGTCGGTGCATTACTTCGGTATTCGCGCGCGCGGCCTTCGCGGCTACCTTGCCAGCTTCGCCGAACCGAAACTTATCATGCTGCCGCTCAACATCCTGTCAGAGGTCACGAGGACTTTCTCGCTGATGCTGCGGCTCTTTGGCAATATCATGAGCGGCGAGTTCGTCATTGCGCTAATCCTGGCCATGGCGGGGCTTTTCGTGCCCATCCCGCTCATGGCGCTCGAGGTTCTGGTTGGCCTCGTGCAGGCTTACATTTTTACAGTCCTCGCTGCGGTTTTTATCGGTGCTGCTGCCGGGGATGGGAAAGAAGGATAAAGGAGGCTTCATGGACGCCAAGCTTATTGCAATGATTGGGGCGGCCTTCGCCGTCTCCGTCGGTTCCATCGGCCCAGCGCTGGCCGAAGGCCGGGCCGTTGCCGCGGCCATGGACGCCATCGCGCGCCAGCCCGAAGCGGCCGGCACGATCTCGCGCACGCTTTTCGTCGGACTCGCGATGATCGAGACCATGGCGATCTACTGCCTGGTGGTTGCGTTGCTCCTGCTCTTCGCCAATCCTTACACCGGCTAAGCATGCACATCGACCTGTGGACCATAGCGCTGCAGACGATTAACTTCGTGATTCTGGCTGCATTGCTGCATCGCCTTCTTTACAGGCCGGTCCTGCGCACGATCGATGCGCGCAAGGCCCAAGTGCAGCGCCAGTTCGATGACGCGAAGGCGGCGGAGGACAAGGCTGCGGCCCATCTTGCTGAACTGGAAACCGCGCGGGCGGGGATAGCCGCTGAACGCGAGGCTGCCCTCAAAGCGGCCGCGATACAGGCGCAGGAGGCGGCGGACGCACGCCGCGCTCAGACTGGGCGCGAAGCCGAAGCGCTGCTCGCCGAAGCGCGCAACACGCTGGCGGCCGAGCGCGAACGCGCGCTTGAGGAAGCCCGGCGCGCGGCCCTCGATCTTGGTGCCGAATTTGCGCGGCGCCTGCTCGCCGAAGTCCCAATGCAACTTCGCACCGAGGCATGGATCGAACGGATCGAGCGCCACCTTGAGGCATTGCCGAAGCCCGAACGCGAAGCGCTCGCAAGCCAGCTATCGAATGGCAGCGTTCTTACGGTAGTAACGGCGTCGCCGCTTCCCGCCGATGCCGCTGAGACTTGGAAAAGCCGCCTGCGCCGCCCGCTAGGCCATGGCATCGCCATCGCCTTCGAAGTGAATCCTGAACTCGTTGCTGGCGCAGAGCTGCATTTCCCAACCGCCATCTTGCGCCTTTCCTGGCAGAGCGCGCTGGCGTCCATGCGATCGGAGATCGGCAATCATGGCCACGCTCACTGACGAGCTGCACGATTGGCTCGATAAGGGCCGCGAACGGATCGCGGCCCTGGCGCTCGAACCGCGGCTGGAACAGATAGGCCGGGTGGTGCGGATCGGTGACGGCGTGGCGACGGTGCGCGGCCTGCCGGACGCGCGCCTCGACGAGCTGCTCATTTTCGAAAGCGGGGTGCGGGGTTTTGCCGTCGATCTTGGCGAAGATGAGATCGGATGCGTGCTACTCGGCAGCACCGGCGGTATCCCCTCCGGCAGTATTGTTCGGGGCACTGGCGAAGTCGCGCGCGTTCCGGTAGGCGAAGCGCTGCTCGGCCGCGTGGTCGACGCGCTGGGAAACCATCTCGATGGCGCTGGGCCGCTGCAGACCACCCGGCTTTGGCCGGTCGAGCGGCCGGCTCCCGCAATCGTGGACCGCTCGCTCGTGACGCAGCCGCTCGCAACCGGGCTCCTCGTCATCGATGCCATGATCCCCTTGGGCAGGGGCCAGCGCGAGCTTATTATCGGCGACCGCAGAACGGGAAAAACCGCCATCGCCGTCGACACGATCATCAACCAGCGATCGAGCGATGTTATTTGCGTTTACGCAGCCGTTGGCCAGAAAGCGTCATCGGTCGCGCAGGTGATCGAGGCGGTGCGCCGCTACGGTGCACCAGAGCGTTGCTTTTTTGTGGTTGGCGAGTCCGGTGCCGCTCCCGGTCTCCAGTGGCTGACTCCGTATTCCGCTTGCACCATGGCCGAGTATTTCATGGAACAGGGGCGCGACGTTTTGCTCGTGATCGACGACCTCACCAAGCATGCGGCCACCTACCGGGAAATTTCGCTGCTGCTGCGCCGCCCGCCGGGACGTGAGGCTTATCCCGGCGATATTTTCTACATCCATTCCCGGCTGCTTGAGCGGGCGGCAAAACTTGCGCCAGAACGCGGCGGCGGTTCCCTCACCGCGTTGCCCATAGCCGAGACTCAGGCCGGCAATATCAGCGCCTACATTCCCACAAATCTGATCTCGATCACCGATGGCCAGATCTATCTCGATCCCAGCCTTTTCAACGAGGACCAGAAGCCCGCTGCCAATGTTGGCAAAAGCGTATCGCGTGTCGGCGGCAAGACCCAAGCCCCGGTTCTTAAATCTTTGTCGGAAAGTCTGCGGCTCGAATATGCGCAGTTTCTGGAGCTCGAAGTGTTCACCCGCTTCGGCACCATGGTCGATGCGCGCACGCGGAAGGTCATCGAGCATGGCAAGCGCGTCCGGGCCGTGCTCGGGCAGCGGCAATTCCAGCCGTTGTCTCTTGGCGAGCAGGTGGCGCTCCTCTGCGCGCTCAACGATGGCGTGCTCGATCTCCTGCCGCTCGATCGCGTGGCAGCCTTTCGCGCCGCACTGGGCCCTTGGCTCAGTGAGAACTTACCTGAGGCGGGGGCGCTCGACGATCAGGCGGCGCCGTTGTCAGACGATTTCCGCATGCGGCTGAAAACGGCACTTACCGGCTTTGCGCACTCCCTCGCTGCATTGAGCAGCGCATCAGCAGATGTTGCACCATGACTCGCCTCGCCGACATCACGGGTGACATAGCCAACATGGGTGAGTTACGAAACATCGTCAGCGCAATGCGCTCGCTCGCCGGGATGCGCGTGCAGGAAGCGCAGCTTGCGCTTCCTGAAATCCGCCGGTACGCGGACTCGATGGCGGCGGCCATCGAGGCATCGCTGATGCTAATGCCGCGTCAGGAGCCGCCCCGGCCGGCCCGACAAGGAATTCGGGCGCTCGTACTCTGTGCGGCAGAGCATGGCTTTGCCGGTGGCTTTAATGAGCGGCTTGTTGAAGCGGCAGAAGCAGAGCTCCAACCCCGCGATGTACTTTTTGTGCTTGGCAGCCGTGGCGCGGCACTTGCCCTGGAGCGGGGCAGGCCCGCCGCCTGGGCAAGGCCGATGGCCACCCGGCTGGCCGGGACTCCTGACACAGTCAATCAGCTTACAAAAGAGCTCTACGCCCGCATTGCGCGGGGCGAAATCTCCCGCGTGGAAGTCATGTTCAGCCGCTACCGCCGGGGTGGACAATCAACGATCGAACGGCGCCTGCTCCTACCGCTCGACACCGCTTCAATTGCCGCCGGGCAGCCGCGCCAGGCGCCGCTTCGCAACCTAGAGCCGGGGGCCCTTTTCGAGAGGCTCGCGGCTGAATATGTCTTCGCACTTTTGACTGAGGCGGCCGTAGAATCGATCGCAAGCGAGAATGCGGCGCGCTTCTCGGCCATGGAGGCCGCCTCCGATAACGTCCAGAAAAAGCTCCTGCAATTGCAGCAGGAAGCCAGCCAAGCCCGCCAGATGGAGATCACCACCGAGTTGCTTGACCTTGTGACCGGTGCAGAAGCGCTATCTGGCACCTGATTGGCGGATACTATCGCCATAGCACTTCTGATTGACGGCGATAGCGGGAGACCGGGGGCTGTTGTGGCAAAGAGGCTGAACCGAACCCACTTCACGGGAGGCTAGCTAGGCTTAGCGGTGGCCGCAAAGCACCGGGACGAGCTGCAGATTAACGAAAAGCTGCAGCGGCTGCCCGCGTAATCCCGTCACTTTAAGCCTCCGGCCTTTGGCAAGAAGCCTCCTATGAAGAGAGACGATAGCCCCTATACCGCAGCTATCGACAAAGCTCACGGACGAAAGGTCTAGCTCGACATCCTCCTGTGCATCGGCAAGAGCCTCAATTTGTGCTCGAAGCTTGCCGCCATGTCCCGCGACAATCAAGATGAGAGAGCAGCGTCAATCAGGATGAGAATTTGCCTGGGTTAACCGGCGAAGGGAGGGCGTAGCCCGACCGGAGGCGGTTAACCCGGGCGGCGTGTTTTAAAAC
>Ga0074046_10004056_pt1 | contig 12052 bp, 12 predicted proteins | sample BogForMeECP23OM3_FD_94441 | JGI IMG/M metagenome (GOLD analysis project Ga0074046, IMG submission 94441) | Bog forest soil microbial communities from Calvert Island, British Columbia, Canada - Bog Forest MetaG ECP23OM3 | ecosystem: Environmental > Terrestrial > Soil > Wetlands ...
GGCTCTACTTTCCTTCCCAAAATGAGCCAGCAGCAAGAGAATCCGAGCCAGACGCTTCTCGCTGGAGTTGAAAAGCTGATCGACGAGATCCCCTTCGAATCGGATGTTGCGTGAAAGCAGATGGGTGATGAACAATTCCGAGATTTCATGCTTTTCGTGCAGCATGCGCGCCATCAGCGGCTTCGCAACCCTCACCAGATTGCAATCTGTCAGCGTGGTAGCCGTGGCGATGCGCAACGGCTGACCGGCGAGGCATCCCTCGCCGAAGAAGTCACCCTCGCCCAGAATGGCGACGATCGCTTCCTTGCCTTGGTCGGATGTAACCGCGATCTTCACCTTGCCTCGGCGGAGGTAGAACACGGAATCCGCAGGTTGTCCTTGGCAGAAGATGTTGCGGTTCGCGCCGTATTCAATGTCGGTTTTCCCGCCGGGGAATCCAGCGAGGAAGGCTTCCCAATCGACGCCCGACTTGTTAGTACTTGCCGCAACAGCCTGAGACTGGTTTTTCGCTAGGGCCATAACAACCTCCTTCTGCTTGCTCAAGGCAAGCACGCGGTATCAAAAGTAATTGCTTATTGGCGACGATTCTGACGTCGCCTTGCGCGTTGGCCTCGCCCCAATAGAGTTTCCCGGTGCGAAAGGCCCACTCACTCATTCATTATCCCTCGAATGCTTCGCCATCGACAATCAGGATCTTTCCCGACTTAAGGCAGTCCTCTGGGGACGGGCTAAGCGTATCTTCTAGGAGGAACGGGTACAATTCTGCAGATTGAGTATTCGACAGTACGTTGAGCGCCTGAATCTCTAGGTGCCCCTACAGAATGTACAGTAGAGACGAATGGCAGTGGATTGATGCACGCTGATGCTTGATAATTGCTAAAAAGTACGTCAAGCTGGGCCCAATTGCGCGGCATCTGACAATCCTCCACACTCGGCTTCTCGCAGAGTCCGAGTGTGCTATTTAGGTTGTATGGTGTATTCTAGGCATCACGAATCCCGGTCGCAAGGACAGGAGACTTTTCAAAGATGATTGATGGTGGCACTAATCGCGAGCGGGAGCATGCCGTTAGGCTTTCGGAGGCACCCCAAATCCTTGCACAAACCATCCTTGATACGCTACGGGAACCCATCCTGGTTCTCGATGTCGCCCTGCGGGTGAAAATGGCAAATCGGTCTTTCTACCGGACCTTCCGGGTTAAGCCCGAGGAGACAGAGAACAAAATCATCTATGAACTCGGGGATGGCCAGTGGAACATTCCCAAGCTTCGCGCTCTCCTGGGGGAGGTTTGTTCCGGCGACATGCCGGCGGAAGACTTCGAGGTAGGGCGCGACTTCCCCGGCATCGGCCAGAGGTTCATGGTCCTCAATGCCCGTCGAATCCGGCGCGAGACGGGCCAGCCAATGATCCTCCTGGCCATAGAGGACATCAGCGAGCGCAAGGCAATTGAAAGAGCGCTACAACTCCACGCGAAGGAATTGGAGCGGTCCAATGCGGACCTGGAACAGTTTGCGTATGTGGCCTCCCACGACCTCCAGGAACCGCTGCGCATGGTTACGAGTTTCACTCAGCTTTTGGCAAAACGCTATAAAGGAAAACTCGATTCCGATGGCGATGAGTTCATCGCTTATATCGTTGATGGCGCCACGCGAATGCACCGCTTGATTAACGACCTGCTGGCGTATGCACGCCTGGGGTCGCGGACGGCGGAATTTGTACCCACCGACTGCGAGGCGATCTTTGCTGATGTTGTCTCGAATCTGGGAAGCGCGATTGAGGAAAACGGAGCCACAGTGACCCACGATCCCTTGCCGACCGTGATGGCCGACAGGAATCAACTGACCAGCCTGTTCCAAAATTTGCTCGGCAATGCGATCAAGTTTCGCGCCGTGGATCCGCCGGTCGTTCATGTTTCAGCTCGACGAAATGAGAGCGAATGGTTTTTCTCGGTGCGGGATAACGGCATCGGAATTGACCCTGAGCACTTCGAGCGTGTCTTCTTGATATTTCAGCGCCTGCACGGCAAGAGCGAGTATGCCGGCACGGGCGTCGGCTTAGCGATATGCAGGAAGGTTGTCAAGCAACACGGGGGGAGGATTTGGATCGAATCGCAAGCGGGAAAGGGGTCAACGTTTTACTTTACATTGCCGGCTTGACCATTCAATCGCCGTGCCTTTAAAGAGGTAACCATGGAGATCACTGGAAGGCCTATTGAAATTTTGCTCGTCGAGGATAATCCTGGCGATGTACGCATGACGGTGGAAATCCTGAAGGAAACCAAGGTCCGCAATACCTTGACCGTCGCCGCCGACGGCGTTGAAGCACTGGATCTGCTTCGCCGGACGGGCAGATACACCCACGCTGTGCGGCCGGACCTCATTTTGCTTGACCTCAACTTGCCCAAGAAGGATGGGAGGCAAGTCCTGGCGGAAATCAAAGCCGACCCCGTCTTAAGGCTTATCCCGGTCGTCATCCTGACCTCCTCGAAGGCCGAAGAAGACATCGTTAAGAGCTACAGCCTCTATGCCAATTGTTACGTGACGAAGCCGGTGGATCTGGAACAGTTTGTCAAGGTTGTGAAGTCGATTGAAGACTTTTGGTTGACGATCGTGAAACTTCCGCAAGGAATAACGCCATGAGATCCGAGCCGATTAAGGTCTTGCTGGTGGAGGACAATCCGGGAGATGTCCGCCTGATCCGGGAAATGTTGAAGGAAGCGCAGCCCGCTTGGTCTGCCCCGGAGGATACCCCAAGCTTGCTGCTGGCGGTCGAGCGGCTGGCGAAGGGGGGGATCGACGCGGTCTTATTGGATCTGGGGCTGCCGGACAGCCAGGGCATCAGCACTTTCGTGAAGTTACACAATCAATCCCCCCGCACTCCCATTGTGGTGCTAACGGGTCTTAAAGATGAAGAGCTGGGTCTTCAAGCAGTCCGGGAAGGGGCGCAAGATTACCTGGTCAAAGGGCAAGTGGATGGCCAGATGCTTCGCCGTGCCATCCTCTATGCGGTTGAGCGGATGCAAGCGAAGGAAGCTCTGGAGAGAAGCGAGCAGCAGTATCGCCTGCTCTTTGAAAAAAACCTTGCCGGGGTATACCGCACTGCCCTGGACCGCCGCATCACGGACTGCAATGAAGCTTTCGTCAAGGTCTTCGGATTTGCCTCTCGGGAAGAGCTCTTAGCTCATCCAGTGCAGGAATTTTACTTTGATCCCCGCGAGCCGGAGGCAATCACCGCCCGCATAAGGGCGGAAAAGAGCCTCTCGAATGTGGAATTGCGCCTTAAGCGAAAAGATGGCAGCCCGGTTTGGGTTCTGGTTAACGAGAATCTGATCGAAGGGGAGGCAGGCAGCCAACCGTTCATCTTAGGGACCATCATTGATATTACCCTGCGCAAGGAGGCTGAGGAGGCGCTACGGCAAAGTGAAAGCCACTTGCGTGCCATCGTTGAAACCGAGCCGGAATGTGTCGCGAAAGTCGCGTGCAACGGCGACCTCCTTCAAATGAACCCGGCGGGCTTGGCCATGATCGAGGCTGGGAGCTTCGCCGAAGTAAATGGAAAGTCAGTCCTTCCCTTGATTGCTCCTGAACACCGGGTGGCGTTCAAAGCTCTCTTGCAGGGAGTTTGCAGCGGCAACAGAGCCAATTTAGAATTCGAGATTGTCGGGCTCAAAGGTACGCGGAGGTGGGCGGAGTCTTATGCGGTCCCAATTGCTGATGAGACGGGATCAAGCTGTGTGTTGGCCGTCATGCGTGACCTCACCGAACGCAAGCAAGGTGAAAAAGCTCTCCGCGGGCTTTCCACACGTCTGCTGCAGTTGCAGGATGAGGAGCGGCGGCACATTGCCCGGGAACTCCACGACGCCATAGGCCAGAACCTCGTCGGTTTGGTGACGAACCTCACCCTGGCGCACAAGTCGGCTGGCAGGCTTAATCCGAAAGCGCGCCAAGCTCTATCTGGAAGTCTCGAGGTGGCAGAGCAGTCCTTGAACGAGATGCGTACCCTCTCCTACTTGTTACACCCGCCACTGCTTGATGAAGATGGCTTGGCTTCAGCCTTGGCTTGGTACGTTAAAGGGTTCGCCGAGCGAAGCGGAATCAAGATTGACCTCAAGGTGCCTCCCAATTTTGGCCGGCTGCCCCAGGAGCTAGAGACGACCCTTTTTCGCGTAGTGCAGGAGAGCCTTACCAACGTTCACCGTCACTCCAAAAGTCCGACAGCCAGCATACGGCTTTCACGGCGCGCGACTGAGGTGAAGTTAGAGATAAAAGACAGAGGCCAGGGGATGCCCGAGAAGGCCCTCCACTCGGGCAATCAGAAAAGCGGACAGCTTGGAGTGGGCATTATGGGCATGAGCGAACGAGCCAGACAACTCGGGGGTCGGCTGGAAATCGATTCAAGCCGCCGAGGCACGACCATCCGAGTGGTGATCCCGAATCCCGAGGTCGTTAAGTGAAAACGCTTCGTATCCTGGTGGCGGATGATCACGAGGTCGTGCGGAAGGGTATGCGAGCACTTCTGGAGGTCCGTCCCGAATGGGAAGTTTGCGCGGAGGCGGCCAACGGCCGGGAGGCTCTCGAACTGGCAAAACAGACGAAGCCTGACGTTGTGGTGATGGATATCAGCATGCCGGAATTGAATGGCTTGGAAGCCACGCGGCAGATCCTGAAAGCCCTCCCCAGAACCGAGGTGCTTGTCCTGACGCTTCATGAGTCCGAACAGTTAATACGGCGAGTGGTCGAATCAGGCGCTCGTGCCTACGTCCTGAAGTCCGACGCAGGACGAAATTTGGTGGAGGGCGTGGCGGCGCTCAGCCGGCACAAAGGTTTTTTCTCATCCAAGGTAGCCACGCTCGTAGTGGAGAGCCACCTGAAAGGGGGCAAGACAACCGGCAGAAGGAACCGCTCTCGTGACCTTCTGACCCCTCGCGAACGAGAAGTTGCCCAGCTTCTGGCAGAGGGGAAGAGTAACAAAGAGATCGCGGCCACCTTGGGGGTCAGCGTTCACACGATAGAAACCCACCGAAGCAACATCATGCACAAGCTCGATACCCATTCCTTGAGCGGCCTGATTCGCTACGCCCTTCGCAATAAGATTGTGCAGTTCTAGGACGTTCCGACCCTACCCTGTAGTTACCCGTCATTAACCGGGATGAGCAATTTTGACCAGCCATGTGAGCAGTATGGGGCTGACACGCGAATTACCCCAAGCTATAAGGAATCTGTCCCGAAGTTGCCGGCCAGGCGCTGCTGAGAGGCAAGTGATTCTAGCCTGGGAAGACTTGGTGAAAGTCAGCAGCCCATGTTCAGCACGGGTTGAATACCGATGTGAACCTGGAACTCCGTTGGATTCCCTGAACGTCTGGTCGGTTGGAGCGGGGGGTAAACAGGATCTGGTGTGCGACTACTGGACGTGGACCTCTCCGGCTCACCCCAGTGGGGTACGCTTCAGCAACGGATTCCAGTCTGATCAGTTGGGTCAGACCCTTGACTTCATCCTGATGAACCAGGCTCAGTTCACGCGTCCAGCCGATGCTTGCCCTGATGGGCTGGCTCTGATCTACCCGCCCACCGGAGATGAACGCGCAGAAGCCGCCACTTGGATGAGAGGGGTCCATGGCGCCCCGACTAACATCAGCCGCCCTGAGGATGAAAGGGTTGCAACGCTTTAGGGCCTCGGAGCGAAACAATAGTCTTTGGTTTCCCGGGCGAACCAGAGTGCTGCGGGGTGTGCGAGCATCTGTTCAGCAAGGTTTGACCCATCCCGGAAACTCGCCTGAAACCTAAAGAAGGAGAACTGCATGTCGAAGACCTGGGAACATTACCATTACGCTGCTCGTCATCATGAGCGCGCAGCCTAACATTACAATAAGGAGTCAATCACCATGCGGTTCTGGATACTGATGCTACTGGGCACGACGCTGGCGTTTGGGCAGACCCAACCCGCCGATACCGTTCAAAGGTGCCTGGGCATGCTGAACGACGCCGCCCATGACCGGAATCCGGACGGTCGAATAGGCGCGGCGCAGGCCCTGAGCCTGGTGGGGGTGAAAGACAACGCTCTTGAGTCTCTCGCCCCGATGCTCGATGACCACGACGTTTCCGTCCGGATTGCGGTGGTTGTCACCCTGGGTGACTTCAAGGACAACCGGACCCTTCCTCTTTTGAAGAAAGCTTTGCAGGATCCCGTTCCCGAAGTCGACTTCGCCGCAGCCAAGGTGCTTTACCAGCTCCACGATCCGGATGGAGAGCAGTTCCTTCTCGCAGTGGTTGGCAGAGAGTCTAAAGCATCTTCTAGCTATCTCAGCAAGGAGAAGCGGAGCGCCTTGCGCATGTTGCACACTCCCACCAAGCTTCTCATTGCCGTCGGCATCGAGGCAGCAGGCTTCGCGCCCGTGCCGGGTCTGGGGTTCGGATTATCTTCGGCACAAGGCATCCTGTCGGCTCCTGATTCTTCGGCCCGGGCCGCCTCTCTGCTGCTCATCGGAAGATCGCGTGATCCAGCCCTGGCTGACGCGGTGGGATCAGCCTTGTCGGATAAGGAATGGTCAGTGCGCGCTGCGGCCGCCCACCTGGTTGCGATGCATCCCTTCCCAGAATTCCGGGAGAATTTGGTCCCCCTGCTGGACGACAAGAAGGACGCGGTGCGCGTACGCGCCGCCGCGGCCTACATCAGACTGCAGTACGCGTTGTAGATTGTACCCATGTCCTCCACTGTGAGTTCCGCCAAGGCTCTGATTAATGGTTTTTTCGAATGGTTCGGTGAACTGGGCCTTTTTTCTTGGCAAGTTCTGCGGTCTGGCCTGACGCCGCCTTTTGAATTCCGCGAACTTGCCCGGCAAATCGACGAGATAGGGTCGAAATCGCTTCCCCTAGTGGCTTTGGCGGGCGCGGCCATCGGCGCCATCCTCTCCCTTGAAACCCGCGACAGCCTGGTTCGATTCGGCGCCAGTTCATTGCTTCCCGCCGCCGTCGTATTCTCGATCATCCATGAGATCGGTCCTATCGTTACCGGCTTGATCGTCTGCGGCCGAGCGGGAGCTGGCATCGGCGCTGAGTTGGGATCGATGAAGGTCACGGAGCAGATTGATGCCATCGAGGCATCAGCCGTGAATCCCTATAGGCTGCTGGCCGCAACCCGCATTCTGGCTTGTATCCTGGTGCTGCCGCTCCTGACCCTCGCTGCCGATTTCTGCGGGGTGGTAACGGCTTGGGCGGCCGATGCCCTGGCTGAGCCGATCACCTTCCAACAGTTCATCCACAACGGCTTCAGCGCATTCGGCTTCAACGATTTTCTGCCGCCGACCCTTAAGACCGCTGTGTTCGGCCTGATCATTGGGCTGGTGGCGTGCTCTCAGGGAATGCGGACGCAGGGAGGCACCGAGGGCGTGGGGCGTACGGCGACGAGCTCAGTGGTCTTATCTTCGCTGTTTGTAATCCTGGCCGACGTTGTCCTGGTGAAACTGATCGTCATGTTTTTTCCATGAAGACCGGCGAGGTTGTCATCCTGAGAGTTTGTGACTTTTTTCGATTTTTGGGCATTTGAGGGCACTTAACTCCTTTGTTATCAGTGCCACTTTTCGCCCAAACTGAAAAAAGTCACAGACTCTGAGCGCAGCGAAGGATCTCGCCCTGCATTCCTTCTTGAAATGCTCGGACCGAGTCCTTCGCGGAGTTTGCCCTGAGTCAGAGCGAGATCCTTCGCTGCGCTCAGGATGACAACAAAGGCACTGAAAGGGGCCTGTAACCGCATCGTGATAGAGAACTTTGAGAAAAGGAATGGCGAGCCGCCCGTGGTGCTGCGAGGTCTGCACAAGTCCTTCGGCGCCCAGGTGGTCTTGAACGGGATTGACCTGACGGTCGCCCGCGGTGAAACGCTCGCGGTGCTCGGCCGCAGTGGCACCGGCAAGAGTGTTTTGTTGAAGATCATCATCGGGCTCGAGAAGCCGGACGCGGGCTCGGTGAATATTCACGGGCAGGAGATTACCGGAATCAATCTCGGCAGGCTCAACGAAATCCGCAAGAAGATGGGTTTTTTGTTCCAGCAGGCGGCGCTCTACGACTCGCTGACGGTGGAGGAGAATGTGGCCTTTCCACTGAAGCACAATACAAAAATGGCGGAGTCCGAGCGGCGGGATCGAGTCGAGGAATTGCTGAAGAGTGTGGGTATGGAAGGCGATCTCAAGAAGATGCCTTCCGATATTTCCGGCGGCATGCAGAAGCGAGTGGGGCTGGCGCGGGCGCTGGCGCTCGACCCCGACATCCTGCTGCTGGATGAACCCACCGCGGGACTGGATCCTATTACCTCCGGCGAGATTGATGAGCTGATTCTCAAACTGCAAAAGGAACATGCCATGGCATCCATCGTGGTCACGCACGATTTGCAAAGCGCAAAAACCATCGCCGGCCGGCTGGCACTGCTCCACCAAGGAAATATAGTGATCGAAGGCGCCTTCGAGGACCTGGCGAAGAGTCACGACAAGTTTGTCTTAGACTTTATGCGGCGGGACGCTTAGGAGGTTGATGAATAACATTGTAGCGCCGACCCCGCCCTGTAGGGTCGGCACGTGCTGAGCTAAAACTTGCTGAGCTAAAGCTCAGCGCTGCAACACCCATCAACCTGTTAGGAGAACATATGTCGAGAGCGGCGCGGTTGGGAGCTTTCATCGTTACGACACTGGCGATTCTGGCAGTGGGGACCTTTATCATCGGTAACAAGCAATACCTGTTTACCTCCACGTACCGGTTAAAGGCGCAGTTCAGCAACGTGGTGGGCTTGGATGTGGGCGCCGGGGTTCGGGTGGGTGGTGTTTACCGCGGAACCGTGCATAGTATCGAGTTGCCTCACCGGCCGGGCGATAAAATCACGGTGGTGATGGACCTCGACAGCAGCACGCACGAAATCATCAAGCAAGACTCCGTAGCGTCAATCGAAACCGAGGGCCTGCTGGGTAACGAGTATATGGCGGTCTCGTTTGGAACTGCCGGGGCGGCCAACGTGCACGACGGTGATACCATCGCCAGCCACCCTCCCATCGCCATGTCGGACCTGATTAAGAAGTCGGAGGATATTCTGAATAGCAGCCAGCAAGCCATCAAAAACGTTACGCAGGCGACCGCGAATTTAAACTCGATCAGCGCCAAGATCGACCAGGGTCAAGGGACTGTAGGGGCGCTGATCAACGACAAAAAAATCTATGGCGATCTTGACCAAACGATGAACGGAATCCGTGATACGGTAGCCCAAGCGCAAGCGGGGGTCACCGATTTCCAGGAGAACATGGAGGGGCTGAAGCACAATTTCTTCCTGCGCGGATATTTTAAGAACCGCGGCTATGAAGATTCCGCTGAGCTGGCGAAAGACGAAATCGCACGTCTGCCCCAGAGCACGCCGCTGAAAACATTCACATACGAGGCCAAGCAACTCTTCAGTAAGGTAGACACGGCCAGGCTGAAAAACCAGAAGTCTCTGGACGCTGCCGGCGACTTCCTGGCCGATAACGACTTTGGGCTTGCCGTGGTGGTCGCTTATAGCGGCATGGAAGGAGATACCGAGAAGAACCTGGTGCTGACACAAGGTCGTGCCTTGGTGGTCCGCGAGTACCTCGTCGAGAATTTCGCTTTCGATGATAGGCAGCTCAAGACGCTGGGAATGGGGAAGAAGAGTGGCACGAGTCCGGAAACCGGTTGGGGCGCCATCGAGATCCTCGTTTACCCAATCGGCACCGAGATGCCGCCCGCGAAGCAGCCGCAGAACAGCAGTCCATCCAAGGGCACCTCAGATCAACCGGTTCACCAATCTGCCGCTACAGATTCGAAACCAGGGTAGGTCTGGGGCACGCTCTCCCCTTGGCTTGGGGTGTCCTTATCACGCCGGTCACCCACGGCGCGTCGGGCCATAAACATGGGTAGTCCGGGGATAGCCGTCCGAGATTGTTTTCGCCAAAGCTTGCTTGCTCGAAACCAGGCTGGAGCGTTGCATGCTGAAGCGGTCAGGCGTAAATTATCGGTTGGCCGCGAAGTCAAAACGGAAATTCCGGTTAAAGTATTTCACTAGCTGAAAGGAGATTCTCATGTCACTGATCCTGCTGATTCTCGTTGTGCTGCTCTTGTTCGGCGGCGGCGGAGGCTATTACGGATATCGGAGATGGGGTTCGGGTGGAGGCATTGGAATCGTCGGGGTGGTCCTGATCATCCTGATAGTCTTATACCTGTTCGGCGGATTGCATCTGACGCGTTGAGGTTTCCTGCTTTAAGGCGTTCCATGAGGAGGCTTTCTCTGTGCGGGCCAAGAATATAGGAGTGTTGCTCATTATTTGGATCGGGACCGTGGGGATCGCTTTCCTTGCCGGATACGTCCCGAAACATTCACAGTTGCGAGACGATGGGGTCCAAATCGCCAATCTCAACTTAAAGCTCAGGCTGGCCCATCTGCGGACTTTGGCTGGAACCCTCTACCTGCAAACCAGCGAACGAAATTATGGGCTGGCTGCGCAAACGTCCTCGCAGTTTTTCGATCAGCTTCGGAGTATCGTTGAGCAAGTTAATGATCCGAGGCTTAAGCAAATGCTCATGGAACTCTCGAAGAGCCAGGATCAGATCACCGCAGGGTTAGCTACTGGCGATCCCGCTGTACTGCCGACAGTGGCAGATTTGCTGCAAAAGACGCTTTCGACTGAGGCCCTGTAGGCCGACCAATTGCCGTGTCGAACCCTCAGCTTCCGCAGGTCTTGCCCGGGGGCTCGGAGTCTAACTGTGCGACGAGTTGCCGCAAGGTCTGTTTTGCCCTTACCGCAACGGCGCTCGATAGTGGGCGCCGTTGCCACACGGGCCTATCTTCGCAGGTGAAGGAGTAATCGCTATGAGCAAGATCAGGCAGACGGCCCGTTTCACATTATGGTCAGCCTCTCTTGCACTACTCTCATTGCTGACTGCCGGAGCTCTGCAAGCACAAGAAATCCGGCCCATTGCGGAACCGAACCAGCCCACAACAATGGGCCGTAGTGGGTACGTCTGTGAGGGTCAGCTCACGCATACACCGATAGACGCTGCCGAAAACTGGGCCTATGAAATGGTCCAATGCACCGGTCCGATTTACAACGCCAACGATTACGCGGCCCTGAATGCGAAACTCAACCACGATGAGCTGGTGAAGCTGAACGCAGCTCTGGATCGGCTGAACGCTACCAGCCGCGTTACTCAGGATGTCCTCAACAAACAAATGCAGGCGTTCAATAAAGACCTCAGAGCGACGATTGAAAAGCGCTTTCATGATCTCCCGAATGACGTTTTGCTGTCGCCGGCCATTCAGAACCTCAAGAAGAGTTTGATGGAGTACGTCGATCAAAGATTGCCCAGGACACCCCCAAACAATCCACCCGCTCCGCGGTCTACGACGCCAACCAGCGGCGAGCCAGGCCCGGCCCCGAACCAGCCCTGACATCAAGGCGGCTCGGGCACGGGAAGGGTCGGTTGTGCAACCCCGGGGTTACTGGAGAGTGCCGCTGCGCGGACACGGGTTTCGTGCGTTTCACAGGAGCGGCCGGGAGCAATTCGTTCGTCATCATTTCGGGCTTATTCTGCCTCTCTGGCGCAACATGGTGTTCCTCTCCGACATCCACGTTCTCTCGGCCGCATTTTTCATGGGATTGGCGTCGGCCGCGCCGATGGGCCCGGTCAACATGCTGGCCATCCGCCGCGGCATGATCGGCGGTTGGCGCCGGACCCTCGCCTGCGCAATCGGCTCGGTCGCCGGCGACCTGATCCTTTTCTCCCTGGTCCTCCTCGGCGGTCACTATCTCCTCTCCGACCTGTCCAACCCGACTCTCCAGACCGTCCTGGAGGCCATCGGCGTAATCGTCCTGTTTCCGCTGGGGATCTACTTCCTTGTCCGCGCCGTCAAGGAACCCCTGCGAGCCTACACCAGAGCTCGCAAACGCTGGGACAAAAGCACCCTCCCCGCGCATCTGGTCGCCGATGTCGCCGCCGGTACCGCCCTGACCGTCTTCAACCCCTTAACCATGGTTTACTGGGTCGGCGTCACCGCCAACTGGCTCCC
>Ga0074046_10004058_pt1 | contig 12048 bp, 13 predicted proteins | sample BogForMeECP23OM3_FD_94441 | JGI IMG/M metagenome (GOLD analysis project Ga0074046, IMG submission 94441) | Bog forest soil microbial communities from Calvert Island, British Columbia, Canada - Bog Forest MetaG ECP23OM3 | ecosystem: Environmental > Terrestrial > Soil > Wetlands ...
AAGCTGGCTATTGCTCACGTTCAGAGTAGTGAACGACTGCCCAGTCCAAAACCGAGGCCCAACGAACACCTTCCACCAGAGCCGACGCAAAACTTCAGCACGGAAAAGATCGCCGGACTGTACCACCGGCAATTTAACTCCAGCGAAAGGTCCGCTGCCATACAGATCGTAGTTCACGTGGCCATGAACATAGAGACTTGTGATCTCATACGTGTTCTCTTTCACGTATAAGTCTGCACCGACGCCAATACCGCGGCTCCCGTTGTTCGTAATGAGCCCTGCCACTCCCACCGTCGATGGAGGGGAAATCTTGTCATTCCTGCTAAAGGGAAAGATGTAGCCCAGACCAGGGACGATCCCTACGCCAATAGTGGGGCTCGAAATGGGAAGAGGAGCAGGCACAAGAGAGCCGCGATGGGTTTTTTTCGCAGTTTTTGTCGGCTCCGTTTTGGAGACAACTGACTGGCTGTTTCCGCCTTCGTGAGGATTGGAAGATTTCGCCCCTTGTTTCGTGGAAACGTCTGAAGTTTCGACTTGTGAAGTTTCCTGTGTGGATTGCAGATCCAGTCCGTCACAGTTCGTGTCGATCGGGCTTGCGTTTCCCGCGTTGTTGCTTCCGACAGCCGAACTCGTCGCGGATAGGGACTGGGCGTGGAGGTCCATCGGTCGCGAGACAAGAAAGCATATACCGCAGACCAGATAAAGCCAGAGCGTCCTGTAACGAGATTGTTGCACTCGTATCAGCACTCACGGATGCTAAGTTCTCTGCTGCGAATTCGATACTGTCAGAAGTTACGGTCGAAGTCCGAAGAGTATACCGACGGCGCTGATCGACAGAGTTTCAATCGCGAGATCATAGATCAGCAGTTCGAGTCTAAGGTTCTTTCGCGGCTCTCACTCCCGGGAGTGCAGTGGCCGGCAGACTGTCAAAACTGCCGCCTAAGGCGAGATGCAGGTTGATGCGATTGGCGAGCTGAGCATTCCGTAGCTTGATGAGATCGGCCTGGCTCTGAACCTGTCCTTCCTGCAACTGCAACACCGACAGGAGATCCATATTTCCGGCTTTGTACCTCAGGTTTGCGACCAGAACGGCCTCGGTATGATCACGCACTGCGTTCTCCGTCTGCGGAAGGCGTTCTTCCAACAACCGTTCGTTCGTCAACGCCACCTCCACCTCATCAACTGCTCGCAGAGCGACGCCGCCGAAATATGCAATGGATCGCTCCTGACCCGCCGTCGCGATCTTGATCTGCGCCCGCAGCGCTCCTCCCTGGTAGATCGGCACGAACATCCCAACAGCGCTATGAATCAGCCAAGGGTTGAGGCCTAGTACGGAGAGCAGGGGATCGCTCAGACGCCCGCCTTTCAGAGTGAACGAGAAGTCAGGCAACAGCGCCAGTTTCGCGGCTTCCACGGTTCGGAACGCCCCCAATACCTGGTGTTCTGCGGCAACAATATCGGGACGCCTCTCCAGCAGCGCGGAAGGAAGTCCGGGTGCCACCGGCGGCGGCAGATGAGCGAACGTTTCCGCCACTTCCAGTTCGGCTGCCGGATAGCGCCCGACGAGCACCTCCAGGGTGCGGCGCGCCTCACTATACAGACCTTGTGCGACACTCAGTTGATTTTGGGCTTCATCAAGTTGAAAGCTCGCTTCCGCTACGTCGAGATCTGCAACCTTCCCTGCAGCCCTTCTTACTTTCACCAATTCGAGCAGCTTCCTATATATGTCGACGCTCTGTTCCGTAAGTGTGAGGAGTTGGCGAGTCTCGATAGCCAGATACCAACTCTTGGCTGTGGTCGAAGCGATTGATTGTCGCGCAAAGGTGTAGTCGAGTGCGATCGCTTCGTAGTTCTCCTGGGCTGCGGCCCGCTGGGAGCGTAGCCGTCCCCAAACATCGACTTCCCAGGAGACCGCTGCAAGCTCCATGTTGCTCTGGGATTGATTTACAACATTCATATCCTTAGAACGCGTGGTAGCGCCGGAGAAGGTAGCCCCGACCTGCGGCTTCAGTTTTGACCCGACCACAATAACGCTTTGACGCGCTTCCTCAACCCTTGCGGCCGACTGGCGCAGATCGAGGTTGTTGGCGATGGCTTCGGAAACCACTCTTTCGAGGCCGCTATCTTGGAAGGACTTTACCCATCCTTCAGTGACATTCTCAGCATCTGGGGATGCGCTCCACTTCGGCGGCAGAGGGGTTGCTTTGGGCAGGGCCTGGTCGACGATCGTCGCGTGCTGCGGCGGCCTGTGGAGCACACAGCCGCAGAGGCTGACTCCCGTGGCTCCCACGGCGATCCACACCGCGAAACTGATCAGTGTTCGGGTCAGTCGCGGATGATTGTTCGGAACCACACTCATGGCGGCGTTTTTCATCAGAATGGCATCGGATACAGCCAGTTGAACCACGAGTGCATGCGAATCGCGATTCTTCGAAGTACGGCGAAGCCCCCGCCGCTGGTATAAATGGTCGCAGCCCCCTGCGCTCCGATCGGAAGCCCGACCTTGAACGGATTCGTCGGGTAAATCTTCACCGCAAACTCTCCCTGCGGCTGGTTCGGGTTCGCCGGATCGAACGTTGGAATTATGTCGCTGGGCAGGTATTGTCCTTGCCCGTTTGCCCACCAGATGCTGTCCACTTTCGCCTCAAAAATCTGGCCGGGATCAAGATCCAGCGCGACTTCGACGGGTTGTCCGGCCTTCACATATTTGAGGGTTTCCTGATTGAATGTGGCAAGCAGGTAGCGGTCGCTGTCGACAATGAATGAGGCAATCCCGCCGATACGGAAGATGCCGGCCACCATACCGGGTTGAACCTGCAGGTTCACAATGTGGCCGTCCTCGGGAGCCACCAGAAGAGTGTTGTTCAGGTAATAGCGTGCCAGGTCCAGTTGAGCTTTCACGCTGGGAATGGTGGCAGCTGCTTGCTTTTCAGCAGCCTCGCTCTCTTTCAACTGGGCGGCCGCACTCGCTACGGTTGTGTTTACTCCCTCCCACTGCGATTCATACTTGAGACTGGAGCGTTCTGCCCCTGCCGTTGCTTCCAGCACAGCCGCCTCGGTCGCGTTCATCTGGGCTTCCCACTTCTGCGCGTCCTCTTCTGGGCCTGCACCCTTTTGCGCCAGGCCTTGGGAGACCTGCTGCTGGTACTTTGCATATTCCAGTTCGCTCTTCGACCTTACGACCTTCTGTTTGGCAGCGTCCAAGTCTGCTTTGTACATACGCACATCTTGATTGGCCGCAGCCAGCCCTGCCTTCAACTGCTCGACCTTGTACTTCGCCGTCATCGCGGTCGCCGATGCGACCTCAAGTTGCGCCTCCAGTTGCCTGACCTGGTATTCATAAGGACGACGGTCAAACTGGAACAGCGGTTGTCCCTTCTTCACCGGAACGTCCGGTTGAACCAAGACGTCGGTCACAAGAGTCGGCTCCGGCAAACGCGGAATCAACTGAATCGTGTGTTGAACGACTTTCACATTCGTCGAGAAGGGGGCAACGAAGCGCAGACCTATGACAAAGATGAGGAATAAATGAGCTCCAAAAAAGAGAGAAATGATTCCCCATGTCTTGGAGAACTTAAGCCACTTGAACTTAAAGAAAACCAGCCAGACAAACAGGAGGAATACGAACGTGATGAGAAAAGCTACGAGCATAATCTTGACTCCAAGTTAGCGGATCACGCCACCATGGACTTGGGTTTGTCTGGTTCCGCCTTTTTTTCGGTTGTTGTCTTCCCTTTGAGTTTTGCAATCTCTTCGTCGATGTTCTGCTGCTCTTGCTTGGGGAAGTAGCGAATATCAACGACGTCAGTGGGTTTGAACGCCCACATGAACGCCTGCATCCAAGGCACGACGGCCAGGAATCCGAGCCACCCCATCAAATTGATTGCGTCTGCATCGGGGTGTTTGCGGGCGATGGCGATTCGCCCCGGCAAACCAAGGACGAGCACGGCAACCGTCAGGAAAGCACCGACGAGGGCTAGGATGACCAGAAAGGTCAGGTAGTCCCACATGTCCAGCTTAAAGCCAAGCATAAGAATCCTCCTCTACTCCGACTTTATCGTTACCCAATCGAGGTCATTTCACCCATGGCCGGTCCCCGGAGCCTTTGAGGTTGACGCGGAGGAGTCCGATCAATGGCATGCCGACTAGCCCAAGGCGTACCGACTAACCCAGATCAGCACGATTACGGCTACTTCGGAGACTGGCTTGTGCAGTTCAACCTCCTTCAGCGTCCAAGTTCTCCAAGATGGCGCGAACCGGTGACGCCTCTCCCTCAGTCATTACAACTCCCGGCCTCCCAGAACGTCTCAGCGTTTGTTCGCGGGTATCGAATGGCGCGCAACCGCTGCCTTCGCGGCCGCGTTCTGTTCGACTTTGGTGGGAATGACCTGCAATCCATAATTCTGGCCTGCGACCCAAACCTGGCTGAGGTAATCAGTTGTTCCGTATTTGTTAAAGGTTACGCCAGATTGGGGATGTGGGTTCGCCGCGTCAGTCGGAATGATGTCGAGGAAAGCCGAGTGCGATCCACTCTGGCTCTGGATCAACAACAGCGTGTTATCGTCCCCTTGTGGTTGGGTGATGGTGTAGGCGCCGGCCGGCATCTTAGCGTTTCCTGCGTAAAACGGAAACGAAACTGTGAAATCGACGCCGTTGACGATCTGCGACATCGCAGGAATCGTGAGTGACAACAACATTAATCCGGTCATGACAGCTAACGTGAACACGTTTTTCATTGTACTAACCCTCCTTAACCGCAAAAAATATTGACGTCGTCTAACCAAGTCTGCTGGGACACGCGGATTCTGCTCACAGACCTGCTTCGCTACTCTGGAATCCCACATCATCATCCATGGACGCCGGTATTCCTTCTTGAAGCCAAGGTTGAACGCGTACATTTGCGCGCCCAGATCACCGACTTGATGAAGTCGACCCCTCAAGTGAGCTGGCAAGTCGGGTGTCCGCACTCGCAGGCGATCTCTACTTCTCCTTTGCCAGCATCACGACAGGACTCGCTGCAGTATTCTTGGCCGTGCGGAACCAGACAGCGGCAGGGCATGTGCGCACATAGTGTCGGCTCTTCTTTAGTCATGATCTTCTTTCCCCTTTCCTTTCCGTCTTCCCAAGCCTCGATTGTCGAGCCTATCGTCAACCTTCAATCAATAACTGAGAAAAATGACAGTCACTGCAAGCGCCCTCGAGAACTTGAAATGCAATCCAGTCACCTTTCCTTTCACGATGTAATCCTTCGCGCCGGCCCCAATGAGGATCGGTGCGGTATTCATACGGCCTTGGCGACAACCTGATAGCCTTTCGGCGGGCACTTCGCGTCGTAGGCCATCTGCATCTGTTTAAGCTTGAGCACTCCGTAGAACACCGTCAGAGCCATGGCAACAACCAGAATTGCGGCGAACCTCTTTTCCCAACCGTACGCGCCCTCACGGTTCGCGACATAACTGGCGATGATCAGGCAGAGGATGCCGATGTTGATGGCCCAGTTCACCCGCTTCGGCACGATGTAGTCCAGGGTGCCGAACCCTGCGAGCTGATACACCATGAATGGCAAGATCGCGACCATCGGCAGCAACTCGGAGGCACCCAAGCTGATATCGAGAGCGCCAGGTGCCACCGCGTGCAGCAGCCTACTGTGCGCCAGTTGATGGAACAACGCTGGAATCGCACACAATAAGGGCACCACGGCGAGCAACTCGAGCACCAGCGATCCGCTCCAGGTGCCGACCTTGGACGCGAGGTCGGCGCCATCTTTTGACGATTGCGCGCCGATGAATAAGCCACCGACAATGGCCGCTGCACTGGACAACATCAGCAGCTCCACCGTGATGCCAAACGCCTCCGGTTCGCCCGCCTTGAGTAGCAGCATGGCCAGGAAGCCAGGTGTGTAGAACATCACGCGCACGAGTTTCGCCCAAACGCGCTCGTCGCGTTCCGGCGGCAAGATCGGGAGCGCCAGCCCGTCGGTTCCTATGATCGGTCTAACTTTTGACATCCACGTGTCCTCAACTTGTACCAGCGTCCGCCGGCGCTTTTGCGACGACGGAGTACCCGTCCCTCCCAATGATTTGGGATTTGTCGGCTAATTCTTGGCTGCTTCCGTACTACAGTTCGAGTGGCCGCACTCGCAGGCAACTTCTACCTCTTCAAGCCCAGCATCGCGACATTGACCGCAGTATTCCTGATCGCGGAACTTGGACAGCGGCAGGGCTCATGCGCACATAGTTTCTGCTCATTCTTTAGGCATGATCTCCTTCTCCTTCCGGCTCTTTATCTGTTTCTTGCTTCCCCAGTCCCGCTCACGCTGGTCGATGGCCTGCATTCGGGAATCTCCTGTCACGTTCTTGTTCTGCTGCAGCCAGTACTCGGCAACGGCGACCTGGTCGGGAAACGTTGACGCGGCAAGAACCTGGGCCTCCAAGCCATCCGGATACGGTGCAATAGGCGCAACCAATGCCTGGAGCTGGTCCGCGCTCAACGGCACAGGTTCTGCAGGATTTCCAGAGTCATTCGCTGGGGCTGGAGCCGAATCTTGGTATCCGTATAGGAGCTGAGGTGAGGCAGTCACGAGAACGAGGCTTAGAACTGCCGATAGGATTCTCTTAGCGTCCTTTGCGATCATATGCTGCTCCAACTTCAAGGTTGCTCTCGGTGAGGATGTTCAGTTTCCATCTGTGACAATGAGCTCAGCGTTCGCTGTATCGCACATTCCGTAAATTGCCCCTGACCGGCAAGCTCCCGCGGAATATTTGAAGCATCCGGTCCTCTTCGCAACGACTGAAACGGATCGGTCGGAGCCGCCAATGATGGCCCCAGGTGGCTCAAATGGGGATGCGGGGCCGACATCCACAACAAAGCCATTGTCCTTCTCCGTGCTGTTCCACGTAACCGTCGTGCCGACCTTCACGCAGAAGAGGGAATTACCCTTAGCGTTCGGTATGCTGGGAGTGGACGACGTAGAATCCGAGGTCCGTTTCACATCGACGGTACAAGGGGTGGAAGCTGATCCGCATGTGTTGGCAGCGGTGCAGAGTTGCGCCGGCTTTGCTTCCGAGCAAGCATACTTGCTGCTCTTCGACTGGGCGTTTGTGTAGTTGCCCAGCACAACCAATAACAGCAACACCAAACTGGACCTAAATGTGAAGTATCGATCAATCCTCATAATGCACCTCAGGATTTGACGCTCAAAGGCCACCAAGCCAATGGAGAGATCTAAGTGCGTCAGCCAGAATGTTTACGAGCAGACTTCTTGACGGCGACGTTCGCATTAGTTGACGCCGGGCGTTCCACTCCAATCGATAATGTCCACCAGTTTCCATGAGTTCTGGCTCAGATCCCATTGCAGTTCGCCCTGTTTGTCGAGGACAAGCTGGGCCGCGGGGTACAACACACCTGTGCTTTTGCTCTTGTCCTGGTCGTTGATTTCGATTATTCCGGCTGTGAGGTTAAAGGATTGAGACTGGGTGTCAAAGAACGCTTCCCCGAACCTGATCTGGCGATTGGTCAAGAACATAATCTTTCTTCCAGTCGGGGTCGGAATCATTCTGATAAAGGAGCAGTCATTGCCGAGTGTTCCCGTGATTTCGACGTGGCCTACCGCCTTCATCCTCTGCAACGCGTTCACCAGTCCTTGGTTCTGGCCCTTTTCGTACGCCTGAATGAGAATCTGTTTGTCCGCTGGAGTCGAGAACTGGTAAATATTCAACGTCACGCCAATATTCGCCCCCAGCTGGGTACCTGTGCCGAACGCCGTTGCTTCGATCGTTTCAGACTTTTCTCCTGCGATGCCGGGAAGGCTTATTGTCAGCAACAAGCCCAACAGAAGTGCGGCACCAATAATTACCTTGGCGATTCCTAGATGTCCGTGCATAAGCTTCTCCGATTCTGCGAGTTCTTCACCGATCTTGAGCAAACTAGCCTAAGCGGCCGCTGCAGGCTGCTCCGCCTCGTGTACGTTGATTTCTTCCGCTGCCGTACTAGCCAGGATGCGTCGCGCTAAATCTGCTTCTATGGGAGTTCCGCGGGCAATGAGCACGAACTTGCCAGCTTTGACGGAGCTCTCGTACTTGAGGGCACCGTCCTTGGGGACTCCAATGCTATACAGCCCCGCTCCTAGCGCACTTAAGCCGCCGACGACTACAGCACCCTCGAGAGCACCCACGATCCACGCAACTGCTGATCCCGCTACCACGACTGGCCCGACACCAGGTATCAGGAAGAACGCGGAGCCCACGAGCAAGCCCCAGAGCCCGCCCCAAAAGGCACCATTTTTCCCCCAATGTTTCATCCTGTCGCCGGTCGTGTAGTAGCCGACTACCTGATCTTCTGTGTGGTAACCCCGACCCACAATCGCGAGCTTCTTAATATTGAAATTACTCTTTTTGAGCAGATTGATTGCATTCTCGGCATCGGAATGCAGCGAGTAGATTGCGACTACAGAGTTTTCGTTGCTGTTGATCTCTGCCATTAGCCCCTCCAAAATGTACTGACCGGATTCTGCGAGACTCACGTTCGGAATGTAACCGTCAAAAGTGACAGTCTCCGTGTCATGCAGCTCGAAATGCATGAAGCCCTCTGTGGGGACTCACTCCTGGTCGCCTGTGGCTCGTGACTTGGCGCAGTCCCCTGAGGCTCAGTCAGTGTTTGCGCGCACCGTCAGTTTTGACGGTTACAGAACGAGGCAGGGCAGGGCTAGTCTTGTACATGAGCGAGCAGTTCTTCTGTTCTCCTCCCTCTTTCAGATCCCCGAGCTAAGTCAGCCCATCTGTAGTACTCCCATCTCGGCGCACTGTATGCAACACCGATATGCCGGGGTGGGTCCTTTGGTCGGTGGATGAGTACGTGATGAAGAGCGAACTGACGGGCGGGCTCGTGCGTGCCGTCGAGCGAGTACAGCAACAACATCGATGGAGCGCACAGCCAGTCGCTGAGACCTGCTCGACTTAGCCGACCAATTGACGTCGAATTGGCACTCACAACGGCGCAGCACGTTCTCCCATCTGGCCCTGCAGCAAGGGCCAAAGGAAGTAAACATTGCATGTTTTGCCAGTTTTCGGAAATCGCTGTCTTCCACTAACCTGCGCTCATTCGACTACGTGATTGACACACCCTGTGGGTTCATTCGTCACGTTGTAGAGCAGGCTTCTAATGGTGAAAACAATCTTCGCCCTACTCATTCTCCTCTCAGCGGGTCTGGCTCAAACCTCCTCCAACGAATCGGTGAACCATTCTCAGGACATGGACTTTTTTCTCAGCGCGCCCCAGATGCGCGAGGCAGAGAGTTTCTACCCAGAAAGCACCGCGTTCGCTAGCAGTGTCGCCCCGTCTGCGTTCGTCCCCTTGCCAAGCATTAAGACAGAGGTGCAAGAGGTGAATCTGACGTTCACCGTAACCGATCACCACGGCCATTTTGTTCGCAATCTCGCACCATCGGATTTCACGATCCTCGATAATGGCGAACCACCGAAGACAATTACATATTTCGAAAGCCAGTCAGAGCTACCCTTGCGCCTGGCGATTGTAATCGATAGCAGCGATTCGGTAGGTTATGCATTCAACCACGAAAAGAGGTCCGCAGCAGTCTTCCTCAAACGAATGTTACGGCGAACTTCAGATCTGGCTCTTATCATGGTGTTCAATCAAGAGGTGCGGCTAGTTCAAGAGCTTACCAGCGACAACAGACTGCTTACCCACGCGATCCGAAAACTGCCGAGTGGGGGTTATACCGCCATTTACGACGCTGTGTCTGCTGCCAGCCAACTGTTAGCGAAGGCCGGGGACACGCAAACCGTGCGTCGTGCCATCATCCTGATAACAGACGGGGAAGATAACAGTAGCCACTTAGGGTTGAATCAGGCAGAAGAGGTCGCGCAACGTAATGAGTGCACAGTCTATGTTATGGGTATCAATGCGTGGGCTGATCCTGAAGGAGAGCAGGCCTACCGTGCCATGCAGGAACTATCGGAAGCTACTGGAGGCAATTTCCTCCGCGCCCGCACGGACGAAGACGTGACAAGTGCATTTTCCAACATCGAGAAAGAGCTTCGAAGCCAGTATTTGATTGGCTATAAGCCTGCCAGCGTAAGTCCCAACGGATCATTTCATCGCGTCGTCGTTTCGGGACCCAAAAAGCTCCGGATCCATCATCGGGACGGCTATGTCGCGAGATAGCTTAGCAGGAAAGATCGGGAAGCTCATGATTCCTGACTTCTGACCGTCAATGAATAGAAATGGGTTGCGCTGGCTGCGAACCGCTTTCCTCGCATCTCTCCTGCCTCACGACCACGTCACGCCAGCAGTTCCGTTCGAGCACCCATTCCCTGCGGTACGTCAAGCGGTAGAGACCTTCCTTCCATTCCCGTATTGGGGTGTGCCATACCGTGACCGAATATTCCATGGCTGGTTGTACTCCTCGTCTTGGGGCGCTGAGGTAGATGGCTCAGTCCGATCACCTGTCGCGGCAGGGTGGTTCTAGCGCACCCCCTCAGCAAGTGGGAGGACGGACCGAGCCAAGCGCAAGACTAGGTCTCGTGGAACTCGATGTCGTTGCTCTCCGGCAATAAACCCTGTATCGCCTCTTCCCTCGAAGAAAAGTGCGAAAGGACAGAGGGACGTTGTTCCCCCAATATACGGATATCCGGAACCCACGTTGTTGCTCGCTCCTGCCGCGTATCGTCTTGTTGCAGCTGTGAAAGCATATCCGACGTTGAAGTCAACTTGTTTCGCAAAGTGCTAGCCGATATTTTGCAGTTCCGCCATCGCAGGTGAGCCGTGACTCTCCTCACTGAGAGTTTTCCCAGTTGCTAACCGCACAATCCTCGCCCAGAATCACGGGGGTGGAACGATACAGACGATTGCTGTTGCTCTTCGTTTCGTTAAGTCTGGAGCTAGTTAGCCCCGAGAAACCCTGCCATGACTAGGGCTCGAAGTCGTGACTGCACGGATGCAATGAAGAAACCATTCGGGCTCCCAGTCGCTTTTATATGCGCTGTCTTGTTTCTGAGGCCGGCCATGCACGCGGCAGACGAGTGTCCGGTTGAAGTCAAGCTCTTACTTTCTCCGCCGACGGTCCACACTGTGATCGCATCTCTCAGGTTCGGCAAAGAGATCGCGGGCCGAGTGTATTTCTTCGATACCGATGCCCTTGACCTGCTGAGGCAGGGTGTCATTGTGCGAGTTCGGCAAGGAGCGGACAACGACCTCACGGTGAAAGTGCGTGTGCCTGGGGGTGACCAACAAGCTGATACCGGCCGGCTTCGCGAGCACTTTCCGTGCGCAATAGATCAAACCGGAGCTGGTGAAGACACAGACTATTCAGTTCGGCGCAAGTTCAAGGTTCTGCAAGCGCCTGACATGGGTAGCGACATTATCAGTTTACTCAGCCCGCCACAACAACGACTGCTACAAGACGCCAGGGTCTCTACGGAGTGGGGCCAGGTCAAAAGAATTGCCGACATCAGAGCCACGAAATGGGAGTCCACAGCTCAGTCGCCATTCCGGAAACTTGTATTGGAGCTATGGGAATGGCCGACAGGCAGCATTCTTGAGCTCTCTACGAAGGTGGGTCCTCATGCAGGACCATCGGCATATGCGGAGTTGCAACGGCTAGTCGCTCTGAAAGGCCTACCCTTGAGCGAGAGGCAAGGCACTAAAACGAGCATCGTGCTCAAAGCGCTCACACATCAGGTATCCCCCTGAGACCCTGAGATGATCGCCAGCAACATCGATTGATGATCGGCTCTCCAGGCACATGTAGTACTCTTGGGATCACTGGTCCGGCCCGGTTACGTCGTGTACAAGGCGCTCCATGCTGTTCTGCTTGATGCCGATCAGGCCGGTGTGCGGGCTATCGAGGTCGGCGACTAAAGCCATCACCATCGCCACGACCAGCGGCGTCATCACCAGCGAGAACCAGAACCTTCGCTTCAAGCTGAATCCGGTCGTAAAACTTTGAGAGACCGCGACAAGGAAAATGATCAACCACACAGCGATCGGAACACGGTTTTCAAATACGGCCAGTCGTGTCTCCGCTATGTC
>Ga0074046_10004060_pt1 | contig 12046 bp, 14 predicted proteins | sample BogForMeECP23OM3_FD_94441 | JGI IMG/M metagenome (GOLD analysis project Ga0074046, IMG submission 94441) | Bog forest soil microbial communities from Calvert Island, British Columbia, Canada - Bog Forest MetaG ECP23OM3 | ecosystem: Environmental > Terrestrial > Soil > Wetlands ...
GAGCGCGTTTTGCTGATTGGGCGAAGAGCCATGCGGACCAACATCAGGGCCAGCGGGACATTCGTTTCCCGCGCCAACAGGCCGAAGACATGACCGCACCCGAAGCGTTCGCAAAGCCTCAACTAAACCCTTGACGACGGGGCGCCGTCCAGACATGTGGAGGGACCAATCGCAGCGCCCCATCGCCGCGTTGGTCGAAGCCATGAAGCGCGGCCAGATTCCGCAACTCGGACCGGGGTTGGCGCCCGACTCGCCTGGTCCTCATGGCGGAGCCTATGCGGTAGGGCGGGAAATTCTGGCTCTTCAGCGTTCCAACGACGTCGATCTCGTTTCGGAGAGTGGGTCCTTCACAAGGACGACCGCGTCGCGGCCGTCGCTCGTGTGATGGCGTACGCCAGGTCTATTCGCCGTCAGACGGTAGTCTCTCCGCCATGCGAGCGCCATTGGGACATCCCCCCGGCGTAATGTTTGACGTCGTCGCGTCCTGCAGCGTGCGCTCGGCTGACCGCGCTGCGTGACCGTCCGCCGGCCTGGCAGATGAGCACCACCGGCTTGCCGTGTGGCAGCTTTTCCGGATCGAAGCGCGACAGGGGAAGGTTCACGGAGCCCGGGATGCGTCCTGAGGCGAATTCGTGCGACTCGCGAACGTCGACGACCGAAACCTCGCCCGCGCGTACAGCCTTTGCGAACGCCTCCAAGGGAACACTGGCCGGATCAGGCGCGCGGGAAAAGAGATTCCTGAACATTTCAGCTCCCGACGGTTAGGTTGCGGCGCCTGTCTTGGCCGCTGCGAACTGCGTATAGGCGCCGAGCGCGTGGCTTGCGTACATCGCGGACGGACCGGCGCCCATGTAGACCGCCATGCCGAGCGTCTCGAGGATCTCCTCGCGGCTCGCTCCTTGGTCGACCGCCGCCTTGACGTGAAAAGCGATGCAGTCGTCGCAGCGAACCGCGACTCCGATCGCGAGGGCGATCAACTCCTTGGTCTTCGGATCGAGCGCGCCCTGCGTGAGCGCAGCCTGCGCGAGCGAGGAGAAGGCCTTCATCACCTCGGGCGCGCCGCCGCGCAGGTTTCTGAGTTCGGCGCTCAAGCTCTTGGTCCAATTGGGCCAATTCGTGGTTTGCGTCATCATTTTCTCCAATCGTATCGCGTCGTCGGGCTCATTCGCCGCATCACGAGAAGGCGCAACCGGACTTGACGCCCAGGCGCTTGAAGACGATCGCTGCGGGGCAGAAGCCAGTGAAGGAGGCCTGTATCAGGTTCGCGCCGGCGAAGGCGCTGAGCCACAGCCAGTACGGGCTGAAGAGATAGGCGAGCGCGAGGCTGAGCAGGATCACAAAGCCTGCGAAACGCATTACCGATTGATCGAGTGTCATGAGGGTGTCCTTGTCTTCCGTTTGGCGGATCCGGCCGGCGCGTCGCACGCCGGCGCGCAGTAGAGCTCGTCGAGAAGGCCGATCAGGCGGGAGACTTTCTCGCTGGCGAGCGAATAGTGGATCGTCTGCGATTCCCGGCGGGTCGCGACGACGCCGTCGAGGCGCAGGCGGGCGAGATGCTGCGACAGCGCCGACTGGCTCAAGCCCAGCGCCTGTTGCAGCGCGCCGACCGACTGTTCGCCCTTCTGCAACTCGCACAGGACGATCAGCCGGTTCCGGTTGCCGACCGACTTCAAGAGCGCCTCGACCGCGTCGGCCTTGGATTGCAGCTCGATCAAATTCATGCTTGATAAATTATGATATTCGAATATAAATGTCAAGTGCCCCTGGTGAAGGAACCCGATATGCGCCTCGCACTGTGTCTCGCCGTCGCGATCGCCGCGCCGCTGCCCGCGGCCGCGGAAAGCCTCGTCGTTCATGCGCTGAGCGCGCCGGACGAGAAGGCGAACGTGGCCACCGTCGAGCCCGTGCATGAACTGACGGCGCGCGCCCGCATCGGCGGGACGATCGCCTCGCTCTCGGTCAAGGAGGGCGATCGCGTGACGGCCGGCCAGGAGATCGCCGTCATCGCCGACGAGAAGCTTGTGCTTCAGCGCCAGGCGCTCGATTCCCGCATCCAGTCGCAGCAGTCGCAACGCGACAAGGGCAAGTCGGACTACGACCGGGCGCTCGAACTCATGAAGCGGGGCGTCGGCACGCAGGTTCAGGTCGATGCGACCAAGACCGCGCTCGACGTCGCCGACCGCACGCTTCAGGCGATGGGGTCGGATCGCGACGTCCTGCTCCAGCAGATGAAGGAGGGGGCGGCGCTCGCGCCGGGCGCGGGCCGGGTGCTCAAGACGCCGGTCACCGAGGGCTCGGTCGTGCTTCCCGGCGAGACGATCGCAACCATCGCCGAGGACCACTACATCTTGCGGCTGCAGCTTCCCGAGCGCCACGCGCGGTTCATGCGCGCGGGCGATGTGGTGAAGATCGGCGCCCGCGGCTTCGCCGAGGACGGCGCGAAAAGCGAGGGGCGGGTCCGCCTCGTCTACCCGGAGATCCAGGGCGGACGCGTCATCGCCGACGTCGAGGCGCCCGGAATCGGCGACTATTTCGTCGGCGAGCGGACAAAAGTCTATGTCGCGACCGGCGAACGGCCCGCGATCGTCATCCCGCGGGCCTATGTCTACCGCAGGGCCGGGGTCGATTTCGTCAAGCTCAAGGACGGCGTCGAGGTCGTCGTCCAGCTCGGGTCCGGCGACGACAAGTCCGTCGAGATCCTGGCGGGTCTCAAGGATGGCGACGAGGTCGTCACGCCATGAAGCTGGGCATTTCCGGGGTTCTCACCCGCACGTTCATCAATTCGCCGCTGACGCCGCTCCTGCTGCTTGCGGCGCTCGTCGCGGGCATGATCGCCCTCGTGTCGCTGCCGCGCGAGGAGGAGCCGCAGATCAGCGTGCCGATGGTCGACATCGTCGTTCAGGCAAACGGCTACAAGGCCGACCAGGCGGTGGAGCTCATCACGCGCCCGCTCGAAGACATCATCAAGGGCATCGACGGAGTCGAGCACGTCTATTCGCAGACCAACGACGATTCCGTCGTGGTAACGGCGCGCTTTTTCGTCGGCACCGACCAGGACATCGCGACGCTTCGCATCCACGAGAAGATCCGGGCGAATCTCGGCGACCTGCCGAAAGGCATCCCGGAGCCGCTGATCGTCGGGCGTGGCATCAACGACGTCGCCATCGTCACCCTCACGCTCTCGGCCTCGCCCGGCGAGGCGAACCGGTGGTCCGACAACGGTCTCTTCCAGGTCGCCGAGGAATTGCAGCACGAGCTCGCCAAGGTCGACAACGTCGGCACGGCCTATATCGTCGGTGGCAGCCCGAACCAGATCCGCGTCGAACCCGACCCGGAGAAACTGTCGGTGTTCGGCGTCACCTTGAATCAACTCGTCGACAAGATCTCCAACGCCAACCGTTCGTTTCAGGTGGGGTCGTTTCGCGACGGCGGCAAGACGCTCCCGGTGCTCGCCGGCCAGACCCTCCAGGGCGTCCCGGATATCGGGCTCCTCCTGCTCACGACGCGCGACGGACGGCCCGTCTATGTCAAGGACGTCGCCAACGTCATCGTCGGCGCCGCGGAACCCGAGCATCGCGCGTGGACCATCACGCGCGCGGTGAACGGCGAGTTGCAGCGCCGCCCGGCCGTCACCCTCGCGGTCGCCAAGCGCAAGGGCGCCAATGCGGTGACCGTCGCCGACGACGTCTTGAAGCGGCTCGAGATCGTGCGGGGCCGTGTCGTCCCGGCGGGCCTCGAGATCGCGGTGACCCGCAACTACGGGGAGACGGCGACCGAGAAGGCGAACGAGCTTCTCTTTCACCTCGGACTCGCGACGATCTCGATCGTCGCGCTGATCACGCTCGCGATCGGCTGGCGGGAGGGCCTCGTCGTGTTGATCGTCATCCCGACGACGATCCTGCTGACCCTCTTCGCTTCCTGGATGATGGGCTACACGATCAATCGGGTCAGCCTGTTCGCGCTCATCTTCTCGATCGGCATTCTCGTCGACGACGCGATCGTGATGGTCGAGAACATCGCGCGCCACTGGGGCATGCTCGGCAAGCGCAGCCCGGCCGACGCCGCGATCGAGGCGGTCGCCGAGGTCGGCAACCCGACCATCGTGGCGACGCTGACCATCGTCGCGGCGCTTCTGCCGATGATGTTCGTGAGCGGCATGATGGGACCTTACATGAGCCCGATCCCGGCGAACGCCTCGATCGCGATGCTGTTCTCGTTCTTCGTCGCGGTGACGGTGACGCCGTGGCTCTTGCTGCGCTTCGCCGGACGCAAGGCCGCCGCGATCGGCGGCGGACATCACGGGATCGGCGCGATGGGCCGCTTCTATGTCGCCGTCGCCGCGCCGCTACTGAAAGGCCGCTTGCGGTCGAAGGTTTTCCTGCTGGTGGTCGGCGCGGCGACTGTCGCGGCCTGCGCACTCTTCTACACCAAGGACGTGCGGGTAAAACTCCTGCCGTTCGACAACAAGTCGGAGATCCAGGTCGTGCTCGACCTGCCGCACGGCGCGAGCCTCGAGGACACCGACCGCGTCCTGATGGCGGCGGCCGAACGGCTGAAGGACCTGCCGGAGCTCGTGTCGATCCAGGCCTATTCCGGCACGGCGATGCCGTTCAACTTCAACGGCCTCGTGCGCCACTACTACATGCGCTCCAACCCCGAGCAGGGCGACCTCGCGATCAACCTGCTCGACAAGGGCAAGCGCGACCGCGCGAGCCACGCGATCGCGCTCGACATCCGCCACAGGCTTCAAGGCCTCGCCCTTCCGCCCGGCTCGGCGCTCAAGGTCGTCGAGGTTCCGCCGGGGCCGCCGGTGCTCTCAGCCCTGCTCGCCGAGGTATACGGACCGACGCCCGAGGCCCGCCGGGACCTTGCGTCCAAAGTGCGCAAGGCGTTCGACTCGGTCGACTTCGTTGTCGATAGCGACATGAGCTTCAGCAAGCCGTCGGACCGGCTGCGCTTCGCCGTCGATCAGGAGGCGGCCGAGTTCCACGGGGTCGAGCAGCAGGCGATCTACGACACGATAGGCGCGCTGATCGGCGGAGTGAAGGTCGGCTATTCGCAACGTGGCGATGGCCTGAAGCCGACCGACATCAGCGTGGCGCTGGCGAGGAGCGAACGGACGCTCGACGAAAGAATCCTGTCGACGCCGCTGCCCGCGGGCGGCACGGTGCGGCAGGGCGCCAACGTCGAACTCGGCGACGTCGTCAAGGTTGTGCGCGAGCCCGCCTCCTATCCGATCTTCCGCCACAACGGCCGCTTCGCCGAGATGGTGTACGGCGACGTCGCGGGCCGATTCGAAGCGCCGGTTTACGGCATGCTTTCGGTCGAGGACGCTATCGCGAAAATGGACTGGGGCAAGAACGGCGCGCCAGAGATCAAGTACCACGGCCAGCCGGTCGACGATGCGAAGCCCACTCTGCTGTGGGACGGCGAGTGGGAGGTGACCTACGTCACGTTCCGCGACATGGGGGCGGCGTTCGGGGTGGCGATCCTGGGAATCTACCTTCTGGTGGTCGCGCAGTTCGGCTCTTTCCTCCTGCCGCTCGTGATCCTGGTTCCGGTGCCCCTGACCCTGATCGGCATCGTGCTTGGCCACTGGCTGTTTAACGCCGCCTTCACCGCGACCTCGATGATCGGCTTCATCGCGCTCGCCGGCATCATCGTGCGCAACTCGATCCTGCTGGTGGACTTCATCCGGCACCGGCGCGCGGGAGCCGACATTCCGCTTCGCCAGGCGCTGATCGAAGCCGGCGCGACGCGGTTCAAGCCGATCGTGCTGACCGCCGCGGCGGCGATGATCGGGGCGGCGTTCATCCTCACGGACCCGATCTTCCAGGGTCTCGCGATCTCGCTGGTGTTCGGCCTCGCCTCGTCGACGGCGCTGACGGTGCTCGTGATCCCGGCGATCTATGTCTGGTTGAGGGACGACGGGCGCGGGTTGAAGGACTCTGGTGGACGGCCAGAGGGCTGAAGCGATTGGCCTCGACGAAGCGACGCTGTACTGGAGCGCCCATGACCGAGCCGGTTGACGCCATCCGCCTCGCGCTGCATGCAGGGGGACAGTCGGTCCGCTTCAAGGCCGGCGACCGGCTTTTCGCTCCCGGAGATTGGCCGGGGAGTTGGGTCGCAATCGAACGCGGCTGCGTTCGCGTCAGCCTTCTGGCTCCCTCAGGCCGGGAGATGACGCTGTATCGCATCGGCGCGGGCGAATCTTGCCTGCTCACAACATCCTCGCTGATCGGCGACGAGCCCTTGCCCGCCGAAGGCTTCGCCGAAACGGACATCGAAGCCCGCATCGTTTCCAAGGCGACTTTCGACCGTCTCGTCGCCGAAGATCAGGACTTCCGGCGCGATGTCCTGCGCAACTATGCAAGCCGCGTCGCCGACCTTGTCGTCACCATGCAGGACGTGCTCTTCCGCGCCATCCCGGAACGGCTCGCGCGCACGCTCCTCGTCCGCGAAAGGCAAGGAATCGTCGAGGCGACGCATCAGGAAATCGCGAACGAACTCGGCAGCGCGCGCGAGGTCGTGTCCCGTGTGCTTCAAAGATTCGAGCGCGGGGGCGTCATCGCGATCGAACGGGGACGGATCGTCATTCGCGACTCCGAGGCGCTGCGGCGGAGGGCCGCCCCCGAACAGTGACCAAGTCACTGACGCCGAAGTCGTTTGCGCCCATAGTCGTTTTTAGCTCGCGCTTCGGGCAGAGGAGAACAAGACATGTCGGCAAACGTCGGAATGATAGATCGGATCGTCAGGGTCGTGCTCGGCCTGGCGCTCATCGCCTTCGCGCTCGGCTTCATAGCGCCCGCAACCGGTTTCAACTGGATCGGTTGGATCGGTGTGATCCCGCTCGTCACCGCGCTCGTGGGAAGCTGCCCGCTCTACAGCGTGATCGGTCTTTCAACCCGGGCCGGATGAAGTCGCGCGCGCAGGCGTCGACAGGCGTCGGCGTCAAGCCAACGGCTCCCCGGCGGAAGCACACAGGCGTTGACCGGCGTCTATCCGCCCCGCGAACGCTTGCCGCCACAAAAAGTGGTGTACAGGACGCCGATGACGGCGCGTACCTTCTGGTCCGCAATGCTGTAATGGATCATCTTCCCGTCCCTGCGCGCGGCGACCAGGCCTTCGAGTCGAAGGCGCGCCAATTGCTGCGAAACGGTCGACTGGCGAAGCGACAGGAAGGCCTCGAGTTCGCCGACCGATTTTTCGCCGTCGAGCAGATTACAGAGGATCATGAGGCGGGACTCGTGGGCGAGCGCCTTGAGAAACTCGCTCGCCTCCCGCGCGCTGTCCACCATCCGATCGATTTTCATGACGTCCTGAATTTTGGTTTTCTTTGCCAGCGCCATGACGTCCATCGTGTTATTGTCAGATGTACGTATGTGTATATATCGAAATGCGCCGCCCGGCAAACCCCGAGGGGCTCGAGGCCTTCGCGGCGGGGTAGCGCAAGGAATTTCGATCAGGCCGCCGTCGCATCAAAGAGCCCCCGTGCGCTGACATAGATTCCGACGAGGATGACCGCGATGCCGAAGACAAGACGCAGCGCACTCTTGCGCTGCGAAAGGACGCTGCCGAGCTTGACGCCCAGCACGCCGCCCACGAGTCCGCCAGCAATGAACAGGACGGCGATATGGGGGTCAATGAGGCCGGAAAGGGCGTAGTTGGCTGCGGTCGTCGCTCCGAACGCCGCTACCGACACGAGCGAGGTCCCGATGGCGGAGAGCATCGGCATTCCCGTCGCGGCGATCAAGCCGGGCACGATCAAGAAGCCGCCGCCGATGCCGAAGAAGCCCGAAAGACTGCCGACGGAGAGTCCCATCCCAATGAGAGGCGGCGCAAGCCGTCCGGCGGAGGCGGCGGTCAGCCGCACATCGAAGCGTTCGGCCCGCCGAGGCGCGCGCAACATGGCGCCGCCCACCAAGCATCGCGGCGCGTGTTCGGATCGACGAGATTCGGATACCCGCGCGCCCGAAGGGAGAAACCGTTCGATGCTGTCGTTGAGCGATCTGGCGACGATTGCTGCAGGAAGCCTCGTAGGGGCGATCCTCGGCTTGATCGGCGGCGGAGGGTCGGTGCTGGCCGTCCCGCTTCTTGTCTATGGCGTCGGCGTTCCGTCGCCCCATGTCGCGATTGGCACCAGCGCTATCGCCGTCTCCGTCAGCGCGCTGGCCAACCTGCTTGCGCATGCTCGATCCGGCAACGTCAAGTGGCCTTGCGCTTTCGTTTTCACGATCGCCGGGATGATGGGCGCCGCCGCAGGTTCGAGCGTCGCAAAGCTCATCGACGGACACAAGCTCTTGACCGCCTTCGGCCTTTTGATGAATCGCCCCCGACCGCCCCATCCCGGCCTCGACGATCCGCCCTTCCGCGGATCGTCGACGGCCTATGAATATGTGACGGCAGAACGCTGGGCTTCAGCTTTCTGCCGGAGATCGAGCCGTCGGACGGCATGATTGTCGTCGACGCGGCCACACGCTGGATCGACGCGATCAATGGCCGCGCCTGTCGCGCAACAATCCCCACTGGTCAGCGAACGAGCGCTCCATCGTCGGTGCGCGCCGCCTTCAGCTTCTCGATGCCGAGCATGTTGAGCGCCATCGTCTCATAGAAGGGCTCGCTCTCGCCCTTGCGCATCTTACGCAGGAAATACTTCTCGAAGCCGATCTTCGCGACATGGACCCATTTGCCGGACGACGACCAGTTGACGTTGCGGGGCGGGATTTGCGGCTGGGCGACGAAGGCGATGCCGCTGTCGCCGAAATCGGCGAGGCAGATCGCGTTCCACGAGCCCTGGAAGTTCGGCTTTCCGCCACGCAGGATCTGGCCGAGGTTGCGCGCCGTCGCCGTCACCATCGATTCGATCATGAACCCGGTCTTTGGCACGCCGCAGGGCACGGGGGTCGGGCCGGTCGGCGGGATCGCCACGCAGACGCCGACCGAGAAGATGTTGGGGAATGCCGGATTCTGCTGATGCTTGTCGACGAGGACGAAGCCGCGCGGGTTGACGAGGCCTTCGATGCCCCTCAACGGCCCGATGCCGCGGAACGCGGGCAGGATCATCGAGAAGCCGAACGGCAGCTCTTTGGTCGCTTTGACGGCGCCGTCGTCGCCCATCTCTTCGACGGTCATCTTGCCGTCTTCGACTTTCTTGATCCGTGCGCTGGTGATCCATTTGATGTGGTGTTCGCGCAACTCGCTCTCGAGCAGGCCTTTGGTGTCGCCGACGCCGTCGAGGCCGAGGTGGCCGATGTAAGGCTCCGCCGTCACGAAGGTCATCGGCACGCGGTCGCGGATCTTGCGGCGCCTGAGCTCCGTCTCGAGGATGAACATGAACTCGTAGGCCGGGCCAAAGCACGAGGCGCCCTGCGCCGCGCCGATGACGATCGGGCCGGGGTTCTTGCAGAAGGCCTCGAACTTGGCCGCTGCCTTCTCGGCGTGATCGATGTGGCAGATCGAGTTCGTGAACCCGTCCGGCCCGAGGCCCTCGACTTCGTCGAAGGCGAGTTCCGGACCGGTGGCGATGATGAGGTAGTCGTACTTGATCGAGGCGCCGTCGGCGGTCTCGATCGTATTGTCCTTCGGCGAAACTTTCGTCACCGGGCTCGCCTTGAAGCCGATGCCGCGCTTGGCGAAGGTCGGCGCGAGATCGACCTCCAAGGCTTCCCGCTTGCGCCAGCCGCACGGAACCCACGGGTTCGACGGAACGAAGTGATAGAGCGGGTCCTTGGTGACGACGGTCAGCTTGTCCTCCGGCCGCATCTGGCCTTTCATCTCGTAGGCCATAATCGCGCCGCCTAAGCCCGCGCCCATGATCACAATGTCGGCCACTTGCTTTCCTCCAGAAGTCGTCGGACCGCTTATCGATGCGGCTCTAGATCGTTACTCTATATTTGAATGTTCGAATGTGTCAATCACCATCGCGCAATTCTTCCACGCTTGCGACAACGCGTCCGACTGTCCGCGCGAGCCAGTCGTCCACAGGACTCAATATCGCGCGTCCTTTGGCTTCCCACCCTTCGACCAATCGTTGACCTTATCGGGGAAATCAGGTCGTGGTTGATGTGTGAAGTAGTCCGCGAGGTCGATTGCGTCCTGATCGGGGAGGCCGCCCTGCCCCAGAGGGAATTTTGTCGAGTGGGCGACCGGCATGTCCGCCTTGATGAAGGAGGCTGCGGTCAATGTCCGCGCGATCCCTGCACCAACGTTGAACGCTTCGTCTCCCCAAAGTGGAGGAAATAGCCAGCCGCCGTTGGCCGATTTCATGCCTTGACCGTCCGAACCGTGACAGACTGCGCAGTTCGCCTCGAACAGCGTCTTGCCGCGAACCGGATCGGCGACGAGCTTGGGGTCCACTTCCGTGGTCCCGCGCCCGACGATCTTCCCGTCTGCGGTCGCGTCCCCTCTCATCCGGGAGATGAAGGCGATCATGGCCTTCATGTCCTTCGAATCCACCGGGATTGGCTTGCCGTTCATCGAACGCAGGAAGCAGCCGTTGAGGCGCTCCTCGATCGAAATGATCCGTCCGGCCCGGGGGTTGTACATCGGAAAGAGCGCGGCGAGCCCGTTGAACGGCGAACCGTTCGCGACCGTTCCCCCGTTCAGGTGGCAACTCGAACAGCTCATCACGTCGCCAACATTGTCCGGCACCAACGCTTTGGTCTCGGTCATGAGGCGCATGCCGAGGACGAGTTGATCGGCGTTCGGCGCTGCAAGCATGTCGGCGAAACGCCATACCGTGAATTTCGGTGGCGCGGTCGGCGCGAGGGACAACGCGTCGCGCTGGTCCTTGATCTGGGGGGCGGTGACCGCGGCGCCCTTGTTTCCCCAGTTCGTGCGCACGAAAGTGAGGATCTCCGCCAGTTCCGAGTCGGTCAGCTGGCTATAGTCCGGCATGGTGAAGGCGTGCTTCGAATGTTGCGTCGTCGCTTCGGTCCAGCCGGTCAGAACCACGTGGATGACCGATGTCGGGTCTGCTGACAGCACGGATTCGTTTCCGGCGAGCGGGGGGAAAACTCCCGGTGCGCCGCGACCGTCTCGCTGATGACAGGACGCACAAGACTGGTCGTAGGCGAGGCCGCCGCGCGTCGTATATAGGGTCTCCGGCGCACCGGGGCTTGAAGCGGCCGTCGCTGCGCCCTTCCGGGTCGAAATGGAAGTGAGGAACTCCCCGATTGCGGCGAGGTCGGCTTCGGAAAAGTATTGCGTGCTGCCACTCACCACTTCGGTCATGGGTCCATACGCGGCGGCGCGGTCGTTGGCGCCGGTTTTCAGGAATTGCGCAATTGCCTCCGCGCTCGACAGATTGCGGAGGCCGACGGCATGCCACGGCGGAAGGGTCGAGCCCGACAAGTACGACACGCTGTCCGGGCGCGTCGTCACCTCCTCCATGCCGATCCCGCGCGGAGTGTGGCAGACACCGCAATGGCCAAGGCCCTCGACGATGTAGGCACCGCGATTCCATTGCGGCTCCTTCGACGGATCCTCGACGAATTGGCGAGGGCTAAAGAATACGGGTCTTCCAGAGCCCGAGCCCCAGCCGGATATTGAAGGGGAAGCGCATGTCATTGGGTTTGTTGGGCTGATCGACCTGCGCCACCCCCTTCATGAAGTAGGCGTAAAGCGACCGCGCGCGGCTTCATGTTCGCGCTCGGCTGCATCCAGTCGATGAGCTGCCACACCGACCTCTGTCCGACCGGCGTGGCGACGCAGGACAAGATGCGCGGCCGCGCCCTTGTCGTCGCCAACAAGACCGAGCGCGTCCTGCATTACCACGCCTCGGTGCTGCACGCGCTCGCCGAACTCACCGCCGCAGCCGGCCTCGACCATCCGCAGGACTTCAGGCCGGAGCATTTCTCGCGCCGGGTCAACGCGCACGAGTCGGCGACCTACGCCGAGCTCTACCCCGCCCTCAGACGCGGCGAGCTCATCACCGGCGCCCATGACAAGCGCTGGCGGGACTTGTGGGAAATGGCGCGGGCGGACTCGTTCGCGCCGGCGCCGGCCTAAGGTCCCTGCAGTTCGACCGCGACGCCGTTCGGGTCGA
>Ga0074046_10004061_pt1 | contig 12044 bp, 9 predicted proteins | sample BogForMeECP23OM3_FD_94441 | JGI IMG/M metagenome (GOLD analysis project Ga0074046, IMG submission 94441) | Bog forest soil microbial communities from Calvert Island, British Columbia, Canada - Bog Forest MetaG ECP23OM3 | ecosystem: Environmental > Terrestrial > Soil > Wetlands ...
CTGGCGCTGGTGCTCGAAGACAAAGAATTGATGGCGCAGGTGCGCGCCACGCTCGACTACACGCTGACGCACGCCGAGGCCAACGGGTATCTCGGCCCGAAATTCTTTGAAGACCCCGCGGGCGCGTTTCATCGCTGGCCACAGAACGTGCTGTTCCGCAGCCTGGCGGCTCTCTTCGATGGCACGGCAGTACCGGTCGATCCTGAAAGCGTCGACATCCCTGCGGCATTGCGCAAGCACTTCCTCGGGGACAGCGCGGACTACGGAAAGCCGGTGAGGAACATTACCAACGTGGAGGGAATGTTGTGGACCTACGCGCGCACCGGCGACCCGGCCCTGCTGGCATTGGCCGAGAATGCATGGAGCAAGTTCCTGGAAAATGAAGACCCGGGTTACGCCGATATGTCGACGTTGCGCGTCTACTCCGCCACTCCGATTGACTGCCATGGCGTGACCTACGCCGAGATCATGAAGCTGCCCGCCATCCTTTATCTCTACACCGGAAACCCAGAGTATCTGCGCTTTGCAGCTGCGGCCGAACGGCGCATCTTCGATCATCACATGCTCATCGACGGCATTCCCTCGACCACGGAGGTGTATCGCACCGTCACGTCGCTCGATTCCCACGAGACCTGCGACATTTCCGATCACACCTGGTCGTGGGGAACCATGCTGATGGCCGGCGGACGTGCGGTGTGGGCCGACCGCGTGGAGCGCGCCTGCTTTAATGCCGCACCTGGAGCCATCAAAAAGGATTGGAAAGCAGTGCAATACTTTTCCTGTCCCAACCAATTTCTGGCCACGCTCGACTCCGATCACAACGTGATGGAGCACGGCGGGCGGAAGATGGCCTACCAGCCCAATCCCGGGCAGAAGACCGCATGTTGCGGCGGCAATGTGCATCGCATCTTTCCCAACTACGTCCTCCGCATGTGGATGAAAACTGCAGACGGCGGACTGGCGGCGGTGTTGTATGGCCCTTCGACGCTGAGCGCTCGCGTGGGCGATGGCGGCAGCGCGGTGCGCATTACGCAGACTACCGATTATCCATTCCGCGAGCGCATCGAATTCCGTATTGATGCCGATGGGCCGGTTGCGTTTCCGCTGGCGTTGCGCGTGCCCGGCTGGTGTTCGGCGCCGCGTCTTGAGATCGACGGAAAGCCGGTCCCTTCTCTGCGCGACGATAAGGGCTTCATCCTTTTGCGCCGCACGTTCGCGCCCGGGGAACGGATCGCGCTGACCCTGCCGATGAAGCTGGCCGTCACGCACTGGCCGCAGAACGGCATGGGGATCGAGCGCGGTCCGATTGTTTATTCCCTGCCCATCAAGGAGCAGTGGACGCCGCGCGTAGAGCCAACATTCAGCACCGAAGAGTTTCCCAGTTGGGAAGCTCGGCCGGCCAGCGAGTGGAACTACGGTCTCGCTGTCGATCCCGAGCGGCTGGAGAGTGAGGTGCGCGTGAAGAACAATTCCGGGCTGGTATCCGGACTGATGCCGGGGCCAATGATTGACCCGTGGGAGAATCCTCCCGTGACCTTGAGTGTGCCGGTAAGAAAGATTGAGGGGTGGGAGTTGCAAGCGAATCCCGATCAGCCGGAGCAGAAGTTCACTCCGCCGCTGCCGGACTTGAGCCTTAATCGGCCTGCCGGAGAAGTGGAGCGCGTCGCGCTCGTTCCGTATGGTTCGACCCACTTGCGGCTGACGGTTTTCCCGGCGGTTCCGCGCTAATGCCCACCAGTTTTGTTTGTGCTATCCCACCCTTTCGCCCAAAAGCCGGCGAAAGGATGGGGCAACGGGCGACCGTGACCGAGCCGGAGCGGGAGAGACTATATTGGATGCGGTCACGAATTTTTATTTCGAAGGGATGAACTATGTCTTTGAATAGCGGAAATGGGCCAGGGACGAGCCGCCGCAGGATGCTGGGAACCATGGCTTCGGCAGGCGCGTTATTGGGACTCGGCAGCGCGGCGGGGCATGCAGCGGCAGTGGGCGCGGGAGCCGCGGAACCAACCCCGGGGGCAGCCGAGGATCTCTTCGCGCTGGCGCGGCTGCGGAACTACAAGAATCTGCGCTCCGGGAGCTGGGATCGCACGGGCGGCAACGCCGATTGGGTGGTCGTGCAACCGGGGCAAACCGCAACGCTGCTCGACGTCACAGGTGCGGGCGTGGTGACACACATCTGGTTCACCATCAGCTCGCAAGACCCCATGCACCTGAAGAATCTGGTACTGCGCGCCTGGTGGGATGACGAGAACGCACCGTCCGTAGAGGCTCCCATCGGCGACTTCTTTGGCCTCGGCCTGGGGGAATATTTCGTTTATCAATCGCAGTTGCTGGCTGTCGCGCCGATCAAAGCTCTGAACTCATATTTCCAAATGCCGTTTGCGACAAAGGCTCGCATCACGCTCGAGAACCAGGGGCCCGCGCCCGTGAGAAGCCTTTACTTTGCCATCGACTACGTGGCGCTTCCGGCCCTGCCGGAGGGCCTCGGCCGATTCCATGCGCAGTATCGTCAAGCCGCGCCGTGCAAGGGCATCGTGAGCGACGGAAAAAACCTGAGCGGCAAGGATAATTACGTTTTTCTCGAAGCCGCGGGCAAGGGACATTTTGTCGGCGTGACGCAGGCCGTGCTGCAAAACGAAAACGGATGGTTCGGCGAAGGCGACGACATGATCTTTGTCGATGGCGACGCGTTGCCGACGATCAACGGCACGGGGACGGAAGATTATTTCAACGGCGCCTGGGGTTATAGCGGCCAGACCTGCTCCTATCTCCACGTGGGTACGCCTTACATCGTGGACCCGGAGCATATTGGCGGGCGATATTGCCAATATCGCTGGCATTACGAGAGTCCGATTGCATTTGAAAAGTCCATCAAGGTAACCATCGAGCACGGCACGGCGAATGACCGCTCCGATAACTTCTATTCGACGGCGTACTGGTACCAGACGGAACCGCACGCGCCGTTTCCGGCGCTGCCGGCGGTGGCCGATCGGGTTCCGAAGGTGTTCAGCGTGGACGGCGCGAAGGGCGCGGCGACGCCAATGGGATAACTCTTTGACCGCATCGGATGGAGCATCCGCGTCGGAGTTTCCCACATCTCAAAAGCGAGATGTGGGGCACCCGGCATTCTTTATTAAGCAGTAGCCTCAATCAACGAGTCTGCTTCTTGCGGCGCGACTGCGCTCAGGCTCAATAGGCGCTCCACGACGTCTGCCGCGCTGTAGCTCACGCCGCCCGGCGCGATGAACTGCGCAACGGTATTCAGATCGTCGCCCACCGTGATGAGAGCCGGCTCATCCGAACCGTCGCGGCGCGTCTGGGCGTGCCCGATATTTGCCATGAGCGTGTTGCACAGGCATTTGCGCCCCACGGTCTCCTCGATCTTGCCGCCCTTGGCCACGTAGGTTTCAACCGGCTCCGCCGAACAGCGGTAGCCGATCTCGCCTTCGCCCATCGCGTAAGGCTCGCGCAAGTAACCCAGATCGCAGGTCCGAATCCGTGCCTCGTAAACGTTGGCCGCCGACGTGGTGCCATCGAGCTGCGCAACTTTGAACGGAAATCCCGTGGGCGAAGCCAACGGATCGGTAAATACCTCACCCGTGCCCGCGATCGCCTGCTGGATCAGCCGCGACTTCAGATCGGGTCTCATCCCAGATTCCCGGCTGAACGCAAACGCGGTTCCTACCTGCACTCCTGCCGCACCCTGGTCCAGGGCCTCACGCAGCTTGGCTGCGTTGCCATAGCCACCGGCCAACCAGAAGGGAACGCCCAGCGCGCGCAAGTCCTCGACGTTCACCCGGTCGCGTTCGCCATAAATCGGCTCCCCGGCGGCGCTGAGTTGCAGTTTGCCGCGCGGCGGGGCATTGTGCCCGCCTGCAGTTGGACTTTCGACCACAAATCCGTCGACGCGCCCGTTGGCCCGCCGTAGCATCGTCGCGGCCAGCGTGTTCGACGAAACAATCGCCAGAAATCTGGGCCGATCCAGCATCGGCAGCGGGCCCTCGGCATATTCGGCAGGATCGAGCCGCATCAGCGTGTCCATATTCGCAAATTGCTCTTGTGCCGCGCCGGTCACGGCCAGGCGGTACTCAGCCGGCCGGTGCGCCGCAAAGGCGTCCAGAACACCCGGAATGTGTAGTGGTATGCCCGCGCCCATCAGCACGTAGCCCGCCCCGGCGAGCATGGCTCCATAAATCGACGCCAGGTGCGGCATCTGAACCTTTTCCAGAAAATTGATCCCCACCGGATTGTCATGGCCTTCTCGCGCCAAAAGAACCTCAACGAAGTTCGAGATCATGCACAGCTCGACGAGCTTGCGCGAATCGCGTTTCTGGTGCATGGGCAGCGCCTTATACGGGGCGCCGGCAGACTTGCCGCCAGACACGAAATACTCCTGCCAGATGCGCTTCGCCATCTCCTGAAACGGAAACGCGTCGACTGCCCGGCGCATGTGGCCGCCGTAGTCGCCGTCCGCGAGCCGGCGCACAAAGACCGAATCCAGGGCCGTGCCCGATACGACGCCCAACTGGCCGAGCTTTGAAACGGCCTGGGCAAGGCGCCAATTGGACACACCGACGCCCATTCCGCCCTGAATAATCTTTGGAAATTGGACCATATCTGGATTCTTTCACATATCCGGATAAATCCGGGTATTTTCTCCGAGATTACCTGAAGTGGAGGGTCGGAATGTGAGCAATTCTGCTCATAAACGTTAGATTGAGGCGTGTGTCCCCAGTCCGTGACCAAAGTTTTCACATTTTTTCGCGCAAAAAGCTGATCACCTGCTCCGACTGCACCACGCCGACCATGCGGCCCTGCGAATCGACGACAGGAAGAGAGTGGAGGTTATATTTGTCGAACATTTCGGCCAGCTCGTTCTGGTGCAGGTCAGCCGGACAGGAGAGGACGCGGGGCTCGGCCAGGACCTTTAAGTGGGTTTCAGGAAGCGCCATGACCAGACGCGGGAGCGATACCGCGCCGCGCAAAACGCGCTTCTCGTCGAGCAGGTAGACCTCCGTGACGCCATCCGGGTCACCGTCGAAGCTGCGCAGCGCCTCTATGGCGTGGGAAACCGTGGCATCGGTGCCCAGGTAAACGAACTCCGTGGTCATCAAGCCGGCTGCGGAGTCCTCGTCGAACTCCAGCAGGTCCTCGACCTCCTGCCGCTCCTCCGGCTCCATCTCTTCGAGGATGGCGTCGGATTGTTCTTCGGAAAGTTCGGAGAGCAGGTCGGCTGCTGCGCCGGGGTCCATCTCTTCTACGATGTCGGCGATGCGCTCTTCATCGAGCTTTTCGAGCAGCGCCTTTTGCAGCTTGGGTTCGACCTCTTCGAGCGTCTCGGCCGCGACCTCCTCGTCAAGAGAAGTGAAAACGGCCTCGCGTTCGGCGGGGGCGAGATCTTCCAGGATGTCGGCCAGCTCAGAGGGATGAATATCGGCCAGGCGCTCGTGCTCGATGCGCAGCCTCACCCGCCGCGCAGGATCGGGTTCGATGACATCTACAAACTGCCAAGGAATGGCCCGCGCCGTGAACTTGCGCGAAACCGCCTCCAGCCGGGCGCGCGGCAAAACCCCCTTGAAAACGCGGCGGAAGGCCCCCCTCAAGCCGACTTCGACTTCGGCCACGCGCAGCAGGTGCGCCGCGCCATGGCCCATCCACTCCAGGTCCACGTCGTTCACGCGTACCACTTTGCGGCCGTTGATGTCGATGATCTGACGGTCGACCAAGTCCTGCTGCAGGAAGAGATAGTTGCCTTCTTCCCGGAGTGGGCCGATGGCCTCGGTGGAGCGTACTTCGAGGGTGCCGGCCGGGGTCTCGATCACTTCCTGGGAGGGAACCAGCGCCAGGCCGGTGCGGGTCTTGAGCACCAGTCCGGCCACCTTGCCGCCGTCGGGGCCGGTGGTAATGGCAATGTCGCTGAGCTTGCCGCACAGACGCCCCCGCGGATCCGTCACCGGCATGCCGAGGAGCGCCGTGAGGCTGACACGGATGGCGCTGCGCCCGGTATGCGCGTCAGTAGCTCGCATGTCAGGGGTGTGCGTGCCCATGGGATGAGTGTAGACCACCAGGTGTATCGGCATAAATGAGCGGGCAGCGTACAGTTCCAGCTCGAGAGGTCTCACCCGCTTCGCCTGGTTGCGAAGGCGGCGCTCTAAAAGGGGGGTCCGCCATGATGTCAAAGCTTGACATCGCTTTCAGGCGCCGCTATTCTCAGGCAAGACTCGGGCGTGCCCGTCATTATCGGAGGTAATCAGTGGACCAAATGAATGTTTCGATCACCGATCACTTGGCAGAGTTCGTGAAGGCCCGTGTCAGAAGCGGCCGTTTCAACAATGCCAGCGAAGTAGTGCGCGAAGCACTGCGCCGCATGGAGCAGGATGACGAGCGTGCATTGCGCCTCGCGGCGCCCACCATCGAGGATGTGGTTACAAATCTGACCGCCATCCAGACCGAAGCTATCCGCAAGCGGGTGCTTGAGGGGATTGGCCAGATCGAGCGGGGAGAGTTTATCGAGGTGGAAGGGAGAGCAGGGCTCGTCGAGCTCACCGCCGGCATCAAGGCGAGAGGGCGCCGCCTGCTCCAGGAAGCCGGGAGCAAGTGATCCGATTTCGCCTCTCAAAGAACGCGCTTCGGGAATTGGATGAAATCTTTGTTTATTGGGCCAGGCGAGCCAGTCTCGAAGTAGCCGACCGGCTGGTCGAGGCTCTCGAAGAGCACTTCGCGCTCCTGGCCGAGTCCCCCGGAATTGGCCGGAGATGCGATGAGATCGCGGCCGGTGTACGCTGCTTCCCGGCGGGGAAGTATCTGATCTATTACCGCAAAGCGCGAGGATCTGTGCAGATCCTGCATGTTTTCCACGGCGCGCGCGATCAATCGGATATGATCGAGCGGGAATGATTGCAGACAGTACCGGAGAGCACTCCCTGCTCTTCTGCAGCTTGACACAATCGCATCCAGACTTGAAACTGCGAGAAGATTCACGGAGCAGGGGCGGCATGACCCCGGCCGCTCCGGCGGAGGCGGAAGACAACCCGGTGAGCGCACCCAGCAGAGGACGGCGGAGTTTCAAGCTCAGCTCCACCATGGAAAGCGTCGCAGTGGTGGAGGAAGCCGCAGATCAGCTGGCCGTTGCGGCAGGTCTCGACGAGGACCAGCGCTTTCATATCGCCATGGCGGTGCGCGAAGCCGCCATTAACGCCGTGCTGCACGGCAATGAGTACGATTCCACGCGCCAGATTGAGGTGACGCTCGAGAATACCGGCGAGGACCTGAAGATTTCCATCGCCGACCAGGGCCGGGGCTTCGATCCAGAGAAAGTACCCGATCCGCTGAAGCAGGAAAACCTTCTCCGCGGCACTGGCCGCGGCATCTTCCTCATCCGGTCGCTTATGGATGAGGTACACTTTCGACAACTGCACCCCGGGACTGAGTTGACGCTGGTGAAACATTTGGCGCCCGCCGCCGGAAAGACATAGGGCCGACATGCGGGATCAACGTTTCTCTCCCGCGACCGGACCGGCTGAGGAATCTTCCTTGAGGCCGGTGGCCGCTACCGCAAGACCAGAGAGGCCTTATCCCGCAGCCTCGAAGCTCAAGTCGCCGCGACCCCAAGGTGCGGCGATCCGGAATAGAGATAAAATGGACACACCTTCTCTGGTCTTGCCGAAAGATGCTATAACCGAATTACTGACAAGGAGGAATTTTCCGTGGCACTTGCAATAGCTTCGCGTGAAGTGGATGGCGTCACCGTTTTGGGTCTCAGCGGGCGGATCACTCTGGGCGAGGGCAGCGTGCAGCTGCGCGACGCCATTCGCGACCTGATCAGCAAAGGACAGAAGCGCATCCTGCTGGATCTGGGTGATGTGAACTATATCGATAGCTCAGGCCTGGGTGAACTGGTGAGCGCCTACACCACAGCCAGGAACCAGGGCGCGACCCTTAAACTGCTCAAACTCACCAAGAAGGTCCACGACCTGCTGCAGCTGACCAAGCTCTACACCGTCTTCGACATCTACGACGACGAGGCCAGCGCCATCGCATCCTTCAAGTAATCCATTCCGGCAGAGCTTCCAGCTCGAGAGGCCATTCCGCGCAGGCGGAATGGCCTTTTTGCGCCTGCAGCAACCGACCGGTGCGTGCGAAGCGGCTGGAGTGTAGCACCGGTCTCCATAGTCTGCGGAAAAACCCCAATGATACTCACGTTTTGTAAGGGCACGGATTCATCCGTGCCGCTAAGGCCTTTGTAACGAGAATGGCTTTAGCCGCTGAGGGATGGTTTTAGGCGCAAACGCGAGTTTTTCTGCAGCCTCTCCAGACCGGCTGTAGCGGGGGTCTCCAGACCCCCGCAGGCTACGCCGGCCGTTGAAAATGGCCCATCCTGCTCGCCGGCGAAAAATCCGTGAAAAATGCGGCTTTAGAACTGCACCGAAGGAGCAGACTGAGCGGCCTGGCTGGCCTGGAAGCGAGCGTTATTCACCTGGAAGCCGGCGAAGCGTGCCCAAATGCTGTTCGGGAATTGCTGGATGTACGTGTTGTAATCCTGCAGCGCCTGATTGTAGCGATTGCGCGCTACCGCTATCCGGTTCTCGGTGCCTGACAGCTCATCCTGCAAGCGCATGAACTGATCGCTGGAGCGCAGTTGCGGGTAATTTTCGGTCAGGACGAGAACCTTGGCGAGGGCATTATCCAGCTGGCCGTTGGCGGCGATCTTGTCCGCCGGGGTCTGGGCATTCATCAGTCCGTCCCGAGCCTGCGCGATCTCAGTAAACACGCTGCTTTCCTCTTTGGTGAAGCCCTTCACGGTCGACACCAGGTTGGGAATCAGGTCGGCGCGGCGTTCCAGTTGCACATCCACATCGGACCAATTGGTTTTGACCACCTGATCCAGGGCCACCATTTGGTTTTTAGCGCTGACGTAGCTGCCAAAAACCATGAAGACCACCAACAGCAGAACGGCCACAACGGCCAGGGTAATTCCAAGTCCTTTGCTCATACAGTTTGTTTCTCCTCCGCTTCAAAAAAGCTACCAGCTTCCTCCGGCCCCACCGCCGCCAAATCCACCACCGCCGCCGCCGAAACCGCCGAAGCCTCCGCCTCCTCCACCGCCAAATCCCCCGCCTCCGCCGCCGAAGCCGCCGCCAAAACCGCCACGGCCACGGCCCCCACCCGAGAAGAGGCTCAGGCCCCACAGGCCAAAGAGGCCAAGACTACCCAGAAGTCGGAATACAAAAATGAGGACAAAGATCGTGACGATGATGCCCCCGAAGACATTGCCTCCGGAAGGCTGCTGTTGCGGCACCGGCCGGTCAGCCGGCGCGGGCGCGTTGTCCAGCGTGACATGGGCGTCATCGGCGATGACTTGCGCCACCTCACCCACAGCCGTCGTGACCGCGCCGTCATAGTCACCGGCCTTCAGGTCGGGAACCATGTCGCGGCCGATATCCCCGGTTTTGCCGTCGGGCAGGATGCCTTCCAGTCCGTAGCCCACCTCAATGCGGTATTTGTGATCGGCAACGGCCAAAAGAACCATGGCGTAACGGTTCTGGCCCTTTGCCTTATCCTTGTCCCCTATCTTCCAGTGGTCTTCAAGCTGCGTGGCGTAGTCGGCCGCGTCGTCGCCGTCGAGATCGTGCACGGTAACCACGGCAATCTTTGCGCTGGCCGCGGAGTTGTCAAGTTGCGAGCAGAGGTTGTCGAGCCGCGCCACAGCCTCTGGCGAGAGCACGTGCGCAAAATCGTTCACGTAATCGGTGGGCTGGGGCAGGTCGGCTATCTTTTCGGCACGCGCAGGAAGTGCAAGAAATGCGGAAAGAGCCGCCAGCAAGGGCAGAATCAGGGCGAATCGCGCGCGGCCAAGGCCTTTCATTTCTCTCTTATTGTACGTGGGCGGGGCGGCGGAGGTTCCCGGCGGGCAGGTTCTACACTGGAGGAGAAATGACCGAAACAATGACAGAATCGACGATTCCCGCGCCCCCTATCGTCCGCAAACACCACACCGAAACCCAGAAGCACGGAGTGCTGCTGGCAGACGACTACGCCTGGCTGCGTGACAAAGAGAATCCCGATGTGACGGCTTACCTCGAGGCGGAAAATGCGTACGCCGATGCGGTGATGGCGCCTCTGGCCGGGCTACGCGAAGAGCTTTACCAGGAGATGCTGAGCCACGTGAAGCAAACCGACATCTCGGTTTCCTACCGCGATGGCGATTGGTGGTACTACTCGCGCACCGAGGAGGGCCTGCAGTACGGCATCTTCTGCCGCAAGCGGGGCGGGCCGGATGGGCCGAATGCCGATGCGGCCGAAGAAATCGTGCTGGATGGCAACGAACTGGCCAAGGGCCACGCGTTTTTTGCGATCGGCGACACCGACATTACCGATGACGGGCGTTGGCTGGCCTACTCGACCGACACCACGGGCTTTCGCCAGTACACCCTGCGCATTAAGAATCTCGAAACCGGCGAGACGCTCGCGGACGAGGTAGAACGCGTGGGTTCCGTGGTGTGGGCCGCGGACAATAGCACCCTCTTTTACACTGTGGAGGACGAGCAGCAGAAGCGGCAGTACCAGCTATGGAGACACGCGCTGGACGAGAAATCCGCTCACGACGAGCTGGTGTTTCAGGAAGACGACGAGCGCTTCAACATTGGCGCCGGGCGCACCCGCGATGGCAAATTCATCGTGATTGAGGTCGCCAGCCACACCACCAGCGAGGCGCGGGTTCTCAAGGCAGACGATCCCACCGGCGCGTTCCGCATCATTGCCCCGCGCGAGGATGAGCACGAGTACTCGCTCGACCACCGCAACGGGCTCTGGTTCATCCGCACCAACGATCGCGGGCGCAACTTTCGCCTCGTGACCGCGCCGGTGGAGACGCCGGAGCGCGAGAACTGGACGGAGCTGATTGCGCATCGCGATGCAATCATGCTTGAGGACGTGGCGCTCTTCGCCGGGTTCTTCATCGCCTGCGAGCGCGAGGATGGATTGCCGCGGCTGCGCCTGTGGAGGTTTGCGGGCGCCAAGCCCGGATTTGGACCTGAAGCCGCACTCTCCGGCGAGATTGCCTTTCCCGAGCCCGCATACAGCGCGCACCCCCACATCAACCGTATCTTCGAGACGACCATGTTCCGCTACGGCTATCAATCGCTGGTGACTCCGAGCTCGGTGTACGAGTACGACACGGCATCGGGCGCATCCACGCTGCTCAAGCAGCTGGAGATTCCCGGCGGATTCGATCGCACGCTCTACGCCAGCGAGCGCATCCACGCCACCGCGCCCGATGGCGTTGCCGTTCCCATCTCCATCGTCTACCGCAAAGACAAGCGGCCTGTAGCGCCGATTTCCAGTCCGAACGAAACGCGCGACTCCGCCCAGCCTGTACCGCCGGTCTCCGGACCGGCTGTAGCGCGGGTCTCCCGACCCGCGCTCAACCCGCTCTACGTCTACGGCTACGGCTCCTATGGCTACTCTTTGCCGCTGGGATTCAGCTCAAACCGGTTGAGCCTGCTCGATCGCGGCGTGGTGATGGCCTATGCGCACATCCGCGGCGGCGGCGACCTGGGCAAGCCGTGGCACGACGCCGGCAAGATGCTTGTGAAGCGCAACACCTTTACCGATTTCATTGCCTGCGTGGAACATCTGACGGCAGCGGGCTACGGCGACCCCAACCGCGTGGCCATTGAGGGCGGATCGGCCGGCGGATTGCTGATGGGTGCAGTAGCGAACATGCGGCCGGAAATCTTTCGCGCCGTGCTTTCGCATGTGCCGTTTGTCGATGTAATGAACACGATGCTCGACGCTTCCCTGCCCCTCACGGTTCCCGAATACGAGGAGTGGGGCGACCCGAACCAGGAGGAGTATTTCCGCTACATGCTGAGTTATTCGCCGTACGATAACTTGCGCGCGGCAAGTTATCCGGCGATGTTAGTCAAAACCAGCCTGCACGACAGCCAGGTAATGTACTGGGAGCCGGCCAAGTACGTCGCCAAACTGCGCACGCTCAAAACCGATCACTATCCGCTGCTGCTGGTGACGAACATGCAGGC